>Ga0193718_1000237_pt1 | contig 13202 bp, 10 predicted proteins | sample U2a1metaG_FD_144918 | JGI IMG/M metagenome (GOLD analysis project Ga0193718, IMG submission 144918) | Soil microbial communities from a riparian zone of the East river system, Colorado, United States - U2a1 | ecosystem: Environmental > Terrestrial > Soil > Riparian zone | place: USA: East River... | reverse complement strand
GTAAATTCACCGGCGGAGGAGTTAAAGAAAGTGAGCGAAGTAAATACAAAAGAAGTCGGCGTAATAGACGTTTCCAGGTTTCCCGTTCAAACACCCGGGTTTGATAGTCTAAGCCGGATTAAAGTAACATCAGTAACGCCTCCGCGAATTACATACGAATCAGAATCTTCCGTAAATGGTCTGGCCGTCTTCTCGGAGATCTATTACCCCAAAGGCTGGAAGGCAACCATCGATGGAAAGGAAGTTCCCATCCTGAGAGCTGATTATGTCCTACGTGCTTTGGAGATCCCTGCCGGAAGGCACGTTATCGAATTTAAATTCGAACCCAAACCCTATTTGATTGGTAACAAGGTCACCCTGGCTTCGAGCTGGATACTTTTACTGATTGTAATGGCATGCCTCGGATGGGATTTGAAAAATTCCGATTTTCCTGCGAATCCTGGTAATCCTGCGAATCCCGGTCAGTGACAGAGCCTGACGATCATAATCCCATTTTCAAAATAACAGCTGATTTTGTTAATCACACGGATCGCTCTGTCTTTCTGACGGGCAAGGCAGGCTCGGGAAAGACAACGTTTCTCAAATATATTGTACAGCATACGCACAAGAATTGTGTCGTGGTCGCTCCGACCGGCGTAGCCGCGATCAACGCAGGGGGCGTGACTATGCACTCCTTTTTTCAGTTGCCTTTTGGCCCCTTTATTCCTTCTCAGCAAAAGAAATTCAACGGAGTGGAAGTGGCTGACAGCTATAGCCTTTTCAGGAATATTCGCTTTGGTAAAGATAAACTGGAACTGCTCAACGAACTGCAACTACTGATCATCGATGAAGTGAGTATGGTGCGTAGCGATATGCTCGATGCCATCGATACGATCCTGCGCCATTTCAGGAGAAGTCCGTCGCGGCCATTCGGAGGTGTCCAGGTGTTGTATATCGGAGACCTGTTTCAGTTGCCCCCCGTCGCAAAGAATGAAGAGTGGGAGACACTCAGGGAACATTATGAAAGCCCGTTCTTCTTTCATTCCCAAACGGTTCGGGAGTCGCCGCCGCTGTATATTGAGTTAAAGAAAATTTACCGGCAAACCGACAAGCAATTTATAGACTTGTTGAACCGCGTCAGGAACAACCAGGTAGATGCGGAAGATTTATTTTTACTCAACAGTAAATTCAATAACCAGTTTAACCCTCCTGCGGCTGAGAATTACGTTACGCTTTGCACGCACAATTACAAAGCCGATGCAGTCAATGCATCCGCCCTGGCAAAATTGAGCGGCCCCCTGCACCGCTTTCGCGGAAGCATTGAAGGGGAATTCTCTGATAAAGCATTGCCTACGGATATGGAGCTGCAATTGAAAGAGGGGGCCCAGGTCATCTTTATCAAGAATGACTCTGACCCGAAACACCGTTATTACAATGGAAAAATTGGCCTGGTAAAGTCCATAGAGAAAGAGAAGATCACCGTGGAATTTCCGGAGGGTGGGAGGGATATTCTCCTGGATCGCGAAACCTGGCGCAACATCCGCTATGCTTTTGATCGCGAAAAGGAAGCGATTGAAGAAGAAGAGATCGGGTCGTTCAAACAGTTCCCCATACGGCTTGCATGGGCCATTACCATCCATAAGAGCCAGGGACTTACGTTTAAGAAGGCAATCATCGATGCAGGCGCTTCCTTCGCCGCGGGTCAGGTGTACGTGGCGCTAAGCAGGTGTACTTCCCTGGAAGGACTGATGCTGCATTCCAGAATACAACGGGAGAGCATTTCAACGGATGAACGGGTAATAGCCTTCGCAAGCCGGGAAAATGAAGCCGAAGAACTGGAGCGGCTACTGGGATTCGAACGGCAGCGGTATTGGGGAGAACAATTGCTCCAGACCTTTGATTTCAAAAAGGTCCTTACCGCTCTGGAGAATTTCCTGGAAGAGTTACCGGGTAAAAAACTTCCTGATCCAAAGGCATCCCAGGCACTTGGAGAATTGTTGTCTGTCAAGGCAAAGGAAAAACAGGAGGTGGCTACTAAATTCAGAACTGAATTAGCACAACTTGTGAATGGAGTCCCGGAATCCGGTACAGCACGCCTGGAGGATCGGGTTCGCAAGGCCATTACCTACTTTTCCACGTTTTTCACGGAAGAAATGCTTACCCCTCTCCAGCAACACGAGGCGACACTCAAGAAAGCGAAGAAAGTAAAGAAATATTCGAAGATCGTTGGGAATGTAGCGTATGCCGTGGTGACTCAAATTGAGCGGCTTCGCGATGCCCGGTTTGGAGATATTGTTTTTCATACCGTGTCTGAGGTGGAACAGGATGAAGTCGATAGCGTGAAGAAGGCTACAGTAAAGACGGAAAAAGCAGAGAAGGGAACCAGCCTCAGAGAAACCCTGGCATTATACCGGGCCGGTAAAACCCTGGAGGAGATTTCGAAGCATCGTGGACTAGCCATCAGCACCCTCGAAGGGCACCTGGCCCAGCTGGTCAAATTGGGTGAACTTGATATTCATGAACTGATGGAGGACCAGCGACTCGAGGTTATCCTTGACGTACTAAACTCAACAGGAAACACGTCCATGACGATGGCAAAGCAAAAACTGGGGGAGGGGTATTCTTACGGTGAGATTAAGGCGGTGTTGAATTACAGGGAGCTTTCTAAGCAAAGTGATTCCGGGTAGTACCGGGAAATTTTAAACCGCGGAGGCGCGGAGGCGCAAAGTAGGCGCAGAGGCAAGAGATAATTTGGTTTGACCTTTCAAACAATACGGGCTTTGTTCAGTAATACCGGGGTTGGGTCAAGCATCGTCTCTCGAAGAGGACGATGCGGAATCCGGGTACGTTTCCCCACACTACCGTATCGTCCCCTTTGGGAGACGATACTCGACCCTGATCGCTAAATAAAAATGTACTCGAGTAATAGTTTTGCCGGTGACTCCTGAACAACCCGGAAGAAAACTATAAAATGGGGACAGTCCACCGATTACCGATCACCGATCACCCGATCACCGACTACTCATCCCTCAACACCTCCACCGGATTCGTTAAGGCAGCTTTCACAGAATGATAACTGGTGATCAGAATCGCGATGGTCAGGGTCCCCAGACCGGCTACTACAAAAATCCAAAGGGAGGGTGTGATCCGGTAGGCAAAATCCTGAAGCCATTGATGCATCATCCAATAGGCAACGGGGGAACCGATGAGGAAAGCCATGATGATCAACTTGGTATAGCCCCGCGAAATGAGCACGAGAATGTTCCACACCGATGCGCCGGAGACCTTGCGTATGCCGATCTCTTTGGACCGCTGTTCCAGTGAATAAATTATAATACCCAATAAACCCAGGCAGGCAATCAGGATAGCCAGCGTGGCCATTACGGTCAGGACCTTCCCAAACTGTTGTTGGGTTTTGAATGTTTCGGCAAAAGCCTGGTCGACGAATTCGTATTCAAAGGGCGCATCACCTGCATGGGCTTTCCAAAGTTGATTCAATTCCGCAAAGGTAGATTTCCACGAGTCGCTGCTTTGAGGTGCTATCCGTAACACCATGAGCTGCCTGTCGCCGGGGTAAGGTTCCTTACTCTTTATATGAAAAACAGCCATCGGTTCGATGGGCGTTACCAACGACCAATAATTAAAATCAGCCATCACGCCGATGACTTCAAAGCTCGTGTTCCCATTGGCATATTCCAGTTTTTTCCCAAGGATCGACTCATCCATCTTCCAACCGATTTTCTTAATAGCAGTTTCGTTGAGGATTACCCGGTTGGCATCCCCCGGACTGTCAGCAGAAAAATTTCGTCCGAATTTCAGTTTGATATTAAGTGCGGGGATAAAACGTTCGTCGCCGTGTGTATAATTGAGGGGGAAGGTCTCGCCATTCATGCCTTCCGCGCTGAAGGAATCACCACCCCAAATGGTTGGGGGCACAGAAGTGCACCAGGAAGCCTCCCGTACGCCGGGAGCATTCAAGGCCGATCTCACAAAGCTTTCACCGTCTTTCATGCCTTCGACGTGTTTCACGACCAACAGGTTTTCCTTATCGAAGCCGAGGTCTTTTTCAGAAACATAGTTGAGCTGCTCGAACACAACGGCAGTACTTACGATCAGCACGATCGATACGCTGAATTGGAATACCACTAAACTGTTCCTGAATGTCTTTCCTGTCCGCCCGGTTTTGAGTTTGCCTTTCATTGCCTCTACGGGGTGGAAGCCACTGAGAAATATAGCTGGATAACTACTGGAGACGATGGCCATCAGTACGGCAAGCACAAGCAAGGCGACGATCAAACCGGGATCGTGGACCAGATTAATTTCCAATGATTTCCCTGTGATCAGGTTAAACCCCGGCAGCAGCAATTGCGCCAATGCCAGCGCGCTGAGAAGGGCTATCATGCAAAAAGTCAACGCTTCGATGAAATAGCCGATGCTCAATTGCTTCCTGCCGAGACCAAGAATCTTCCTTACGCTGGCCTCCTTGATCCTCCGTGTGAATTGGGCCATGGACAAATTCATGAAATTAACGCACGACAAAAGGATGATAAAAATGGCCGCCCCGATGAAAGAATAAATGACTGTGATATTTCCTGAATCGTTGAGCCGGTTGAAGACAAGTTGCGGGGGCAGGTGGATGCTGGTCATCGGCTGCAGAAAGAGTTCCCATTTTTTTCCTGATTTGATATACTCCTCATACGATGTGTTCATCGCCCGCTTTAACGTCTCTTCAGCATACGTGCGCGGAATTCGCGCAAGCTTGGCCCTCGTGTTTTCAATGTTTGTAGTGGGTCTGAGTCTTACAAACGTCTCCAGTTGAGTCCATACCCAGCTCCAGTTCAATTTTTTTATGATCGGAAAACTGTTCATCGACAGGAGTACCTTGAATTCGATATAGGAATTGTCTGGCGTATCTTTTACGACGCCGGTCACTTCATAGGTTTTTTGTTCATCTTTTGAATTCAGGCCACCCAGACGAACGAATTTTCCGATCGGGTCTTCATCTCCAAAATATTTCTTTGCTGTCGATTCCGTCATCACCAGGGTTTGTGCCTGCTTCAGGGCGCTTTCCGGCCGGCCTTTGATCATCGGAAAGTTGAACATCTTAAAGAAGTTCGTGTCCGCAGCGAGAATTTTGTCCTCTTCAAATGTTATGACTCGCTTTGCTGCATTGGTATAGGAGATGATAAAATTTCCGGGTGTATGGATGCTGGTCATCAACTCCACTTCCGGTAATTCGGCCTGAAGGGCAGTGGCTACCCCGGGACCGGTAGAAGAAAACTGGTTGTCGGATGCCTGTCCCCAAATGAACGTCTGGTTGACGCGGTAGATACGATCTGCATCTTTGTGAAAACGATCGTAACTGAACTCATGTCTGACGTACAGGTAGATCAGGAGGGTGCTGACGATGCTCACTGTGAGCCCCAGCAAATTGATGAATGAGAAGAGCCTCTGCCGCCCCAAGTTGCGGAAAAAAAGAAGGAAGTAGTTTTTGATCATTCGGTATAATTTTAATTGAAAGGGTCAAAGGCCATGCCATTGAATTTCCTTGATTTTGGGTCGAATCCGGTGTCTTTCCCAATATAGGTGTTCGATACCGCTCTAGACTGTCCGATTTCGGGTTCACCTCACCCCCCACCTACGCTGAGACAGCTTCGGCGGGCAGGCCGGCCCCTCTCCCCACCTGCACTGAGACAGCTTCGGTGGGCAGGCGAGGCGGAGAGGGGGGACTCTTTGATTTGACCTTACGAATCTTATATGCATCGTATAACAACTTAATCAGGCAGGCACAGACCCGAAACCAGCAACCCACCTACACCAAAGGCTTCGGTAGGCAAGGCTGGAAACCAGTAACCCGTTTTTTGTTGTAGAAAAAATCCCTAATCTTTAGTGGTTTTTGAGTTACACTATGGATTTGGCTAAACACGTTGTATCGGTTTTTAAGGAGAAATTCAAAAAGGCTCCCGCTGTCTTTATAGCACCGGGGCGGATCAACCTGATCGGCGAGCATACAGACTATAATGAGGGCCTTGTCATGCCCACAGCAATTGACAAACATTTGGTCTTTGCCATCGCCCCCAGTGGAAACGACCGGTGCAATATCTATGCTGCCGATTTTGGGGAAGGGGTGACGTTTTCGATCCACGATCTGAATCCGGGCCAGACCTGGGTGAATTACCTGATGGGTATGGTGGATGGTTTCCAACGCAGCGGCCTTCCTGTGCGGGGGGTAGACTGTGTCTTTGGTGGAAATATTCCTTCGGGCGCAGGGCTTTCGTCGTCGGCCGCGCTCTGCTGCGGATTTGGGTTTGCCCTCAACGAGATCTTTGGACTCGGGCTCAGCCGGCTGGACCTGGTGAAGACGGCCCAGGGTTCGGAGCATCGCTTTGTCGGGGCTATGGTGGGCATCATGGACCAATATGCCAGTTTGTTTGGCGAAGAGAATTCCGTTATGCTCCTGGATTGTCGCAGTATGACGCATCAATACCTTCCGTTTCAATTTCCGGAGATAGCGATTTTATTGATTGACTCCAAGGTCAAACACGCCATTGCTTCAACGGCGTACAACGACCGGAGGGCGGCCTGTGAGGAAGGGCTGTGGATCATTCAGAAGCAACAACCCGACGTGCAATCTTTGCGCGATGTCTCACGTGTCTTGCTATTCCAAAACCAGGACAAGCTGAGAGAAGACGTTTTTGTCAAATGCCTTTTTGTTGTAGAAGAGATTGCCCGCACGCGGCAAGCAGCGACCTTACTGCAAGCCTCCGATTTAAAAGGGTTTGGGGAATTGATGTATCAAACCCACTGGGGGTTGAGCCAGGCCTACGAAGTCAGCTGCGAAGAACTGGATATGCTGGTGACGCTTGCCGAAGAAGAGCGAAACGACGTGATCGGTTCCCGGATGATGGGGGGAGGGTTTGGCGGATGCACCATCAACCTCGTCCGGCGCGGACAAGAAGAAATCTTCAAAGAGAAGGTTCGGCAAAGATATTTTACTACTTTTAAAAAAGAACCGGATTTTTATCCGGTCAAACTTTCGAAAGGCGTTCATGCGATATCCCTTCCGAAGACTAATCCCTGATCTATGCAAAAGCTCCAAACTGCCGATTACCTGGTATTCCTTGTCTACTTTATTATTGTTGCCGTGTACGGCTACTGGATTTACAACCGCAAGAAGAAAGCCCAGTCCGATTCGAAAGACTTCTTTCTGGCGGAAGGTTCCCTGACGTGGTGGGCTATCGGGGCATCCTTGATTGCATCCAACATTTCGGCGGAGCAGATGATCGGTATGTCAGGCAATGGCTTTAAGATGGGATTGGCGATCGCGGCGTATGAATGGATGGCGGCCGCCACATTAATTGTGGTGGCGGTTTTCTTTTTACCGATTTACCTGCAGAATAAGATCTACACGATGCCTCAATTCCTAAGGCAGCGATACAACAGCACTGTGAGTAGCATCATGGCTGTTTTTTGGCTTTCGTTATACATCGTTGTCAACCTGACGTCCATATTATTTCTCGGGGCGCTGGCCGTGAGCACGGTTTCCGGATTGAACTTTACGTTGTGCATGATCTTTCTATCCGTTTTTGCCATCATCATTACCATTGGGGGCATGAAAGTAATTGGGTATACAGACGTGATACAGGTATTTTTCCTCGTGCTGGGCGGATTGGCTACCACGTATCTTGCACTGAACCTGGTCTCAATGAAATTTGGATCCTCCGGCGCTTTGAATGGGTTACACTACCTGATGAGCGAAGCCGGCGACCACTTCGATATGATCTTTCAGAAATCCAATCCCAATTATATCAGCCTGCCGGGACTAACCATATTAATCGGAGCAATGTGGGTGGTCAACCTCAATTATTGGGGATGCAATCAGTACATCACCCAACGGGCCCTGGGTGCAGACTTGCCCACAGCCCGTACGGGTCTGCTCTTTGCCGCTTTTCTGAAGCTGTTAATGCCCGTTATCGTGGTGCTGCCGGGAATTGCCGCCTATGTATTATACAACCAGGGAATGTTCCATCAGGATATGATGGCCGGTGGAGAGATCAACCCCGACCGGGCTTATCCTGTATTACTGAATTTACTGCCAACGGGACTAAAGGGTCTTTCCTTCGCCGCATTAACGGCCGCTGTCGTTGCATCCCTGGCGGGTAAAGCAAACAGCATCTCTACGATCTTCACGCTCGACATCTATAAAAATGCCATCAACAAGGAAGCCAGCGAGAAAAGATTGGTATGGATTGGCCGGTTGGCCGTAATCGTGGCGATGATCGTTGCCATAGCGATTGCTCCCTTCCTTGGGATCGATAAGAAGGGTGGATTTGAGTTTATACAGGAATACACAGGGTTTGTTTCGCCGGGTATTTTTTCCATGTTTATCCTGGGTTTCTTTTGGAAACGCACTACCGCCACGGCTGCCCTGTTTGCTATTATTGGAGGGTTTGCCCTTTCTGTACTGTTCAAATTTCTTCCGGGGTATATGGATCTCTCCTTTTTGGAACCTTCTGGCTTTGCCGTTCTCAACCCTTCCTCAGGGTTAATCGAAATTCCCTTTCTCGATCGCATGGGGTTTGTATTTGTGATTTGCATAGCGGTTATGGTCACCATAAGTTTGTTAACTCCCCGTCACTTATTGCCAAAGGACACACTCCATGTTGATATTTCGATGTTCAGAACTTCTACAGGATTTACGGTCGGAGCGTTGATCGTTATTGCAGTAATCAGTACTTTGTATATTGTTTTCTGGTAGTCAGGCATTAGTCATTGGTCATAGTCATTAGGGGAGTGTACCAGCTGGTAAGCTTGGTTCCTTTACGTGCCCGTTCCTTGGTTCCTGTGTTAAATCTTAAAGCAAGTTGAAACCACCAATGACCAATGACCAATGACTAATGACCATTATCCAGTTTGATTAGCAATACTTAATCACCCTTGAATGAACCGGATAGACAGGCTGACAGCTATTTTGATCCACCTTCAATCCAAAAAGATTGTCAAGGCCGAGGAGATGGCGGACCGTTTTGAGATCAGCTTGCGCACCGTGTACCGCGATGTGAGGGCCCTGATGGAAGCGGGCGTGCCGATTGGCTCGGAGGCCGGAAAGGGCTATTTTATTGTCGATGGATATCACCTGCCCCCGGTGATGTTCAGCCAGGAGGAGGCCAGTGCCATTTTGCTCGCCGGGAAATTGGTCGAAAAAATGACCGATGAATCCATCCGCAAATCGTTTGAGTCAGCCTTAATGAAAATCAAATCCGTCCTGGCGGAAAGGGAGAAGGATCATCTCGAAAGTCTGGAATCCCATGTGGAAGTATTTCAAATGCCCCGGCCGCCGCAAGCTCAATTTCCAAATCATTTTCTGACCGACATTCAAAAAGCCCTGGTTTACAAAGAGGTCCTTGAGCTGCAATACCATTCCAATCAGGACGAACTGACAAAGCGGGAAGTAGAACCCATCGGTATGTTTTACTACAGTGCGGGATGGCACTTGATCGGGTGGTGCCGCCTGCGAAACGATTACCGCGATTTTCGCGCCGACCGGATCAAGAGCTTGATCAATACCCAGGAAAAATTCGACCGCAGAAACCTCCTTACCCTTCAGGATTACCTTCAAACCTATATGCAGTCCCACCGCGATCTGCAAAAGGTGATCATCACGTTTGATAAGTCGATGTTCCGGCACCGGCACTACCTCTATGGCTTTATTTCCGAGGAGGACCTGGGCGACAAGGTGAGGATGACATTCCTGGCCGACAACCTGGGCTGGCTGGCCCGCTGGCTCCTGTCCTTTGGAGCGACCGTGGAAATTGAGCAACCCGAACAGTTGAAGACCATGGTCACGCAACTGGTAGAAGAACTGCAGGCCCATTACCTCTTCAGCCTGTCCCCCCTGAAAAATTCTTAGGTTTTTTTACTTCCCATTTTTACTCCTGACATAGGGTTGTCAGGCGCTCCTCGTTTATTGGGGTAATAATTGTGTTGAAGTGGGGGATCGCCAGGGGAATGAAGCAACACAGGAGCTATGAGACGACAATTGACAGTGTTGAGGTGCGGAAGTGTTGATGTGGGGGGATCGACAGGGGAGTGAGTTCAACACAGGAGCTACGAGACGACAATTGACAGTGTTTAAGTGCTGAAGTGTTTAAGTGTTGAAGTGGGGGATCGCCAGGGGAATGAAGCAACACAGGAGCTATGAGACAACAATTGATTTTGCTGGTGTGTTGATGTTGGGAATCACAACTTAAACACTTCAACACATCAACACTTCAACACATATGATGATGTGTAAGGTATTGACCTTGGGAATCACAACCTCAACACTTCAACACCTCAACACTTAAACACATATGATGATGTGTAAGGTATTGACCTTGGGAATCACAACTTCAACACTTCAACACATAAACACTTCAACACTTTAAAGATGAGAAATATTGTACTCCAGGTGGCACTAAGCTTAGATGGGTTCATCGAAGGTCCCGGCGGAGAATACGATTGGTGCTTTACGGACCAGGATTACGGTATGAAGGATTTTTTGAAGAGAATAGACACCCTTTTTGTGGGGCGCAAGACTTTTGAAATGATGGGAGGGAAGGGCTTTGGAAAAAAGAAGCAGTATGTCTTTTCCAATACATTAGAAACATTAAAAAAGTCGGCAGGGGAAACGGAAATCGTGAAAGGAGACATCGGCGAGCAGGTGAGGAAGATCAAAATGATGGAAGGCAAGGACATCTGGCTTTTTGGCGGGGCTTCGCTGACAGCAAGTTTAATGAACGAGGGATTGGTCGACGAGCTGGCGTTGGCGGTTCACCCTATTCTGCTGGGAAGTGGTAAGCCGCTGTTTCATGGAATCAAGGGCAGGGTTAAAACAAAATTGATTGATGTTAAGACGTACTCTTCAGGATTGGCCATGTTAAACTATCGGGTGTTATGAGAACAATGTGGAAAGAAGAGAAAAAATTGAATGAGTTGATGCAGATCCCCGGTGTTGGCAAATCAATAGCCCAGGACCTATGGAATCTGGGGATCAGAAACGCCGGTGACCTGAAAGGGAAGTCTCCGGAAAAACTTTATGAACAATCCAACGAGTTGGTGGGGACGATTCAGGATCGTTGCTTGCTCTACGTTTTTCGGTGTGCGGTTTACTATGCCGAAACCGATCCGGCGAAACAGGAAAAGGAAAAACTGAATTGGTGGTATTGGAAGAACAAAACAACGATCACGGCCGCCCGTGAGAACCGAAAGGGGAAGTTCCTGAAATTGCTTTCATTTTCACTTTAGGAATAATTCAACAGACATCACTGCTGCAACAATGAAAAAAAAGACAGTTTACCTTTTTGTATTTGATGGATTTGCAGATTGGGAGCCCGCTTATGCTTTGGTAGGAATAAACAAAAGCGAGGCCTATACCATCAAAACGATCGCCATTGACAAATCGCCCGTGAGATCCATGGGAGGGGTTTCCATTTTCCCCGATCTTGATTTTCTTCCCGACACGGACCTGAAAGATATTGATCCGTCGAACACGGCGATATTAATTCTTCCGGGCGGTGGAGCATGGGAAGAAAAGACTAATCAGTCTATTGCTCCGTTGGTGGTTCATTGCATTGAAAATGGGATTCCGGTAGCTGCCATTTGCGGGGCTACGATATTTCTGGCCGACCTGGGCGTACTAGACACGCTGGATCATACAAGCAATGATTTGCGTTACTTGCAAGCGTTTTCTTCGGAATATCAGGGTGACTCCTTCTATCAATACCGGCCTGCTGTATCGGGCGGGCAGGTCATCACGGCCAGCGGAACAGCGGCCATCGGGTTTGCCCAGGCGATTTTCGAAATGCTGGGAATTGCCGATCATGATCAGGTGAAGTCGTGGTTACACTATTTTCAAAATAAAGCGGTAAATTTCACGCCCGACATGGTTGTCGGGTAAATTCTTAACCGCATTATTTTATGAAAAGAAACGCAACTGCCAACTGGAAGGGGAGTGGCAAAGAGGGTAAAGGCACGCTCACCACGCAAAGTACGGTACTCAAGGACACCCAATATTCTTACAATTCCCGGTTCGCCGAAGGAGTCGGGACAAACCCCGAAGAACTCATTGCCGCGGCCCACGCCGGATGTTTCACGATGAAGCTTAGTTTTGTGCTCGGTGAAGCAGGCTATACAGCCGACGACATCACGACATCGTGTACCATTACGCTAGGCGAAGCCGGCATTACCGATTCGCAATTGGTTGTGAAAGCAAGAGTCCCCGGGATCCAAAAAGCAAAATTTGAAGAATGCGCGGCCGATGCAAAAGCCAATTGCCCGGTATCCAAATTACTTAAAGCTGCCATTACGATGGAGGCATCTTTAATTTAAAATTTAAGATTTAAAATTTAAAATCCACCGCCGTTGTTGGTGTCTCCGCGCTCGTCCCCCGCGAACACCAACAAGGGCGTCGGGCGTTGCCATGGCCATCACTGAAATCACAAAAATCACAGTTCAGACAATTACGGCAACATGGACTTACCGGAAAAAGTAGCGGCAGTAGAAAAGGTCTTCCGGGAGTTGGATGCTGAAATTGCGCAGTTCCAATCTGCTTCGACGTTGCATTGTGGATGGGGTTGCGGCAAATGCTGTTTCAAGCCCGACATTGAAGCTACCGTTCTTGAGTTTCTTCCGTTCGCCCTCTACCTGTATGGCCAGGATCGGGCGCTGGATTGGTTGAGCAAATTGGATGATACGGATTCTTCAGTTTGTCTTATCTTGAATCCCACACAGGCAGGTGCCGGACTGTGCTCCGAGTATCCGCATCGCGGATTGATATGCCGGTTATTCGGTTACTCCGCCCGCACCAATAAATACGGCGCCAAGGAATTGGTCACCTGTCAGATTATAAAAACGGAACAAGCCGAAGCGTTCCGGTCGGCAGACGAAAAGATCACGGAGGGCATGCCGGTTCCGGTGATGAATGAGTTCTATATGCAGTTGTATGCGATCGATGCTGAATTGGCCATCGTTCATTATCCAATCAATGAAGCTATTAGAAGGGCGATAGAAACGGTGTTGCATTATTATGCGTACAGAGGAGAATGAGAATTATTTCCCGCAGATTTACGAGAATTATTTCCCGCAGATCGCGCAGATTTACGAGAATTATTTCCCGCAGATCGCGCAGATTTACGCAGAGCTGACGCGCGCTATCCCGGGAATGAAAGTGCTTTACCCAAAGG
>Ga0193718_1000236_pt1 | contig 13223 bp, 7 predicted proteins | sample U2a1metaG_FD_144918 | JGI IMG/M metagenome (GOLD analysis project Ga0193718, IMG submission 144918) | Soil microbial communities from a riparian zone of the East river system, Colorado, United States - U2a1 | ecosystem: Environmental > Terrestrial > Soil > Riparian zone | place: USA: East River... | reverse complement strand
TGGGCGCACCCGATTGCACCGGAAGTTGTCAGGCTGACACGGTTCGTCCTCAAAAAATATCCGGGCCATCGGCAAGAACTCGCACACAAACCATCACGCGGAATCCGTATCTGATTATGCAAACACCAACCACCGCTCAATTACGCACCGCCATCGAAGTGCTGAACAAACTCGGCGAGCGTCTCAATATCCACGCTGAACATTCCGTGATGCAATTGTCAGAATCACCACTCGGTGCTCACTACGCCGGGCGCATCGAAGTGGGGACGATTGAACAAACCACCCGTATCGAGTCCGTCGCCACGCAACTAAAGAACTGGCGTGACGAATTGTTGGAGCAAAGGAGGCAGTGTGTTTCTCATCATGTTTAAGACAGGGCACGCTTTACCCCTTGCTGGCGCAAGGCTTCTGCGTCCGCGAGGCAGTCGCGGTGGACATCTGGAACAGCCGCGTGAAGTGAGCGGCTCATGGCCGCGAGCGCGGCAAATCCGCGACCACGATTCAGCCGGGAATAGGACGCGGACACAAACTGTCCGTGTCCGCGAACTATCCGTGTCCGCGTTCAGTCCGCGCAAACAGGCGTGTCCGCAAACAGTCCGCGTTCCCGGCAACGCAGCGGACTCGACAGTCCGCGAATCGGCAGCGGCCACGGACTCAATTTATCCGCAGACAGTCCGCAGCCGTGAACTGTCCACGTCCCCGAACTGGTCACGGGCGCAATTTGTCCGCGAGCATGTCCCGGCAACGAATTGTCCGCTTCGTTGCATCACCGTGTCCATCCTGCCATCGATCATTTTCCCGGTTCACATCCGCATCACTCCCGCCTATGACCTCGTTTGACCCAGCCACAGTCCGCCAAGCGGTCGCGGAATTTACGCCGCTCCGTCCGCAGAAGTTCCAGGACTTGCTCCCGGCAAAGGATGTCATCGCTGAATTGAGGCAAAGGCGGGCGTCTTATCGCGCCATTGCCGAATTGCTCACGCAACATTGCCTGCCGACGAGCAAGACGGCCATCGCGGCGTTCTGCCATCAAGTGCTCACTGAAATTGTTCGCCCGCGCAGACGGCCAGCACGAAAACGCCCGGCCTCTTTTGCAGAGCCAAATGGACGAGCGGCTTCACCGGCTCAATCAGAGCCAGCGGACGACCATCCGTCGCAAGAATCAGCGGCGGACTCCAATGGTAACGGAACTCCGCAAACCCGCAGCCGTGGCCCGCGCATCGCGCAAGTGCGGATGCTCAAACCTGAAAGCACATGAAACGTCTCGACCTCATCCTCAATGGTAAAGGCGGCGTCGGCAAAAGTTTCTTCGCTGTCAACTTCGTGCAGTTCCTCAAGGACCGGGGCATCGCGCACGTCGCGATTGATAGCGACAACGAAAATTCGACGTTGAAGCGGTTTCATCCCGACACCCGGTTTCTCGATTTGAATAACCGGCGTGAACTCGACGGGATTTTCAGCGCACTGGAAAAAGCGAACCTGGTTGTCGTGGATTGCCGCGCCGCGTCCACCGACCTGTTCATTGATTACTTCACCGAAATTGACCTGCCTGCTGTGTTGTCAGCGATGGACGCGGCGCTCACGCTCATCATGCCCGTGAACCACGAATCGGACAGCGTGGATCAAGTCCAACGACTTGCCGACCAGTTTGGAAGGAAGTGCAACTACGTTGTGGTTCGCAACGCCGCGCACAGCGAGAGCTTCGCGTTGTTCGAGTCGTCCGAAGTGCGAGCGCAACTCAAAGACAAACTCGGCGGACGCGAAATCTCCATGTCACGGTTGCAAGATTGGCTGGTTGAATCACTCAACGCAGAGAACCTCACCATCACGGCGGCGATCAAGCATCCCGCGTTCAGCCTGCTCGACCGGCAACGGCTTCAAACGTGGCAGCGGAAACTTTACACCGAGATTGAATCCGTCACCGACTTGCTCTTGCCCGCCAAATAATCGCCATGCCGACCAACGAACAACCCGACTTCGACGAGGAGTTCGCCAAGGCCGTTGCCGAGTGGCGCGATAAACATCGGCTGCGAGAAGACGACGCGGTGATACTCCTTGTCGAGTTGTTCCGAATCCACCAGCGGCATTGGGATGAAATCCGCCGCCGCGAAATCCCGTCCTTCGAGCAGTTTCGCGCGGACATCACGAAGCTCGTTGGCGCGGCGCAAACATTTCAACAACAGTCAGCCGCCTTGCTGGAAACTCTGCGCAGCCAATCGCCCGCTTCCCGCGCCGCGAGAATAACCCGCGCCGCCGCAGTCTTCGCCGCGCTCGCCGCTCTGCTGGCTGGCTACCTCATTGGAAGGGCCTGGCCGTGAAACTCGACCTCATTCCTTTCGGCCCGATAATGCCGCCACCAGACCTCATCCTCGCGTTGCGGCATCCGCAATACTTCTTGTCGGCTGGCGGAATTCTTCTGGCGCTCATCGCGGCTTGGCTCTTGTTGAAATCACCACGCAACTACCATGTGGCGAAGCTCGGCGGTTTGAGGTGGAGGCGGAATCAGTTTTGTCGCGGTTGGCTCATCACCGGCGACACCGGCTCTGGCAAAACGAGTTCCGGCATCAATCAACTCGTTCATCAAGTTTTTCAGAACGAGCCAAAGTGGGGCGGCCTGTGCATTGACGAGAAGGGCGTCTATTGGGAAACCCTCTCGGCTATGGCGCGCCACTACGGCCGCGAGAGCGACCTTATTCGCCTTCAAATACGCGCGGACGATACCGACACGCAATGGACGCCACCGAATCGCTACAACCTGACCGGCGACCGCAGCATTCCGTTCACGACCTACGCCAAGTTCATCGTCGATACCGCCACGAGTCTCGGTCAGGGCGGGGACAAAGGGTTCTTCAAGAGCCAGGCGCAAACGCACATCGCCCACGCGCTCGAAATGTTGTTCGAGTTGAATCGCCCCGTCACGTTGACTGACACTTTCGATTTACTGTCCGACCGCGAGCTTCTCGAAGAAGAAATGGAGAATCTCGAAAACCTCCTTGAAACACCACGCCGCGCCGCCGTGTATGGACATTTCGCAAATCGCTTCCTCACCCAACCCGACGAACAGCTTGGCGGTGTGCGCGAAACTATCGGCAACTACCTGCAATACTTCCTGACGCCCGAAGTCGCCGAGGTATTTTGCACCGGCGAAAGCACGTTCGACTTCGCTGCGATAGATCAGGGCAAAATCATCCTGACGACCATGCCGCAGAAATTCCAGACCGAGCGACGGTATGTGAACACGTTGCTCAAGCTGCTCTACTACAATCACGCTCTGCGCCGTTTCGACAAAGCCAAAGCCGACCGCGCCAAAGACAATTTGCTCATCCTTTGGGCCGACGAAGCGCAGCGATTTATGACGGCCAGCGAGGACGGCACGAGCGATTACAACTGCGTTGACGTGATACGCGAAGCAGGCGCAACCGTTGTCGCTGCCGCGCAAAGCACGACCTCGCTCGTGCCGCCGCTTGGTAACGACAAGGCGAAGGTGCTGACCTTGAATCTCCGCAACCGCCTCATTTTCCGCTCCGCTGACGAGGCGGATGCCGTCCAAGCCGCCGATTTCATCGGCAAGAAACGCGTCGTGAAACGCTCATGGGGATTTAGCGCCGGCAGGCGCAACGTGAACTATTCCGAAACCGAGGAACACAAAATCAAGCCGCACAAACTCCGCAATCTCCGCGACCACGAGTGCGTTCTTGTCCATTGTGAGCGGGGATTTCGGCGCGTGACATTGCCGCCCTTGGAGTCCGATGGGAATGTCTCAAAATGGTTTTCGTTCTGGAGACGGCTGATGTGAGCAAGAATTGCTAACCATGCGGGCGATCTTCATGGCAGAATCTTCATCAAAACTTACCACCGTTCCGATTAGTCTCACACCGCTGTTTTTGTGCTTCCCCCATGGAGAGTTGCTCTGGGCCGGAGCGTCACCTTGACAGCTTCGCGGGAAAAACTCTGATCGGTCGCTTTGCTCGACCATACAAATGCCTCCCCAGGTTTCAAACGCGCAAGTTGCTCAGCGGTCAGCCCTAGCAAAGCAGCGTTGGCTTTTTGAATGTGCTTGAGCCACGCGGGCGAATTGAAGCGGTGAAGAATAATCTGTGAAGACAACTCGATGAGCGAGATCGGGACCGAAGGCGGGTCCTGGCTCGCGACAAGGATGCTTGTTCCTTTGTGGCGCATTTCACGCACAACACTCACGAGTCCATCCACCAGATCGGGATTGCCGATGTATTTGTGAGCCTCATCAAAGACCACGAGCTTGTTGAAAGCTTTACCTTCAAACGTAGCATCACCAAATATCTGCAACAGAACAACGAAGAGACCCAATGCTTCATCTTTCTCGATGAATTCATCCCGAAGATCAACGATCACCAGTCGCCCAGGCCGCACCACTTCGCGCAACCGCGCAGTGTCATCAATATACTCGGCAGCAAGGTCGAGGCGCATGTTGGCCAGTTCATTGAGATTGTCGGGCAAGCCGGCGTGCTCAATTGCTGACCGTAACCCAGCCAACGTCAGGTCATCACGCATCGAACGCATGACCTGATTCAATTTGCGGATGTAAGTCGCTTGGTTGCCAACAGCACCCATTAGAAAACGCCAGTGTCCTGCTTGGAGTTCGCTGGACGCGAATTTTAACGGTAAGACTTCAACGTCGGGATATTCCGCGCGCCGCGCTTCAAGTTTTCCTGCCGGAACCAAAAGAACCATGTCCCGCAATGCCGCAGGATGGGCCTGATATTCAGCGGTCAAATTCTCGATCGCTCGAACGTCATCATTCGGGCGGTTCATGGAAGTGAACTCCGGTTTGTAATCCTGAGTCTGGCTGTAATGAAACACTACCGTTGCCAAAGGCTGAGGGAGTTGGTTGATGCCAGGCAGGACCAGAGAAGCCATCTCAATGATAGACCCCAACGTATAGCTCTTGCCGCCACCTTGAACACCAAAAAGGCTGATTGTGTGCGTCTGGTTAAGGTCCAGTGCGATGGTGCGCCCCATCACTTTGCCGAGAATGCCGAATTGGGGCGATGTTCCAGTGACTCCCAACAACGCGTCGTAAGTCGGCGCTCCTATTGACAGAACCGGGGCCGCCACCGTTGCCTCGACTTGTTTGGGCGAAGACGGCTGAGAAGCTTGAGGCGGTTGTTCGACCTGAATCAACGGTGACGTTTGCACAGGCTCAATCTCAGCGGGGCGCGAGGAACTGGAGCGATCAGGCAAGACGGGGTCCATCCGCGGATTCTGCGGCACGACCGGCGTTCGTTGCAAGTCAGCCGTTTCTGGTTGGGCAAACTCGTCCGATGGCAGACTGAGTTTCTCCCACGAAACAGTGCGCACACGCTTTTCCCGAAGGAATGCAGCGCGGTTCAGCTTGGACATTTCTTTCGCGAGAAACTGCATAGCGGAAGTTTCTGGTTTGACGTCGTCAGCCCTTGGCGTGGCTGAAGGAACGGGGCGGGTTTCTTCGTCCACTGATTTGGCAGGCAGTGCCTCTAGTAACTTACGAATCAGATCCACTCCGATGCGATGGAACTCAATGCCGTTCTCCTCTATGAATTCCTCCGACCCCTCCTTGTCGAAATCGAAAACCAAAGCACTCCTTGTGAATCGCAGTTTGTAACCACCTTCCATTGTGCGGAGGAAAAATTTGGCTTCTTCGTAAGCCTCAAACGAAAGGAAATGAAGGCGATGTGCGCGATCAATGTAGAACTCCAGAAGGTTGACGAACTCCTGAGTCTTCATAACCCGGTCCGGTCGGTCCACTGCTCCGGCATGATCCGGGTCAAAATGATGCTTCAGTGCGCGTTCGCTTTGATGAATCTGTTCGACAATGGAATTCTTCAACTGACTGAGACCGTCAAGACTTCCTGCCGCCCGATAGCACTTCACTTCGACGAGGCTGCACGTCAGAACTCGGGTGGCGACATCAAAATCGAAGAGCGCCAGGTCTGTCCGGCGCAAGCTGATTTCATCCTCCAACTCGTCGGCGTTCCTTTGGAGTGCTCGGAATAAATCGAGGTGTGCATCAAGGGGAACAACGGCTTGGTCCCGGAAAGCTTCCTGAAATTCAAGAAACAGTTTGGCCAGCGCCAGCCCAAGAGCTTCTGCACGATGGGTTGTGGAGGAAACAAGCTTCAGTGCAAGTCTCCCCGAGAGCGCGCGAAGTTCGCCCAACAATGCGTGCGCACGGTTTTGGAAGACAGCCAAACCGTAGTTATCCAGAACTCGCTCAAACAAGACGCGAATCTCAGTCTGTGAACGTGACGTAATCACCACCCGACGACCGCTGTTCGCGGAAAGGTCGGGGCTGTGGTCGATCAAGTATTCTGGCCGACGGCTTCCGGGATGATGGTCGAAGAACTCAATACCGAGACTCTTATCGATTGTGAAAACCCAGTCGCTCACATCATGGACTTGATGGAGCAATGCCTTTTGATCGGCTCCCAAGACAAGGGTAGAAACGGGGCGGAGCGTGAGGCCTGTTTGACCAGTCGCGACCCCGGCAGCGGCAGTCGAAATAGTTTCTGCCAGTCGCGCCAACAAAGTTGAAAACTCGTTGGCCTCTGGAATTGGGCTGGCAAAACCGTGGCGGGGTCGGCGATGCCAAGCAACAAGTTCAGCATCCTCGACGTAGTTGACTGCAAAATCCTGCAACAGCCCATGAACAGGCGCACTCTCATCCTCTCGCCGGGGCGGCTTGGCGCTGATGCTCTGCGCGGGAAAAACATCAAAGAGCAGGCTCAAATGAGCAGGAAAATCAGCCGCACCATTGCGGAAGTCAGTTACATCACGAACCGAAAACGTCAACTTTGGAGCGAGGTGATTGCCCGTTGGCGTAGCGAAGGCATCCGCTTCAACAACCGTGAGCGTGCTACTTGGTGAAATGAGTTCGTTCAAATCACCGCCCGCACCAGGCGCATCGGGATCGGGAACAAAGAGTCGCAGATTGTAACGGAGATCACGGAAGTCCTGCTCTTTTTGTAGTTCCAGAAGCATGTCCGCCAGCAACCGCCCGCGCCCAGCATTGAAACAATTCAGCACCAGTGTCTGAATATAAGGATGCTGCACCAAGTATCTCCGAACGCGGTCGGCGAGGAATTGGCCGTTCAAGCTGAAGCTGCCAATATTCGGTTCTGCCAACCCCAAGGCGGTGCAGAGTTCAGCCATCAACCCGCGCGGGTCGCTCTCAGTCGAGGAAGCATAGACCGCCCAGAATGGATGCAAGTTATCAACCGTGGAAAGTAACTGGCCGGAACCTAACGGGAAAACGGCAGGAAAATTCACAACACTCAGTCGTTCCAACAAGGCGTCACGAGTCGGCGTGAAAAATTCCTTCGGCGCTCGGACAGCCTGATTTAACCAATGTCGCGCGAGCGTGAGCCAAGTGGCCAGCCACAGCAGCCGCAATGGATGCGTTGGCCCGACGAGCAGTGCCGAGCGATGGCCTCCACGATGGTCGGCAAGATCAATCAACGCCGTGTCCAAAACCAAAAGCTTCTGAAGCCGCGCCATGGCTTGTGGCTGCTGGTCGGGAGCTGCGGATTCTGCAATCCGGAGTCCTTGGGAAAGAACGGCCAGATAGCGTTCGGCGTATCGGGCAATTTCCTCGCGAAGCGGAAACAAGTCCGCGCTCTCAACAATTTGCTGCGAATCCTCTCCTCGAATCTTGGCGAACAATTCACGACGCGCGGAGCGGAACTCCTCTATTTCGGGCAGCGCTGGCCAGCCCGATGAATCGCTAAAAACATCTGCCGACTGCGAAGGTGAAATAACCAGACGCCACGTTAACGGGTCGTCTGGAGATTTGAGGATGTTTTGTTCCAGCACTTTCAGGACGCGGGAAACAGGCACATGAACCAAGCCTTCGCCGGCAAATTTGAATTCAAGCAAATCGCCCTTCCCTTTGTGGTCTTCTGCGTCAACCCACGCGCGATGCGTGCAGACAACTTCGTTCGGATCGTGGCTATCTCCAGCGGCCCGGAACCAGAAGTGGACCAAAGCATGATTGAAGCTTGCAAACTTGGGCACGGCGCGCTGTGGAACTTCTACTTCCACGTCGTCTGCCTTTACCACGTAGAACAAATCACTCTCATTGGGCAACTGGCCATCATCAGGCCCACCGACCAGAGGAACAGGCTGTCCTTGCGCGTCAACGATGGGAATCGGATCGCCGTCCGCCGTGCAGGGCAACACACGAACAAAATGCCAGCCATCTTCCCAATCCACTTTGGAAAGTCCGCTAAAACTGACCGACGCGTCGCGTCGTGTTCCGCTCCACGATTTCTTTTTCTTGGTGAAGGCTGTAGGCCCCGTTTCCCTCGCCACGACTTGAAGGCGAAAATGATCCACCCCAGGAACCCCGTCTGGAGCGGGGTCGCAACGAAACTTGACCTTGAAACTCCTTGGACCGTTCGCACCAATCAGCAGGACTTGTTGCCCGACCAACTGTTTCAAACGGGCGTCAGTTTCATTTTCCTGAATGATTGGCAACCCAAGTTCAAGAACTTCGACACGAAGTTGCTGGGTGAATCCCGCTCCGTCCTCGAACTCCCATTTGTCGAACGAAAACGGCCAAAGTTGCTTCTCGGCCACAATGCGGCGATTCCAAGCCAGCGGGTCTTCCAGCCCAGTTTCAGAGAGAAAATCGCTCAACTTTGCACGGAAGGCTCGGTCCTTGAGTTTGATGTCGAGAACACGGCTGCGCTCGGACTTCGTGGAGAAAGTCAGTTTGTCCACGCATTCAAGATTTTTCGCAATCCGGTGCGGAACGGCTGCGGGGTCGTCGAGCAGATGGAAATCCGGCACCAGGCCAAGTTCACACAACGAGGCCCCTATGACTTCTGCCTCCGCGCCGTTCAGCCGGACACTCAATAGAAACCGCACCGCGGCAACCGCGTCAGCCCATCGCCATTCACGTTCCTCGACCAGTCGCAGAATCTCCGGAGCAACGCTTCGTAAACTTTCGGGCAACTGAGCAATCAATCGGTTCCGCAATTTCGGGAAAGCATCAGCGACTGAAATCTGCTCAAAGGTTGCCTCGGCGAAGGAATCTTCCGCCGAGGTTCGCAGATCATTCGGCACGAAGACTAGCAAGGGTGGCCGTTGCTCTCCTTCGGAAGGAGGATTGCGGAGTTCCACAAGTTTGCTACTGGTAATGAGGAGTGAATCATCATTGCGCGATTCACGCGAAAGAACATGAATCTGGGCGGCAGTCCCCAGCGTTGCGCGAAGCTTGCGCGCAACTTCCAACATCACGGCCGTGTCGAGGTCTCCGACCCTCATGCAGTGTCCTGGATGCCGGCCCGCGATGATTTCCTGCAACCGCTCCTCGACCACGAGGCGCAGGTGTTCGTTCACATCTTCAGTTGTAACACGGCGAAACTCCTGGCTCATACGACACCTCCCGCAGATGCGTTCGTTTCTTTTCCAATGCGATAGCGTGGCGTGACATGCTGCGTGACGTAGGCGTCGGAAAGGTCTTGGAAAAATCCGATCTCACGCAGCTTGTTCTTAAATGCTGCTTTATTCCGGCGCAGGGCTTCGCGGTCGGCAATGGACGGCTCTCCAAAACCCTCACCTCGGGGCAAAGCATCAATGTAAATGCCATACCGCTCGCGCAAGAACGCGAGCAAGCGGTCGATTTGAATCTCCTCGGAGTAGTAAACCCCGCTCCCTGTGTCGTAATGCAACACGGCAAGTTGCAGGAGCACTTCAAGCAGTCGGCTATCCAGAATGAATCGACGCGGGGCGCGCGAAGAACGTGCCTGAGCGAGCAACGCGCCAGCGCGGTTCTTAAGCAACAAGGAATCAACAGCCTTCACGATGAAGCTGCGCTGAAAGTCACCACGCAACGCCATCAAGCACTCAATGTAGGTATTCAATTGATCCAGCCCCAAGCCGAGCGTGGCTTGAATCTCTGGGTCAAGTGTGTCGTCTTCGCCAGCCATGTCCTCCTTGAGGCTCAGCAGCCGCGAACCAAAATACTGCTCGCGGTCAACGGTGTGGCTGTCATCCAGCAAGCGCAGAACATCCGAAACGCTCATCTGTCGGTTTGTTCCGCCGGGAAGCCGCCCGAACTGGAGAAGATGCTGAGAGAACTCATCCAACTTCTTCGTGAGGAAGTATGCCCGAACGAATTTCGGAATTCGACGATAGTGCAACTCCGCGCTGATCTCGGCGAGATGGCTTATGTGTGTGCCCGGTTGATTCTGCACATCTACGAACAAGCCGATTTGGTAGGAGCAATCTCCCTGCGGCTTTTCATCTGCACCGGGACGGGCAGGACAATGAGTCGTTTGGCACATTGGCTCGACGCCTTTGCGCTTCACTAATTCCGGAAGCAATTTGAAAAGCCGTAGGTGGTAAAGGGCGAGATGAAATGCCAGCAGGATTTTGAGGTATTCCACCATCACGGAGCGGGGAATCTTGTTCCGATACTGTAGCAGGCGAACAATGTCATCCGCCAGAATATCGGCCGAGCCAATGCAAAGGGGCGGAGTGGTGTCGCGCGAACCCCTGACCGGGGCATCTTGCGTCACTTCTTCGGAGGCATTGAGGCTCAACAATGCCTGCGTCTCCACATCCACCGTCGCCCTCAAGTCCTCCTGCTGCGTGTTCGGGTCTATCCCTTCAAAGAAAAAGGACCTCAACCTTGCGATTGCTCGTTTTCCGAGGTCGTTGCGGGCGTGCCACAGAGTCTCGTAAAGGTGCTGTGCCGCGCCGTAGTCGCGGCAGTGCCTTGGATTGCGGAACCGGTAGGTATATCCATGCAAAGGGCGCGGCGACGCCACCGCCTCTTTGCCCGCCTTGCCGCGATTTACCAAGTCGAGCAGATGCGTTTCCAGCCAGCCGCGCGTGATGCCTGGATACTTGTTAAAATCTTTGAACCGTTCCGGATTCTTGAGGAAGTGCTCCTCAAAGGTCTCAATGGTCGTGTCCTTTTTGTAAAGGCGGCTGTCTTCGCCCTTGTGGTGAATCCGCGCAAAGAGTCCCGTCAGAACGCGGTCCATCTCCAACGACTTGAAGTCGAGCAAGCTGATTTTCGGCAACCGAAAATGTTTATCTCGGCTCCTAAGTGGCATAAGGCGGTGGTTCTTCCGAAAGGCGCATGGCAAGTTGCCCCTCCGGGTTTCGGGTTACGGAATAAAATTCGTGGCCGCTCGGTGTCAGCAAAACTTCCTGATACGGAGCGGAGCCGAGGATGTTTTTGAAGACAGCGAGGCTGAGATAATAGCCCTGAAGTTCGTCCACGGTAGGGCGATAGCCCTGATTCAAGCGCTCCAACATCTCAAACACATCGAGGTTGATGACCAGTTCCGCCTGCAAGTCCGAGCCGTCGCCAAATCGCATTAGTAGTGCGGTTGGCGCGTGTTCAAGGTAGGGCGAGGCTTGAGCAGGCTCTTGAGGGACCAATTCAAACTTTTCAGCCGGAAACACACGGTAGCTACGCACTGTGCCGGATTCCACCTGCCGCACCTGCAAGGCCAGTTTGCCGCGCAACCGTTTGTTGTCGAATATCCCTTCGCCGCGATTGATGGCGCGGATGATGTCCAAAGCCGCTGCTCGTGGCTCCGCCCGTTCGGTCAACAGGCCGATCATTTTCTTCGCCGCGACGTAGGGAATGAGATTCCGCCACGAATCATCACGCGCTTCAAAAAAGTGCTGGCGCCGCAACATAGAGACATATTCCCGGTGACGCCGGAAGCGCGGTCCATTCTGGTGACTGGAAATATCCGTCGGGAGTGATTGGAACGCGGTGAGCAACAGATCACGGTCGTAGCGGCCTCGCGGCGAAAAATCCATCAAGAGCGGCGCAGGGTCGGGCGCGTGAAAGTCGAACAGCCGGTCGAGCTTGGGGTCGCTGGTCTGACCAACGTCCACTTCGCGCAATAACCGCAGCAAGCGGTCGTGCTGGACCGTTCCACTTCCCGCCCAACTATTGAAATAAAAGCCACGGGCGATCTCATCCCGTTCGCCGCGTTCATAAAGCGCATGAATTTCGTCGCAGTCCCGAGTTCCCGCGATTGTGAACGCGAGCGCAGAGCGAAGGTCACGAAGCGTGATGTGCAGCTTTGCCCGCAGAGTGACGAGCTGATACAACAAGGTCAGGCGTTCGAGCACCTGCGGGCCGGCAGTGGGATTGGCGAAGGTTTGGGCGTTGTGATGGACATAGCACTTGTCCCGCAAATCGCAGTTCCGGCACGGTGCCCAGAATTTTGGCTCAACCAGCCTTTTCACCAGCCGTTCCAGAATGGATGGAATCTCCCCGGATGGTGCCACGACACTACGCAGATTCAGATTCACCACCGCCACGCCGTCTTCCGGTGCGCCAGTGCGCAGACCGCGTTGGATGATTTGTTTCAGCAGTTGGAATTCCGCTCCGAACTGTTCAAGGAAATCAATCAGCCGCCCTTCGTTGATCGCAATGAGTCGGGTTGTGTCGCTGGGCCATTTCGAGGAATCCGTGCCCGCGAACGGCGCGAAGAACTGGCGCAAGACATCATCATTGATCTTCTCGCCTTCGTCCTGACTGCCATCGTAGTTGGTCTGGAAACGCCGCCCATTCAACTCGAATCGTGTTCCGTTGCCTGTCCCGTAAGGCGTCACCGTCGCGTTCTGCTTGCGCGCCTCATCTTCTACTTGCTGAATAAACGCCGTCTTGCCGTCACCGGCATTGCCGCTGATCAACACCAGCCGAAACTCGCCGCCGAGAGTGGCCGGCTGGAGTGCGCGGTCGAGCGCCGTCTGGACGTAAATCATCCGGCCCATCGCATCCAAACCGCGCGTGCCCGCATTCGTCCGACGACTCTGGCTGAAGAGCGTGAGCAAATACGAAACGAAAGGATTCGTGTTTGGCTTCGGTGCGCCCGCTTGCGCTAATGCCTGAAGACTCTGCGTTGTGATTTGTTGTTCCTTTGCCTCATTGGGCTGGCGCAAGACACGGATAGCACGGACGGCTTGGGCGAGTTCATCGGCGCTTGCGAACCGATCTGCCCGGCGCGGTGCAGTTGCCTTGAGCAACAAGGAAACAAATGCCGGAGACAAATCCTCGAAACCTGACAACTCGCGCGGGTCGCGCGCAGTTTTGTCGGCTGGGGGAGTGTTCGAGTTCGGCCACGGATACTCACCCGTTGCCGCTTCGTAGAGAGTCACTCCCAGCGCATAAATGTCGCGGTCCATCCGGTCGGCGTCTGTCTGCGGGACTTCCACGTCGAGGTCCGGTG
>Ga0193718_1000235_pt1 | contig 13348 bp, 18 predicted proteins | sample U2a1metaG_FD_144918 | JGI IMG/M metagenome (GOLD analysis project Ga0193718, IMG submission 144918) | Soil microbial communities from a riparian zone of the East river system, Colorado, United States - U2a1 | ecosystem: Environmental > Terrestrial > Soil > Riparian zone | place: USA: East River... | reverse complement strand
GATTTGGATCCATTTCACCCTGTTTCTGCACAAAATGAGGAGTATAATAACAGGGGTTTTCATCTGTTCCACCATTCAATTGATCAGCAAATCCTCTTGGAATTGTATGTACTTTTCCATCTTCAAGAGTATACCATTTCACTGGATCGGTCTCATATTTGATATAAGGCAATTTTACACCTTGTCCAGGAGACCTTCTATTCATAAAACGACCGGTTACCATTTCGCTATCAATCTTACATTGGCGGTCAATCTTTTCTTTCAATGCTGTCTTTTCTGAGGACATACTAACTTGCTTCTTGACGATCAACATTTCATCTTCACTCACTTCCCTTGAAGGAATTACTCGCAGAGTTTGTTTTTGCTCTTCAAGCTCGCGTTTTGTCTTCTCTAATTCTATTCTTGCTTGATCGATTTCAGTTTGCAAAGTCTCAAGTGTTTGCTCGTCAGTCATGGTAACCTCTGGTTTTACTTCATTTTGTAAAGCTTTTTCTTTTTTTTGTCTTGCCATATTTACCTGCATATAAGGATGGAGACAATTGTCCCCATCCCATTATTACACTATATTAAACATACTGTATAGTTAACGGCTGCGGATATTCTTGCGCGCTCGTAATTACACGATATTCCCATACGTCTACAGTTGAACCAATCAACCCGCCTGTTGAGGCTGAATTAGTTCCATCCCCAGCACCAACGATAATACCATTAGATGCTTGGTTTTGACGAGCAAAACTCAAAACATCTTGATTACCATATGGTAATGGGCTTGGCAATACGCCAAATGAAGAAAGGTTATTAATATTTCCTTCACCCTGTGGCACCATAAATGGGAAGCTAAATGGATAGCTTGCAGCAAGTGGCCAATGCGTAGGATTAGATCCAGATCCGCTATTGGTTGCAAATACTCCAAAGTTTGTGCTATCCACTGCCAACGTCACAGTTTGTGTGCCCACTGCATTATTTGCAGAAATAACGGTTGCTTGGAAAGGCAGCCCGCTAATGCTGTTTGTAAGCTGAGGAACACCAAAAGCAGAAGATATATCGAATGTCACAACATCGCCAGCATAATAATTTTGCTGAACTAAAGTTGTAACAACCATTGGATTCGCATTGGTAATCTTAGCTATCACCCTATTTTGAGGATAATATAAAGATTTTGATGGCAAAAGATAGTTACCTATTTTTTGCACAAACCCAACCGAAGTTGTAGCGCCTGTGCTATCTAGCAATGTAGTGAAGGTAGTACCACCACCGCCAATAGCTGTTACAGTCATCGTAAGGCCCCCAAATTGAGGTGCACTTGTTAGACCATATACTCTAACAGTATCTCCAACTTGCAAGAAATGAGCTGCGCTCGTTGTCCATACTGTTGTAGTGCCAGGTGTAAACGATGCAATTGCCACAGGTGCGGCAGAATTCCCAAGCGCCGCATTATAAACAGTAAAACCGTTAATAGCCGCAACACCATTTTGCATTGGAGCTAAAATACCGGAAACTGTTCCGTTTTGGATAATCTGAGCTACCCCTTGATTCATATAATCGCACCAAAAGGCTTCGACAATACGATTAGAAGTTAAAGCACCAGCTACACTACCCATTGTAACACCACTCATAGTCAGGTTTTTGAGCCTGATTTCTGAAATATAATTATGCAATGGGATAAAAAACGGAGTCGATGCAACGTTTGTAAATAAACCAGTTACTACTTGTGTGCTCATAAATCATCTCCTTAGATTGCCACTGCAAGAGTGCAGCGTAGGTTTACGATCCAAGAAGTGTTTGTAATATTAAACACTTGCGCCATTTTCCAACCCGCTGTTTGATAAAGTCTCAAACGAGGAGAAGCAATTTCTGGCGGTGCATAGATGAATTGAGCGGAATAACCATCCAAATCAACCATATCATAGCTCTCTTGCCCTGGAAGGAAGATGTTATAAACATCTGAACCTTTTGCAGAAGCATTAGGATTTACAGAACCAACAGAAGACAATAAGAAACGGATGTTTCGAATTGCACCCCATTCCGCTTGCAACAGATTACTGTTGTTTGCGTAGTTGGCTACGTTGATAAACCCAATAAGCTGGTCTAAGTCCGCGGACAGATTTGTATGGCCTAAACCAAAAAAAGCTGTACGTACTGGAGCAGTACCAAATTTATTTTCGCCTTCAATCATGTCTTGAATGAACTGAGCATTGGCGGTTCTTAAGAGCCGTACTGCTTTCGAACAGTCAAGAGCACTGATGTTAGTTGGGTTGTCACCGTTTGTACCTGACGTACAATTAATCGGAGGCGCTCCGCCTTCCATCATGCTACGGGCTAGTTGATCCTCTGTTTCTCTTAAACTCTGCCCTAATGTACTAACAGCAGAATTTAAAACTGGATCCTCATTTATGAGCATTACTTGTTCTTGGAGGATCAAGTAAGTGCCATACCAATCTATGCGGGCATCGATGTCCAGAGCAGTAAGTTGCTGCGCTGGCGGGTCTACAACACCATTGCCAAGAGGCACTGGAGCTGTTAATAAGTTTTGATATCTACGACGTCGTAGAATATCGCCTGCTTGCTGATCCATCGTGATGGGGTACATCACCTGTTACTTTTATGACCTATCTCTAGGCGGAGGGTCTTGTTATTCCCCTCTCAGTGACTCTCATCACTGTTCAGACTATATCTTCACCTTTCGGCGTTTGGCGTGTAGTCGTTGAGCGTTCTAGAATTTTGAATGCCTCGAATTTCTTCGCAAAGGATTAACTCTTTTTCGTTGTATCTTATTCCATGAAAACCACTCATTTGATTATCTCGAATTTTACAAAACTCCATAATCTTTTGTGCTTTCACTTTTTTTTCACATCTTAGCTCTTCAATTATCCAAGATATGAATTTGATACATCGTTTCATTCCTATTATGTGAAGTTGCCAACTTTCTTTATGAGTAGGTTGGCGTTTACCTCTATAATATGATCTGAAATCTATTTTATTCTCTTTGAGTATCCTTTCCAATTCCTTCATTAGCATTGGATCAGTGTTGCTAATACAACAAGAAGGTATATAACGATGAATTTCTTCACCTTTAACAATTCTTTTACTTTTAACTAATGTAAAAGAACCTTCACCTTCCATGATTCCCGCGAACCATGCTTTATCCTTTTCTAGTCTTCGCTGCTGATTGTCCATATATCCTCTGAATTTTTACAATGTAATTGTCGGTCAATTACAGTGTACCAGAAGGCTTTAGGAGTTTCCAGCAAATAGCCAAATTTTAGATGGGCTACCCGTTATCAACCCATTGTAGTATGAATCAAGTCAGGCATAGGACGAGCAAGCAACTTCATCGACAACTGTTGTTGTACAGCTGGCGGAAGAATACTTGTGGTTGTTGGTCCCGACATTGTCTTAACTCCATGTTAAGACGAAGTCACTTCCTTGCGGCTGCTAGAGTTTCCTTCCAAAGAGCGTTTCTTTGCTCCTTGGTCATGGTAGAGTTGGAGAGCCTTGCCGCTGTCGTCACTGCTTCAGATCTTACACCTAGGCTTGACGTCTTTGGCTTTCCTTCCTTCTCATCCACGCGCTTCTGTTCCTGAGAAATCGTCTTCTCTTTCACAGCCTTAGAAGCTAAATCAGCTTGATAGGCGGCGCTTTTCTTAATAAGATTGTAGACCTTTCTCAAAGGATTTTTAGCAGTCTCAACAGCCTCACGGTTGTCTTCGTCTGTTTTAATATATTTTTCTATATTTTCAGGCGTCACAACATCTTTGAAGTCTGGAAACTCTGTCGCAGTCTCTAAGATTTGAATCTTTTGATCCTTTCTGGCTAGTTCTTGCTCATAACCTGTCAATTTCTTGTTGAAGGTATTGAGCGCTTTCACAAGCTTCTTCCCGTCGGGGAATTCTTCTTGCTCTAGTTGTCTATAATCAAAATCTTCTTCTATGGGAGCTTGAGGCTTCTGCATCTGCGCTTGCATATGCATTTGCTTTTCAAACATCTCACGTTCTTTCTGAGCTTGCCAAAGTTGCCTTTCAAGTTGTTCTTTAGCCTGTCGAAGCTCTGCAAAACTTTCTTGCGGAGACTTCTTATCATGGGTTTGATCAGCCTGCTCGACCACGGCAGGTACTTGGGTCTCTTCTGTTAAACTCATGTTTTCCCTTTGAGATAGGCGAGATCTCTTATTGCGCCTTACTATTGATATACATTACATTTTAATTTATCTACACGAAAAACTTTAAGGCTTTTACATGGGCGAGGATTTGAATACGATGACTTATATGATGGCTGCTGAAAAGATGGGGAATTTAATCTTTACAATGGAAAATACATTAGATTTTCTGGTAGAATATCACGTTAAACCAGATGAAGAGGTCAAAAAAGCTTTGAATCCTCTTCTTGATAAAATGAAGCGATGGCTAGAAGCTAAATGATCTTCCCATCGACTAGATAATCATCGAGTTTCTCTATCCTGTCGTTTACATATTTCTTAAGCATCCGTACATAATCTACATCAAACTCATGAGGATTCTTGAGGATATACGCAACGACCTCCTTCTTTGGTATGCACCATTCAAAGTTAACTTTGCCCCCATCTTCGACAGACCAAAGATAATGATCATTGCCTTGATATGGACTTGGTCTAGTACAACGACACTGCGGGTAAATATGTAAGGCATTTTGTGTGTATGGATCTTTTTGGACCCATATATGAATGTAGTATCTTCCACGGGTTCCTTGCTCATAATTCTTTTGAACTGCTTCTTCGATAATGGCCTGAAACTTATTCATGAGAGGCTCTATTGTAGCACCAACTTCTTGTATTGAAGTCTTGTCTCTTGCTTCAAGAACTAATGCGCCATATGTCTTATCAGAATTTTTAACCACGAAATGCCTTGCGTTACTAGTTTGAGTGTGATAAAGTTTTGTCTTCTTAACCTTATCCCTTTCTACATTTTGAAGTCTAGAACCCAGAAAAGCAAGTAAACGACTGTCAACGTCTGATAATATATCTTATGTTGTGTAAGAAACGACCTCCTGCTATGTTGTGGGCCATTGGGGAAAGTTTAGGTTTTGATTGTGAACAAGGCAAGAAATAATTTCTATTACTTCACCATCTTAGCGCCACCCATATAAAGCGAGCGATTGCTGTTCGATGTTCCTTGTTGTGGCTTTACAACATATCCAGATTGGAATTTATGAAGATTGGGAAGCTTTTTGATACGAGGTGGAATCATTGTCATTGATTACCCCATATTTCTTTTATTTGCTTTAGCGCCATCTGTCCCCTGACGATTATAGGACTCTTGCAAGGGCAAGGGGGGTTCTCCACCTGGAGGCGTAAAACGAGGTCTTGTATCACTAAGATTTTTATTCTTTGGAACAAAAGGCTTCTTAGCTTCTGCTATGATTTTAATGCGTGACATATTTAATCCTTTAAAATGCCCATGTTTCCCTGAGGAAACCTAATCCAGGGCTGGGATAAATTATTTGTTAGCCATCTTTTCGCGAGTATAAGGACGTTTCGCCAATGATGCCTCATCATGATGATCAATCTTCTTCCTAACCATCTCATAGCTATTGCTAGCACCTGCAGGTGGTTTAGGATCTACGTTTTCTTTAATCTTTGAGTAATCTGGACCGGAATTGCCGTGTCCTTCTCTTCCACCCATTGATGTATTTTTATGGCTATGGCCCATTTGAAACCTCTACTTGTTTTACTTGTTTTTCATCTTCTCGATTCTTGATATTTTCTATCAATGTAAATATCTTCACAAAGTCATCAATTCCCATGGATTCAACTTCTTTGGCAGCTTTTACCTTATCAAGAATCGCTAAATTCTTCATATGCTCTGATTCATTTAGCTTAGTCATTATCGAGAATTGTTCAAGCCTACCTTTATCTTCGCGCTCATTTGCAAGTGCTCTATCACTCATTGCTTTAGACTTAAGGCTTTCGTTAACGATCTGTTGGTTCTCCATCTGCAACTTAGCCATTTGTTCTTGCTGTTGTTGTTGTGCTTGTTGCTGCTTAGCAATGGATTCCATGAGCTTGTCTTTGTCTTGTATATCGAGATCGTCCATGACTTGATCGGGAGGAATTGGGAATCCATCTTTCCAGAGAAAATATTTCTGACGGAAAGCCAATTGTCTTGTGGTATCAGTGAGGGGTGCATTGGCAACAACAGCATCATATTTTTGGAATGACTTATCACGGAATTCATTTGTTGGCTCCTCTTCGATCATCTTGCGTATTTTGCCGAGAGTGTAGTTTTTCTGAATAAGAGCCCAGTGAAGGCGACCCGCATTCCGCTGAGATAAGTCAAGGTTATCAAACAATTCCTGCAATGTAGTAAGAGCAGCCCCCTGCCGTAATTGTTCGGTGATACCAACATCACTATCTTCCGCTTGTCCCAAAAGCTCTGGGGTAACTCCGGCATTGTTCTGTATATCTTGCTTGAGAAGCTCTGTAACGTTAAAATTCGCTGGATTAATGTTTGCGCCGGGTTTGTCATTTATCGCCTGTAAACGGCCTTTCTTGAAAAATCTTACTTTCCCAGGACCAACTTTGAAAGCGTCCTGATCATCAATAAGAGCATCTTCCTCGACATCAACACCGCTAAATTGTGCAGCCAAAAGATCCATTTCCAATTGCTTGCGGTAATTGTAGAGATATTGAGAGTCCCGAATATTGCGGATGACACCTTGATACCTAAACGAATAATTATTATTGGCAAGATCGTGATAACCCACAAAAGGAGTAAATGGATACATATCAATTCCCAAAGGATTTGGACCATCATAAAAACAGGTATTGTTAACAATGATCGCAAGATGTACCGTGGGAACTTTTTCTTTGACTATAACAATGTCGGGGAATTTACTCTTTAGCTGTGACATCTCTTCTGAATTAAAGTCTACTTCTGTACTTTCGTATGTTTTTGGATCTACAATGAATGTCCCCATACGTTCACAGAGATACCAATATTCATCATATGCTAGAAAATCTTTACGTCTGATATTATATTGCTGAGGCATAAATGTGAATTTAGTATCGAAATAGGCCTGATCATTCAGCATATCGATATCTTTTTCACGGCCAGGTAGCATTTGTTTCACTTGCGACTTATGGAGATATTTTCGCGTGCGGATAAACTGGCAATCGGATAAATCCATTTCTCTCCAAAATGCATCCATCATTAACATATCAGCGCTGAAGCATTCGGTTTTCAGATCTCCGCAAATAGGATCTCTTCGGTAATCTATCCAAGAGTGCATAAGAGATAGCCCTGTTATTCCGGCAGCTTCTTTGAAGCAATTGCTCACCATGTTATAGGTGTTATCGTTGGAATAAGCTGATTGCAGACATTTAGTGGCTTGTGAGGCAGTCTTTGAGCTAGATCCATGTACTGGGATCATTTGTGTTGCTTTTCGGTGCTGTCGTTGTCTGCCACATACCATATTGACTACAGGCATAGAAGCATTAAACACAAATTTCTGGTGCTCGTAGTTTAGCCCAGTATATAGATTGAGATACCGCTGGTCGCCAAGATAAACTTTTCGATCGATAAGTTGTTCCCAGAAAAAGAGCTGCCATGCTGAGAGATTTTGCATATAGCGCTCATCAGCTTCTGCGACTATATTGCGTTTGCCTTCTTCATAATGTCCTTGATAGACGTTCGGAACTACCTGGCTCCGCTCGAGCATTCCACTTGTCACATGCTACCTCTCTAAAGGAATATCTTATACAGGGTTAAACAATTATCTACCAACAAATGGGTTAGCGTTAATTACCTGCTGTCTTAAGGGAACTGGTTTGGGACCGAATCCGGATTGAGCTTTAAGTTGATTGAGCTTGTTTACATTCATTGATCCAGGTCCGCGGCCGAATTGAGTGCGGGCATTAGCCATATATCTGAGAGAATCTGATGCATGACTCGTCCAATCATGAACAGGCGCTTCTGAGTATGCTTGAGTCTTCTCGTTGTATTTCTTGTGATAGTTTTCGAGGCATTTTATTAGGTGTAGACATTTCGTTTGATCAATATATACGGTAGAAAGAAGTGCTCTTGTTGCTTCGATTCCGATATTGATGTCGGTCTCGCGTTCCAAAATCGTCGTCTTGAGTCCCTGCTCATAAGCAACATCCTGTAGGGTTCTTCCCGTTTGTATAGAACCTGATCCAGCATCGTGAGGCATGTAATGTGTTCCATAAACATAAGGCTTGTTCTGAATAATCTTGGCATAGTGCGCTATTCCTTCCCCTTGGGCCTCATAGAAATCGATGATTCTAACTTCTCCGCCAATTTCCTGCCAAAAAGTTATGCTCGTAGAATCTCCATATCCAATATCCCATGCTGTATGAACAGGGGATCTTGTTTCATATGCGATGTTACATATTCTTCTATCATCTCTCGCTCTTTCGATAAGTCTTCCATAGTAACTTCCTTCGACTCCGCGATTGAAGCTGCAATAGTATTCTTGTTGGATAAGTTCATCCGAGACACCTTCCGCTTTAATACCTTCAATGTCTTGCTCATTTAGCACTCCCGTGTCTTTAATGCTAAGTACTTCACAAAACCAATTCTTATTGGCTTTGGCCATGCAGACTAGGTCGTAAAAATGATTCTTTCCACGAGGTGTTGAGATAAAAAGAGCATAACCTTTATTGACATCCAAGATAGGGCGTAAATACTCCCATGCAGCAGGAGATTGCAAGGCGTACTCTGAGAAAATAATGATTTTGGGATTAGTGCCAACCAAAGAATCAATATTATCAGAGCCAATAAGCTGATACATGCTTCCATTTGTAAACCTTATCTTCATCTCTTGGCCGTTCTTTGATTCAACCACCTCTTTAGGAATATAGTCTAGAATACGTTTTCCGTCATTTGTTGAACTATCCCAAATGACTTTTTTTGCTTGAGAGTATGTAGGAAGAATGTGAAAAGCTGTCCAGGCTGGATTTAGCAAGAGCTGTAGAATACACCAGTTGAAAGCCGTTACGTCTTTGCCACCGCGTCTATGGACTACCCATACTGCTCTTTTCATCCCCTGATTCAGCGCCTTGATTATCGGAACCTGATAGCTCCTTGGCTGAAATGTTAATGCCAGCTCCAAGACCATCTTTCTCCACCTTAATTGTGAATGTGTTTCCAGAGGCCGCTTGTGATGCCGCATCTACTTGTTTAAGTCTAGTTTTCCCAAGCCATATTAAAAGTGTATTATCTCCTATTTCTGTTCTACCAAGTGCTTTATTATATTGATGTGCTCTTAAAATAGAATCACCTTTTGCTGATTTTACTTGGGAATACAAAGAAAATGCAATTCCATTATCTTCTATGCATCTTGCATAAACTGTCACGGGATTTATACCTAAGAACGCTGCTACTTCTACTCCAGAACAGCCTGCAATCAAAAATTCATCAACCACTTTCCAGTCAATATCTGCCTTTGGCCTTCCTATTACTGCTTGTTGTTTGCGCTTTACCATATGACCTTTTTTCTAAAAAATAGTACAAAACGCGTACAGGTGCAAGTCTTTTCTCAATAACGATGTACAAAATTTGACTTTTAACATCTTTTTGATAATGTGGAAATTGCCAAAACCCCAAGGGTTTTATGAAATTTTTCAGGCAATTCTTTAAACAAATTAGCGAGGTTTTTATGTGTAAAGATGGCTTACATGATCATTGCTGTCATTGTTTTGGTCCACAAGGTCCCCAAGGCGTTCCAGGTATGCAAGGACCGCAAGGACTACAAGGAGTTTCAGGTCAAGATGGGCAACCTGGTCCGATGGGACCTTCAGGCCCTGCCGGCTCTCATGGAGCTGATGGCGCACAAGGTGTTCCTGGTGTTCAAGGCGCACAAGGTGTCGTAGGTCCTATGGGACCTCAAGGTCTTCAGGGTATTCCTGGTAAAGACTGTGACCATGATGATGGCTGTTGTTCTGATCGATATGCTAACGTATATGCAAGCATGGCTCAATTGATTGGGTCTTACAGCTCATCCAATGACATGGTTTTGTTTGATCAGCAAAATGCAGTGTCGGTTGGTGATTTTGATCTATCCATGCTAAATATAGATGGAAGTTTCAAATTCCTGAAGCATGGAGTCTATCATTTGGCTTGGCAATTGCAAGCGAGAGTAACTCCTCCAGTACCGAACCCAGTGCCTTCTTGGTCATTTGGCTTCTGGATCAATGGTGTTTTGGTTCCCGGTTCTATTTATTCAGGATTTACTCAAGCACCTGGTGATGATGCATGTCATAGCACAGGCGATGTGATCATCGAAGTCCAAGCTGGTGATATCCTTAAACTACGCAATACTTCTGTTTCGTCTGTCAATCTCAATCCTGCAGTGACAGGATCAGTTTTTCCGATCACTATAGCATCCATCAATGTGGAATGCCTTAAATCTCTTCCTTAAACAAATGCTAGTGCATCGAAAGATGTGCTAGCATTTCTATTTGTTAATCTTGATTTACTCCTTGCATGAAATCATGCTATCATGATATAGTCATCTTATCGAGCAAAACGTGGATCGACGATTAGACCTCTCGCTACAACGCGGAGACACCAAAAGTCTAGTACAGATTGCGAGATGTAAACCTAAAAGGAGACTAACAATGGACTGGGTTCAAACGATCTCAATCATCGTAACAGTAATCGCTTCGGCGTTTTACATTCATCGAGAAGTGCATGAAGATATCAATGCTGCAAATGCTAGGGCAGATATTCAATCACAACGGATCGATCAGCTCTATAATATGTTTGTTGATTTACTTAAGGAAGGTAGGAAATGAAACCACTTAGACCAGTGACAGTCAAACTAGACGAAGACACATATAATTCTCTTCGCAAGCTATCGTATGAGGAAAACCGAACGATACAAGATATCGTTTCTGCTGGCATTTTTTCCCAGATTGCAAAGTTTGATTCAAAATGGGAGTCGAATTCGCAATGACATCGATGTGCTCGGACTGTGAAGTGAAAAAAGAACCTTGGCCTCCTAAGTTTATTTGATGGTCATTTACGCAATCACTTAAAAATTGTAGTCGATGTAAAGCAGCTTTACATCGACCTAAAAATATCTGAACATTTTAAAATAACCTATAAGGAATGTGTATGATACAAATACAAAAGACTACCAATTTTTCAATGTTTAAGAAAATGGAAGGTAATCGCCATCTCGATCGTTATCACTTTAAAAGGTTAAAATTAGCTATCGAAAAAGACAATCAATTGAGCGTTCATCCTATAATCGTAAATAAAGATTTCTTTGTCATTGATGGACAACATCGCCTTCAAGCTGCACAAGAACTAGATCTAGAGATTTTCTATATTCAGTCCGATACAGTTACAGACCTTCATGTCATTGATGGAAATGTTAACCAAAAGTGTTTTGAAGTAGAAAACTACATTGATTACTTTGCTGTCAAAGAACGAAATCAGATTTATATCGAACTGAAAGGCATGCTTAAGTCTACAGGATTAAAGCCTAAAGCTCTTCTTACCCTTATCCTTGGTACTGTTAGTCCGAGCATTCTAGAGTTTCTTAAAACAGGTAAATTTAGATTTCCTGATAATGAAATTCCATGTGAAATAATGAATTTCTATTTTGATTTTTTGGCATATGTAAAAGACAAAAGATTGAAGCCTATAAGCATGTTCACCAATCATAATTTCACAAAAGCTTTGAGATGGATTTTTAAAACCAATGGCTTTGAATCCTCAATATTTTTCAAAAAGCTTGATATTAAGTGGTTTGATTTGAAACCTCAGCGTTGTGCAGAGGATTGGTATTCTCTTTTAATCAACATTTACAACTTCAAAAATCACAATAAGATTGAAAATGAACTTTAGAATAACAACAAAGTCTAGAATCGGAGAAAAATATAATGCTTGGACCGTTATAGGGGTTAATCATACAGCTCCTGGTCATGTGTCTTATATATGCCGTTGCGCTTGTGGTTTTGAAAAAAGAATACTTTTCAATAATCTAAAAAAGTCCGAATGTTGTAACTTTTGTCAATTCAAGAAAAAAGCTGAACCATTAATAGGACAAATTTTCGGTAAATCTACAGTAATTGGAATTACAAAAATAGGAGTTGGCGGGGCTTTAAATATTTTATGTTCTTGCGGCAAGGAATATCCTTTGCGGATTTGTGATTTAAATCATTCTAATAAAATATGCAAATGTAGAAAGAAATATTATCCTGGCGCTGTTATTGATGGGATAACGTTTCTTAAAAGACTTAACGACAAAAAATTTCAAATGAAATGTGTTTGTGGAAATATCTTTGAAAAAATCCCGAGAGCAGAAAAAGGAATATTAGCAAGATGTGGATGTTTAAGAAGAGATAAATATATTGATCTAGCTAAAGAAAAGATTGGAAATACTTACTTAAAGTTAAAGATAAACAAACTGGTAGGAAATCTGAATGGTCATTTTATTTTTGAGATGAAGTGTAAATGCGGAAATACATTTCTTCGTGAAAATGGAAAGGAATTTAAATCTGGTTCTTGTGGTTGTCTTGTTTCTGACAATAATCCTCGTGGTGAAAAAAAAGGGAATTCGAAACTTTCTGAAGTTGAAGTAATCTCTATGAGAGAATTACACCAAACGGGTGAATATGATATTCATCAACTTGGTAAAATTTACAATATTTCTTCCAATTATGTAAGCAGGATACTGGGGAATTATATTTGGAAAAAACCCTAATGTAAAGCCGTTTTACAAAGCTTTAACCGGAAGGCTGACCGTTGGACTAATATCAGCATCGGCCTTCTGGTCTTCGTCTACTACATCTGTTGCTTGGCCTTGAGTATGCACCATAGTAATGCTATAAGAGCAGCTTGTAAGAGCCATTAAGCTTATTAAGAGAAATCTATTCATAGCCATTGAACCCTCTTTGTGTTATTGCAAAGTCTTTCACTAAATAGATATGATCGCAATGAGTATTGTTACGATTCCTAACATGCACTCCAAAAAGATCCTTATTGTTAAAGATGCTTATGGCTTTTTCAGCGGCTTTCCTTGAGTTACTTGCTTCTACCTCAATGCTAGCATATACCCTGCGAATCTTATCTGTCTTGGTGTTATAGCAAGCATGAGCTAAGTAATGATTATCCGGAATTGCTGATGTCATGGATGACTCGGATCATTATCATTGTTTCTGAAAAGGTACATTGCTAAACAAATGATCATCAAGATCGCACAGACTACATAATCACTCGTCGTCATATTCCACCTCCCTATAAGCTTTAGACACTTTTATTGAGTGAGATAATTCCTGTTCTGGCTCATCAAGGATTTTCCTTAAATTAACCCAGGCTATTTTTTCTTGTGCTACGTGTAGATA
>Ga0193718_1000234_pt1 | contig 13349 bp, 10 predicted proteins | sample U2a1metaG_FD_144918 | JGI IMG/M metagenome (GOLD analysis project Ga0193718, IMG submission 144918) | Soil microbial communities from a riparian zone of the East river system, Colorado, United States - U2a1 | ecosystem: Environmental > Terrestrial > Soil > Riparian zone | place: USA: East River... | reverse complement strand
GGTCACACCAAACGCGACACGCTGAGCATGCCGGATGCCTGGCGGGAGACGAAGCTGCTGAAGCATGGGGATAGTTTGGTGCGGTTTCTAAAAACGGGGGAATTTTAACGCAAAGGCGCAGAGGCACAAAGACGCAACGAATCATATGAATAACAATTTGGCATTTCGGATTTCTGCAATTCGGGATTCTTTCGTCATTTGGCCTTCGTCACTCGTCATTCGCCGTCCCCTTCTTGCGTTGTTGCTGCCATTTGTGTGCGGCGTGCAAATCGTGTCTGCCCAGACGAACGTCGCGCCGGCGAATGCCACAATTCCCCATTCCCCGCGCTTACAGGAATTGGTGGATCGAGCAGCGCAGCAGGTGCTTGAGAAGTTCGCGGACAAAAAACTCGAACGCAATCAACTCGCCATCACGCTCGTGGATTTGAGCGATGCGCAAAAGCCGGCGCAAGCCGCTTTCCGCGGCGGGGAGCAGATTTATCCGGCCAGCGTCGTCAAGCTGTTTTATCTCGGCGCTGCGCATCGGTGGATGGAGGACGGCAAGCTCAAGGACACCGAGGAACTGCGCCGCGCGATGCGCGATATGATCGTGGAGTCGCTCAACGAAGCCACCGGTTTGATAGTGGATTCACTTACTGACACGACCAGCGGCCCGGAGCTTCCCCCGGTCGAACTGGAAGCGTGGTATCAGAAGCGGAACGCGGTGAACCGTTATTACTCCTCGCTCGGCTACGCAAACATCAACTTGAACCGCAAGCCCTGGTGCGAAGGCCCCTATGGCCGCGAGATGCAGTCCGTCCAGTTGCACAAGCCCAATCACCGCAACTGGCTCACGACGGATGCCACGGCGCGGTTGCTGACCGAAATCGTGACCGGCAAAGCCGTATCCGCTGATCGCTGCAAGCAGATGATGGAATTGCTTCACCGCGATCCCGCGCCGGAAGTCGGCAACAAAAACGATCAAGCTCACGCCTACACCGCGCTGGCGCTGCCGCCCGGCGCGAAGCTCTGGTCCAAAGCCGGCTGGACCAGCCAATCCCGCCACGACGCCGCTTACGTCGAGCTGCCCACCGGTCAGAAATTCGTTCTCGTCACTTTCACCAACGACCACGCCGCCGAGCGCGACATCATTGCCACCGTCACTCGCGCGGTGGTCGAAGGTTTGAAGTAGCGCAGATTTCCCAATCTGCCGTATCGCAGACTTGCAGTCTGCTAGCGCCAGAACATTTCGCCGCCGCTGGTTTATCGGAGGCCTGCCGATTGCAAATCGGCGATACAGCAGATTGAAAATCTGCGCTACGCTAAAACCGTGCGCCTCCGTAGCCAGCTCTGGTGGAGCGCAATGGTTGCGAGCAATAAGCGTCAGAACTTTCGTCTCGGGGCTATGGCTGGCCGTTCCGAGACTCGAGTCTCGGACACGGGATAGAAAGCTCGAAGACCCGGCCACTCATGGGGATTTGGCGGAATAGGCGTAAACTGGTCGGTGCGCAGGTCGAACTGTTGGCGGGCGGCCACTTCTCTGTTCAGGTTCGTTTCCGTCATGGTAACGCTCGCCGTGCCCGACAGCACTCGGATTATGCCCTCCACCGAAATCTCATAAATGGACTCTCGCGACATGCGCATGGCTCCCTGCGGAAACCTAATCTCGTAATTGGGCTCAACAGCCGACTTCTTGACCTCACCCAATACTCTGCCTCTCTGCAAAGACAATTGGACGACCTCGACAATCTGGTTGGTGACTGTGCTCCGCGTCACCTTGTCAATCCTGAGAGCGGAATCCTGCTTGAGACGAACAAAATTGATCGGTCGTTCCTCCGGATAATAGGGCTTACCAAAGCCACTTTCGGGTATTTGTCTCGCAGTTTCGCCAAGCCAAAGATCCACGTAGGAATCCTTATCCGTTTGAAGCACCGCTCCCGACTTCAGCAATTGACCCGCCTTGACCGCCCACCAGTTCGTGCTACCCTCCATCCTGGCCCGGGCATTATGTTTGCCGCCAATGCGCACGATTTGAGATGGCAGTGGAGCATCTTTTGCAGGAGTGGTGTGGCACCCCGAACCGACGGCAAGGAGAACAACCGCGCTGGCGAACAGTTTCCAAACCAGGGCACGATGTGCGTTCACTGAAAAGAAACGCAGGTTCATGTACCAACCATGCGCCTGGACCAACGGAAGGTCAAATCGAAAAACCGAAGCGTTGGCGAGTACGAACTTGATCAATTGTAGGAGACGACGTGAGGAGTCTCATTATTGCGAAGAAGAGATTAGAGACTCCTCACGTCGTCTCCTACAATCGCGGGGCTGCCTGAATCGGCCCTGTCCTTTAGCGCCTTTTTGTGGCAATCAATCTCCATGCATCTGGCGCATCTACGACTCCGCGATTTCCGCAATTACGCGCGGCTGGACGTGGACTTCGCGCCCGGGTTCCACCTGCTGCTCGGCGACAACGCGCAGGGCAAGACCAACATCCTCGAAGCCATCTATCTCATCGCCACGCTGCGCTCGTTTCGCGGCGTCGGCGGCGCGCAGATGGTTCGGCACGCGCAGAAGGGCTATTTCGTCGGGGGCAAAGTTGTCGGCCAGGGCGAGCACGAGACGAAGATGTATTGGTCCAGCCGGGAGCGCAGCCTCAACCTCGATGGCCGGCCCGTGCGCAAGCTGACCGATTATCTCGGCGTGCTGCGCACGGTGGTCTTCTGCACCGAGGACCTGCAATTGATCAAAGGCGCGGCCAGCGCGCGGCGGCGTTTTCTCGATCTGTTGCTCTCGCAAACATATCCGACGTACCTCCCGCTGCGCCAGCGCTACACCCAAGCGCTGCGCTCGCGCAACGCGCTGCTCAAACGCGCCGTCCTCGACCCCGCGGCGCTCGACGGCTTCTCGCGCGAACTGGTCAGCGCCGGCGGGGAAATCATCCGCCTGCGCCAGGACCTGGTGCCGAAGTTTTCGCCGCTGGCGCGGCTGGCTTATGGCCGCATCGCGAACGAAGCCGAGGAATTGCGCCTCGAATATCAGCCGAGCGTAAAACGCGATTTTGCGGTGGAACTCGCGCAATCCCGCGACCGGGAGCGGACGTATCGCTCGACGATCGTCGGGCCGCATCGCGACGATTTGCAACTGCTCGTCAACGACCGGTCCGCCGCACAATTCGGCAGCGAAGGCCAGAAACGCACGCTCGCGACCGCGCTCAAGATGGCGCAAGCCGAATATCTCACCGGCATCCACGGCGCGCCGCCGGTGCTGCTTATTGACGACATCATGGGCGAATTGGATCTGAAACGGCGCAGCGGCTTTTTGCCGCTGCTGGAGCAGGCGCACCAATCGCGCGGCCAGGTCTTCATGACTGCCACCGAGGAGAACTGGCCGAAGGAATTGGGCGGCGAGGTGAAACGATGGCTCGTAAAAAGGGGAGCGCTGGTCACACCGTAGCAGCCGAGGTGACGAGGCTCTGATTAGAGGTCAGAGGTCAGAAGTCAGAGCCTCGTCACCTGGGCTGCTACGATTTGAACCTTGAAAACTGAATACTGAACACTGAATACTGAACACTAGACATGCGAATTTTATCCGGTATCCAACCTTCAGGCGCGCTGCACCTCGGCAACTACTTTGGGATGATGCGGCCTTCCATCGAATTGCAAGACCAGGGGGAAGCGTTTTACTTCATCGCCAACTATCACTCGATGACGTCGTTGTTCGACGCCGCCGAGCGGCGCAAGAATTCCCTGGAAGTGGCGCTGGATTTCCTCGCCTGCGGCCTCGACCCGAAGAAATCGGTTTTCTTCCTCCAATCGGACGTGCCGGAGGTCACCGAACTGGCCTGGATGCTGAGCACGGTTACGCCGATGGGATTGCTGGAACGGTCCACCAGCTACAAGGATAAGATCGCCAAGGGCATTTCGCCCTACCACGGCCTCTTCGCCTACCCGGTGCTGATGGCGGCGGACATCCTGATCTACGACTCGAACGTCGTGCCCGTCGGCCAGGACCAGAAGCAACACCTCGAAATCACGCGCGACATTGCGATCAAGTTCAACGAGCAATACGGCGAGACGTTTGTCATCCCTGAGCCGCAAATCCGCGCGGGTGTTTCCAAGGTACCCGGCACGGATGGCGAGAAGATGAGCAAGACCATCGGCAACACGATTGAGATTTTTGGTGAGGAGAAGGCGCTTCGAAAAAAGGTGATGGCCATCAAAATGGACAGCCGCACGCCCCAAGAGCCGAAGCCCGATGCCGACCAGAACCTTGCGATTCAACTCCTGAAACTGGTCGCCCCGCCCGAATTGTCGAAAGACTTCGAGGACCGTCTGCGCGCCGGCGGCTTGGGCTACGGGGATCTAAAGAAGGCTCTCTTTGAACACTATTGGAACCATTTTGCCGGCCCCCGCGCGAAGCGGGCCGAGTTGGCGGCGAACCTGGATTACGTGCATGGCGTGCTGCGGGACGGCGCGACCAAAGCCCGCATCCTCGCGCAAAAAGTGTTGCATCGGGCGAAAGTTGCGAGCGGTCTGGAATGAGCTTCAGGAAATGGAGGCACACTGGTGACCGATGCGGAGCCGGAAGGAACATCCGCGAATTACGCTAATTACGCGAATTTCAGAGCTCAATTCGCGTAATTAGCGTAATTCGCGGATTGAGTTTCTTTCTGAATCCAAGGTTGAGTTCCCTTAGATGTCGGCTCACTTCTGACGGGCAGAAGGAGGCTGGCGTGTGTGCGCCAGGAACCATTCGTATAATTCTGGATTCTTGTACGTTTCGGTCCACGCATCGTGTTGCGCTTCCGGGTAAATAATCAGCTTCGCGTCCTTCACGCCGGCTCTTTTGACCGCCTCCACCATGCGCTTTGATTCTTCCACCGGTACGACGGGGTCCTTGGCGCCGTGAAACGCCCATATTCCCAATGACTTCAACGCCGGCGCCCTTTCGCGGCTAGCCAGCAGCACTGAAATCAAATCGCCTCCGCCGCAAATCGGGGCAATGGCGGCGAATTTTTCCGGGTGACAAATTCCCAGGTCCCACGTGCCATAACCGCCCATGCTCAGTCCGGTGAGATAAACCCGATTCGTGTCCACGGCGTAATTGCTTGTGATTTCGTCCAGGAGCGCCAGCAAGGTGTCTTTCGACCACGTCTGGTCCATCGGGCATTGCGGCGAGACGACGATAAAAGCGAAATCCGGATGGTCGGTGACGTTTTTCGGCGGCCCGTGGGTGGCTACCTTCCACACGTCGGTGCCGCGCTCGCCCGCGCCGTGCAGGAACAAAATCAGCGGCCAGCGCTTTTCTTTGTCTGCGCCGTAGGTCTCAGGCAGGAAGAGCAGGTAATTGGCTTCGAGACGTTGCATTTTCGAGAAGGTGAGATGTTTGGCCATTTGTGCTTGGACAGGTTTCGGATTTGAGGCGGTGGGCGGATGTGTTGCGGTGCATCCGGCTAACGCGAGGAGCGAGGCGGCGACGAGACGCGCAATGGCGCGGGGCTCCTTCACACTCACTGCGGTCAACTCTTTGAACCCGCGTAGTTCATTGATTTTAAGGATCATTTCATTAGGTGAAACAGCGTGGTCGCAAGGTCCAGCCGTTTCAACGGCTTCTGTTCGAAAAGACAAACCGTTGAAACGGTTCGTCACGACTCGGGCGCAACTTTCACCGGGCTGAAGCCACGGTGTTAATGAGAAACCATTTGGATCATTCATAACGTGTACTAAACTGAGTTACATCAACTTAAGCTTCGGGAGATCCTGCGAGTCCACGAGGCCGACCGGCTCATTTTTTGCGTTCACCACGATCAAATCGTCAATGTTGCGTTCGTCAAAAACCTTCACAGCTTCCATCGCCAGGGCGGTGTCGCGAATGCAAATCGGGTGGCATGTCATGACGTCCTTCAACGACCGCGCCAGCAAGTTGTCGTCGGTCGCGATTTGTCGCCGAAAATCGCCATCCGTGAAGGCGCCCGCCAGTTTGCCCCGCCCGTTGACGATGCTCAAGCTGCCGGATTTGGCGCGCGTCATGACTTGCAAGGCATCACGGACGGCCAGGTCCTGCGGCGCCACGGCATTGCGCGGGCCGGCGCGCATGATGTCCTTCACCCGCAGAAGCATCGAACGCCCAATGGACCCCGAAGGATGGAACTTGGCGAAATCCGATTCCTTGAAACCGCGCGCCTGCAAGACCGCCATTGCCAGCGCATCGCCCATTACCAGCGTCGCCGTGGTGCTGGCGGTGGGCGCGAGGTTGAAGGGGCAGGCTTCTTTGGGGACGCGCACGTTCAAGGCGAGGTCGCTGTGGCGGGCGAGCGATGACTTAGGCGCGCCCGTGATGGAAATGATTTTCACCAGGAACCGCTTCAGAGCGGGCAAAAGGTTTAGCAATTCCTCGGATTCGCCGGAGTAACTCAGCGCCAGAATCAGATCGCCGTCGTTGACGATGCCCAAATCGCCATGGAGCGCGTCCACGCTGTTGAGCACGACGCTGGTCGAACCGGTTGAAGTGAGGGTGGCGGAGATTTTTTGGCCGATGTTCCCGGACTTGCCGATCCCGACGATGATGATTTTGCCGCGGCGACGAAGTGTTTCGACGATCAGTTCGACGGCTTTGGGAAATGAGCCATCAAGCTGTGAGCGCACCGCCTTGAGAGCAGCCAGTTCGATATCGAAGACCTTGCGGGCCTTGGCCAAATGATTCATTCGGAGTTCGGATACGAGCCCAACACTTTGACGTAGCTGCATTGCTCGCCCAGGAGGGTAATCGCTTTGGCCACTTTGCTTTCATTCATGTGGCCGTCGCAGTCCACAAAGAAGAAGTATTCCCAGGCTTTGCGTTTACTGGGGCGGGACTCGATCTTCGTCATGTTGATCCGGTAACGCCGAAACGGCGCCAGGGAGCGATACAGCGCGCCGACGCGGTCCGCGATGCTGAACATGAGGCTGGTGCGATCGTTGCCGGTGGGCGGGCTGCATTGCCGGCCCAGGACCAGAAAGCGCGTGGCGTTGGCGGCATTGTCCTGGATGTCGTATTCCACGATGGGCACTTTATATTTTTCGGCGGCGAGCACGCCGGCGATGGCGCCCGATTCCTTTTCTTTCGCAGCGAACTCCGCTGAGCGGGCGTTGGAGGAGGTCTCGATGATTTCCGCGCGCGGCAGGTTGGTTTGCACCCAGCCGCGGCATTGGCCGAGGGATTGCGGATGCGCGTAAAGCTTCTTGATTTGCGGCCGTTTCCAATGGCTGAGCAGGCAATGCTGCACCGGCAGGATGATCTGGGCGACGATTTTCAGATCGCTATCCACAAACATGTCGAGCGTGTGCGTTACTACGCCTTCGGTCGAATTTTCCACCGGCACGACGCCATAATCAGCGCGATTTTTGCTCACGTCGGTGAAGACATCCGCAATGGTCTTTTGCGCCGAGTAACGGAGGCTGGAACCAAAACGGCGGATTGCCGCTTGATGGGTGAAGGTCGCTTCGGGGCCGAGATAGGCCACGGTCAGTGATTTTTCGAGCGAGAGGGCGCTCGACATGATCTCGCGATAAATGGCCCGCAAGGAGTCATTGGTTATCGGCCCAGCGTTGCGCCGGCAAAGTCGTTGCAGCACGGCGCGCTCGCGATGCGGCGCATAGATTTCTTCGCCGGCTTTGAGCTTGATCTCGCCGATGGCCAGGACGTGCCGCGTGCGCTCGTTCAGCAGCTTGACGATCTGCGCGTCATATTTGTCAATCGCCTTGCGATGGTCGGGGATGGTCAAGGGGAAGTTAGCGAGTTAGCGAGTTAATGAGTTAAAGAATCATGCCTTGGTCGCCGAATCTTGTTTCGGCGCCTTGGTCTTTTCCGGCTTGGGTTCCGCGCTGGGCGGCTCGCTGGGCAGGGCGAGTTGCTCTGGCGCAACGGTGGCCAGGCCTGGCTCGGTGGTGACGAGCGACTCCGGCTTCTGGACTACGATGCGCCGCAATTCGTCGGCGACGGGCAAATCCTCCAGGCTGCGCAGGCCGAAGTATTCGAGGAACAACGAGGTCGTGCCGTAGGTCATCGGACGGCCAACGACTTCGGCGCGGCCGACTTGCTCGACCAATCCGCGCTCGACGAGCGTTTGCATCACGCCATCAATGGTGACGCCGCGAACCTGCTCGATCTCGGCCCGCATGATAGGCTGGCGATAGGCGATGATGGCGAGGGTTTCGAGAGCGGGCTGCGACAGCCGCGGCGGACGGAGCCGGTGGCCCACCAGCGCTTTCAGCCACGGCGCGTATTCCGGCTGCGTAACGAATTGCCAGGAACCGGCCACGCATGCCAGGCGATAGCTGCGTTGAGCGTCCTCGTGCTCCTTCACCAGTTGCTCGAGGGCTGCGGTCAACTCGCCTTCTTTGACTTTTTTCAGGCCGCGGGCGGCCTCATCGGCTTCGGCGTGTTCGGGCGCGGTGGCAAACACGTCGCGCAGCTCTTTGAGGCTCATCGGCTTTTGCGCCGAGAACAGCACCGCTTCCAAAATGTATTTCAATTCCATGCTACGATAAATTGCATTGACCAGAATTCCAGATCCGACAACGACGTTTGTTTTTTCGGCCCTCGAACTGCTTTCGTCATTCGGATTTCGCGGCTCCGGCTCCCTCGGGAGCAACGACCGCCGCCTGCACCACCCGGCAAACTTCGATTTCCCCGAACGCCTCGAGTTGGACCACGGTGAGCTGTTTAAGCCGGATCAGTTCCAATAACGCCAGAAACGTAACCACGACCTCGGACCGGCTTGTGACCCCCTCGAACAATTCGGAGAACTTCATGCGCAGCCGTTCGCTCAGCGCGCGCATCAGGTGCTCGATTTTTTCGCTGACCGACCACTTATCTTCGAAGATGTCCCGGAGGTCCTCGGGCCGGTTGAAGCGCTTGAGCACCGAATTGACCGCACTCACCAGGTCAAAAATGGAGACATCCGGCCGCGGCGCCGGCGCGTCAGAAGCAAACTCCAGTTTCCCTGGCACGCGCGGGAACACATCCTCCTGCCGCGCCTCCAAAACCTGGAGTGACCCGGCGGCGTCCTTAAATTTCTTGTATTCGACCAGTTGGCGGATCAATTCCCACCGCGGGTCGTCCCCGTCGTCTTCCCCCTCCACCTGCACCTGCTGCTCGACCGGCAATAGCTCCCGGCTTTTGATGTACATGAGAGTGGAAGCCATTACCAGGAATTCGCCCGCGATTTCGAGATCCAACAGTCGCATCGTCTCGATGTACTCGATGAATTGGGTCGCCAGCCGGGTCAGATTGACCTCATAAATATCCACCTCCTCCTTTTTGATGAGGTAAAGGAGCAAATCGAGCGGTCCTTCAAAGACCTCGAATTTTACTTTATATTCAGGCATCGGTACCGGCCCAATGGTCTGGCGCCGGGAGAGCCATGTTAGGGCGGCGCCGGGGCGTTGGCAACGCCAGAACGGAACGAATTTCGCGCCGCAAGGCCGTTTTGTACGGGTTTACAGATGGCCAGCCATCCCTTATATTTTCTTTCTGAAAAAATCGTCAATCAATGTCTAACGCCGCGACGCCATGCTGAACCTGACGGGAAGAGGCTCCATCACGAATTGCGACGGCATTACGCGCCGCGATTTTCTGCAAGCCGGCACGCTCAGTGCCATCGGGTTGACGCTCTCGAAGTTCGCCGCGCTGCAGGCCCTCGGGGCGGCGGCGAAAGGGAAGGACGATAAGTCCTGCATCATGATTTTCAACCTGGGCGCGCCCAGCCAGATTGACACGTGGGACATGAAGCCCAACGCCCCGGCGGAAATCCGAGGGCCGTTCAAGCCGATCCGGACCAACAACCCGGATATGCAGATCTCGGAGATTTTCCCACTGCACGCTAAACTGGCGGATAAGTTTTCGCTGGTGCGAACGTGCTACCACACGGCGGCGGCGGTTCACGACACGGGCCATCAGATGATGCAGACCGGCCGGCTGTTTACGGGTGGCATCAACACTCCCCACGCGGGTTGCGCACTGGAGTTTCTCAAGGGCCGCCGGACTGAGCTGCCCGCGCACGTTGTTTTGCCGGAGCCAATGGGTCCCACCGGTGGCAACCTGCCGCACGGTCAGGACGCCGGTTTCCTAGGCAAAGCCTACGACCCGTTCGTGCTGAATGCCGATCCATCAAAGAAAGATTTCAAGGTGCCGGATCTGCTGCCGCCATCGGAGATCGGCGAGGCGCGCTTGCAGCGCCGGCGGGAATTGCGGGCCGTCGTGGATGACGCGGTGAAAAATTTCGAGACCAGCCCGAGCGCGCAGTTGATGGACGCCAATTTCGAGTCCGCTTACCGCCTCATGACCAGCGTGCGCGCGCGGGAAGCTTTTGACCTGTCCAAAGAACCGACAAAGGTCCGCGAACGATACGGCATGACGCGGTTCGGCCAAAGTTGCCTGCTGGCGCGGCGCCTCGTCGAGGCTGGCGTTCGTTTCGTCACGCTGAATACCTTCATCACGGTTTTCGACGAGATCACCTGGGACATTCATGGCTCGAAGCCTTTCACTTCAATCGAAGGGATGCGGGACATTGTCGCGCCGATGTACGATCAGGGCTACAGCGCCCTGCTGGAAGACCTCTTTCAACGGGGCATGCTCGACACCACGCTGGTGACGTGTCTGGCGGAGTTCGGGCGCACGCCCAAGGTCAACCCCGCGGGGGGCCGCGACCATTGGCCGAATTGCTGGACGGTTAATTTCGCCGGCGGCGGTGTCAAAGGTGGACGCATCGTCGGCAAGAGCGATGAAATCGGCGGGTATCCGGTGGAGCGGCCCGTAAAACCTTCCGAGGTCGTGGCCACGATTTATCACAGCCTGGGCCTGGACCTGGAAACGCACTTGCCGGGTCCGCAAGCTCGTCCCTTCTCGCTGGTGGATTTTGGGACCCAGCCGATTAGGGAGCTGTTTTGAGCATGACCAACCAAGCCTCACCGATTCGTGCTGCAACCGTGTATAGTGCGCCGCTACGTCCAGGCCTGCACCTTACACGCTTTTTGAGTGTTGGAATGATTTGGCGGACTCGCATCGCGCAAAGCTCCGCTAGGAGCGCCATGTTTATAGCCCTCCGCCCACCTAAAGCTTCAGCCAAGCATCCCCGCCCGCTTGCCAGTGAGAAAGATGGGTGTAAGGTGCGGGCGCTCTGCCGACGCACTCCGTGGCGGGCTGGCCTTCGGCGTGGTGGTACGTTCAAAATGCGGCCTTTGTTCCAAATGAACCGGTCCCTGTCCATTTGGGCGGTCCTTGGCTGCTCGCTCACCCTTGCCGCCCATGCGGCTGATTCGCTCTCCGTGCTTCCTAAAGCCTGGAGCTTTCGCAACCACGTCCAGCCTGTTCTCGCCAAGAACGGTTGCAGCGCGGGTGCTTGCCACGGCGCGGCGGCAGGGCAGAACGGCTTCAAGCTGTCGTTGCGCGGTTATGACGATGAAGGGGATTTCCTCACGCTGACACGGGGCGCCATGGGCCGGCGCATCGTGCCCAGTGATCCCGGCCGCAGTTTGATGCTGCTTAAGCCGAGCGGGGCCCTGCCGCATAAGGGCGGCAAACGCTTCGACGTTGACTCGCTGGATTACCGCGTGCTGGCCGAGTGGATCGCCGCCGGCGCGCCCGGGCCGAAGCCGGACGACGTTCGCATCGTTCGCATTGAGGTCCTGCCTTCGCATGTCATCTTGCAGCCCGGCGCGACCCAACAGTTAAGCGTGCGCGCGCATTTCAACGACGGCCATGCGGAGGACGTCACGCGTTGGGCCAAATACACCTCCGCCAACGAAACCGTGTCCCAGGTGGACGACAACGGGCAAGCCAAAGTCGTCGGTTTCGGCGAGGGCGCGATCACCGCCTGGTACCTGAGCCGCATTGATATCGGCACCATCACCGTGCCTTACACCAACAAAGTGTCGAAGAGCGATTTCACCCGGGCCAAACGCCGCAACTTCATTGACGACCTCGTATTGGAGAAATTGCAGAGCCTGAACCTGCCGCCGTCGCCCCGCTGCTCGGATTCGGAGTTTATCCGCCGGGCGTTCCTGGATACGACCGGCGTGCTGCCGACCGCAACAGAAACGCGCATGTTCCTTGCGAACAAATCCGCCCGGAAGCGGGATCTTCTGATCGAAAAGCTTTTGGTCCGCCCGGAATTCGTGGATTACTGGACTTTCAAGTGGTCGGACCTATTGCTCGTGAGCACGCGGCAGCTCCGGCCGCCAGCGGTGTGGGCGTATTACAATTGGATACGCAACAATGTCGCCGCCAACACGCCCTGGGATGTCTTCGCGCGCAACGTCATCACCGCGCGCGGCAGCACGCTCGAGAACGGCGCGGCCAACTTCTACATGCTCCACGACGACCCTCGGGCCATGGCCGAGACGACCTCGCAAGCGTTCCTGGGCATGTCTATCAACTGCGCCAAATGCCACAACCACCCCATGGAGAAGTGGACGAACAAACAGTATTACCAGATGGCAAATATGTTCGCGCGCGTCCGTTCCAAGAGCGGTTCGGGCGAGGGCGACAATATCATCTTTGTGGCCAACGCCGGCGAACTGGTGCAACCGCTCACGGGCCGTCCGCAACCTCCAACTCCGCTGGACGGCCAGTCGTTGACGTTCGAATCGCCCGACGACCGGCGCGTTCACCTCGCCAACTGGCTGGTTTCGCCCGACAACCCTTACTTCAGCCGCGCGATCGTCAACCGCGTTTGGGCTAATTTCCTGGGCGTCGGGCTGGTGCAGTCGGTGGACGATATGCGGGCCACCAACCCGGCCAGCAACGAAAAGCTGCTGGCCGCCGCCGCAAAATTCCTGGCCGACCAAAAGTTCGATCTCAAGGCGCTGATGCGGGCGATTCTTCAGTCGGAGACATATCAGCGCGCGAGCCAGTCCCGGCCGGAGAATGCCGCCGACGCGCGCTTCTATTCCCACTACTATCCGCGGCGGATGATGGCCGAGGTGCTGCACGATGCCGTGGCGCAAATCACCGGCGTGCCGACCCAATTCCGCGTGGATCGTACCAACGCCAAACAGCCGGTCGGTGAAGCCTATCCGCTGGGATTGCGGGCGATTCAGTTGCCCGACACGCAAACCGATTCTTATTTCCTGAAGGCGTTTGGGCGGCCGGAACGCGAAAAGACCTGCGAATGTGAGCGCACGGTCGAGCCGAGCGTGAGCCAGGTCCTGCAAATCGCCAACGGCGACATCATTAACAAAAAGCTCGAAGCCAAAAACAGCCTCGTCGCGAAGTTTATCGAGAACAAGACTCCCAACGAAAAGGTCGTCGAGGAGGTCTATCTCGGCGCCCTGGCCCGCTATCCGACCCGCACGGAAAACACAAAAATCCTGAAGGCGCTCAACGACGCGCCC
>Ga0193718_1000231_pt1 | contig 13385 bp, 15 predicted proteins | sample U2a1metaG_FD_144918 | JGI IMG/M metagenome (GOLD analysis project Ga0193718, IMG submission 144918) | Soil microbial communities from a riparian zone of the East river system, Colorado, United States - U2a1 | ecosystem: Environmental > Terrestrial > Soil > Riparian zone | place: USA: East River... | reverse complement strand
ACGCCATTGGACGGTGTCAGGGGTCAAGTGCGAGGTTTCAGGTGAAAGCAAATCCGATTCGGGGCGCCACGGCTGAAAATCTCCCGTGCGCCATTCGCCGAGGACCTGGAAATTTTCCATCTCGTGATCGGTGCGCCGAACGATTTGATTAAAGATATCGGCGAGGACGAGCCGGGCCTGGTCGCGGCTGAGGAACGGCAGCTTGAGCGAGGCGCGCTGGTGTGGCGTGAGAAATTTATTCGCGACGCGGCCGATGGCTTTCGCTTCCTCGGTGCGGCCGTGCAAGTCCGCCGGGCCTTCATCATAGCGGCGGCCGGTTTGGCCGGGCAAAAATCCGGCTTCATTGTGAAATAGATTGAACGTGCTTTCGAGCGCGGCTTTGCCTTTGGGATTTCCGCAAGGCTTGTCCTTGTAACCGCCCCAGACGGCAGTGCCATTGATCATCATCGTGCGGCTGACCTGGATGCGCTGGCAGGAAAGTTCGCTGAGCGCGAGCGCAGTGCCTTCGCGAATCGCGGCGGTGGCGTTCTCAACGACGTAGGTGGTGGTGTAATTTTTCGGCACGCCGTAGGTCGTCAAAATTCCGGCGACGAGCGTTTTCATATCGCGCAATTTCAATTTGTCCTTGGCGAAATTGCCGTCGGCGTCGTCGCGTTGAATCGCGGGGCGCAAACCGAAGCGCAAAATCATGCCGGTGGCGACGTCCATGGCGACGAGCAGATTGAGTTCGACGGGCGCGGCGTGGCCGGGCACGAGAATTTTGAAATCGGTTCGCACGTCATCGAACAGCACGATTTCGAGCGGGCGCAGGCCTTCGCGCGTCATGATGACGCTGGGCAAGTGTTGACGCGCGGCGGCGATGCCGCGGCGGGCCAGCGCGAGTTCGGCGCGTTCGGGAATGTAGCGCGCGAGATTTCCGCGGGACCATCCGCGCGGCAAGTCGGGCGGGCATTCGTGCCGGCCATTCATGCCCGTGGGCAGCGGATGATGCGGATGATTGTCCATGAACCATTCCTGCCAGGTGCCGTAGCCGGGGATGGATTCGCCGGCGCGCCAGAGGCGATAGAGGAGGCGAATGGCGGGTTCGGATTTGCGTTGGTTGGATTGAAAGAGGCCCTTGAGAAATTCGATAAATTCTTTCGGCAAAAAAATTCCGTGGGCATCGTCCTCGAAGCGTTGCAAATAAGTGCAGCGCGCGTAATCGACGAGGATGCGCCAATCGCCGGGGCCGAAGCTGCGAATCTGGCCGCGGCTGCCGACGCCTTTGCGGCCGCCGTTGATGTAGGCGTAAAATTTCCAGCGGAGCGTGCTGTAACGAAAGCCGCGGCGAAAATCCAGGCGCGCGGCGATTTTCGCGATGACGGGATTCACTCTCGGCGCGGCGTAAACCTGCTCGAATTCGATGAGCAACGTGTCCACGTCGTCGCGGACTTCGTTGGGCAGGCGCTGAAATTCGCCCTGGTCATCCTCGGGGATCGTGAAGGTCGGGATGACGCTGCGATCGCCGAAGCGCGAATGGGTGCGGAGTTTTTGAGGATTGGCGGTCATCGGAATTTAATCATTGCCCACCGGGAACGATCCAAGCGCAAAAGCTCCAAGGACCAAACAAGAGCGCGCTTCGAGTTCTGTAGCGCAGGCGTCCTCGCCTGCGAGTTCACGGGGCGTCTCGCCCGGTGTTGCTGCTGGCGGCGGGACGCCGCCAGAACTCGCAGCCGGGACGGCCGCGCTACGTCGGACAGTTCTCGGCCGTCCCTTCGGGACTTGGGGGGCAACGGCTTTGACCCGGCGTTAAAACGCCGGGCAATTTTCGATCGTCCCTTCGGAACGGAGCATTCGGCGTTCAGCGTTCGGCGTTCGTTGTTCGATGTTTCTCCTGCTCGTTCTGCATTCTTCATTCTTCCTTCTGCCTTCAAAGAGACTTTCCCCATCGCACGAATGGCGGCAGTGCTTCCGGGTATCCGCGACAATTCGCTCGCGGGCGCATTCGGATGCGATGGGGAAAATGATTGGTGATTCATGATTGTGGCGATCTAGTGGACCGAAATGCGCGCGGCGCAAAAGCTCCAAGGACCAACATCCAAGCTCCAGAGAAGCTCCAAGTACCAAATTCCAAACCGAACATCCCACGCGATGGTTGGTGCTTGGTGTTTGGATGTTCTCTGGATGTTGGAGCTTGGAATTTGGAGCTTTTCATCGTGATTCGTTCGATTCGTGTCTAAGCGTCTTTTTTCGGCGGTTCCAAAAAGCGCTCGAGCTTTTGCGCCACGGCGGAATCGGGATCGACGGTGGCATCGCCGAACAGCGTGGAGATGACGCAGATTAAATCTTCGACGGTCCGCACTTTGCTCCAATCGAGCCGGCGACGTTTGGCGATTTGTTCGAGGCAACGCGCGAATTTTTTGGTGTCTTCCTCGGACATGCGACTCGCGCAGCCGTAATCGCATTCCACTTTTCCTTCGGCCAATGGACGGCCGCATTTCCAACAGGTGTTCATTATTTCCTCCGTGTTACGTGTTACGTGTTACGGGTTACGTGTTTCTAGTTTCGGGTTTCCGGTCACGTTTTACGTTTTACGTGATGCGTGAAACGTGAAACGTGAATAATTTTCAGGCGCGTAATAGATCCATTCGTCATTCGTTATTCGTCATTCGCCCGCGCGCGGACTTGCTCTTGAAATTCCAGTTCCATCGCGGCGGCTTGCGACAGGATGCGCGCGAGTTCCATGGCGGCGGCGCGGGCGGCATCGTGCGGCAACGATTCGCCCAGGGCCTGGTAAATTTTGATGCGTTCGGAGAGCGGAAATTCGCCGATCTTTTCCGCGGCCGCTCGCGCGAGGACGCCGATGGTGTGTGCGCTCAGGGCCATAGTGGTGCGGAGGTGAAAAGCTCCAAATTCCGACATCCATGCTTCCGGCGAAAAGCTCCAAGGACCAACATCCACGCTCCAGAGAAATTCCAAACATCAATCACCAACTTGCGCGCGATTGGTAGGGATGGCGCGCCTGCGCCGTCACCGCCCGCGTAGCAGCGGGCGGAACCAATCACGCCTTTCGTGTAATTCACGTCCATCGCACAGTTCACGCGCAACGTTGCGCCGCTGAGCGGCGCGGACGGCGCAGGCGCGCCATCCCTACCAATGCGAGGGAACGCGGCGGTTGGCAAAAGGCCAGTCGCAGCGGGTCGCCAATGAAGGCCGCGCTGGGAAAATTCCAAACGCGTTTGACCCGCTGCGGCTGGGCTCAGGCATAATGAATGGCGCACCCGAATTTTGTTCCGGAGGAACAATCGAGAATAGCCCGGCGTTTTAACGCCGGGATCTATCGCGAGGAAATCGAGTCCCGAAGGGACGATTGAAAATATTTCGGCCCGTGAATTTCTGCCGTCCCTTCGGGACTTGAATGGCAACGCTGCCAACCCGGCGTTAAAACGCCGGGCTATTTTCGATCGTCCCTTCGGGACTGCGCATTCGATGTTCGATGTTTCTGATTTTTGCCGGTGCTCGCTGGCTGCGAACGTTGAGGCGGACTGAAGTCCGCGCTCCGGGAATTCGGTGTTCAGCGTTCGATGCCTGCCCTCCGTAGCCTTGGCGAAGGAGGATTCGTGGTTCGATGTTTCCCCTTCCCCCCGATGATTGAGTGGCCCTGCGCCCATAAATTTTTCCTTGTATTACTGCGCCCGATATTGAATACTCAAAGTTGACGTTGGTATAATCTTTGAAAAGTCAAAGTGAGTCAATATATTTCTTTAACTAAATTTGACAAAGGCAAACTCCTGGCGCTGGAGCGCGATCGTATCGGCCTCAGCCGCGAAGAGATGGCCGAGCGGTTGAGCGTGGATTGGTTGTACCTCGCGCAGCTTGAGGATGGCCATCGCGCGGTGGATGATTGGTATCTGTTTCGCGCCGGCGAAGTGGCGCGCGAAGTTGAAAGGATGCGGCACTAACGTGAGCCACGCGAAAAACATTTCCAACGCGGAAAAGGGCAAACGGCTGATGGCCGCGCGAAAACGCCTTGGTTTCAATCAGGTGCAGATGGCCGAGAAGTTGAACCTGGATCCGACGTATATTTCCCAGCTCGAAAATGGCCGGCGCGAGGTGGATGAATTTTATGTGGCGCGCGCGGAGGAATTGGCGCGCGAGTTCGAGGACGCGAATAAATTTAAAACTTCCACGGACGCGATGCGCGAATCGCCCGGGAACGTGGAGCCCACGCGGGAGAGTTGCCTGCAGTATCTGCAGCAGTTTTTGCAAACGTGCACAGATGCGGCCAAGCTCGGCTGGACGGCGGTGGAGTTGAAGGAACATTTTCCGCTCGATAAATGGGCGCGGCTCAATTCAGTGCCAGACGCCGTCGCGGCACAGGCCGCAAAGCGGGCCGTGGCGGAGGTTCAGCAACCCGGCGTAATATACGGGCGCTCACGTAGAGTTGCTTCGACCAGCGGAAGAACTTCTTCGCGAGCATCGCGCGCTGGTGCGCCGTCAGGTGCCCCGCCAACTCCTCCAAAGCCGGCTCCAAAGTGATCGCGCGTTTTATCATACCGGCCTTTGCTTTTCCCATATTGTTTCCGTTGTTACGCGCTCAATATCGCCGAAGGGGTCAGACAAGGCCCGTCCATGTGAATAAGTCCAATAAGTATTTGGACGTGCAATAACCCCTTTGTTTGCAGGGGAATGGAGAAATGCGAAACGGTTTCGTATTTCTCGCGGTACCGGAAAGAAAGGATTTAACGCCAAGGCGCAAAGGGGCTAAGGCGCGAAAGTTAAAGGTGATCGGTTTCCATGTTCCGGAGGAACAATTGAGAATAGCCCGGCATTTCAATGCCGGGTGAAAACGCAAGGGTATCGAGTCCCGAAGGGACGAAAGAAAGCTGACGGGAGGAGGATCTGTTCTGCCGTCCCTGCGGGACTTGGGAAATACCAACGACTAACCCAGCGTTAAAACGCTGGGCTATTTTCGGGCGTCCCTGCGGGACTAAGGAGTCCGGCGTCCCTGCCAAATTCACGGGTCGCGTTAGGTTGACTTTAATCACTCGCGCTCACGTAAATAATGTGCGCGGATAGATCCACCCGAATTTCAAAGGGCTGCCCATTGCTGGCGGCGCGATAAAATCCGTTGGTAATGGATTTTGGATTCCACCACGGCATCGGCTGCAAATCCACTGGCGCCGGTGAATCTGGAGCAGACGCGATTGGAAGGGATGAATAACCAACTTGTTCAGGATATCCTTTGCCGTGGTCTGACAAAATGTCATTCACCGCGCTGTCCAGTTCATTGGAATCAACGGTGAACCGGACGAACATCTCGAGTTCCTGCAATCCGCCGGCGTGAAAAAAGTAATAAACATCCCTGGCTGAAGGAGGAAACGGGATCGCAATATCGTTCGTCGCCTTTGCGCGTGATACCGGCTTGTCGGAGCGAAGCGTGGTTTGATCCCATCCGCAGCCGGCCAGCGCGACACAGCCGGCCAGCAACGCGGCGAGGGCGAAGGCAGATAAAAACCGTTTCATCGCGGCCCGCATCTCATTTTCGCGCGCGCAAAAAGTCGGCGAGTTTTTCGCCATCGGGCACCTGGGTCTCGATGCGCAACAGGTTGTTCATGTAATACACCACCGCCATCGGGAGGGTGATGCCGAGGAGGCAGAGCAAGATCAGCAGGAGGGCGCTGCCTTGCCATTCGTAGCGGGTAACTTTGTCCATTTGGTGTCCTTTGGGTTGGTGAGTTAAACAACTCTGGATGCGAATAGGCTACTATGGCGGCACATCATCCGCCAGTCCGCAAGAGCAAGCATGACAATTGAAACCGCAGATAACCGCAGATGGACGCAGATCAGACTCTTTCCCAGGCCGAACGCAGGCACGATGTCGTAAAATCTCGGTATTTCATGAAGACGTTTTTCACTATTCGTATCTGCGTTAATTTGCGTTCGTCTGCGGTTAATTTAGGAGAATTTTCATTTTTTCCACGTCACAAAAAATGCGGTTTTCGACGCTTTTTCGTGATTTTCTCAAATGGATTCGTTTGACCATCAATCACTTCCTACTAAAAGATTACCGTAAGTTTTTTCTATTTTTCGCGCTGTGCTTAGATGCGCGGATGAAATTAAAAATTGCAGATCTCGTTAATCGGGCGGGGACAAAATCTTTCGCCATCCTCGCGCTCTCCAGCGTCACGTGCCTGTGCGGTTTCACCGCGTGCGCGCAACTCAAATCGTGGTTCACGCAGCCGGGCGCCATCGAACAACTCGCGCCGGCCACCACCAATCTCGTGACGGTGATCGCGACGAATGCCATCACGATTCCCGCGCAAACCAACGCCGCGACCGGCGAGGTGACGCCCGCGATCATCACGTATCAATTGGCGACGAACGTGGCGCGCGTGGTGCAACCGGCGGCGTATTTCACGAATCTCGCGCTGGCGCCGATCGTGCCAAACAGCATCAGCGCCGCGGACACGGCGGCGAGCGCGGCGGGAACTCCTTGGTCGCACACTGCTGCGGAAATTGCTTTGGCGGCGATCAGCGCGTTGTTGTCGTTGACAAATCTACGCAATCGGCAACAGCTCGTTTCGGAAATCAACAATCATGCCGGCACGCAAAGCGCGTTGAGCCAGGCGCAGGATGTGGCGCAGACGTTGGTGCAAAATTTTGAGCAATTGCGCCAGGCCGCGCTCACGATTCCCGGTTACACGCGGCAGATCGATGACAAGGTGATGACGGCGATCCAGGTGGCGCAACAACTCGCGGGTGTGAAGGACCAGATCAATACGCTCGTCGATGAGCACACCAATGCGACGCTGCCGGGGAACTGAAGGCGGAGGTCGGAGGTCGGAGGTCGGATGTCCGGCGTCTGGCGTCTGGCCTCTGATATCCGGCCTCCGCACCTCTGCGACTTCGCGTTAAAAAAATTTAGCTTATGACACAATTCCTGGCGGATGCGACGAACGAACAGGTTGGCATTTTTATTTTTGCCGGCGCGGTGGTGACGGGTTTTGTGGCGACGTTGATTTCGGTGGCGTCGTATTTCGCGACGCGACGCGAGGTGGAGGACTTAAAAACGCGCGTGGATAAAATCGAGGCGGACCTCGAGGACAAGACAGCGAAGATTCACAAGCGGGTGAATCGGTTGCTGGCGGGGCAGATGTTGATTGCGGGGCGCATGGGTTGTTCGCTGGATCAACACCAGGACCAAATCAGCGCGTGGATGGCGGAGTTGGAGCGGGAGGAAGGGTGAGGGCGCGCGGCGCTGCCGCGCAAGCTCCAAGCACCAACATCCAAGCTCCAGAGAAGCTCCAAGGACCAAGCTCCAATTCCGCGCGCGCATATTGGTGTTTGATGTTTGGAATTTCTCTGGAGCTTGGATGTTGGAATTTGGAGCTTTTTTCGTCGATCGCTTGTCTTTTGTCAGAAGACGTCGCCGGTCATAAGGAGGCCGATTCCCAAAAGCACAAGGCCGAGCACCTGGACGCAGAACGGCTTGAACGCGGTCTTGATATTCAGAAAAAAGAAAACAAAGCAAACGATCGGCATAAACAGGCACCCGAAGAACCACCACAAACTGCGCCGGTAAGCCAGCGCCAGAAACATCACTTCGCCAACGAGCGCGATGGCGAATCCCAGGAGGATGAGTATTTGACCTAAGAGTGTCATAAGGGTTCCCTCCGCCACTCGAAATCACTTCTTCAACGAATCCAAATATTTTTGATACTGCGCTTGTTGTTGCTCCCAGGTGTCGAGGATTTTTTGGAAGCGCGTGAAGGCGGCTTCTTGTTTATCCATCAATTGCTCCTGGCGCACGAGCAAGGTGTCCACGCGTTTGGCTTTTTCTTCCTGGGCGCGCATCAATTGATTGTAGCGCTGCACGTCCTGTTGATCCGCGGCGGCCGGCTGGGCGGCGGCGGTTGTGGGGGCGGGCTTGGTGGATTGCGCGTTGGCGTGCGGGAGGCACAACCAGAGACTGCCGGCGCCAAAAATCACGACTGCAGTAGAAAGAAAAACAAAAGGTTTCATAACATCAATGTTCAATTCAAATTGACCGTTCGAGCCGCCGTCGCGCGTGTGCGCGTGCCGGGTGGATTTCAACTCCGCAGTTAGAAAAGCAGAGGCGCGAATCGCCAGCAAGCGCTTTCGCGGAAGCTCCAACTTCCAAGCTCCAACTTCCAAGCGCCAAGAGCCAAGCTCCAAGGACCAAGCACCAACACCCAGAGAAGCTCCAAACATCAAACACCAATCGCACGCGGGCGCCAGTTTGGAGCTTGGTGCTTGGAATTTCTCTGGAGCATGGATGTTGGTGCTTGGAGCTTTTTATCCGCGCCTTTATTGAAACACGTGCGGTTTCACGAGCGCGGCGCTGCAATACATGCAGCGCGTGTTTTTGCTGTTCGAGGGCCGGCCGCATTTCGGGCAGGTGATGATGACGGACGTCATGCGGCCATCCTGCACGCCGTCGCGCAGGTCCACCTCGGTCATTTTCGCGAGCAACTCGTCCTCAGTGAGGCCCACGCGCGCGCGCAGCAATTCCCACAGGGCCTGGCACGCGAGGGTGGTGCGGCCGAGCGCGTATTCCAGGTCGCGCACGCGCTCGGAATATTGCTGGGCGCTCATCTTGGCTTCGGCGGCGTCGGTTTTCGCCGAGACGATATCACTTGCTCGATAGGTCTCCCAGAGAATGCTCATAGGCTGAATGGGGTTGAAAGGGTTTGCGACGAAACTGGTTGATTGGTCCTCATGCTCTTGTGCGAAGAATTTGCCAAGTCGCGGATGAATTGTCGAGCGAACATGGGCGCGAAAAATTCATCGGCGGTGGCGATTTTCTGCCGTCCCTGCGGGACTTGGGAGCGTTGCGCGTTTAACCCCGCGTTAAAACGCGGGGCTATTCTCGGGTGTCCCTGTGGGACAAAGAAGCGCGTTTGCGCAAGCGCCAACTTCCAAGCTCCAAGCTCCAGAGAAATTCCAAACATCAAACGCCAAATTTACGGTGACTCGCGGACTGAAGTCCGCGCTCCATCGCGACCAGTAGGGACGCCGCGCCTGCGGCGTCACCGCCCGCGCATCAGCGGGCGGAACTGGCGAACCCATCGCGTGAATTACGCCTTACGTTGCGCCGCTGAGCGGCGCGGACGGCGCAGGCGCGCCATCCCTACCGAACGTGGGCGCGGCGCGCGGACTTTTGCGTCGCCGGGAACTTCGTGCTATTAGTGGATCTCAACTATGAAATATCCTCGAAGCGGTTACGACAAAGTGGGCGGCATTTATTATTTCGCGCGGATGCTGGACAAAATCCGGCTGCATGCGCGGGGCGAGTTGCCGGCGGATTATCACGCGAACTTCGGCGTGGCGATGGATGGCCGTTGCACGAAATACCTGCACGTGGATCACGCGGCGCTGGCGGAACGCGTGAAGGCCGGCGCGACCGATGAGGAAGCTTTCGCGTGGTGCGAGGCCAATGGCCGGAAGCTTTCCGAAATCGAAATCCTCGTGTGGAACTCCTTCGCCTCGAAACGCGGCTGGCGGGATGAGACGAGCGAATACTTTCAGCAACGCAAGCAGGACGCCGGCCTCACCGCGCGCGACGATATCCAAACCTTTTTCGACCTTTTCGATTGGGATGAGAAACGGAAGGCGTAGCCTTTCCGAAAGCTCCAACATCCAAGCGCCAACATCCAGAGAAGCTCCAAACATCAAACACCAATCGCATGCGGGCCAGTTTGGAGCTTGATGCTTGAAATTTCTCTGGAGCTTGGATGTTGGTGCTTGGAGCTTTTTCCGACGTATGTTGGTGCTTGGAGCTTTTCACCCTTCCACACTCCGCGTGCTGCGCGCGTAAATAATCTGGCTGCGGCGCGTGTTTTCAAAAACCCGGATGGGCTCGGGCGTTTGCAAATGGCGATCGCCGGCTTCCAATTCCGCCAGGCCGCTGTAGGCGTCCGCGAGGAGAAAATGATTTTCGCAGGCGTTCACGTAATCGCCGAGGGAACCATCGCGCAGCTCCACGCGTTCGGAGCCGGCGAGCAGATGCTCATCGAGGGTCTCGTTTTCCAGCGGCGCGCCGCGGCCTTTGGGCGGCAGGCGCATGGCGGGCTCGAGGCGCACGTAGGATTGCCGGCCGGGCGCGAAAATGACTTCGGAAACATTTTCCGAGGGCGTGAGAAATTCGCGCACGACGCGATCGATGGTTTCGAAGCGGTTGGTTTCAATGAGCGGCACGAACATGGTTTGCGATCCTTTTTCGAAAATATCGAATCCGTGCGAGATGCCCGCGCCGAGCCGGCGTTTGGTGAAGGCGACGACGGCGCAGCGTAAATTTTCCCAGCGTTGACTCGCGCCGTTCCAACGCAATCCGCCCGGCAACGAGATGAAGCCGGATTTATCGCGCGGCGCGGCGGGCCATTGCGGGAGGCCTTCGAGGCCGTTGAGGCGCAGGGCGAGCGTGCGAGCTTCATCGGTGGCGGGCGCCTGGTCGATGAACAGGGCGCGGAGGCCGAGCGAGTGAAAGAGCGCGGTGACGCGGTCCACGAGATTGCCGAGGGGAATTTGTTCCACGTGGAGAACTTGCTTGGCATCCGCGGCGTGCACAGCGCGCGCGAAGAACCAGCAGCGCCGGCCGGTGTCGAGGCCGGCGAAGGCGGCAGATCGGAGGTCGGAGGTCGGAGGTCCGAAGTCGGAGGCGGAATTCGCGACAATAGTGGCACGGGCATCTTGCCCGTGTGTTTCGGTTCGCACGGGCGGGACGCCCGTGCCACTACGGGCGCGCTCGAGGATTTCTGCGGTCAATTTCTGCGCGGTGCTTTCGGGCATGGCTTTGCGATCGCACAGGAAGGTCGCCATCGCTTCCGGATCCGCCACGGCGCGCACCCATTCGGCCACGATTTGCGAAATATCGATCGCCGCAATCGCGAACTGCGAAACGCGAAAGGACCAGTTGCGCAATTGCGTGCGCTCTGCACGGCGATGTTGCCATTCGAAGCCGCCCAGCCCCCGATTCAATTCCGTGCCGCAACGGATGCAGGCGAAATAATATTTGTTCGTGGGATCATGGACTCGCGCGGTGGGGCCGGTGTCGTCGTGGCGAAAATCGCCGGTGTGCGTGAGGAAGGGGTTTTGCGATTGAGGTTCTATTCTTTGCGGGCTCGGTGTTGGTTCGCAGTCTGGTGAATTTGACATCGCGGCCCCCCTCACCCCGGCCCTCTCCCCGAGGAGAGGGAGAAATTGATCCTGCGTCCCTATCTTATTGACGCCTTCGTGTTGATCAGCCGGCGGCGCGCACGGAGTGACGCGCCCTACCACGTCCATCGGGTTCAGGCGAACGCGGCAAATGCGCGGCCAATTTTCCTCCAGGTTTTGTTTGTGCCGGCAATCCTGGTTCGGGCATTCGTGGAGCATCACGCCCTGGCTGCCGTCTTTCCACGCCTTATGCTGGCCGCGGCCGGCGACGCGTTGCGTGCCGATTTTAACCATGAGGCGCACGTGGCTCGAAGTCATGCGGCCGCGCACGAATTTCTCGCGCGCGGGTTTGATGTCATCCACCTCGTCGAGCGTGGTGACGTCGAAGGTGTAGCTGGTGGGGATTTTGTTGAGGCCGAGAATCATGCCGTGCGAGCGTTGTTTGCCGTTCGTGACGCTAAAGGCGCCCTTGCGATTCACGCTCTTGCCGGATTTGTTCACGGTCTTGCCGACCTGCGTCATGTGCGCGAACCAACCAATCTGGTCGAGAATGTCCGGGCGAAATTTCGTGTCCACCATGCCTTCCACGAGGTCGCGGTCGGGCAAATAAAATCCCCAGTTCAGCCAGGCGACGCCGGTGCAATACGCGCCGAGATTCAGTTCGGTGGCGGACTTGCCGAATTGCGCGCCGCCGCAAATCGCGATGGTGGTGTCGGCGAGCACGGGCTTGCCTTCCGAGCCGAGCACGAGGTCGATGGTTTTCACAATTTCGATCAACGGCTCACGGCCTTCAAAGGAATATTGGCGATACTCGCCGCGCTCGCCCGGCACGCGGGCGTGGTGCGTGAGGAAATGGTGAAAGGAGGGAATGGGCGGGACTTTCACCGCGAGCTTGTCGTCTGGCGCAGGGGTGGTTGCGGGAGCACGGCGAACTTTTTCAATTTTTCGCGACGGCGCGGTTTGTTTTTTTCCGGCGGATGAATTTGATTTTGCCACAATATTTTTGGACCAGTTCTAACATCTTCGCGCGCGGAAGAAAAACTTACGGTAATGTTTTAGCGAGGGACGCCGAGGAGCGAGTTGGGAGGCGGTTTTTTGATGTAATAAGGCGCAAATGCGCGGTGTTTCGCGTAGGTAGGATCCCCGACTTATCGGGACGCCATCCCTACTAACGCGCTTTTGCGCGCAAGAACCAACATCCAAGCTCCAAGCTCCAACCTCTAGAGAAATTCCAAACATCAAACACCAACTTGCGCACGCCGATTTGGAGCTTGGTCCTTGGAGCTTCTCTGGATGTTGGAGGTTGGTGCTTGGAGCTTTTTATCCGAAACCACGCGCAACGTTGCGCCGCTGAGCGGCGCGGACGGCGCAGGCGCGCCATCCCTACCTTTCGCGGGCGGAGCATATCGCGGGCGCATTCGCTCATCCACTCATCCATCAATCCATTTTTCCGCATCCTCCCGTTGACACTGTTGCGCGCGGGGCATAAACATTGCCGATGACCAAGGTGTGCCCATGAAAAAATGCTCCTATTGCGGCAAGGAATATCCCGATGACGCGACGGTCTGCGCGGTGGATCAAAATCCGCTCGTGACCATCGGCCAGTCGGCCGCGCCGGTTGCCGCGACCGCGGCGAAGCCATCCGTGCCGGCGCCGGCGGCGCGCACGGTGAAGCCGGCGTTGATGGCACAATTGCGGTCGCTGCATTTGTATCTCGGCTGCATTTTCGCGCCGATGCTTTTGTTGTTCGCCATCACGGGCATTTGGCAGACGACAGGAATCATGCCGATGAGGTGGATGGTGCTGTTATCGAGCATTCACACATCGCACCAGTTGAAGGCCGGAGGGAGTCTCACGGGTCCGTTGATAAGACTTTTTGTTTTGATGATGGCGCTGGCGTTTGTGGTCACGACGATTTTGGGCATCATGATGGCGGTGAAATATGGGAAGAATCGGCGGGCGGCGTATTATTGTTTGGGCGCCGGGGTTGTGATTCCGGTGCTGTTGATCGTGATCCAATTAATGTTGGGATAGCCGGGAGAAAAGCTCCAAGCACCAACATCCAAGCTCCAGAGAAGCTCCAAATTCCAAGCTCCAATTCTACTCGCGCTTTGGGGTTTGAAGTTTGGAATTTCTCTGGAGCTTGGAGCTTGGATGTTGGTGCTTGTGCGAAGGCGCCCTCCCCGCCAACCGACTAATGATGTCCGCCGCCGCCATCGAAGCCGCCC
>Ga0193718_1000230_pt1 | contig 13401 bp, 7 predicted proteins | sample U2a1metaG_FD_144918 | JGI IMG/M metagenome (GOLD analysis project Ga0193718, IMG submission 144918) | Soil microbial communities from a riparian zone of the East river system, Colorado, United States - U2a1 | ecosystem: Environmental > Terrestrial > Soil > Riparian zone | place: USA: East River... | reverse complement strand
GAACGGTGGTGGGTGATGGTCAGGTCGTCGAAGAAAACATCAGCCGCCACGGAGTTTTCATTGCTTAAATAAACATAAGCATAACCTGGCTTGCTGGGTTTGGCTTGCAAGGTCAGGTAGACATGCGGAACTCCGCTGCCGTTCTCCAGTGCAGCGCTTGTGATCTGCTTAAAACCAAAGTCGTATGCCAGGTAGTTTTGATCAAACAGGATGTAGTTCAGGAAGGCATGTGGTACGGCATCGTTCACGCCTGAGCCCGCGGTAATCAACAAATTGTTGGTATTGAGGGAATTCAGGCTTTGATATGCCCTCAGCGCCTCCCCGGTACTGTTGGCGCTGACGCCAAAGGCACTACTCATGGAAGCCAGTATCAACCCACCGACATTCGTTCCATTACTAGTGGGCGCGGTGTATTTACAATAGACCTCCAGGTTAACCGTGTCACCAGGCATCACTTTCAACGACTTGGCAAGCCCGATGATCTCATTTTGACTGGCTGCACTCAAACGCTGCGATTTACTTCCGCCTGGTGAATGATTGTAGAGCGTCGAATTGATCTTAACGGCATTACTGTAGCTGGGATTGAAGTAATAAGACTCCGTTGTCATACTGCCATCTTCATAACCTGCCGGGAAAACCAAGGGAACAGGTTTGCCGATCACGCCGCGCACATTGCCCAGGTGGTCGTTGACCTCATAGAAAGCCGTAGCCATCAATGGCTTATAAACTCCAATCCGGCCAGCCCCGTAAATAGGTAACTCGGTCTGTGAGATTGCGCCTGTTCCGTCTTGCTCGTATATTGATATCATATTACCTGCGACATCGCTTACGTAGTAAGTAGTGTGCTGCACGGTTAGGCCATCGCTTTGGTAGGTGATCTTCTTCAAGCGGTTGCCGCGGTCGTCATAAACAAAGCTTGTCTTAAGCTTGTCACTGCCGTCCGTGATATTTTTGGTAAGGCCATAAGCGTTATAGCTAACCTTCATGGTGTTACTCCCCTCGCCCTGTTGAGTCATCTGACCGATCGTGTTGTATTGATACGTGAGCAAATTGCTGCCGCTGTTGGTTACGGAAGTGAGCTTATCGGTTGCGGGCTGATAATTATAACCGTAGTTGGCCAGGCTGTTCCCTAGCTCGCCATTTCTCGTCAGGGAGGAAATGTTTCCATTCTTGTCATACCCTCCGATGGCTTCTTTGTAGGCATTAGGATATTGCGCAGAAGGCGCAAACGCATAGCTTCCGGCGGCGCCGGTGATGCTGCCCCAGTTTGCGGCAGTAAAGCGATTTAGATTGTCATAGTTGTAGGCATAGGCACGCTGCACGTGATTGTCGGGCTGGCTGTGCCAGCGCTGTGATTTTACCAAGCCCCCAAACTGGTCATTGTATCCGGCAGGGAATGTTGGGCTACCCCCGGCGTTGGAGATTGTCCCGGTGTAATCATTGGAATAGTAGTCGAGCGTCTCACCAAATACATCCTTCAGGAAACCTGCATTGGCGCCGGAGATCCCATCGGCACCCGGGTCCTGAGTGGGGTCTGAATGGTTGATAAATTTAAGCGAGCCATCGATATTATATACGTAATCGATGCCCTGTATCTTTCCGGTACCGTTCATCAATTCCATACGCTTGAGCGGGCCGTGAAGGTAGTAGTAATATTTTGCACGCAATGTCTTATTCGAGCCGTCGAAACTTGTATATACTGCCTTGAGCCGCTGGTTAACATCGTAGTCGTAGTGATGATAGAAGGCTTCGGGAGGCTGACCAATTTGGTAACCTACTTGCGTAACATTCCCAAAATAATCGTAAGTATAGTCGACCGTCTTTGCTCCCAGCCCAGCAATAATTTGTTTGGACCAGGCTAGCTGCCCAAACTCGTCATAACTATACCATGTGGTGGCATTGGCATTTTTGGTCATTGAAACCTGACCATAAAGCCAATCCAGGGCATAAAGTGGAGCCTGGGAAGGATGATTTCCATCGACTGAAAAAATGTCGGAAAGTAGCGCAGAAGGGGTGCGGTCATACTCGATAAAAGTTGTGTCGCTATAGCATGCTTGCGTGGAATTGTGTTTTCTCCGGGTAACACCCAAAAATCCAACGTTATCCAGGATATTGAGCACACTTGTCGGGGCTGCACAGGCAGTTGTGTTCGGTTCAAAGACAAAATAGTTCGCGCCAGTCATACTATATTCTCCCGATTCAATCAGGCGGCCTATGTTGTCATAATTCGTATAGGAGAATCGTTTCGTAGGTGCGTTGCGTTGTTCCTGGTTCTGGGAAAACCGAATTTTCCCATCAGTACTACTGGGATGTCCCTTCATCCGGTGAAGTGGTTTCGATAAGGCGGCCGAGCTGGTCGTATCTATAGTAGGTTACAAAGTTGGGCAATGAAGGGTTGTTAATAATCACACCGTTAGGGGCAATCGTTGCCACCAATTGTCCGGCAGTGTTGTAATAATTATAGCTCCATTGATCATAAGTGAACGACCCGGGATTGCCGGTTGCCAGTGCGGTCGCAACAGTATGTCCGTCCGCATCCACAAAGGAGGCAACTTTTTTGCCGTCGGGATCCGTGTTAATGTATTTGTAACCAGTAACAGGAGGCGGTGCTTCAAGCTGTAGGACAGCGTCACTTAGATAAAATGCATCATTTATCGCAGGCTGACTCCATAGCACGCCAACCCTGATTGAAGTAACTCCTGCAGGTACTTGAAAGGTAACATAAACCCATACTTGACTAGGAATTCCGCACGTCGGAAGGGCAGGGCCTGGCCATACAATATTAGTTCCGGTGGAGGTGGTCACTGCCAGATTTGCAGACTGCGCCGAAGCTTTAAATCCCTTTACTTTAAAGGTGTACCAACTGCCGGGGGTAACAGTAATGTTGCCCACGATCGGCAAGGTGCCGGGAGTCCCTGAATTTGTGTTGGACGTTACCACGACATACGGGGCCGAGGTGCTAACGGTCACCGCTCCACTGGACAAAAATTGATTTGGAACATTCGATACAGGTTTGCCCACATTTACAAGGTCTGGAGAATTCAAAGTAGATGAAGCAAAATAATGTTTCAATAAAGTATACGTATCCAAATCACCGGCAGTGATCAAATAACGGTCTGACTTTACTTCGTGCGTACTCCCCATTTTGTGCTGATCGCCAGGTCCGGCAGTAGTACTGGTAATTGGATCAGGCCCCGGTGGCGTATAGCTCCTGGAATAGGGAAAATTTGTTGTCGGTGTCTGCGTTTCCAGGTTGTTCTGGCTGCTGTAATAGGAGCCGAGAGTACCGAGTTGGTTACCGACCGCATTTGGGTTGCTAAGTTCTCCAGGTCCGCTGCCAATGGGACCGTCAAAATCAGCTGCGGAATACCACTGCCCGGCGGCATTTTGAACAAAATTCTTTTTGAGCAGAAAGTCACTTTCAATAATGGGGGCCGGAAGCGTTGATGCTGAAGCTTGATTCAGGTTATCATACAATGGTTGGGACGCCCATACTTTTCCTGAAAGATAATCCATTGACTGGCTTTGCAATGTATTCCCCAGTCCATCAAAATAAGTTCTGCTCCTTGCAACCGGTTGTTGATTCTGATCGTAGCCGATCTGCTCAGTCCAATTGACATAGTCGTTACATTCAGCAGTGAAAGCGATCTTTGCATTGAATGTTCCTCCGGTACTCGCGAAACCGGGCAAAAGCCGGATCGAATGTGTCGCCTGAACAACAGTATTGACCGGATCGTAGGACGAAATAGTTAAGTCAGCCGGGTAGGTAGTAACCACCAGAGGTGTTGAAGTCGCACTCCAACACCCGGCAGTGCTATAAGCGGCTAGGTAATACGTGTTATTAGTGGTCACGACATAGGTAGGAGCTGTAGCTACCTGACTCGTATAGTCCTGTCCAGAAGCATTGGTGCCCTGCCAGTACCACCCGACACCTGATGGCGGTGTGCCTTTCGTTAGTGTCTTTGCGTCGCAGGTATTAATTGTTGAGGCGGCATTCGATGGTGGTGCTGGAATGAGGTTCACGGTAACCGAAACCCCAGTTGCTGGACTCCAACATCCACTTGTTGACAAAGCTCGCAAATAATACATATTTGAACCGGAGACCGAAGCAATATAGGTTGTTGCAGCCGCTCCGATGGACTGATCCTGTCCGCTGGCGTTTGTCCCCTGCCAATACCATGTAGTACCGTCCGAGGGATTGCCGCGAGTCAATGTCTTAACATCGCAAGTATTAGTGGAGGAAGAAAATGAAGCGGGAGCGGCCGGGATATTATTAACAGTAACGACAATAGAAGCTAAGGATTGGCTCCAGCACCCTGATGAGTTTTGAGACCTTAGATAATAAGTTCCGCTGGCAGGGGCCGGATATGTCACTGCAGAGCTTGTCGTACTCGTTCCATTAGAATTCGTGCCCTGCCAATACCAGGTTTCTCCCCCTGGAGGGGCAGATCTGGTAAGGGTTTGAGGGCCGCAAGCATAGGTAGTGGTCGTAGGGGAGGTTGGTTGTAGAGGGTCGCCAATGGTTACCGCTTTTGACGCTGAATTGCCCCAGCATCCATTAGTGGCTTTGAGGGCCCGCAAATAATAGGTACCGGAAGTGTAGGCAAGGTATGTTGAGCTTGTATTAATGGTTGTTCCACTCGAGTTTGTTCCTTCCCAATTCCAGGTTTCTCCGTTCGGTACAGTACCGCTTACCGTAATTGTCTTTGGGCCGCATGTATTTGAAGTAACTGTTAACGTTGCGAGGGGAGTCGGGTCTTGGGGCATTGCGAGTGCGGCTACGCTTGAGGTTGAGATAGAGGAACTCCAACAGCCGGAAGAATAAGCCCTGAGGTAATAGGCCTGGCTGCTGGCTGTATTAGTTGCTATAAAAGAGTTGGAAGAATTTGCCTGGGACGTTCCTGTGGTAGTAGTCTGCCAATACCATGTTGTTCCTCCGGGAGGGGATCCTGAATAATTGATCGGCACGCTCCCACATGCCGTGGTTCCGTTTGGATATGAAAACGTTGCGTTTGGCGTAGTGACAGTCGGACAGGACACCGTGACATTCATCTGTCCCAGGATGTTGCCGTTGCCAATGAATTTCACCACGCAGGGACCCAGGCCGGTCCAGTATATCACACCAATGTAATTAAGGCCGACTCTTGTCGAACTGGTGACCGTACCGGTGCCAGTACCGGTAACGGTCCAACTGAACGTAGGATACGTAGTCATATCGTGGTAAGTGAAGGAGTCACTTTGTCCCACAACACCTGTCGAAGGGCCGCCGATTTGGGCGAATCCAAAATGAAACCAAATAACCAATATCAAAAGACCCGTCGTCTTTTTCATAATTTTTCAATTGAGGAGATGGAATAAGAATTCTTGATCGGAACTGAACCTCCGTTAATCGTAATTTCAGCCGTGATTCCCAGATCAGTACGGCTAAGAACAATTTGTCCTGTCAACGCATCGAAAGCCAATCCGAGGGTGACCGAACCGTTGGAATTCAGATTTTGCCATGAACCGGAAACAGTCCTGGCTACAAAAGATATCACAAAATTACCATTGTCCTGAACCCAATCCGCGCGCTGGTCACCATAAGTAATGAATTGGCAAGGACCCTCTGCAGTAACGTTGGATAGCAAATCCTCAAAGCCGGTCGCACTCCAACGTACTGTATCGGCCTGCAAGGATAGCTCCTGGGCGCGAAGCTCCGAACTGCTCGCCAGTGCGGTTAAAAATAAAATCAATTTCGAATATTGCCAAAGGGTTGCACTAAGTTTTAAAGGTCTACATGTTGTAATTATCATGTCCGTGAAGTTTATCTGACCGAGCATTTTATGACTACTGATCTATATTTGTTCTGCGGTAATTTGTTTTACTCTCCGAAACCTGATTCTTCCCGTATTTAAAACTTTCGGTGTAGGTTTTGATAAGCTGTCCCTGATCGTTGTATTCATATTGGGTGAACATATTTTGATTATCCAATACAAACGTTAGGCTGCCCGTGACCGGATCATAAACGTTTCCAGTAAGTGCTGCATCTCTTGGTTGGAATCTGAAATCATCAAAATTGACGGTGCCGCTTGTACCGATCGGGCACTTTACCCCTACTTCAAGCGACTTCAATGTAGTGACGGGAATCTCGGCATTGATCTGGTACCAGTTGCCAGCCTTTAGCGTACTTACGGGAAAGACAGGCTGCTCTGTTCCACCCGAACCGGCATCGAGAATATAATAGATTGTACCGTTGATCGAATTGGTCCACACACTTACCCGGAAAGTCCTGTTAACAGTTAGAGGGGAAGATGAAGGGACAGAGGGATAATTATATACAAATGATTTATTCCCGGCTGTGAGTTGAATAGCGTACTGACCTGTATGGGTGTCGGTTCCCTGGACTCCGGAGATAACCGAACCATTTGCCTTGGCCACTTCACCACCAAAGAACACCAATGAATTGTCACCTTCTTCGGCTCCTGAATAAGCAAATTCGAAATAGTTGGCGTTTGACGCCGTAGCAAAAACATATTTGTTGTTGAAGTCCATCTTGGTACTGCTTGAGATTAGCTTGACCGGATCGTACGATTCGACTGGCATGGAGAAATGATCATATCTCGTGGTCTCGCTTGTTTGAAGCCATTTGCTGGAGTTACTCCCAGAAAAATTGAAATCAGTGAACGTGCTCAAGCTTAAGCTCCCATCGTTCAGCATATCGGAATAAACCCCTTTGTAAATAAAATTCTTTTGCCGGCGCCATGCATTAGTTTGGGGTGCCGACGCAACATCTGAAAATGTGCTTGAAGGGATGTCGAAATCCCGGTAGCCCCAGTCATTTTTCCAAGTCGTAATTTCGGCTCCGAGCAACGCGACTTTCGCACCATTTGGATCCAAGAGATAACTGTATTTGGCAGCGGGCTGAGCAAGCATGTTCTTGTTCCCAACACCAGATGCTATTGGTCCCATCGTAGCATAAAGCGGCGTTTGTTGACTATTTAAAACTCTATAGGCGGGAGTAATAATACTTTTTGTTCGGACGCCCAAGGCGCTTATGTCATTTTTCTCCACCACTTCGCCAGAAATGAAATCCCACGCTATGTTGTCGGTTTCGGTTGTAAAGCCATCCTTTTGGGTCACAATACTTTGTAGCGTATATGGGTATTTTATTTGAGTGGTCCGATTGGTTTTCTCAAATCCGGTAGGTGTTGTCGAGCCATCCATTCGTTCAAACATAAGCGTTCCGCTTGAAAAATATCCTTGGTAGTTGTTAACCCCACCTGGATTCAGCAGTTGGCTTGTGTATATGCTGCTCGTCGTAGAAATCAGATTATTACTTTGATCATATGTCTTTAGTGACTTAAAGGCGCCAATTTTGGAAGTATAATCTGAGATCTCATTCTTTAGTGACCGCACATGGTAATTCGTCAGAACATCCGCATCAAATTGAATCTTGTCTGCATTCTGTACAACCATATTTAAATTCGGAGTTTCAAACTCATAGACGGCCTTTGTATTATAATCAGCATCAGTGGATAGTTTACCGGAAAGAACCGTTACCTTAGAATAAAGCACTGGAGTCATCGGATACCCTGGAATACCATCATAATCATACGGCGAACTCTTGACATATCCAGGCTCTTGAGCGACTACCCCGGATGGAGTGCCATCATCGTTGCTATAGAGATAGCGGGTTTTATACGTCTGATTCTGGTCTCTTAAAACAATTGACGCCACCCGAATATCCCCACCTTTCTTATTCGTTATAATCCGTTGAATTGTTCCCACCTCGCTATCAATCGACATGGGTTGAGAAGTATTGCAACCGGTAATGTTTCTAAAGTTAGATCCAAGATTGACGGTGGTTGATCCTGTCGATTGTACTGTGTAATCTCCCGAATAATGTACACTCGTAGAGAAATTCTGAGGAGTATAGTTAGGAGGTGGTGATATGACGCAAGTATAACTCACGTTTCCATCGATTCGTAGAACATCACCTTGGTGAAACGGATTAAGACTGCCTACCGTCAAATTCCATAACAAGTTCTGGTCAGGGTAGTAGCCCGAAGCAGGTGCGCCACAGACCACTGGCGTTTCCAATATTGTTTGCCCTGAAATAGTAGAATAAGCATCCCGTTCATAGCTAATATCGATGGTTGAGCCCAACGGTGTGGTAATTCGACTCAACGACCACGCAGAACCGTCTTTGTCCAATGCAGATGCCTTATGGGTAGTTGAAGCGCTGGATCCTGAAGGATTGTACATCCCCCATCCATCCCAATAATTCGCGTTATAGTTTGGGTTGTTCCAATAATTTGTAGTGAATGCAGGATCATGACCGTATTCAAACTTGTAGTCAGGTAATGTTTGCGTACCATTTCGTCCAATGATTGAAAGCTTTGTTAGGGTCAGCTTTCCTCCTGACCCAAAAGCATTCAGAGTTCCAAGGCATAAATCGTTTGTATGGGTAAACTTCACTCTTTTTAGAGCGTTTTGAGTTAAAAAAGTGGCAGGCACAATGTTTGGTGTAGATGCTGATGGCGTGACAGCCGTCCAGGAAGGAACGACCCAAAATGAATTGAGCGTGCCTGAATCTTTAATGATCCCAGGCAGCGCCAAGAGAGAGTTATAAACTGCTCTGCTAAATAAAGCAATCTCTCCAAGGCGAAGACTTGTATTGGCTCGTCCGTCCGTATTATCAGTTCTGGAGTCCTTCAGGAATAAAGCAACATGTGACCGTGTTTCGATACTATTAAGATAGTAAATCTGCTTTTTTCCAACTGTCCGACTTAGATACGTGTTATCAGGATCGATGGTATTTCCTGTACTCCATGAATAGTCATCCACGTAATTGCCATAATTAAACTTAACCCAATAACCCCAATCTGTCTCATCGATGACCCCATTTGCGCTGCGATCAACAAAATCAGAACCGGTTATTCCAGTTAACAGCCATGTGTTTGCAAATGGAACAGCCTTCCTATGGTTGATGATTGGTTTGAATTTGAAGTACTGACTATTGTAGTGACTTGTGCCCGATCGTAAGTTGGCAACGCATAATGATACGTCAGCCCATTGACTGCCGTGATAGAGAATCCGCCAATGGAATTGTATGACTTTGGTATTTTAATTTGTGAAGTTATTATCTGAAAATCAAAATACGTTCCAGTGGCGTTGGTTAACGCATTCGGTATGCTTACTTGTAACCTATTGTTTACATCTAACACGGTAGATGATTGAGGCGCAATCACAGTACCATTTAGATGATTTACCAAATCCGGAAATGAGTTGTAGGTTGTAACATTTAAAGTGACAGCTTGATTTAGCTGGAAATTCAATGCGTCCGATGTGTTTTGAAGTGGAATATTCCCTGTGTTTAAAAAATCCGTCTTTGGTGAATTGGAATAATACGTAAAATTCCCGCCGAAACTAAACGCCTGCCGGAATTGGCTCCTGGTTGGTGTAGGTGCCACGCTTGAACTGGAAAAATAGTCCATATAGCCATTACTAAAACTAAACGTCGTTCCCATGATTTCTATATTTTTCAACCATTCAATGTGATTCGCCTGCGGAATTTCGAAATTGGTAGCTACATCTTGACGAAACCTATAGCCAGTTTGGAAAATTTGATCATCTAAATAGGCTTTAACAGAACCCGATACGGCAGCGTTAATATTGTAGCCAAAAACAGGTGATGAATGACCTGTATGATATAAATAATTAGAAGACAATCCCCCTTCATAAACAAAGGGAACTTTATAGGACTCAAACTTGATGGGAATTTCACGGTGATGCCAACTGGTCATTTCAAGTGGCATAGCAACACTCCCAACCTCAAGCCTGTATGGCTTTATTGAACCTGAAATACCCGGACCCTTCACGTTGAAATTATCAGTTGCGAGCAGACTTGGACTGATAGCGTCCTTATAAGACGTGTTCATTGGAATATAATAATTAATATCGCTTGCGACACCGGTACTTGAGGAATGAAACAGGGAATTATACAGTGGGTATAAATTACCGTTAACTGAAACGTTATAGCCGCTATAGACTGGATCGACCGGGCTTTGGTCTAGATTTAAAATTCCATACATCTCTTCATTTCTGGTTTGGTCCAGCCATATCCAGTAGTCCTTATGGAGGAAACCTTGCTCCTGACTTTTTTTGTTATATGCCCAGTACCCGTTTGTTGAAAGACCAGGGGTTCGTGGCGAAAATATCGATGACATGACAGCTCCAACCGCCAAACTCACTGCAGCTTGTTTGGCAATACTGGCAAAAGAAACAGCCGCACCTTCCGCCGCTGAGCCTGCTCCAAAACTAGCTATCGTCATTACTGCATTCGCAAATTGAACAGCGTCAAAAGTCACCCCGCCATTCCTATCCCGGTTGTGATTAATGCCGATCAATCCCCCGGAGGACAGTCCTTGATTATCATAAGTAGCATTGACTATTCCAAGGAGACTGATTGCTCCATAATGTCCAGATACATTGTTCCAGCCGATTTGGCCCAAGCCTAATGCCGCCGAAGTCCAGCCTCTCACTGTGGTCAAATCCTGCATATTGATCGTCTGAAACTCACCAGAGGCATCATCTGGGTATTGATTAATCTCACGGGTTATCGAACCAACATTTATATTAAAACCAAGTCCGCACCAGGATGCCTCTTGTTCAAGCCCAATTCCTGCGTTATAGGTAAGTGGCACAGAGAAGCTTCCTTCCGGCCCTGGCACTTCCAGTATGGGGAGGCTAAAGGCAAAATCTCCGGTCAATAAATTGACCATATCCGTTGCGCCTGGTTGCTCATATGAAATGTACTCCGGCTGATGAGGACCTGTAGTAAGGGCTAAACTAATGGTTGGCTGGAGTATGGCTTCCATCATGATAAACAAGGAGATGAAAGCAAAGGATTTTCGGGCAAGGCGATTTTTACAAAACTTCATATCAATTTCAATTTTAGCTTAGGTGCATTTTCTATCTTCGACTTCTGGAATAAAAACTCTTTCAAATCAAATCCAATTTTGTTTCCGCTCACCATAATCGTAAAATCTTCGCCTTTAGGTTTTTCAAAAACCATCATGCAAGTGGATACCCCCATCCCATAAGAACGGCTATAAACAAAATCCAAGACAGACAACGTGTCTTTCTCGGATGTTAACTGGATATCTTGGGCGAAATCCGAACTCAAAAACGAAATCTTATCAGCAAAACTTCCGGGGTCTGAACCAAAAGCAGTTTCTAAATCTTTGCCATGGTAGGTCATTTCAAGGGTAAAATAAAGATACTTTGAAAAGTGATTAACGAGTGAATCAAATTCTTTACGGCTTGAACTTCCAAGTTGTTGTTTCGCTATCAACTCAGCAGGTTTGTAAATCAAGGCCAAGCTGAATCCATTACTCTCCTTCACTTTCATCAGACCATTCTGTTCATTGCGAATAAATTGGTACAAGCCTGGTTCATCCAGTGGACCTGGAGGGGAGCAACTCCATAAAAGAATCACAAATGTCAGGTTGAGAAACGTTTTCATTTCTTATCATCCCGGTATCCGGCGTTCAATTCTTTCAAAACTTCATCGGTGATGTTCTTTCCTTTTGCGGCATACACTATATTGCCCATGCTTGTAGCGCCCAAAACATAGTCATAGCCATGCCCTTCTCCATATTGTTTAACAAAGTCCCCAATCTCCTTAAAAACCTGAGTCGTTATCAACTGGTCTTCTTTAGCGGCGTTTTCCGTAACGGCTGCCCGGTAGCGCTCAAGGTCTTGTTGTTTAGTGGTCAATAACTCTTCGGTGAGTTTCTTTTCCTTCAAAGTCATCCTGCCCTTTTCTTTTTCATATTGGGTTATTTTCTCATTCAGTTCAATAGTTAATGTGTCGACATTGGCCTTCCATTGGGTCGCCTTCTTTTCGTATTCAGCCTTGGCTTTTAAAGTGCCTTTGTATTGGCTTAAAAGCTTCATAGAATCGACGTAGACTGTCTTTTCATTCTTAAAAGAAAGAAAAAGAGTAAGCAGCAATGCCGCTAATGAAATCATTATAGAAAATGTGGGTAATTTGTTTTTCATTTTTTTACGTTTAATTGAAGTGTTTAATGTCTTCAAAGTAGGGTTAGTTTTTGTTTTCAATTTTCTCCATTCTGGATCGTAATTCATTGTTCTCTTTCTTTAGTTCAATCACATACAGCGTCAACTCCTCCACTTTCTTCAACAGCAGCATGTTCATCTCTCCCAGTTGCACTCCATTCTTTTCCATCTCTGCCGCAGAGGGAACTTCGGGCAGGTGCTTGTTTTGATCGATGAAGGATTTGATTTCTTCCAGGGTTGGAAGTTTATGCTTCTTTTCAAAAACATAGTCAGGGCCGGGTACAGAGAGGTCAACCCGGATTTCCTGGGCATGGATGATGCCTTTGACGGTGAGTTTCTGGTCTGGCAGGCTTGTACCTATTCCGAAATAGCCATTGGTCCCATTTATCACAAAGCTCTTTGTGGCATCTACAGATCCTCCTGTATAGTTCACAACCCCAAAGTTTCCGTTATAAAAAGCATCGGACTGAAGGTCCCACACAGCAGTCGGACTTTGCAACCGCACAATACCTCCATTACTACTATTAATGTGAAGTGGTCTGGCCGGGGTAACTGTTCCAATGCCGATGTTACCATTGCTCAAAATCGACATCGCTTCAGTCAGTGTTCCTCCGTTATAGGTTCTAATCCGGAGATTTGTCGAGCCCGAATTGTCAGATCGTCTGGCTTGCAAATAACTCCAGTCCGAACCATTCCCATACGGTGCGATATAGATGTGTCCGGGCAAATAGAGACTTTGCGGCGTACCAGCAATCGGGTTGTTGACAAGGTAAATATCGCCAGTGCCAGCGGCATCAAATTGACCACGGGCGGTGGAAGTACCAATACCTAGATTGCCATTAACATAAAAATTAGTGGATTTTGCCATCCCTATCTGAATGGAAGGTTGAGCGGCAGCAAAAAAAACGGAGAACAATGAACTGCCATCCTGATGATTAATATTCCAACTATTAACAGATGTCGCTCCACTATTGGGATTCAAATTGAAATAGGAATCGGTATGCATCCCAATTATAGGTCTGCCCAAACGAAAAACGTGCTGCACAGATGATGATAGTAAATAACAACGAGCCTCTTTTCATGTCATTTATTTTTTAATCGCCGCGTTTAGTTTATCAATCTGCTTCTGTTGTACCTCATTTTGTTGTTGCTGGAGTTCAATCTTTTTATTCTGCTCAATCACATACAGCGTCAACTCCTCCACCTTTTTCAGCAGCAGCATATTCATCTCGCCGAGCTGAATACCATTCTTTTCCATCTCTGCTGCCGAGGGTACTTCCGGCAAGTGCTTGTTTTGATCCACGTAGGATTTGATTTCTTCGAGGGTCGGGGGTTTGT
>Ga0193718_1000229_pt1 | contig 13410 bp, 9 predicted proteins | sample U2a1metaG_FD_144918 | JGI IMG/M metagenome (GOLD analysis project Ga0193718, IMG submission 144918) | Soil microbial communities from a riparian zone of the East river system, Colorado, United States - U2a1 | ecosystem: Environmental > Terrestrial > Soil > Riparian zone | place: USA: East River... | reverse complement strand
AGGCGACCTGCCGGTTTATCGATGCGTTGGACTTGTTCCTCATCACCCCGAGCCTCGGCGGTTCCGAAAGCCTCGTGACCCAGATGGCCGTGATGTCGTTCTTTGATTACACCCCCGAGTTCCGCAAAAAATTAGGCATCACCGACAACCTCGTGCGCCTCGCCCTGGGCCTGGAAGATGTCGAAGACCTGATCGCCGATTTGGATCAAGCGCTGAGCAAAGTGTGAGAATAATATTGTTGGGAGATCCGGTCAGCCGCCATTATAAAGCCCACGATTTCCGACTCCCTCGCCCCCATCGGGGGAGAGGGCCGGGGTGAGGGGGCGCTCAGGGTTCATGGGGAGGGGAAGGTGCCTTAATCTTATCCACCTCATTCGTCTTTCCCGGAGCCACCGGCAAATCCACCGTCTCGGGCGGCTCATTCGTCGCCTGCTCCGGATGTTCTTTGTCATTGAGACTGCGCGCCACCCGGCGCTTCATCTCCGTGTACATGGCATTCGTCACCGCATCCAACCGCTTATGCGCATCGGCGAAATCCCCGGTCTGCGCCTCCAGCCTTGCGAAATGAATGTAAACCCCTTCGCGCTCGACTTCATCCCGCGCCAGCTTTAGCGCATTGGTCCACGCCAGCATCGCGTCATTCGTGCGCAAAGGTTTGATGCCGTAATAAGACATGGCGAAATCGCTGGCCATCAGGAAATTTGTCGGATCCAGCCTCATCGCGCTCCTGTAAAGCCCCAGCGCCTTGTCGAATACCTGCTGCTCATTGATGTGATAATACTCCTTCACATCCTTGCGATACAAATAAACGGTCGTCCCAAAATTATCGTAATAAACCGGTTCCGTGGGATCGATCTCAATGGCCTTCTCGTAGCAGATGAAGGCATTGGTCAACGGCCCATGCTCGCCGTAATAATTCGCCAGGTTATTCCAGATCGCCGGAATCTTCGGATCAATGTCGCGGGCCTTCAGCAGTTGCGCAAAGGAGCCATCCTCATCGCCCAGGTCATTCAGGAAACTGGCATAGGCAACCCGGCCCTGCGCGTAATCAGGATGCCGTTGAATGAAATCCTGGTAAGCCTTGCGGGAAACCTCGAATCGACCGCGAATGCGCCGGTTCAGCTCATCCTTGGGGATGGCTGCGCCCTTGGCGGCGAATTCCTGGTTCTGGCGAATCCAGCCATCCACTTCCGCCGCCGCGGCATCGTCCGCTTCCTCGATTTTCTGAAGCTCCTGTTCCACAGGGTTATTGGTATCCACGGCAGCGATGGAAACGCCGGTCGTTTCGGTGACGAGATTGCTCAAGGCTACCGGTTGGTTGGTTGCGACCAGCGCGCCCAGGACGCCAATTAAAAGGTTGCTCACGGCCACAAATTAGCACGTCAAAAGGCGAAGTCGAGCATCACGCTATTGGTTGAAAAACTCCGCTGGTAAGGCCTTTTCAGGGTGTGATTTTGACCGAGGATCCCAAATATCCAAACGCTTGATCTCTTCTCCCTCTCCGCCACGGAGTGGAGGAGAGGGTTGGGGAGAGGTGGTGCTTAGGGTTCGGGGGGAAATGGTGTTGAGCTATCCGCATGGGTCAGAAGTTGATCGAATTAAAGGTCAGGTTACCGACCCACATTTTAAAAATTATACCCCCTTTCCAGCCGCGGATTTCATTAGCAATTTATTATAACTGTGTCGTGAATGAACGGCGTTGACACGCTCGGAGCCAACGTCTAATCTGGCCGGACTTAGAGCAATACACTTTTAGAACCCAAGCCCATGTTGATTCGAATCAGTCTAATCGTCGCCATCATCGCTGGACTGGCTGTCGGGACACTCAATTTTGTCAAAGTCAAAAAAATCATCGTGGACACTCGTGCCGAGCGCGATGATTACCACAGCAAATTCGATGCTACGACGCTCACGCTGAACAAGACCAAGGCGGATTTGACCAAGACCACCGCGGCTTTGGACCAGACCAAAAAGGATCTCGACGCCACCAAGAAGGAACGCGACACCGCCGTTGCCGAGGCCGGCAAGCTCAAGACACCCCAGGAGGCTTTGAGTGTGGCTAAGGACATGCGCGCTCTCCAGGAACGGGTGGATGCCATCGAAGACGAAAAGAAGGTCCTCCAACGCCAGCTTGTCAGGGTCCAAAACGAGTTAAATGTTTACAAAGACCCGACTCATCCGATCACGTTGCCCGCGACTCTCGTTGGAAAAGTTCTCGTTGCGGATCCCAAGTGGGATTTCGTCGTCCTGAGCGTCGGTGAAGATCAAGGCGCCCAGGAACACGGCGAAATGCTGGTGAATCGCGATGGCCGACTGGTTGCCAAGATCAAAATCACGAGCGTCCAAAAAGACCGTTGCATTGCCAATGTGTTGCCCGGTTGGAAATTGGGCGAAGTTCTTGAAGGCGACCAGGTCATCCCCGCTTATCCCGCCCAGTCATGAATCGCTTTCTCTCCAGTTTCCTGCTGCTCGTCCTGTTTGCGCTGATGCTTGTGGGCGCAGCCGGCTGCGCGAGCACGGAACCGGAAAACGCTTCCGTGCGCCCCTGGAACGCCCCTGAAGGTTGGGAAAACGGCATCCCCAGCGGCATGTATCAAAACCACTAGTCCGTAGGACAGGCATCCTGCCTGTCTCCATATTCCCTTCGATTCCGCACCTCTTCCATTTGCGTACAACACCCGCTGCCATAATGACTCGCGCCAGCGTCCTGGACTGCGGCAGCCCTCTGCCGCTTTCGAGTCTCAAACAAGAAACCTGAAAGGGTTGAATAAACTTTCGCATTGATAACCCCCAACTGGAAACATCACTACATTCCCCCTCTCTGTTCCCTCTGTTTCCTCCTGTTAAATTTCTCTCTACTTCGCCACTTCCACGCACCGTGTCTCCCGAATCACCGTGATCTTAATCTGCCCCGGATACTGCAATTCATTCTGGATTTTTGAGGCAATGTTCCGCGCCAGTACAAAGGCCTCTTCGTCATTCACTTTCTCCGGCTGAACGAACACCCGCAACTCGCGTCCCGCCTGCACCGCAAAAGCTTTCTCAACTCCCTCCATGGCGCAGGCGATTTTTTCGAGATCTTCAATCCGTTTCAGATAAGTTGCCGTCGATTCCGAACGCGCGCCCGGGCGCGAGGCGCTGATGGCGTCCGCCGCGCTCACCAAAATCCCCAGCGGCCCCACCGGCGGCACGTCGTTGTGATGCGACGCCACCCCGTTCACCACCGCTTCGGATTCCCCATAGCGTTTGATCAAATCCGCCCCCACCACCGCGTGCGGCCCCTCAATTTCGTGATTCACCGCCTTGCCGATATCATGCAACAGCCCGGCGCGTTTAGCCGCGGTAATGTCCACGCCGAGTTCCGCCGCCATCAAGGCCATGAGATGCGCCACCTCGACTGAATGGTCCAAAATATTTTGCGCGTAACTATGCCGGAAGTGCAATCGCCCCAGTAACTTCACGATTTCCGGGTGCATCGGCGGCAAGCCCGCCTTCGTCACGGCTTCTTCCCCCAGGCGCACCACCGTTTCCTCCATTTCCTGCGTCACCGCTGCCACGACCTCCTCGATGCGCGTCGGATGAATCCGGCCATCCTGAATCAAGCGCGACATCGCCTCGCGCGCAATCTCCCGGCGCACCGGGTCAAAGCCGGAAATCACCACCGCTCCGGGTGTGTCATCCACCAGAATCGTCACGCCCGCTGCAGCTTCAAAAGCGCGGATGTTCCGTCCTTCCCGTCCGATGATGCGGCCTTTGATTTCATCGTTGGGCAACGCAATGGCAGAAGTCGAATTCGCAAACGTGTGGTCGCTGGCGTAGCGTTGGATGGCGATGCTGATGATCTGCCGGGCTTTTTCCTCGGCCCGCGATTTGGCCTCGTCGAGAATGCGGCGCGTCAGGTTGCTCGCGTCGTTTAAGGATTCCTGCTCCACCGTTTTCAACAGTTTTTCACGCGCCTCGGATTCCGTCAGGCCGGAAAGCTTTTGCAATTGCTCACGCGCCTCCGTTTTCAATTCCCCCGCCTCGCGCCTGGCCGTTTCCACCGCCGCCATTTGTGTTTCCAGCGTGTTCTTTTGTTCCTTGAGGGCCTTTTCCGCCTCCATCATTTGCTGGAGCTGCGAATTGATCAGGGCCTCGCGCTCGCCCAGGCGCCGTTCCGATTCAGCGCGTTCGACTCGGCGATCTGCAAAGGATTGCTCGATCTGTTCACGAAGTTTTAGCGCCTCCTGGCTGGCCGCTGCGCCGGCGTCGCGCCGGATGGTCTCCGCGTCATTGCGCGCCTTATCGAGAATGGCCTGTTTTTCGAGGGATTTAGCCGCGTGAAGATTGCGTTCCCGCCACCAGAGCAGGAGAAAACAAATAACCGCGCCGGCAGCAAACAAAGCGGCGTCTTCGAAAATATTCGCCAATAACATCGTTTCAGAACCGCGCGCTGCTATGGCTCGATCCAGCGCGTCGGCGTCAGGATGCAATTTAAATGAACGTCATGCGGTTCCACCGGAATCGCCTCGACGATTTGTTCGTCGAACGCCACCCCGCAGGTTGTCCCGCGCACGGATACCAGCAATTGGTCATAAAACCCTTTACCCCGGCCAAGCCGGCGCCCTTGCAAATCAAAGGCTACACCCGGCACCAGAACCAAGTCCAGCCGGTTCGGTGGCACGGCGATGCAATGCCCCCCGGGCTCGCGAATGCCAAAGTGACCATGGTTAAGATCTTTCGCGATGTCCTCGATTTGACAGGCGACATAGCGTTTGGTTGCCGGGTCGAAGCGGGGCAGGGCAACAGTTTTCCCGCCCGCAAGGGCATCACCCAATAGCGGCCAAATGTCGATTTCCTCCGGCATCGGCGCGTAGAAGAAAATTAGCTCGGCCCTTTTCCACACCGCCTGCTGCTCCAAAAGCGCGCAAGCGCGTCCAGCAGCAGCGGCGCGTTGCTCAGGTGTTAAGGCTTTTAGCCGCTCGCGGATTTCTTTCCGCAATACGCCTTTAGATTCAGCGAGGTTCATTTATTGATGTCCATAACGGCTTCTCCTCAAACCTTCCGAGGACCAGTCCCGAAGGGACTTTTGACAATAGCCCGGCGTTTCAACGCCTGGTATATGCCAAACCGCAGACGAGTCCCGAAGGGACGGTTGAATCCTGGTTTTCGGTTGGCAGTGTCCTAATTTGAATTCTTCTTTATCCATTTAACCATCATAACTAACAAGACCAGGACGAAGAAGATTGTAATCACAGCGGCAGGCGCAAACCATGCCGGGATAATGTCAGACCAATAAAAATCAATTCTTTGGCCCTCGTCTTCCATATTTAGCAGCCTTTCACATCCTTGACGATTTGCACCCTCATAGCCGTATCCTGATCATGTTTTTCCTCGACTCCATTGGTAAGTTTGCTCCAGGAGTTTTAAGTCCATCCGCAAAAGAGCATCGCAATGTTGTCTTAAGCCATTCGCGAAAAATTTCAGAAAGTCATCAAAATTTTCCGGAGCTCGGTCCGGTGTGGTGCTTTCTGGATAAGTTTTCAGTGATTCGGGCGAAACATATCGTAGAATCTCAGCTAACCTAAAAATCCTTCGTTCACTCGGTCGAAGTATTGAAGTATGAACTTTTACGAATAAGATCACGCACACTTCGTCTTTATCCACGTTAATCCAAATAAATATATGAGGCGCATCGTAGCGAACGCTGTCCCATGAATTGCCCAATTCCGGCAAAACGTCCAGCTTCTCCCCGTGAGTAAATTGGTACTCGTGAGTGAGGAAATCAAAATGTTTTCGCGCGCATTCCGAAAAAGTTTCCATGCGTTCAAGTGGGACCGACTTTGGACTTTTGACCTTGGACTTTGGACTCAGCAATTTGCGCCCGCCATTTCTCCACGCGATCCTTGATTTTCTTTTCGACCCCTTGCTCCGTCGGCTCGTAATAGCGCTTGTCCGTGCCTAAATAATCCTGCACCACAAAATGCTCCGGATGATCGTGCGCATATTGGTAACCCACACCGTGTCCGAGACGCTTTGAGCCGGGATAATTTGCATCGCGCAAATGCTCGGGCACCGGAATCGTGCGGCCGGACTCCACGTCCTTCAGCGCCGCGCCGATGGCTTTCACGGCGCTGTTGCTTTTGGGCGCAGTCGCGATGTAAATCGTCGCCTCCGCCAGCGGAATTTGCGCTTCGGGCCAGCCAATGAATTCCGCGGCCTGAAAAGCGGCGTTGGCCAGCACCAGCGCCATCGGATCAGCCAGCCCGACATCCTCCGCGGCTTGAATCACAATGCGCCGCGCGATAAAGCGCGGGTCTTCCCCCGCATGAATCATTTTGGCCAGCCAATACAGCGCCGCATCCGGATCACTCCCGCGCATGGATTTGATGAACGCAGAAATCGTGTCGTAATGCGCGTCTTCATCATCATACACCACCGCTTTTTTCTGAATGCTTTGTTCAGCGACCGAAAGTGTGATGTGAATGGTCCCATCTTTTTCCGGCGCAGTGGTGAGAGCGGCAATCTCAAGCGAGTTCAAAGCCTTTCGCGCATCGCCATCGGAAAGTTTCGCTAGATGCCGCACGGCCTCTTCATCAGCTTGAATCTTTTGGTAGCCGAGACCCCGTTCTTCGTCCTTTAAGGCGCGTTGCAGCAGGGAATACAAGTCGTCTTCGGTCAGCGGCCTGAGTTCAAAGATCTGTGAACGAGACACCAAAGGCGAATTGACGAAGAAAAACGGATTGTGCGTCGTCGCGCCGATGAGTTGCACCACGCCGCTTTCCACATCCGGCAAAAGCACGTCCTGTTGCGCTTTATTGAAACGGTGGATCTCGTCCACAAACAAAATGGTTGGCTGACCTTTATTCTCCAAGCGGTTCGCCGCCGATGCGAGCACGCGCCGCATATCGGCCACATTGGATTCCACGCCGCTCAGCCGCTCGAATTTGCTTTTGGTCTGGAGCGCGATAATTTGCGCCAGCGAAGTTTTTCCAGTGCCAGGCGGCCCGTAGAAAATCAGTGATTGGATGCGGTCGGCCTCAATCGCCCGTCGCAACAATTGGCCCGGCCCGAGAATATGCGATTGCCCCGCGAATTCGCTCAGATCGCGCGGGCGCATCCGGGCCGCGAGTGGTTGGCGTTTGGCGAGGTCGGTCGCTGACGATTCGGCGGGTATTGATTCCGCCGGGGTTGCAAACAGGTCATCACGCGCCATGGAAGAAAGCTAACATTGCGAACTGGAAATTGAAAATCGCAAATGAAGACAAAAAACCCCGCCAGTGCCGTGTGTAACAGTTCCTTTGAACTTATTTCGAAACAGTTCGGAACCCGCCGGATTGCTTTCGACTTCCAGTAAAGGCCTGTCGGCTACAACCACGGCTCTGATTCCTTGTTTATTTACTACGGTTCAAGGACATAGTTTCTTTACACGAGCGTAGGCAGGGTAAATTTAATTCCGAAGTTCCTTTCGAACTCGGGACAAATTGTTTTACAAAGAACAGGCGCGTCCCGCGCTTCTATTTTTATTATCGGCGTAAAATTTCTTTCCTCAAGAAATAATTTTATCTGCCGCAAATTATTTATCTTGTTATATCCGGCCCGGAGGTTTTCCAACCAGCGGGTCTTCACCCCAAGTTTTTCGCCGCGCGTTTTTTTTCGCACGACGGTAAACTATTAAAAACTTTTTCTTCACCAATCAGCTCCAATTATCAGCAATATTTTTGCCAACGTGAACGGAATCAGCCACCGGAATTTGCGAAAAAATGCTCCGCGTCCCCAAACCGTTGTTGCTTGAACCGGTTGCTCGCGAAGAAAAATCGCAACCAAATGAAAAACTCTCGCGCTTTTTCTCCGCAAACACGGGGGTTTTGTGAATAACCAGTCCCGCTTGTGGACATGTTGAATTTGTTTCATGTAAAAATCCGCCGGTAATTTCCCGGTTAGCATCACGGCTGCTTAAAGCGTGGCATGAAGGATGAATGGCTGGCATGGATGACGGTTGCCGGAATTTATGCCAGGTGGGCCTTCAGTTGGATTGTAAAAATTGGCCGCTCGCCTGTGTGGCGACGGATGACTTTGCGGAAATAGTTTTTGACGCAATATGAAGAACAGCAAAATGGATTTTCCGACGATCGTCGAAAAGGAGCAGCCGTTGCAGATCGGCTTCATTCCTGATGGCGATTGCGCGCCGCTCGCAGTGGCGCGCGAGTCGGGGCTGTTCGATAAATATGAACTCGATGTCCAGTTGCGCCGCGAGACCCGGCTTTCCAATATTCGCGACCGGATGATCGAAGGCGAATTGGACGCCGTGCACGCGCCGGCCACATTGCCGTTTATCACCAACCTGGGAATTGATTCCGACCATTGCGCGTGCGTGACCGGCATGGTTCTCAGCCTGCAAGGGAACGCGATTACGATTTCACGGCATCTGTGGGATGAAGGCGTGCGCGATGGTAAAACGCTGCGCGATTTGATTTTTCGAAATTGGGGAAAACGCACCTTCACGTTTGGCGTCGTATTTCCCCATTCACCGGCGTTCCTGCTGTTGCGGCGCTGGTTGAGGGAAGGATGCGTATCGCCCAGCGAAGTGCGGATCGTCGTGGTGCATCCGGCGCAAATGTATCCCACGCTTAAGCTTGGTTATATTGATGGATTTTGCGCGGGCGAACCGTGGACATCGCTGGCGGTGGAGGCCGAAGCCGGAGTGTGTGTGGCCACCAGCCGCGAACTCGCGCCGTTGCACCCGGAAAAAGTTTTGATGGTGCGCCACGATTTTGCTGAAACGCGCGCAAATACGCATGAACGGCTCATTGCCGCCCTGCTTGAGGCTTGTGCCTTTTGCGATCAGCCGGCAAATCGCCCGCTGATTTCAGAAATGCTCGCCCAGCCGCAATATGTGAACGCGCCCACGGATTGCCTGAAAAACATTTTGGGCGCCGAATATCCGGGGCACAAAACCGGAACCGACGCCGCGCCATTGCATATTTTTTATAAATACAATGCCAACGACCCCACGGATGACAAAGCGACCTGGGTGCTGGGGCATTTGTACGAAATGATTGAGCAGCGCGCTTTGCCGCTGCCGCCGAGCGGACGAATGCCGATTTTGAAAAACATTTTCCGGCGCGATATTTTTCAGCGCGCCCGGGCCACGGTCTTTGACCAGACGCGAGCGCTGATGGTGGAAGCGCAAAATTACGAAGCGGCTCCGTCAAAAACACATGAACGTTTTGACAACGGCGAAGTCAAAGCGATAGTGGAGTAACTTGGATTTGAATTTAGGCCGGTGTTGATTGGTTGAGTGGTTGTTTCAGGGGTGTGCAATTATTTGGCCTTCAGCACCGGCCATTACGGTTTTAGAAAAGTTGGGATGTGATAGAGAAGGCGAGTTGCGGGATTGAGTCGCCGATGAGTGAATACCCGTAAGCGATGCAAAGTGTCCCCCTTTCCCCGGGGGAGAGGGTTGGGGTGAGGGCGAGCGTAAACGTGACCAATTAGTTACGGTTGCAAAATAGCGAGATAGAATTTAGGCCGGTGTTGACTGCTTGAGTAGTTGTTTCAGGGGTGTGCAACTTATTTGAACTTCAGCACCGGCCATTTTGTTTTTACGAAGGGTGTGGTTAAAAGCGGGTAATGTGTGGAGAAGATTCACGTCGGATAACGAGAAACTGTCTGAGCGGGTGTCCTCCGATTGTTCCGAAGGAACATTTGAGAATAGCCCGGCGTTTTAACGCCGGGTTAAACGCGCTCCGTCTCAAGTCCCGAAGGGACGGCCGAAAAGGTTGTGTCTCGGGCATCCAATTGCCTTTGGACGGCCGCAACATTAGGCAATCGCCTCATCCACTCCTGATCAAGCCCTTTTACGAAAGCCTGCAAAACTTCCGCTCGCCAATTCCCTCGCCAGGAGATTACACTTCGCCGAACCCATAAACCAATAACCTAAGGATTATTATGAGCATGCTGAAGGAATTCAAAGAGTTTGCGATGCGCGGTAATGTGGTGGACCTCGCGGTCGGTGTCGTCATCGGCGCAGCCTTCGGAAAAATCGTCACCTCGCTTGTGAATGACCTCATCATGCCTCCCATCGGCAAGCTTACCGGCGGCGTTGATTTCAAAGATAAGTTCCTCAATCTCGATCCTGACAAGTTGAGCACTTATCTCGCTGCTCATCCTGAAATAACCGACAAGGTGCACATCACATTGGCTCAGGTGAAAGCTTCAGGGGCCGCCGCGATAGCCTATGGATCTTTTCTCAGTACGGTCCTGGATTTCGTGATTGTCGCCTTTTGTATTTTTCTCGTGGTAAAGGGAATGAATAAACTTTGGAAAAAGCCGGAGCCGGTCCCGGCTGGGCCCACCGCCGACCAAAAATTGCTCACCGAAATCCGCGACCTGCTGCGCGCCAAAGCATAAATCGTAGGACAGGCTTCCAGCCTGTCTCCCTATTGGGTCAATAAATCGCGTATTTAATCCCCGCGTCCCATCAGTCGTGTGGACGCGGGCGCAATTCGCTTTTTGATTAAAGAGATAAGCACTCGACTCCCGAGTCGCATTAGTCCCATTTCCCAGCCTCGCAGAGGCGAAAGAAAATAGCCCACAGCTTCAGCTGTGGGTTTGATCGCAGAAAGGACAAGCCCCGCTAGGGGCGACAGAAATTGCGCCACCAGCACTCCGTAAGGTTTCCCGATTGCGAATCTCAGTTTTCAAATTTGAAATCTTAAATTTCAAATGAAATAAAAGCCTGAGAAAAGTGTCATTTTCGACCGTTTTTCGCGTTTTTTGCATCTAAAACTCTCTATGCTTCAATCAGTTACAACTAAAACATTACCGTAAGTTTTTCCGTTAAAAAGATCTGTGCTTCAATCGTGAGAATGCAGAGCGATTTAAACGCTAAAGGCGGAACAAAACGAAAGCTGCGCTGCCGGATTTTGGCGCTCACGGAGTGCCGCGCCGCGCCTTGTTTAGGCCTCTCATCTGCGTTCATCTGCGTTCATCTGCGGTTAAAAAGGAATTGTTATGACAACCCGACACGGGAAAATCGCGCGCCTGCCGAATGACGTCCGCGAAGAATTGAATCAACGTTTGTTCAACGGCGCAATGGGACCGGAGCTGCTGGCCTGGCTCAATCAATTGTTAGCCGTCAAAGAAGTGCTGTCCCGGTTCTTTGCTGGCGCTCCCGTCAACAAACAGAATCTTTCTGACTGGCGTCACGGCGGTTACCAGGATTGGTTGCGCCATCAGGAACGGGAACTCCGTATCCAACGCCTCTCTGAGGAAGGCGTCAGCCTCAAGCAGCAGGAAGGTAAAGAGGACCTTTTCGAGAACTTCGCCAGAATCGCCGTCGCAGAATTGACTGTGGACATGGATTCGCTGGACAAAATGGACGGCGAACAGCGCTGGAACCGGTTGCGCGGCCTCACGCGCGAACTGGCGCGATTGCAAAACGGATATAATCGCAGCCGATGGACCGAACTCTTCTGGACCAAATGGAACGATCGTTTCGTAGAAAGTTCCGAATCCCCATCGGACGAGCCAGAGTCAGCGGACGGCCAGGAGGAGGACGGCGAGGACCAACGTGCTGCCGGCATCTTGCTGGCAGCGGAACAAGATGAGAACGACGATGTCGGAAGCGAGAACGACGAAAATCTCACATCTGACGAATCCGAACGCCAAGCCCAACCCCACCCTTCGAACGAACCGAAGCCAGTCAAGGTAGATCACGGTGTTTCAAAGGGGGAGGAGCTCGACCAACCACTCTGTGTCACCCGAATCATTTACCACCGCAAATGTTGTTGGTGCGTTTGCAGCAATTGCCACCCGAAAGAAGGCGAATACACCTACGCCGACGCGGTCCGGGATATGACCGAGGTCAGACAGCGCGGATCCGTTGGTTTGTTGAAAGGATCGCTATGTACTTATATAAACCCAGCCGATTGCAATTGCGTTTGCGAAGGCTGCAAAAAATACAAGTAGCGATGGCGTCCCGATGTGTCGGGATCCCGTCCGCGCTGCCGGCAAAACTTCCACTGGCTTTGAAGGCGCGGTTGAGGCTATCTTCTGCGCTCGTTTCGGCGTGTCGGGGGATTGGATTACGGTGCCAAACCTGACACGTGGCACCTGATACCTGGAACCACTTTTTTAAGCCATGACCTCAGCGCAAATTCGTCAGTCGTTTCTCGACTTTTTCAAGTCGAAGCAGCACACCATTGTTCCTTCTTCCAGCCTGATGCCCGATTCGCCGAACCTGTTGTTCACGAACGCGGGCATGAACCAATTTGTCCCGATTTTCCTCGGCCAGAAAAAAGCCGATGTCAGCAAATGGGCCGGCGCCGTTCCCGGACTCGACACCCGCGCCGCGGATACCCAGAAATGCATCCGCGCCGGCGGCAAACACAACGACCTCGATGACGTCGGCCTCGATACCTATCACCACACCTTTTTCGAGATGCTCGGCAACTGGAGCTTTGGCGATTATTTCAAAAAGGAAGCCATCGAATGGGCCTGGGAACTGGTCATCGAAAAATGGAAATTCCCGCCCGCGCGCCTGTACGCCACCGTTTATTCCCCGGATAAATCGCTGAACGATCCCAGCGAATTTGACCAGGAAGCCTGGGATTTTTGGGCCGCCAAATTTCGCAGCGTCGGTCTCGATCCGAAAGTCCACATCGTCAACGGCAATAAAAAAGACAATTTCTGGATGATGGGCGAAACCGGCCCCTGCGGCCCGTGCTCCGAATTGCACGTGGACCTCACGCCAGCCGGAGATACGAAAGGCTCCCTCGTCAACAAAGGCGACGCCCGCTGCATCGAAATCTGGAACCTCGTGTTCATCCAATTCAACGCGAACCCGGACGGCTCCTTTTCGCCGCTCCCCGCGAAGCACGTGGACACCGGCATGGGCTTCGAACGCGTGACCAGCATCATTCAAGGCACAAAAGGTCTGAAGGATTTCGCGAACGCCAAAATTTCAAATTACGAAACCGACATTTTCCGCCCAATCTTCGACGCGCTCGAAAAGTTGAGCGGCAAAAAATACGGCAGCACCCTCCCTGGGAGCGCCGGCCTGTCCTCCGTAGCTTTAGCGAAGGGGGACGTCCCGGCGGCGAGTTCAGCGGATGTTCCCCTCAAAACCAGCGGCGAAGGCACAGATAATATTATTGAGATTGATGGCGGAGAAATCCCGATTCCTCTCGCAACAAAAGACATCAATCCGCCATCCGCCGAACAAATCGCCTCAGACATCGCCTTCCGCGTCATCGCCGACCACATCCGCACCCTCAGCTTCGCCATCGCCGACGGCATCCAGCCCGGCAACACCGATCGCAACTACGTCCTCCGCCGCATCCTGCGCCGCGCCGTCCGCTACGGCCGCACCCTCGGCTTCCACGAACCATTCTTCTACAAGCTCGTCGCAGTCCTCGCGCGAACGAT
>Ga0193718_1000228_pt1 | contig 13412 bp, 10 predicted proteins | sample U2a1metaG_FD_144918 | JGI IMG/M metagenome (GOLD analysis project Ga0193718, IMG submission 144918) | Soil microbial communities from a riparian zone of the East river system, Colorado, United States - U2a1 | ecosystem: Environmental > Terrestrial > Soil > Riparian zone | place: USA: East River... | reverse complement strand
TCTTACTTCTTACTTCTTACTTCTTACTTCTTACTTCTTACTTCTTACTTCTTACTTCTTACTTCTTACTTCTTACTTCTTACTTCTTACTTCTTACTTCTTACTTCTTATTACTCCGTTCTCAAACTGTTCACTGGATTTGCAATCGCTGCTTTAATGGCTTGAAAACTTACCGTCAGCAAAGTAATGATCAATGCACCCAAACTGGACGCCACAAGTACCTGCCATGTGATGCTCGTGCGATATTCATAGTGCAATAACCAGTCCCCCATAAATGAGATAGAAAGAGGAATTGAAATGGCACACGCTATCACAATCAACACAACGAAGTCCTTTGACAACATCTTCCAGAGATTCGCCACCGATGCTCCCAACACTTTCCGGATGCCGATTTCTTTCGTGCGTTGTTCTGCTACGAAGGAGGCCAGGCCAAACAGACCCAGGCAGGAGATGAAGACGGCAAGGATCGTAAAGAAAGCGGCGAGGTTGCCGACGCGTTCCTCGCTGGAAAACTTTCGCCCATAGACTTCATCTACAAAATTGAATTCGAAGGGACCGGAAGGATTATTTTTCTTAAATACCGGTTCAATTTTAGCCAGGGCTTCCCGGACGGGAAGGGAAGGGTTCATTCTTATGATGATCACCCCGAGCCATCCATTCTGCAAGAATAGTGCAGGCTCTATGGGTTCATAGGGAGATTGTGTAACCATGTCTTTCACCACCCCGGTAATGGTGTACGACTTACCCCAGAATTTGATTGTCTCACCAAGCGGGTCTTTGAAGCCCATTATTTTTATGGCCGCTTCATTAAATATAACCGAGGCCGAATCCCCAGGGAAATCCGGAGAAAAGTCCCGACCTTCTTTCATCTTCCAGCCGATTGTTTTGCCGAAATCAGGAGTTACGGTCACGTTCCGGAAGAAGATCACCAGGCCCGGGTCTTTATCTCTCCATTCCACGCTGTTGTTATTGCCGAAGTGGGCCGGTGATTGCGATGACCGCGCCATGTTCTGTACTGCCCCGGTTCGCATGAGTTCATTCCGGATAATATCGTAATGATCCGTTAACTCGGGAGTATTAACAGTTACCGTGATCATTCCGTCGCGGGAATAGCCCGGAAGCCGGTCTTTTGCATATTGGATTTGCTGGAAGACAATAAGGGTGCTGATGATCAGGGTTATCGATACGGTGAACTGAGTGACTACCAGAATTTTTCGCGGAAGCAAAGCGAGTCGCCCTGACTTGAATGCCCCTTTTAATACTTTTGCCGGTTTGAAAGCAGATAAGTAGAATGCGGGGTAGCTTCCCGACAGGATTCCGGTGAACAAGGCAAAGCCTACCGTCGTCATCCAAAATTGGGGGTTTGTCCAGGGGATGGAAGTTTGCTTGTCGGCCAATCCATTAAAGAAGGGAAGTGATAATTGGGTGAGCAGGAGGGAGAGCATGAAAGCCAGAAAGGCCACGACAATGGATTCGCTAAGGAACTGGCCAATCAACTGTCCCCGCATAGAACCAATGGTTTTGCGGATTCCCACTTCCTTGGCACGGCTTTCACTTCTTGCCGTTGAAAGATTCATGAAGTTGATGCAAGCCAGCAGAAGCACGAAAGCGCCGATGGTACCGAAGAGCCAGACAAATTGAATTTGACTGTCGCGTGCCTTTCCATTCTGAAGCTCGCTGCCATAGAGGTGCAGTTTATCCATTGGATAAAGCATGATCTCTTCCTTCCATTGCTTTATATGGGGTGTGGGCAGACCCTTGATTCTTTCGGTTATCTGCCCCAAGTTTGCCTTATCAGCAAGTTGCACAAACAATTTGCAGGAGTGGTTATTCCAATCGGTGTTGGTATTGTTCCAATTTTCCTTGTTATCCCAGGAAAGCAAAAACCGGGTATCTGAGAAAGTGGTATTGGTTGGAAGGTCATCGTATACGCCGCCAACAATCACATCCAGTCTATTGTCTACCCTTATGGTTTTATTCATTGGATTGGCGTCACCAAATAGGGCTTTGGCCAGGGAGACGCTGAGCAATGTCGTCGATGGGTCTTTCAATGCCTTACGGTTGCCAGACAACATATCGAGAGTAAACATCTCCGGGAAGTCGCGCTGCACCCATCTTCCGGCATTCGATATTTTTTTGTCGCCGACGGATACGATATGGTCGTTGGGGTAGGAAACAAGGGCCAATGCCGTAAAATCGTATGCAAATTTGGTTCGTAGCGGATCTTCAACAGGAGAAGCAATGGTTGGACCGGTATAGGTTATCCCCTTATCGGTTTGGTTGAGCAAGACCTCCGCCAGCCGGTCATGGTTTTTGAAATAGGAGTCGAATGAAAGTTCGTCGGCTATCCACAAGCCGATCAGGATAGCCACGGTCATGCCCATGGCCAGGCCGATGATATTGATGGAGGAATAGGCTTTGTTCTTCAACAGATTCCTCCAGGCAATTTTAAAATAACTTTTATACATGGCATAATGGTTTACATGAGGATACATTTCAGCAGGCTGGACAATACCCGGCCGGAACAGTAATAAAACGTCTATGATAAATTTCCAATCCGCATTTCTTTTGCCTTTGACCTTCATCCGCTCTTCGTACAGTTCCAATAAATCGCCCTCGATGGTCGGCAATAGATCACTGTGACAAAACCAGCGGAAGAACCGAAGGGGGAGTTGGGGTGGTATCAGGCTATTCTTTTTCAAAGGCAGTCAAATCGGTGATCGGTAATCAGTGATCGGTGATCGGTAGATTGGTTGCAGTTACATCCAATGAGTTTCTGATCCATGATTTACTAGTTCGTATTCCAATCCTTAACAATAGGGTGTTCACCACCGATCACCGATCACCGATTGTAGAGCAATCTTCGGAATGGCATCCCAAAGTGTATTACGTGTACTTTTCGAATACTCCATCGCCTTCTTCCCATAGGCAGTGATCATAAAATAGCGCTTCGGCCGCCCCGCCCTTTCCTGGGTCGACTCACCGTCGCGGGATTTCAAATACCCCTTTTGTTCCAGCCTTTTCAGTGCTGTTTGGAGGGCGCCTACGCTGACGTTTCGGGACAGTCTGGTTTCAATTTCTTTTTTGATCGACACGCCGTAGGCATCCTTATAAAGTATCCCTACGGTGAGCATGACCACTTCCTCGAATTCGCCTAATTGAAATTTCTTCATGTTGCCAATGATTAATTCTTGATCGGAGCATGACAAAAGAAAAGCATCGATTATTAAATTCCTAATTGTAGTATTAATAATTGTGCCAGGATTGAAAATTGGGCGGGGATGGGTTTGTAAGGTGTTGAGGTAGTATTGGTTGTTCAGAAACGTACAGGTTTGGAATAATAGCGAACAAAAGCCAATACACTAAGGCCACAACTTCTTTCAACTCGAAATGTCATCCCGGGCACGCAGAAAGAGCAGCTATGAAACATAAGTGATATTTGACCCGGGACCCCCAAGTCCCTGGGGGTGGCAAGCCGCACTGATGCATTTCATAGCGTCCACCATGATTGCGTCGGGGTCCCGGGTCAAATTTCATTTTTCACTTTGTCGCCAATCTTGTGCTTGCCCGGGATGACATTTCATCGGGAAGGGTTCTGCTAATTTCGTTTTTCCTCGCCTTACCTTCGTGTCTTCGTGCCTTGGTGGCCAAAAAACGCTATCTTCGCACCTGCGATTTAAGAAAAAAAAACCCTCTATGGAACCCAACAATGACCTGAATAGCAAACTAAAAGAAGAGATAAAGAAAATATTTGAAGATCTCTTCAGGAAAATTGGAAACAACCGTCAGCAGTTGGCCAATAAGGTGATTGGTTTCCATAAGGAAATAAACAAGGAACTGTCAAGGACACAGGTGGACGCTAACCGGGAAGCGGAGATACGAAGAGAGGTCGCCGGGATTGAAAAAATGGCCGCAAAACAATTGCCCCACCTTGAACGAATCCCGATCAGAACCCCTTTGCCCGTTGCTGCCCCGAGGCAGGTCGTACCTAAAGCTCCTTCACCCGTCGCGAAAGCTCCAACGCCCGTTGCGACCAGCACTCCTGCACCGGCCGTCGCGAAAGCACCCGAGCCTGCAAAAGTTAAAACCCCCGCGCCCGTCGCTGCAAAAGCAGCTACTCCGGTCAAGGCCAAAAGCCATACACCGGCCAAGACCAAAACCCCCGCACCTGATAAGGAAAAAGGCCATCCAGCCGCGAAGGCTAAAAAGAAAAAGAAGTAGAAATAGTGACTTGCTTAAAGGCTTGGCGCTTTGACTCAAAAGTTAAGTTATTGGTCATTGGTGGGGAGCACCAAGAATTAACAATCCGCCACCAAAGACCAATAACTAATCTAATGACTAATCACTTCAAGCGTCCGATACCGGATAACACCGTTCGCTATTGAATTGAACCTTTCCTGATTCTCGGCAAATTCGCCTGATTTCGGAGCTTTGGCAACTGGCCAAGTTCTTGAGGAGGCAATAGGCAACCCTAACGGGCCAGACCTATGCCGAACTTTCAGTCCCGGTTATTCTTCAGAATCGTCTCCGCCAACCGGGAGGTCTATGGTTTAAAAATCGTCACCCTGGCCATCGCCTTTGCGAGCTCAACACTTATCGTATTGTTTTCACTCAACGAATTCGGCTACGACCGTTTTCACCGGGATTCGAATGCCATTTTCAGGGTACTTCAGCGCAACGGGAGCGAAACTGTGGATGGAAACCGGCTTTCCACCAGAATACCGTATGAGATCTTTACTTCCCTGAAGTACGCTCCGGATTCGTTGGTGGTATCGCGTGTTAAAATACTCGATAACGTGAGCATCCGCACGGACAGCACAGACAGTGATTTAGTAAAGATCCACGCAGCCGATCCTTCGATCGTCAACATTTTTTCTTTTGCGACGGTGGCGGGAACTCTCACTGAATTCCAGAAAAAAGAACGGACGGCATTGCTTTCCGCCGGCGCCGCCCAGCATTATTTTGGAACCGCTCAGGCCGTCGGTAAAAAATTGAAAATCTATTCGCTTGGCGATACGGTACTTTTCACCGTTGCAGCCGTCTTCAAAGATTACCCGCAAAATTCCCACGAAGAATTCAACGTATTCATCCGGTTTGATGCGCGGGCTATCAGCCTACTCGGGTTTAATCCCGGCGACGCGGGTGTGTATGGGAGAGTACAGCAAGGAAACAGCGCTACCCATGAAGTCGTGATCAATGAATTGGCAAAACAGGATGAGTTCGATTATCATCTTCAGCCTGTGACGGAAATTTATTTTGGTCCGAGAGTCGCCGGAGAGGATGCCCGGCATGGGGATCATTACAGTGTCCTTATTTTGATTTGTATAACGGGTCTGATCTTATGCCTGGCACTGACCAGTTTCATCAACCTTACGACGCTGACACTCCCTCACCGGTCCAAAGAGATCGCCGTCAAAAAAATGGCAGGCACGAGTCAATGGAATCTGGGGCTGACGTTTTTATATGAATCATTTGCCATCACGGGGATCGCCATGGCGCTGGGAATCTTGTTATTGCTCGCCACCTCCGGAATGATCGACTCCATTCTCTCGATTCGCGTCATGCCCATGCTTTCGAACGGCGACGGTGCTGTATGGATGATCCTTACGGGATTATTGATGTTTACAGGAATTGCCCCGCTGTTTCTGACATTCCGGTTTACCCGCGCTTCGCCCAATCGGCTGTTGAGTACGGATACCATTACCTTTCCGCGGTTGAAGAGGATCATCACGATCCTGCAGTTGGGCGTTGGGTTGTTCTTGATTGTTGCATCCATGGTCATCCGGCGACAGGTAAACTATTCCCTGATCAAGGAGCCGGGCCGCAATTACTATCAAATCGTTTACCTGGCCTATCCGAAGGACCTGACGGGCGAAGGCCTCCGCAACCTTCAGTTTATTTGGTCGAATGGCCGCGGCAATCCGCACCTCCTCGGTGTCATCGGGACATCTCAACTTCCGGATCGCATGAACAGTAAGGAACTGCACTCCGAATTCTACTCGACGTCGGTCGATCCTGCCTTCCTGGACTTTTTCGGTCTAAAAATGATTCAGGGGAGATGGTTCAAACCCAACGACGGTGATTCCATTTCGGTCGTCAATCCGCGGGGGCAGGAGGTATTGCATGGCCAGGAAAGAAATGTTGTTGGCGTTATGGAGGACATGAGCAGGCAGTTTAACCAACCTGAAAAACCAGTTAAAGTAAACATCGCGCCGTACTTCAATTACAATTTTCTTTGCGTCCGCGTCATGGAAGTCGATATCCGGAAGACGGTCCGGTTCTTGTCCCGGTCTTTTGGGTCTGATGAGCAGCCCGTTTCCATATCGTTCATCAACAGACGATTTGAACAGTGGCTGACGTATCAGGATAAGCTTAATGTTTTGTCAGAGGTGCTCACGGCTATCTCAGGACTATTGGCGTGCTGTGCCATCTATGGCTTAAGTTTGAGCCTGGTGCGCGACAAACTAAAACAAATTGCTATTCACAAGCTATTCGGAGCCACGACCGTCAACATTACGCGCATTCTCATTCTTGAATTTGCCCAACAAATGCTGGTGGCCATATTGATTTTCGGTCCCTTCACCTATATATTTCTTAAAGAGTGGCTCAGGAATTTTGCATTCTCCACACCGTTTAATTGGCTGGACCCGCTCATCCCGCTGGGGTACTGCGCTATGATCATTACGCTTCTTTGTGGTTTCCAGGCGCTTGGTTTGAATCGCACGGATTTGACGTCCTCATTGAGAGGGTAGTCAGGTATCGTCTCCCGAGGGGACGATACGGAGGGACGGGGAATCGTACCGGGATTGCATCGTCCTCTCCGAGAGACGATGCTGGACCAAACCGGTGATCGGTGATCGGTAATCGGTGGTGCGAACAATGACGACTAAACTATATCTAACTGTCAAGTATCGTCTCCCGAGGGGACGATACCGAGGGTGGGGATCGTACCGGGATTTCGCATCGTCCTCTCCGAGAGACGATGCTGGACCAAACCGGTGATCGGTGATCGGTAATCGGTAATCAGTGCGAACAATGACGACTAAACTACATCTAACTGTCAAGTATCGTCTCCCGAGGGGACGATACGGAGGGACAGGGAATCGTACCGGGATTTCGCATCGTCCTCTTAACTGTCAAGCATCGTCTCCCGAGGGGACGATACGGAGGGACGGGGAATCGTACGGGGATTTCGCATCGTCCTCTCCGAGCGACGATGCTGGACGCTCACGTCAAGTATCGTCTCCCAAAGGGGACGATACGTTCCCGGTCCAAGGCTCGCGCATCGTCCTCTCCGAGGGACGATGCTTAACTACAAAATTTTAAATTGATCTGGTGCTGCGACCAATTAGTTTTGAAACATCAATAAAGAGCTATGAATTGTTATGAACTCGGATGGGTTCGATAATTCAATTCCTGATCCTTTCAATTGGTTGGAATGCGTTAAGCTAGCACACGTTAACCTTATTCCCTTAGTAGACAAAACGTCCCACCACCTTTTCCAACCTTATTACCTTATTTTCCTGCAGGTTGTGCATACCCCGACAATAAGGTAAGAAGGTTTCGGAGAGGCGGACAGCTGAGTGCTACGAAGGGAATAAGGTTTGTGTCTGCGTGGCTCGAACTGTCTGCCATATCAAGCGTTCGCTTCGGATTCAAGTGCCTTCATCCTGAACGAGACTGCCATTAACGGTGGTTAAGCCACACCAACGTTGCAAAATTAAATTTTCGCAACACTAATGTCGCTCGTACACTTTTGTTTTCCCTTTCCTATACTGATACCATATCCCAACCTGCTTCCCCTTTTTATAACTTCCGCTGAATTCAAGTTCTCCGTCTGTCGTATAAAATTTCCATTCTCCGTCTTCCAGTCCCTGGTGGTAATGGCCCTCCTGAACAAGAAACCCCTGTTCATTATAAACAAGCGTAGCACCTTCCGGAAGGCCTCCCTGGTAATGAATGATGCGTTCTATTTTTCCGTTTTCAAAATAGTGTCTCCATTTGCCGGAATATTGGCTGTCCTTGTAGAAACCCACCCGGTGCAATTTACCATTGGGATGAAAGTACCACGCCGAGTCTTGCAGGGTACCTTCCCGCCATGTTTCGATTCCCTGAACCACTTCCGCTGGATAATAGTACGTGACCTGGCCGTGCAGTTTTCCCGCTTTGTAATTTTCGATCGCATTTTTTTTCCCGGAAGGATAGTAAGAAATCCATTCGCCTTCCTTCAGATCGTTGACGATTTGACCTGTTCCTCTCAGTTCCCCTGAAGCATAATATTCTTTCACCTGATCCTGGGCAAGCGATAGCCAAGGAAGGGATAAAAGACAGGCAAGGAGTATTGATCGGGGCATTGGATTTCAAATTTAATGTGTGAATTGTGATTCTGGTGATTTAAATGATGGCCATGATTTGCCTTCTATTGAGTTATCGGGAGGGTCGGCCATGACTCACGTTCGCTGAAAAGGTCCCCGACAAAGCCGGGGCAGGCACAACGGGCACGACGAACCACGGAGGACACGGCGAGATTTTGCAGAGGTACGTTGTGCCCGCCGTGGTTCGCCGTGCCTGCCTGCCGGTAGGCAGGTTCGTCGTGACCTTAGCGAATAATAGAACAAATACAAAACATATTCATATAAAAGGTAAGTAACTTAAAGTCACCGATCACACAAATCATTATAATCAGATGAATCACAGTTCAGACAATTTAGCATAATTTAGCGCCTTGGCATGATCGTTAAATGTCGAATCGATCACACAAATCATTCTAATCAAATGAATCACAGTTCAGACAATTACCTGGCATGACTATCCAATCACCACAAATCATTCTAATCAAATGAATCACAGTTCAGACAATTACCTGGCATGACTATCCAATCACCACAAATCATTCAAATCAAAAGAATCACAGTTCAGACAATTGCCCTTGTCGTTCTCGTCCAGTTCCTCACCGGCTGCAAAAAGGACAATGTCAGTCCCGTCAAGCCTCAGAATGAATTCCTTGTCGGTTCCGAAAAGGTAGTTGCCTTTACTTCCGCCGAACTGAAGACCGCGTTTACCGGAATTAGTCTTTCTTCCCAGTTGGTCGACGATGTTGTCCTCTATAAAATTACCTATAAGACGAAATACCAAAACCAGGACATCACGGCATCGGGCCTGGTGGGGCTTCCCAAAACAGCAGGCGCTGTTCCCATGGTGAGTTTTCAACACGGAACCATTGCTTCTCATTCGGAGGCACCCACGGCACTAACGACCAATGATGTAGAGCTCACGCTGTATGCGGGATTGGCTTCCCTGGGATTCATCGCCGTCGCACCCGACCTGATTGGATTTGGGAGTTCGTCCGCGCTGCTGCATCCTTATTATGTGGAGGAGGCAACAGCCTCGGCGGTGATTGACATGATCAAGGCGGCGAAAGAATTAGCCGCCGATCAGAACACCAATTTTAACAGCAAATTGTTTTTAGCGGGATACTCGCAAGGTGGCTATGCCACCATGGCCGCGCACAAAGCCATCGAACAAAACGGACTCACGGGATTTAACCTGATCGCCTCCTTCCCTGCGTCCGGGGGCTATGATGTAAAAGCGATGCAGGAATATTTTTTTAATCTGACCACCTACGACGAGCCCTTTTATATCGCCTATGTGGCCATCGCCTATAAAACCTATTACGATACCTGGACCAAACCCCTTTCCGATTTTTTCAATGAACCTTATGCTTCCCGGATTCCGGGCCTTTTCGATGGCAGCAAAACGGGAAGTCAAATCAACGTCGAACTAACCACGTCCATTCCGGACTACATTACGGCAGATCTAAAGGCGAACATCGATAGCGACGCCCGGTACCAGTACATCGTCGATGCTTTTAAAGAAAACAGTCTGACCGATTGGAAGCCGGGGATCAAGATGTTCATGTATCATGGAGACGCCGACGTTACGGTGCCCTATAATAATTCAGTGACGACCTATCAAAAGCTGATCGCCAATGGCGCATCTCCGTCGGTTGTTACGCTGACTGCACTGCCCGGTGCAAACCATGGGACGGGGGTACTTCCCTACATCGGGGATTTTGTTCCGAAGATGATACTGTTAAAATGAGGTACCCTGGCCACAAAGACACAAAGGCACGAAATTTATTATAACCTTCGTGCCTTTGTGTCTTCGTGGCTAACGAAATAGAAGCGGAAAGTATTTAATACCTTTGGGTTGAAACGAGCAGCATGAACTACATAATAAAAATAATTGGTGCGATTGGTATCCTGTGTTGCCTTATCAGTGAAGGCCGCGCCCAGGTTACCGCTTTCACCAGCGATGGTAGAAAAGTATTGCTCTATCCGGATGGTACCTGGAAATATGTATTTGAAACGGACGGCAGAAAAGTGATTCTCAACCCCGATGGAACGTGGAGATATGAAACGCCGGCGGATACTTCAGTTGCTGTTCGCACACCTGTACCTATTGCCATTGATTCGGTTCGAGCCGTCGCAGTAGATTCCGTAAAAAAAGTGCCGCCGAAGCCGGTAGTGAAAAGAGTACCGCTAAACCTGGATTGTTCCGCCCTGATTGCCGTGGAGCGTTCGATCCAGGGCGACAAATTCGTTGCTCAATCCAGGACCATCAAAGTAGCCAGCGATTCCACGACGGGCTTTGCGATTTCCTTTTACAAAAGCAAGAATGGTCCCTTGATATGGACCACGGCGATCAGTGCCAAGGGTCATTGTATAAAGGAGGAAGGCAAAATGCTGATTGTCATGAAAGACGGAACGCGGTACCAGGTTGATAATAACGGGAAACCCAACTGTGACGGCAGTTTCAAATTGTATTTTGGAGGCTTGTACGGCAAGGAAACCCAATTGGAATCGATGCAATCACAGGAGATCGCAGCGATTAAGGTATGGACCTCCAATAGTTTTGTAGAAGAGACTTTTTCCGAAGACCACTCCAGCCTGTTCAAGGCGACTATTAATTGTATGCTTTCGACGAAATAGAAGTGAGAAGGCGAGAAGTGAGAAGGCGAGAATCGAGAAGTAAGAAGTAAGAAGAGGACTTGATAGATTTGCGTTGGTTCAGCGTTCATCAGCGCGATCTGCGGGACAAGAATCTCAGCTCAAAGGTCGGTATCCAGTATTTTTGAAAATTCATTGCACCAATCGTTCACCCCTTCCTTAATTTTCTTCTTTAGGTCGGTTCCTTTTTCCGGAGCCATCAACAATCCGATAACCAGCACGGCAGCAGAGGCAGTCATCAGGATGGTTATTTTGATTGGTTTCATTTGAATGCGTATTGGCGGCTGACTATCAAATAGCCGACCATTTCAATATAGCCTTTCAGGAAGCCGAATCTGGCGAGTTTGGAGAATTACGTGTGGAGAATTATCCACAGCCATAATCAATATCGTTCCACCGTATTATTCCGGACCAACCTTAAAATGAAAGGTATAAATGATGGGGATCCTTCACGGTCGTCTGTGGATTTTATTGCTCATCGATTTCGATTTGCTTCGATTTGTACACACCACAACGACCTAATTCGGGCTGGCATCATTTTATAAGGATACACTACTAAATAAGTAAAACTATAATGCATCAACATATCCATATATTGTACACGGACGGACACGAGGTGACTGTTACGGATTCTTTCTTTCAAGTAAAAAAAGCGTTGTACCAGCTGAAGGGAATAACAAACCATGGACTCCGGGTCATTCACCCGGACAGGCTTTTCCCTTTTCTTACACTTCTGTTGGGTGCTATGTTGATTACCATGGGCGCCCTTCACCTGATCCCGGCGAGTACGATCCCGGGTATTACCTTCGATTCAATTGAAATCACAGGTAATGCGTTCGTCCTGGGCCTTGGTATTGCATTATTTGTTGTAGGGGGCCTGATGTTTAGTTTTATGAAGCCCCGTTTTGCCATTCGTATTGCTACCGCGGAGGGGGAAAAAAATGTGCTGGTCAGCCGAAAGAGGGAATACATTGCCCAGATAATCGATGCCCTGAATAAGGCTTTTCTAAGCATTGTTGCGCCGAAGCACCAGAAGACCAAATGGGACATAAGGAAAACATAGCTCAATACCTCTCTGTTTTACTAAGAAATACTTGCCTTAAGGTTACATTTGGCTAAGTAACCATGGGGGATGAGGTGAGATTTCTCCATTCAATCGATTGACAACAACCCCAAACCACGGATTCATCTTCCTTTCCTTGTTGGCCCTGATCACGGCCTGCCACCGCGGATCTCCAACATTATTCACCCGGTTATCGGAAAATAAGACCGGCGTTGATTTTAAAAATCTTCTGAAAGAGGACGATCCTAAATTCAGTATTCTCTCCTATCCCTACTATTATAACGGTGGGGGTGTAGGTATCGGAGACATTAACAATGACGGGCTACCAGATATCCTCTTTACCGGCAACATGGTAGACAATGCTCTCTTTCTGAACAAAGGCGGTTTTGAATTTGACGATATTACGCAACACGCCGGAATTGCCGCGAAGAAAGGATGGTGTACGGGTGTAGCCATGGTCGACATTAATCAGGATGGCTGGCTGGATATCTACATCTGCCGCTCCGGTTTGCCCAACGCCAACGACCGCCAAAACCTGCTCTTCATCAATAATAAGGACCTCACCTTTACCGAGTCAGCGTCCCGTTTCGGCCTTGACGACGCAGGATATTCCACGCAAGCCTCCTTTTTTGATTATGATAAGGACGGCGACCTCGATATGTTCCTGATCAATCAATCCGATCCAAAATATTCCCGCGGCTACCTCGACTACGTACAAACCCGCACGCAGCAGGCAGACCCGACACTCGCCAATAAATTATTCAGGAATGACAACGGACATTTTTACAATGCATCACGGCAAGTCGGTATCCAATCGAATGTATTTTCCTTCAGTTTGGGGATCAGTACGACGGATATCAACCAGGATGGATGGCCCGATGTTTACGTAGCAAATGATTTTGAAGAACGCGACTACCTGTACATCAATAATCACGATGGAACATTTACCGATCGCCTGACCGAAAAGATGGACCACAACTCCCTGTACTCCATGGGCGTCGATGTCGCCGACTACAATAATGACCTGCTTCCCGACGTGGTGGTACTGGACATGCTCCCGGAAGGCAATTACGCCTTGAAGATGCATATGGGCGGCGACAACTATACCCAGAACAATTATATGTTCAGGAATGGAATGTTTTACCAATACATGAAGAACTCCCTTCAAAAAAATAACGGGGACGGGACGTTCAGTGAGATCGGTCAATTGGCGGGTATTTCCAATACGGACTGGAGTTGGTCACCCCTGCTCGCCGATTTTGACAACGACGGACGAAAGGACCTCTTTGTCACCAACGGCTATAAGCACGACAATACCAGCATGGAGTTCATTGTTTATT
>Ga0193718_1000227_pt1 | contig 13446 bp, 10 predicted proteins | sample U2a1metaG_FD_144918 | JGI IMG/M metagenome (GOLD analysis project Ga0193718, IMG submission 144918) | Soil microbial communities from a riparian zone of the East river system, Colorado, United States - U2a1 | ecosystem: Environmental > Terrestrial > Soil > Riparian zone | place: USA: East River... | reverse complement strand
CGCTACAACATGCAGAGAATGGTGACGGTGACGGCGAACATCTCCGGCGCTGATTTGGGCAGCGTGGCTAACCAGGTCAGCCAGGCGCTCGGCAAATTAGGCCAGCCGCCCGTCGGCATCACGGTTACGATTCGTGGGCAGGTCGTTGCGTTGACGCAGATGCTGGATGGGTTGCGCAGCGGTTTGTTGGTGGCGGTAGTGATTATTTTTCTGTTGCTCGCGGCGAATTTTCAATCGTTGAGGCTTTCGTTTCTGGTGGTGTCCACCACTCCGGCCGTGATTGCGGGGGTGGTGCTGATGCTTTGGATAACGGGCACGACGCTGAACATCCAGTCGTTCATGGGGGCCATCATGGCGGTGGGAGTGGCGGTCGCAAATGCCATCCTGCTGGTGACGTTTGCCGAACGAAGCCGGTTGGACGGAGCCAGCGCATCCGATGCGGCTGTGGAAGGCGCGCGCAGCCGCTTACGGCCAATCCTGATGACCAGCGCGGCGATGATTGCGGGCATGGTGCCGATGGCTTTGGGACTCGGTGAAGGTGGGCAACAGACGGCTCCATTGGGCCGGGCAGTGATCGGTGGGCTCATCGTAGCGACGGCCGCAACTCTTTTCGTGCTGCCGGCGATATTCAGCCTCGTGCAGGCTCGCGCCCACCGGCGCTCGGCGTCACTCGACCCCACTGATCCGAAAAGATCGACTGCGGAAGCAGGCGCGGCACGGTAAAAATTTAAACCAACAACGATATATGCGAACTCGCTTTCGTGAAATAGGGCCGATGTTCCTGGCCATGGCGGTATTGGCTGTGCTTTGCGGCTGCGGACTATCGGCGGGCGAAGATCCGCAGAAGGCACCGCCAGCGGCCAGCGTTTCGACCGTTCTCCCGAAACGCAGCGAAATCGCGCGGAGCATCACTCTGCCGACATTTCGTATTCTGCCGTTACAAGAAGCCACGCTGTACGCGAAAGTTTCCGGTTATTTGAAAACATTGACGGTGGACAAGGGGGACTCGGTCAAGGAAGGGCAGGGGCTGGCCGAGATTGAAGTGCCGGAATTGCTCGCCGACGAAACGCAGTTCAAGGTGGAGTCGGGGGTGGCGCGCACGAATTACGAACGGATGGTTGATGCGCGCCAAAAGGCGCCGGACCTGGTGGTGCCGGCGACGGTGGACGACTTGCGCGGCCAGTGGGAAATCGCGCAAGCGAAACTGCAGCGCACCCGGACCCTGTTGCAATATGCCCATATTACCGCGCCCTTTTCTGGAGTCGTCACTGCGCGCTATGTGGACGCAGGCGCTTTTATCCCCGCCGCCACTGCGGGCAGCACTCCGCAAAACTCGGCGATTGTGACGCTCATGGATTTCGCAAGCGTGCGAGTGCAGGTGTTCGTTCCCGAATCGGAAGTGCCTTTCATCAAGAATGAGGTGCCGATCCAGATGACGGTGGAGGAATTGCCGGGACGAACCTTCCGCGGTTCCGTGACACGTTTTGCCAATGCGCTGAATGAGGCGACCAAGACGATGCTAACTGAAATTGAGCTTCCCAATCCTAGTGGGGAATTGCGGCCGGGCATGTATGCCGTCGTGCGGCTGGAAGTGGAACGCAAACACGACGCGCTGCTGGTGCCGGTGACGGCGTTGCTCATAGAGAAGGCAGGATCGTCAGTGTTCACGGTCGTTGACGGGAAAGCAAAAAAGACGCCGGTGCAGACTGGGTTTAATGACGGCGCGAATGTCGAGATAGCCAGCGGCGTCGATCCAGCCCGGGCGGTGATCCTGCTTGGCAAACTTTCCCTCAACGACGGCCAGCCCGTGAACGCAACGGAGGCCAAATGAGATTCGGCGTTTCCAATTGGCGCAATATCAATGGCGCGGCTGTCGCGCTCGTTCTCGGAGTGTTTTCCGCAAGTGCCCAGACAACCAATGATTCGGTGTTTCCCATCGATCTGCCGACGACCCTGCGCCTCGTTGGAGCTCAGAATCTGGATATTCAAATCGCACGCGAGGCATTGAACGAAGCGAAAGCCAATCGCGCGAGCGCCGTGGAGCAATTTTTTCCGTGGATAGCTCCGGGCGTGACTTTTCACCGACGGGATGGAGTCGCGCAGTCGGTTCCGTCAGGGGTGATTTCGGACGCGCATTTCCAATCTTATTCCCCTGGCGCAACGCTGGCAGCCCAGGTGCCACTCGGCGACGCAATTTATAATTCGCTGGCTGCAAAACAGTTGGTGAAAGCTACCGACCAGGCCCTGGAAACCCAGCGCCAGGAGGCAATCCTGGCGGCGGCGCAGGGTTATTTCGATCTCGTGAAGGCCAAGGCACAGGTGGAGGTCATTGATCAAGCGATCGGAATCTCGCAAGATTACGAGCAACAATTGCACGTTGCGGTGCAGGCGGGCATCGTGTTTCGTGGGGACGAACTTCGGGTGCAGGCCCAGACCGAAGAGTATCGGCTTGAACGCGAACAAGCCATCGAACAGGAGCGAGTGGCGGGAGTGAATCTTTCGCAGATATTGCACCTGGATTCGCGGGTGGCGCTGAACCCGCAGGATAAGGGGGTAGAGTCCGTCACCCTGGTGCCGACTAATTCCGTGATGAGCGAACTTGTCGAGCAGGCGTTAAGGTCGCGTCCCGAGCTCAAGCGAAGCGAGGCATATTTGGCGGCCACACGCGCCACGAAGAACGGCGCGGTTTATGGTCCCTTGATTCCCTCGGTCGGCGCGCAAGTGTATGGCGGAGGATTGGGCGGCGGTCCGGATGGCGCACCCGACGCTTTTGGTCCGGAAGGAGATTATACCGTGGGCGTGAGTTGGCGGATTGGGGCCGGTGGTCTGTTTGACTCTGGTCGCATCAACGCCAGCAAAGCGCGCTTGGTAACGGCTGAATTATCCGATGCAAAATTAAAAGATGCCATCGTGTCGGACGTGGTAACCAGTCTCACCCGGATGAATTCCGCCGCCAACCGGATCGGACTCGCCGAAAGCCATCTCAATACCGCTGGCGAAACTTCTCGCCTGACTCGTGAACGAAAAGAATTTGGAGTTGGAATTGTGCTGGAAGATATTCTGGCGCAGCAGGCGTTGACACAGGGCCGTTCGGCTTACATCAACGCTCTTACCGACTATAACAAGGCGCAGTTCGCGTTGGAAAAGGCAATCGGCGGCCCGTTGGAAGGAAATAAATCGGTGAAATAAGGCCTTATGCGTGGAAGATTTCGCGAGGGTGCGAATCGTGCCTTACCGCCCTGATCACGAGATGGCAAAAAAGGTTCAGAAAGGACCCCTTCCGCCAGTTGAAAAGTTGGAGTTTTCGAGTTGTCCGATTTTTATTTGGCAGACAGCCCCTATCCTTTGCCGCCTCGATTCAATTGCTTTTCCAGAAAGTGTCTGATTTTTTCATTTCGGCTTTTAGTGATGGCAAGCAACGGGAGAATGTTCGGCCAGGTGATGGGATATTTGTTTGCAATTTTTCGGGCGCGATGGTTGGTCGTCAGTTTTAGCACGTGATTGACGATCTTCAACCAGTCTTTTGCCGGCAGTTGACCAATGTCAACCTGCTGGAGCAGTTCATCCAGAAACGCACGGATGCAGGGCAATAAAATTTTCAGGTGCGCCACATCCTGCCTGCCTTTCTGCGACACCGTTGCCGCCAGTTCCAGTTTGCATGCCAGAAGCGAAATGGGATCGAGAACCCGGATGGTTTTTTCGTTCCACTCTGCCTGGACGGCTGGTGTATCGATATGGTCTGAGATGCCTGGGATTCGCCGGACAATTTCAATAGATGATTTCAGGGCGCCAATTTGAAAAGGAATGAATCCGGACAGTGCGGTCATGGCTATCTTGGACGGATAACCAGGGTTCAGATTCAACTGCCGGGCGATGCGGGCGACATCCGCGCGACCACCTTTGAAGTCAATATCCTGGCTGGTGAATGGCCGCAGTTTTTCAAGTTCGGGCTCAGTCGATAAATAACGCTCAGCCCAATAATTAACCGCTTGGCCGCCGATAAGAACATAAGGTTTTCCATCAGCATCGCGTATTTTTAATACTTCCGAGAATTGTCGGAGAGAAAAGCCCACGACTATCCCCATCTGGCGATGGCGCGTGCGACTTGATTCAGGTTGGTGATGCGCCATTTAGCACCACCACCCACCAATGAAACAGATCGTTGAAATGCCGCCGCCGCCGCTGGAATGCGACGGGCCTTGCGAATCGCCGCCGTGCGACTTTGCGCTTCCTGTCTTTTCATCTGGTTGAAAGACATCGTTTTCACAGGACAAAAATACCGTAATCAGGGGTTGGAAGCAAGTTTGCGGCGAGAGCGCTGGCGTAGACCGAGGCGTATCCACCCTTATTATGGCCCGGATCACGAGATCGCAAAAAAGGTTCAGAAAGGACCTTTTCCGCCATTCTCTTGAAATTCCTGGTGAACGTCGAAGAGAGTTACGCTCGCAACGGAGCACACGCCGCCTCGCACAATCCGACGAATGTCTCTTCCGCGAGGTTCAAGCGTTTGCCGCGCCAATGGAGAATGCCCCAGCGGCGTTCGAGTTTGCGCCGTCCCAGTGGGAGCGCGACGAGCGAGCCTTCCTCGATTTCTTTTTTCGCAATCCACGGCGCGAGGATGCTCACGCCGATGCCGATCTTCACCAGCTCCTTGGTGGCTTCCATGCTGCCGAGTTCGATGACGGTGTTCAGCACCATTTGCTCGCGCCGAAAATATTTTTCCACGATGCGGAACGTCACACTCTGCTTGTTGTACAAAATGTAATTCTGGCGCGGAATCTCGCTTCGCTCCACGCGCCCGGTTTTCGCCCACGGATGCAGCGCGCTGACGATGAAGTGCAATTCATCCGTGAACAGCGGATGAAAGTCCAATTGCGGCTCCTTGTCAGGTTCGAGTGACAAGGCGAGATCAATCTTGTGGCGTAACAACGCCGCGACGAGTTCCGGCGTGTCGCCCGGCTCGATCATGATGGCGTGGTCGGGAAAGCTTTCCTTGAATTCGCGCAACACGGGCGGAATCAGATGCTGGCACGCCGTCGTGCTCGCGCCGAGACGCAGTCTCCCGCGTCCCCACTTGCCGAGGTGCGCGAGTGATTCGCGCGCGTTTTCCATCTCCTGAAGTATTTTTGTTCCGTGGTGCAAGAGCTGTTCGCCGGCCTGAGTTAGCACGACCTTTTTGCCCAATCTGTCCAAAAGGCGACAGCCAATATCGCGCTCCAGTGCCTTCATTGAGTGGCTGATGCCGGATTGCGTGAGATGCAGCTCGCGCGCGGTCTGTGTGAAACTACCCGTGCGCGCCAGCACGCAAAACGCGCGCACCTGCCGACTGTCGAGTGGAACGTTCATGTATGAATGTAACTCATGGTTTCGATTGAAATTAAGCGAAGCAATCATCGCGCCACCGCGGGGCGCTTGGCACACGCATCGCTCAAAGGAACATCGTGAGCGAACTGCGCACAAAAAAACAGTTTCGAGTTTCCGGTCCCGAGTTTCGTATTCCAACGCCGTCGGCGGCGCGGAATCCGATTCCGGAAAGCGGACAGCCGTTGCGGCTGGGGTTCGTGCCGCTGGCGGATTGTGCGCCGCTGGTGATCGCCCACGAGCTCGGATTTTTTCGCAAATACGGCCTGAACGTCACGCTCTGCCGCGAACTTGGCTGGGCCACGATTCGCGACAAGGTTATTCACGGTGAGCTGGACGCCGCCCATGCGCTGGCTGCGATGCCAGTGGCCGCAACGCTTGGCCTGGGTTCGATCAAATGCGATTGCCTGACCGCGATGGTTTTGAATTTGCACGGCAATGCCATCACGCTCTCAAACGAACTTTGGCGCGCGGGCGTGCGTGACGCCGCTTCGCTGCGCTCGGAAATAACGCGTTTGCGCCACCGAAAGACGCTGACCTTCGGCGTCGTCTCGCAATTTTCGTCACACCACTTTCTGCTCCGGCAATGGCTAATGGCGGCGGGAATCCTTCCTGACCGTGACGCGCGGATCGTGGTGGTGCCACCGCCGCAAATGGTGGCGAACCTCAAGGCTGGGCATCTCGATGGTTTTTGTGTGGGCGAGCCGTGGAATTCAGTCGCGGTGCAAGCGCGCATAGGCTGGTGTGTGACGACCAGCGCGGAGCTTGCGCCAAATCATCCGGAGAAGGTTTTGATGGTTCGGCGCGAGTTCGCGGAAAAGAACGCGGAACAGCATATCGCGCTCGTCGCGGCGCTGCTGGAGGCGTGCGAATTTTGCGATGCGCCGGAAAATCGAGAGGCGCTGGTGTCTGTGCTGGCGCGACCGGAATACGTGAACGCCTCAGCGGAGTCGCTGCGTCACGGCTTCAGCGGCGATTTCGATTTTGGGCAAAATGGAGCGCGAACGGTCCGGGACTTCAGCATTTTCTATCGGGACAATGCGAACGAGCCTTCCAGCGAAAAAGCGGCCTGGGTGCTGCAACTCATCCGGGCCAGCGGCCAATGTCCAGAGCCTTCCGCCCTCACCTTCGCGCTCGGGCGCCGCTTGTTCCGCATGGACATTTTTGAAAAAGCAGCGCGATTGCGCGATTCAATTGTCAGCCACAAACAAGAACATGAAACACAAATCGAAAACCAACTCGCACCCATTTGAAGTTTCCCGCCGGAAATTCCTTGGCCAGGCCGTCAAAGGCGTGACGCTGACCGCCTTGTTCGCCGGCCTGCCAAAAGGCTGGATCGGCACCGCCTACGCCAGCGATGCGCCGGAAACCGCCACGCTGAATTTTGGCATGATCGCGCTGACCGATTGCTCGCCGATCGTCATTGCGCACGAAAGAGGCCTTTTCAAAAAATACGGCATCAATTCGACGGTCACCAAAGGCGCCAACTGGGCGGCCATTCGCGACAATCTCAGCAGCGGCACCATCCAGGCCACGCACATGCTCATCGGCATGCCGATTGCCTCGACGATGGGTCTCGCCGGTTCGCCGAAGAAGCCGATGATTATACCCTGGTTGATGAATCGCAATGGCCAGGCCATTTCCCTCAAGACCGAGTGGAAAGGAAAAGTGGGCGCCGACCCGTCCGCGATCAAGCCCTTTGTGGAAAAGGCCAAATCACTCGGCGAACCGCTGACATTCGCGGTGACCTTCCCACCCGGCACGCATGCCATGTGGATGCGCTATTATCTTGGCTCCGGCGGAATCAATCCGGACAAGGATGTCTCGCTCATTGTGGTTCCACCCGCGCAAATGGTTTCCAACATGAAGATTGGCAAGATGGATGGTTTTTGCGTGGGCGAACCTTGGAATGCGCGCGTCATCGCGGACGGGATTGGGTTCACGTCGGTTTCCACGCAGGACATGTGGAAGGACCATCCGGAAAAAGTTTGCGCGTTCCTTGCTGAGTTCGCTGATAAAAATCCGAAGACGGTGAAGTCCGTGCTCAAGGCGTTGAACGAAGCGAGTGTGTGGCTTGACAATATGGATAACCGGCCCGAGCAATGCGGAATTGTCAGCAAGGCGACCTATATTAATTGCGACGCGAAAACGATTCTCGGCCGCTTGCAAGGCCACTACGACTACGGTGATGGGCGCAAGAAGGAGGACGAATCTTATATGCACTTCAGCAAGCGGAATTGCAACTACCCCCAGCCGAAATACGCGAAATGGTTTCTCACGCAATATCGCCGCTGGGGACTGGTCACCGGCGCGCCGGATTATGAAGGCATCGCGAAGCAAGTCATGCGCCCGGATATTTACGAGGAGGCGATGAAGGAAATCGGCTACGAACACGGCGGTTTGAACAACGACGCGGAAACACTGTTTGATGGGAAGGCCTTTGACCCGAAGGGCGACCTCGAGGCGTATGCGAAGAGCTTCGCCGTGAAGAATGTGAAGGGTTGAATGGCTTGGAATTGAAATGAGAATACCGCAATGGACGATAAACTCCTGAAGAAAATTGACTGGATTGTTCTGCCGCTCATTGGCATTGGCTGCGTCCTGCTGCTGTGGCACGCCATCGCGGGCAAGAAAGTGTATTCCCTCCGAAACAGCCTGGACGAAACGAAGTCTGCCATTGTCGCAAGCGGCGACAATGGCGAAAACAATTGGCGCGCCATCAAGCCGATGGTTCAATCCGGTCAATTCGCGGAGATCAAAAATCTGCCGAACGGGAAAGAGCTTTGGGAAGTCCTCGAGCCGAACCTGATCGAAAGGCGCGCCGGCTTGATCAAGGAATTGCCTAATGTTGAGGAGACCTGGCAGGCCAGCAAACCGTACATCGTCGCTCCCTTTGCCAAGCGCGGAGAAATGGACCAAGGCATTCTCCGCTTCACCTGGTATTCGCTGATTCTCGTCGCCAAGGGTTATGCGCTGGCGCTTATCATCGGCACGCCGATAGGTTTTTTCCTCGGCCTGTCCAAGACGTTTACCAAGACGTTTGATCCGATCATTCAAATCCTGCGTCCGGTTTCACCGCTGGCGTGGTTGCCGCTCGGGTTGGTTTTGTTTCTTGGAGCAGGCAAACAGGCCTCCGAACTGGGCGCGCTGTTCACCATCGCCATTTGTTCGATGTGGCCAACGGTGCTGAACACGGCGGTGGGCGTGCGCGCGATTCCCCAGGATTACTTGAACGTTGCCAAAGTGCTGAAACTGTCTCGCAGCAAAACACTTTTCAAAGTGCTTATTCCCGCGACGTTGCCGTACATGTTCACCGGCTTTCGCCTGAGCCTGGGCATCGCGTGGCTGGTGATCGTCGCGGCGGAAATGCTGACTGGCCGCCCGGGCATCGGCGGTTTCCTCTGGCAGGAATACAACGCGCTCATCTATGAGCACATCATTCTTTGCATCATCACTATCGGACTCGTGGGATTCATTCTTGATCGGTTGATGAGCCTGGTGGAGCGACGGTTCAAAACCGCATGAGAACCTCACGCCCAAAGGAAAAGCTCCGTTGTTCGAAACCTACGCGCCCTTTGCGTGAGGCATAAAACCATGGCCTACCTTGAACTCAAAAATGTCTCGAAAGGCTTCGGCACCAATCGCAGTCGCGCGGAAGTGCTGCGTGATATAAATTTGTCGGTCGAGAAAGGCGAATTTGTCGCGATCGTCGGCTACTCCGGCGCCGGCAAAACCACGCTCATCTCGCTCATCGCCGGATTGCTAAAGCCCGATTCCGGATCGATGACGCTGAACGATCTCGAAATCACCGCGCCCGGGCCGGATCGAGGAGTTGTTTTTCAAAACTATTCGCTGCTCCCATGGTTGTCGGTTTTTGAAAATATTTTTCTGGCGGTGGAACAATGTTTTCCCAATTGGACCACGGCAAAGAAAATTGAGCACACGGAAAAATTCATCGCGATGGTGAATCTCACGCCCGCGCGCGAAAAACGCCCGAGTGAACTTTCCGGCGGCATGAGACAGCGGGTCAGCGTCGCCCGCGCGCTCGCGATGGATCCGCAAATCCTTTTGCTGGACGAGCCGTTAAGCGCGCTGGACGCCCTGACCCGCGCCACGTTGCAGGACGAAATTTCGCGGATCTGGGTCGAAAACAAAAAGACCGTTGTGCTCATCACCAACGATCCCGACGAAGGCATTTATCTCGCTGATCGCATTATCCCGCTCACGGCCGGGCCGGGCGCAACGCTCGGGCCGTCGTTCAAAGTGGAAATCCCGCGGCCGCGCGACCGCAAAGCCATCAATCACGAACCTTCCTTCAAGAAAGTCCGCGGCGAGGTGATTGAGTTCATGTTGAATTCCAAGCATCCGCATCACGCATCCGTCACCAAAAAACTTATTTTGCCGGACATCGAGCCGGAAGACTTGAGCCTGGGACGGTTGTTGGGAGGCCGCCGCCGGACACCCATTCGCCGCAGCGAAATCAAGAGTGAAACTGTGGAGGTGGATTCATGAGCGACTACGTTGAGCTTTCCAACCTGGCGAAGATTTATTCCACGCCCAAAGGCCCGGCGATCATCGTCAAGGATTTCAACTTGCGCATCAAAAAAGGCGAGTTCGTTTGTCTGATCGGCCATTCTGGTTGCGGCAAACGCACCGTGCTTTCGATGCTTGCCGGGTTGAACGAAATTTCCGGCGGCGGAATAATTCTGGCGGGAAGGGAACTCGTGGGGCCCGGTCCCGATCGTGGCATCGTGTTTCAATCACCGTGCCTGCTGCCGTGGATGACGGCGTTTGAAAATGTCATGTTGGGCGTGGACCAGGTTTTCTTTACCGCGACCAGGGAAGAGCGCCGCGAAATCGCCGAGTATTATCTGACGGTCGTTGGCCTCGCGGAGTCCATGCACAAGCGGCCCGCGGAGCTTTCGCAAGGCATGCGCCAGCGGGTCGGCATCGCGCGGGCGTTCGCGCTCAAGCCCAAAATGCTTTTGCTCGACGAGCCGTTCGGCATGCTGGATTCGCTCACGCGCTGTGAGTTGCAACAGGTGCTCATCGAGCTCTGGCGCAAAAATCGAATCACTGCCCTCATGGTCACGCACGACGTGGATGAGGCGCTGTTCCTCGCGGACCGGATTGTTTGCATGACCAACGGTCCCGAAGCTGAAGTCGGCGAAATTATGGAGGTGCATTTCCCCAGGCCGCGCGAGCGCAAGGCTGTGTTGGAGCATCCGGAGTATTACAAATTACGCGAACAGCTCATCACTTTCCTGGAAGAACGCGCGTATCGAAAGTCACCAAATGGCGGAGCTGCGGTCAGTGGGCCTCCCGCGAGCGGCGGACCGGTAAACGGATCAATCACCCCAAGGGAAACTCAACTTGCCCCCACTCATTGAACACCCCGCCCCGCCCGACGCAGCCCGGAAGTCGCCCGCGCGAAAACCATCCTTGGCCGCGAAGGAAATAATCTCTTCAGCCGCGCCGCGCGCAAAGTCGCCTCTATCGTTCGTGGACGAATTGCTTGCCGAGCAGCAAACGCTGACCGCCGTCGAGCGCTTCGCGCGCAAGCACGAGCAACATGATTTGCCGGCGCAAGCGAAGTATTATCGCGATCTTATCCCGCTCGCCAAACCCCAACCCGGCGAGCAATACGCGTTCACCGTTGATCTCGATAAATGCTCAGGCTGCAAAGCTTGCGTCAGCGCTTGTCACTCGCTGAACGGTTTGGATGAGGGCGAGATGTGGCGAGGAGTCGGATTGCTCATTTCCAATCCGTCCACCAGTGACGTCAAACCAATCCATCAGCACGTCACGACCGCCTGCCATCATTGCGTGGAACCAGGCTGCGCCGACGGTTGCCCCGTGCTTGCTTACGAAAAAGATCCCGTGACGGGCATTGTCCGGCATCTGGATGACCAATGCATCGGCTGCCAATATTGCGTGATGAAATGTCCTTACGAGGTGCCGAAATATTCTGCGGCGCGCGGCATCGTGCGGAAGTGCGACATGTGCCACAGCCGTTTGGCCGCCGGCGAAGCGCCCGCTTGTGTCCAGGCCTGTCCGACCGAGGCAATCCAGATCACGGTTGTCAACCGAACGGTCATCGAAAAAAAGTACCGCTCGCGAGACAATGACGAATACCGAATGACGAATGGGAAAATGAACGCATCGGTGTCCATTCGTCATTCGTCATTCGTCATTAATTCCTTCCTGCCCGGAACGCCGGACCCGCGCATCACGCTGCCGACGACACGCTATCTATCGACGAAGCCATTGCCCGCGTCCGCGCGGCCGGCCGACGCCGACGCGCTTCGATTGGAACCGGCACACTGGCCTTTAATTATGATGCTCGTGCTGACTCAACTCGCGGGCGGATTGCATTTGTTGCACGGAATTTTATTTTCCGTTGGCTGGACGGAACCGTTGCCCGTCCTTGCCATGTTCGCGATGTGCGCGTTGCTCGTTGGTCTGGTCGCCAGCGTCGCGCATCTCGGACGCCCGTTGAAAGCCTGGCGCGCATTTCTCGGTTGGCGAAAGTCGTGGATGAGCCGGGAAATCATCGCGTTCTCGATTTATGCCTGCCTCGCTGGGTTGTTGGTATGCTGGCCCGGCAACGCAATCATTGCACAAACGACGGCTCTAATGGCTCTCGTGGGCATAGCCTGCTCAGCGATGATTTACGTGGACACTAAACGCCCGGCGTGGCCGGCTTATGCAGTCTTCACAAAATTCTTCGGCACGATGCTGCTGCTCAGCGCGACCGCGGGAACGGTTTGGGCTGGTTGGCTTGCGCCTTCACTTGCTCCCTTGCTCGCTGCGCTCTCGGTCGTTATTGGGACCGTGCTGATCGTGTGGGAGGGAACCGTGTTGTTGCGCGCGAAGAATGAATCGACTTCACAGCTGCATCGCAGCGCTCAAATCGTTTTCAGTTTGTTGCGACCGGTACTGGCGGCGCGCGTCATTTTGTTTGCTGTCTCCACGATCTTTTCCGTCATGGTGGTTTTTAACGCCGCCGATCGTGGACCAATATGGGGAATGATTGCCTGTCTTTCGACCGTCGCGGCGCAGGTGCTCGAACGCTACACTTTTTTCACCGCTTGTTCCGGGCCGCGAATGCCTGGCGGAATCGCATGAAACTTTCCTTCACCGACCTTCATCCGAGCGTGCGCCAATGGCACGGTCCGCTGACGAGCGATTTGGTCCTGGAACCCGCGCGTTTTGGGCTTGGCCGGTTGCCAAAGAAATTCGCGCCGGACGCAACAACCACCGTTGTTTGCGGTTTTTGTTCCACCGGCTGCGGCTTGCAGGTTCATCTGAAAGACGGCGAGGCGGTGAATCTCAGCGCAGACACGCATTATCCGGTGAATCTCGGCATGGCGTGTCCGAAAGGCTGGGAGGCGTTGACGCCATTGGCCGCCCCAGACCGCGGTACCACGCCCCTGTTGCGCGATGCGAGCGGCGAACTGCGCAAGGTGGATTGGCACGAAGCCATGACCGAATTCCGCGACCGCATGAAGAAGATTCAGGCGGAGCACGGCCCGCACAGTATCGCGTTCCTCGGCACTGGACAGATTTGCACCGAGGAAATGGCGTTGCTGGGCTGCCTCTTCAAATTCGGCATGGGCGGTCTGCATTGTGACAGCAACACGCGGCAGTGCATGGCCACTGCGCACGTCGCCTACAAGCAATCCTTCGGCTTCGACGCGCCGCCGTTCACTTATGCGGACTTTGAAGCGAGCGATGTGTTGGTGTTCATCGGCGCCAATCCGTGCATCGCGCATCCCATCATGTGGCAACGCGTCATGCGCAATCCGCATCAGCCCGAAATCATCGTCGTGGACCCACGGGTAACCGAGACCGCGATGGCCGCCACGCAACATTACGCGCTGAAACCAAAAAGCGATCTCGTTCTGCTTTACGGCTTGGCGAATCTGCTGGTGGCGATGAACGGGGTGAATCGCGGATTCGTGGATGCGCACACCACGGGCTTCGGTGAGTTTGAAGAGTTTGTTGGGCAGTTCACACCCGAACGCGTTTGCGCGGAAACGGGTTTGAGCCGCGAGCAACTGGAGCGTTTTGCGCGCACCATCG
>Ga0193718_1000226_pt1 | contig 13467 bp, 9 predicted proteins | sample U2a1metaG_FD_144918 | JGI IMG/M metagenome (GOLD analysis project Ga0193718, IMG submission 144918) | Soil microbial communities from a riparian zone of the East river system, Colorado, United States - U2a1 | ecosystem: Environmental > Terrestrial > Soil > Riparian zone | place: USA: East River... | reverse complement strand
ATCAATCCCCCAATATACCCATCACCCCGCTTGTCCTGAATTTCCTTCAACTCATTCACGATGTAATCCGCGCGCTCCTTGAAACGCACGTCGCCCGTGGCCGCAAACATATAACTCACTGCGGAAAGATAATGCCCCGTGATGTGACCCGTCAGTTGCCGCCCGTCGCCGTCCCAACCGCCGTAACCCGCCTTGGCCTTCGGCTCCAATCCCGCGCGCTTGCGCATATAGTACAGCATGCGATCGGGTTCCAATTTCAGCAGATACTCCGCGTCCAAATCCTCCGCATGTTTCAGCGGTCCGCCCGTCAACCGCACATCCGTCAGCGGCAACGGTCGCGCCTCGTACGGCACCGCATTGGCCACGACCTGCGCCGAGTTCAACTTCGCATACGTCTCGTCGCTCCCGCTTTCCTGCGTCGAGCGGCAACCGAACACAAACACAAGCGTCGTCGCCACAAAGGCAACGACACGACCGGAAGTACTATTCGATGACTTCAACATGGGTAAAAATTTCTCTCAACAAATTCGCACATTGAACCCCGGAACCTCGCAAAGCCCACGATTTCCGGCTCCCTCGCCCCCCATCGGGGGAGAGGGCCGGGGTGAGGGGGCGCTCAGGGTTTACGTCGAGGTTGCACTCAGGATTCATGCGGAGTAAAGAGTTCAGTCCTTCATCCAAACAATGGATTCCATCCCGCCTGAACCCCGGCGATTACGGCGCGGAGTCGGCAGTTCGCCAGTTAGAGGCACACCTGCCTGCGCTGTGGCGGAATTAGTGCCGGAGCTCGCCGGGCCGGAAACCGTCGTCCCCGGCGCATAATTCACACTGGGATCTCCCGCAATCGTTTCATGGGGCGTTTCACCGATGCGATTCAACCGCGCGAAGTTCGGCACTGCCACCATCGGCTTGCCGTTTTCCCAAGAGCCATCGAGCACCATCACTCCATCCAGCAGATCAGGCTTCCACTCGGCCTTGATGGGCGCGGAACTGAGCGGCTGCGAAAGGTCGGATTGATCAGCGCGTTCCACATTATAAATCAGCGGCCCGAGACGCAGTGCCGTGCGTCCCTGGTCAGCTTTGATATTGGAATCCGCCGTGATGCGTTGCGGGTCCATCGGCAATTCCAGCTCGATCCGGTCTCCCGCCGCCCAATCGCGCGTGACCACGGCGTAACCTTTTTCAATCTTCGGAGTCACTTTTTTCCCATTCACCGAAAACGATTTATAACCGCTGACTTCCGGCGTCACCGCATAGAGCGCGCTCGTCTTCCGATTGGGAATTCGCACATAAACCGAAAACTTCTTATTTTGTTTCGGATTGACGGTGATCGAAATATTTCCGTTCCACGGATAATCCGTTTTTTGAACCATCTGCACATCCGTGCCGGCAACCTTTTCCACATTGATTGTGCTGCCGATGAACATGTTCACGTAAACGCCGTCATCGCTTTTCACATACGTCCACGTCGGAATCATCAACAGCGTGCGCGGAATATTCCCCACGCAACACGGGCACGCATGCCACGGCCCGCGACGCCCATCCACCAACGGATTCGTGTATTGAAAATTATTGCCGTCCAAATCCGTCGAGCCGAGCAACGCGTTATACATCGTCTCCTCGTACAAGTCCGCGTATTTCGCATCGTGATACGCGAGGTTCAATTTGTATTGGAAAAAGACCAGTCCGCAGCTCGAGCATGCCTCGCAATAAGCATCATTGCGCAACGAATAGTCCGGACCAAAACCTTCCGAAGTCTCGCCGCTGCCAATGCCGCCCGTGACATAATATTTCTTGTTCACCATATCGTCCCAAATCGACATCACCGCGCTTTCATAATCAATATCACCAGTTTCCGCCGCAATGTCCGCCATGCCGGAATAAAAATAAGTCGCGCGCACCGCGTGGCCAACCGCCGAATATTGTTTGATGGGCGGTAAATGACTTTGATCGTATTCCGAACCGCCGCGGCGCGAATCCAAAAGAAACCGTGCCAGCTTGATATAGGAATCTCCTCGGCCATGGCCCTCCTGATCATTCACGAAACGGCCAAAACGCACCAACGCCTGCTCCATTTCCTGGTGGCCGTCGAACCATTCCTTCTTGCCCGGCCCGATATTCGCCACCCAGCAATCCGCCAATTTCTTCGCGGCATTATACAACCGCAGATCTTTGCCCTCCGTCATCGTGTAATGATTAATGGCGGATTCGATAAAATAACCCGCGGTGTAGCCCTCATGATTCCCGCGTTGCGCCGGCGACCAGCGTTCCCGCCATTCCGGCCATCGGCTGTGCGCCGCCAGCGTGTAAGCCGTCTGCAGATAGCCGTCCCGTTCCTGCGCGCCCAAAATGATCGGAATCCATTTATCCAGCGTCTCTTTCATTTTTTCCTGCGCCTTGATGATGTCCGCATCGCCCTTGGGATCCACCATCAGCGCGATGCACATGGATTCCACCGTCTGATGCACCCAGGCGTTGGCGAAAACATAACCCTTGTGCCCTTCGTACGGTTCGCCGCGAAGGGCTTTGCCCGCCTCGATAAAATTATCAATCCCACCCTGCCCCTGCGTCAGGTTGGTCCGCTCGATGTAGTCAATGCAGTGCGGAATCCAATTCACAATGAGCGCCTTGGCGCGAGCGTTCCACAACGGACTGTCGATGCTGTATTTCTTGGTGTAAACGACATCCAACCGCTCCTTCGGCGGCGGCTCGCCCACCTTTACTTTCAATGTGGAACTGGAATTCACCTCGCCGGCCGTTGCCGTCAGTTTTAACACATAATCTCCCGCCTTCGAAAACGTCGCGGTGGTCTCCAGTGCAGCAGCATCCTGAAAACTTGCCTGCCCGGGTCCCGATTCCTGGCTCCATTCGGTTTTAAACTGCCCGTTCTGCACCGATTTCGCCGCTCCGGCCAGATACGTTTTTCCGCCGAGAATGACATCGCGATCTAGACCCGCCTTGACTGACGGCGGAAATATCGGCGAATTGCCGGAATCATATACCTTCCATTCCAAAATCCCGGTCGAGAGCGTTCCGTCGGAATCAATCTCCAATCTCAGCTTGCTGGTGCGCACTTCATCGAAGCTGGTGCTGTTGAAAGTATTTCCCGCTACGCCCAACCCCGTGGCGTTGGCAACCGGCACAAACTTCGTGCCATCCCAATACAACACCCGGCAAGCTTTCGGCGCGCCTACGCCCTGGCCGTCCATCCACCAATAAACATCCACCTGCTTGGTCGCGACCGGCTGGCTCCATTCGTACTGCACCCATTCCGTGCCCGTGCGCGGCCAATTGCCGTAAGTGCCGCGGCGGCCATCCGCCGAATTCCTCGGCGCAAGACCATCGTTCAACGCGGTTACCGTGGTATCGCCGGAGGCATAAGAAGCCGTCGGCGTGGCCGCTACCGCCAGGTTCGGCGCATCAGCGGCGCTCGCGACCGCCGGGGCGCACAAGGTTGCCGCGACACACATTGGCAACACCAGCCGCAGCAGACTGCAATTCAAGACGAATTCACCTTTCATATTTTTCCAGGGGGATAATGTTGGTTTGAAAATAGAGAAATTCAGTTGCCGGTCCCATATCTCAAATACACTTTGAGCTATCTCTTATCATCACTGCTACGAGTCAGTTGCAGTCGGAATAATCTTTTCGGGGAGGATTCCCAGGAAAAATTCGCGCATTGAAACCCAGAACCGTAGCAGCCGACGTGAGTCGGCTCTAACTTTCGCAAATTTAGATGGAGCGGACTCACGTCCGCTGCTACGACGCTCATGGTAGGAGGCGCTCAGGGTTCATGGGGAAACAATAATTTTTACAAACACCATTCAACGCGCTTTCAATCTTAAAACGGTCAATGAATTTGGCGGAAATTCATGCTGAAAATCATTCCCGTGGATGCTCAGGCTCGCTTCCACCGGTTGAATTCTCATCGGGCTTTCCAAACTGTTATTGTCCGTCGCTTCCGCCGAAGTCAACACCGTCACCTGTGCAGTATCCGAAATCGCGCCCAAATCCGCGAGCTTCAATTGCGCCGAAACCGCGTCAGCGCCCAGATTGATGACTTTAATTATTATGCCCTTGCCGCTTTCATCCTGTCCCGCCACTGCAAAGAATTTTCGCGCGCGCGGCACCACTGCGTCATGGATCAATTTTCCGTCGAGGTAACAGCGAATGCGTGACCCTGCCAATTCCACCTTCACCTCATACCAGCGCTGCCGCTCAATCTTTGCCTGGACCGGCGAACCCACCGGCGTCTGGTTAAACTCAATCGCATCTTGCGTATTGCCCCAACCTCCGAGGTTCCACCAATACCGCTCGCCATTCTTGCGGCCAAACACAATCAAAAATCCTTCCGAACCGCCCGTGTTCCGGGCCTTCAACGTCAGCGTGTAATCGCTCCAGTCCTCGTCGCCAAAGTAACTGAACCCCTGCCCCGTGCGGCCTTGTCGATAAACGCCGTTCTCCACCGACCAACGCCCGCCCTCCGGATGCCAGCCGTCCGCGTTTGTGGAAAAGTCAGACTGAAACAGTGCCTTCCCGTCCTTTTCCACCCGCACCTCTTTGAACTCCGCCGTATCCGCCCACGTCCCCACTCCAATCTGCCCGGCGACCACTACTGGCTTCGCATCCGGATAATTCACCTCCGTTTGCACGGACCACGCGGGACGATTCGCGCCAAAAAGTTTCCAAAGATAATACGACGCAGTCCCGAAAACGCGGGTGCCATCGAAATAAATCATCGCATGCCACGGCGGCGGCGCGCCCGTCAATTCCGTGCGGCCCTCCACATTCGCGAGCAGCGGCGCGTACGAAACCATTCGCACCACATCCGCATTTCGTTCGCAACCCATCAGAAAAACGCCTTCCGACAATGCCGCGCGCATATTGCCGCGCAAGTTCCCCGCGTCCCCGGTGGTCACCGCCAGTTCGCCGAGATACAACGGCGGCAAGCTGCGATCGCGCCCGTCGTATTCGTTGAAGCGCGTCGCAAACCAACGCGGCGAGTTATAATAATGGGCGTCCTCAATATCAAACTGCGCGTCCCGCATGGACTCGCGGCTGGTCCACGACAAATCGGCCAGCGTTTGAACCTCGGGATAGGCGGCCTTCACCGCATCATGAATCAGATTGTAGCGCTGCTCAAATGCGCGCCCCTGGTTTTCATTGCCGATTTCCAACAGCTTCAAATTGAACGGCGCTGAGTGTCCCACCCCCGCCCGCAACGCGCCCCACTTCGAATCCGCAGGACCATCGGCATATTGCACCACATCCAATATATTATCCCGCACCCAATCCATGTGCTCCATCGGCACCAGTTGCGGCGAGCGGAAAATGCACGTCTGTCCGGCGAAGCCTACGTAAAGCGGTGCCGCGCCAAGGTCTTCGCAGAACTGTAGATATTCAAACAAACCCATCCCCTGTGTCCGCCGATAATTCCACGGTCCCCAACGCTCCTGACGCTGCTCCACCGGGCCCACGGTCAATTTCCAATTATACGCCGTCTCCACCGACCCGGCCTCCACCGCGCAACCGCCCGGAAATCGCACAAAACCCGGATGCAACCCTGCAATCATATCGGCAATATCCGGCCTCAAACCATTCGCGCGCTCTTTCCATGTCTTCGCCGGAAACAACGAAACAAAATCCAGCCACACTTTGCCCTTCCCTTCCGCCTCAATCACAAGTCGCGCTTTCGAGTCCGTCTTGGAGGCGGTCAGCACGTATTCAAACTTCTGCCACGTCTCGGAAACCCCTTCAATTTTCACCTCGTCCGAACAAGCCGCGCCTCCGCGCTCCTCGAGCCGCACTCGCAGCGGCCCTTTAAATCCATCCCCGCCGCGCGCGTGCAGTGAAAGCCGATACTGTTCGCCTTCCTTCATCCCAATCCCAAAAAAGCCGTCATTCGCCACGGCGACCCGACCGTTGGCCGCAGACTCGACATCGAGACGCATACAATACGGCGATTGCTCCGTGATGCCGCCCGTGGTTTCCAGATGCATGCTGCCTTTCGCATCACCGGATTGAATCAACGACCAAAACGGCACGCCATTGGTCGTGTAGCCGTAGCGTGAAAAACCGGAATCGAACCCGCCGCTATTTCGCCAGACTCCATTCCGAAGCGAATACCCCTCCGGCGCGCGCGAATCTTCAAACCCGCGATTGCGCACCAGCTCCCCATACAGCCCGCCATCCACGCCATGATTAATCTCCTCCAGAAAAATTCCATACATCCGCGGATTAATCGCCGGGCCGGACTTCGTCCCATCGATGGCGATCACCACCGATTCCGCTCCCAAAGCGAACCTGGCGCAGCACACCAGAAAAAATAAAAAGGCCATCCCGATCCGAAAGTTCCTCGCGAAAGACATGATGTGTTGAAAACTGAGTTTAACCTTCGAAGCAAAATGAAGGAGGTTTTTCGTTTCGGTGTTAATGACCTCAAACTAGAAGAAAGCGAGGCCAGCGCCCATGCCCGAAATCCACCACACCCTATCGGATTTCATCGTGGGTAGAACAAACGTTCAATGGCTTTTAATTACGTCCTTCTGTCATTATCACCGGGACGCTCGACGCCATGTTGAGCAAAACTCGAACCCCTACACTGTTTAGCAGAGAGTTTTTCGCTGAAGAAACTTGCGGCGGCCTGAAAGCAGGTCGCCGCATTTCTCTCGGGCGACCTCGCGAAGCCGTTGCGGTAATCAACCCTGGATTATCCGACTTCGGCCCATTTTCCCCACAAAAACCACGAATCCCCCTAATTCCATCACTCGTTTCAGACCATCAAAATACCACCCGAAAGAGGGATGCTTGGCCAACGCCGCAATAGTAACATCCTATCGTAGGCTAGTGACTTATGAATCAGACACCCGATGGTCCTGACTACCTCAGGCTTGCCGCTTGTCGCCCGACATATTTTATCGTTACACAGCCGCTGTGCCGCCTGGCAAAAAACGAACTGACATCGAACACTCGAGAATGAATACAAAATCGAACCTCAATTTTGCCCGTGGAAAAAACCCGGCGCCTCCCGCCTTCACGCTGATCGAGTTGCTCGTCGTCATCGCCATTATTGCCATCCTGGCTGCCATGATTCTCCCTGCCTTGGCCAAGGCGAAGCAAAAAGCCGTCGGGGCGCATTGCATGAACAACCTCAGGCAGTTGACCGTCGCCTGGAAGATGTACCCGGACGAATTTGGCGGCCGACTCGTGCCTAACGGCGATGAAAGTAGTCAACCCGCCAGCCCGACGGATCCCGCAGCCCTGCCCGGCGGACGCCTCGCACAGTGGTGTCCCGGACGCCAGGATATCCAAGCCCAGCTTAGCGTCGCGCCGGTCGTTGGCGCCAACATCGGCGAGGCGTGGATCAAAGCGGGCCTCCTATATCCTTACGTCAACAGCACCGCCGTTTACAAATGCCCCGCCGACCAGAGCAGCATCAGCTTCTTCGGCCAGAACTATCCCCACGTTCGCAGCATGTCCATGAACACCTGGCTCGCGCCCATTGCGCCATATAACAACACCACCACCGTGATTTCCTATTACAAGGAACAGACCTTGATCAACCCCGGCGCGGCCAGCCTGTGGCTGTTCATCGATGAAAACCCAATCAGCATCAATGACAGCTCTTTCATCTGCATCCCCGGAGTCAATCAGTGGATTGATTGCCCCGCGTCCTATCACAATAACGCGGGCGGCATCTCTTTCGCGGACGGCCACGCTCAAATTAAACGGTGGCAAGATCCCACCGTCCTCAGAGGCTGGGCCCCGCCGACGATTCAACCCGGCAATCCAGGCTTCACACGGTTGCCTCCCGGCAATCCCTCGGACCTCGGCTTCCTGCAGCCGCTCAGCACCGTTATAAAATAGCCCTGTCGGGACCTCCGCAAAAGTCGGAGCGCCGAGCACCCGCTCGGCACGAAGAACGTATCCTCTACCACGTTAATATCGGCCATCCTTACCGCCCCGATTGCAGCCGTTGCCTGATCCGTTCACGCGCCTCCGCCGAAAGTTTCTGGGGAACCGCCTCCGAAAGATTCTCCGGATGTTCGTGCGCCGCGTCTCGAAGAAAACGAACCTGCCTGCCATAACGCCGGCACCACTTGCACACCATGAGATGAAGCGCCAGGCCGCATCGCCGCGGGAACGAAAGCTCTTTATCCAGCGCTTCGGATTGCAATCGAGAGGCCTCCCGGCACGAGGGCAGTAAAGTGCAAAAGCCGGTTTTTAGGATAGCGCTTATCTTTTTCACAGCATCCATCTTCCACCGCGGATAGATCCCGCGTCACTGGTTAGTCGCGGCACCCGACGAAACCTTACCGGATATTTTCTCATGCCTTTTTCCCAAACCAATTCGTGTCCAGGCATCGCCGCAACGCCATCCGTGCGCGATGCAACATAACCCACAGGTTGTTTTCCGAAATATTCAGCATCGCGCACACTTCCTTGCTTTCAATGCCGTCCACCTCCCGCAAATTAAAGACTGCGGCGATATTCTTTGGCAACTTGCCCGCGCAATCACGATAGGTCTTCCAAAATTCTTCATTATCCAGGTTGACGCCCGGATCCGGCCAATCCTGCGGACCCCGATCGTGAATCCAGCCGCCTTTGCCCAAACCATCCCCCACAAACCGGTCGCTTTCTTCATCCGAGTAAAATTCCAAATCGGTAAACGGCGTCTCGCGGCTGGCCTTGCGGAAGTAATCGCAAATTTTGTTCTTCAAAATCCCGACTAGCCAGCTCTTTTCCGCCGACCGCCCCGCGAAACTTTTCCCGCCCTTAAGCGCCGCCAGAAAAGTCTCCTGCACCGCGTCCTCCGCCTTCGCCGCGTCCCGCAAACGCATCAAAGCATATTTAAACAGGTAATCGCCATGCAACTCCACCCACCGTTCCGGGTCCGAGAGACCCGTCGGCAGCGCGGCATCCGCTGGTTTTGAAGCATTTTCCATCATGGTTTCCGGCAATGAGTCGCCGTGGCGAACAAATCCTGACATTCTATTTCCGACCCACCCAAAAACATGCGCGCAGGCCCGCGAAAAGCAAAGAATTTTCCGATCCTGTCGCGGCCGCCTGTGACCGCCGCCATATTCGGTTGGATTATTCTATTTTCGGGTTTGCGTGGGATGCGGGCAATAGGATTTAATTCTCCTCGGAATCTTATGGATACCGCCGCGCTCGTTGATGGGTTGTTGCTTTTTCTTGCATTCGTCGCATTCGTGGCGCTTCACGAATACGCTCATGCGTGGACCGCGAACCGTTGCGGCGACGACACCCCGCGGCTACAAGGGCGCCTTACGCTCGACCCTTTGGCGCATATTGATTGGATCGGCACCATCGCGCTGCCGCTGATTCTCGTGCTGATGGGCGCGGCCGGCGGCACGCAAATGCTTTTCGGGTGGGGCAAACCGGTTCAAGTCAATCTGAACAATTTCCGCGTCCGCCGTCGTGACGATATCCTGGTCTCCGTTGCGGGTCCCGCCATGAACCTGCTGATTGTGATCGGCCTGTTCGCGATCATGAAAATCTTGCAATTCGCCGGCATTTATTCGGGCGAACATGCCATTTTGGCCATGGCTCGACTCAGTCTTTTTCTCTGCTTTTTCAATCTGCTGCCCATTCCACCCCTGGACGGCGGGCACATCATGCGCAACCTCGCCGGCATCAGCGATGAAGCCTACGCGGCCATGAGCCGCTTCAGCTTTTTGTTTTTTATCGTGATCATGCGTTCCCCGGCGATCGGCGATTTCCTCTCGTTGATCACGAATTCCGGGCTGGCCATGCTCGCCTTGCCCTTCGGCTGGCATCTTCAATTCTCCTGAAGCGACCCGGCCGCATTCAAAAAAACATCCTCAAGATTTTCTTTCCCTTTTCGCCCCAATCCGTGTTCAATCTGCGCCGGTTTAACTATGCCCCTTGCGCCGGAGCGCGGCTCTGTGAGCCGCAGCACTTCGAATCGCCAAAGGGCCAAAGAATTTACGATGCCAAAACGCACTGACATTCATTCCGTTCTCATCATCGGCGCCGGGCCCATCATCATCGGCCAGGCGTGCGAGTTCGATTATTCCGGCACCCAGGCGTGCAAAGCCCTCCGCGAAGAAGGCTACCGCGTCGTGCTTATCAACTCCAACCCGGCCACCATCATGACCGACCCGGAGTTCGCCGACCGCACCTACATCGAACCCATCACCCCCGAAGCCGTCGAAAAAATCATCGTCCGCGAACTCGCCGAGATGAAAAAAATGGGCGTGCCCGTCGAAACTCGAAACTCAAAACTCGAAACGCCTCACAAACTCGTCCTGCTGCCCACCCTCGGCGGCCAAACCGCCCTCAACACCGCCATGAAACTTCACGGCAGCGGTGTGCTCGAAAAATACGGCATCGAAATGATCGGCGCCAAAGCCGAAGCCATCGAGAAAGGCGAAGACCGCCAGGTCTTCAAAGACCTCATGCTCAGCATCGGCCTCGACGTCCCCATTTCCGGCACCGCCCACAACATGGATGAAGCCCGCGCCGTCGCCGACAAAATCGGCCGCCTGCCCCTCATCATTCGCCCCGCCTACACCCTCGGCGGCACCGGCGGCGGCATCGCTTACAACCGCGACGAATTTGAAGAAATCGCCAAACGCGGCATCGAACTCTCCCCCGTCAACGAAGTCCTCATCGAAGAATCCCTGCTCGGCTGGAAGGAATACGAAATGGAAGTGATGCGCGACAAAGCCGACAATTGCGTCATCATTTGCTCCATCGAAAACTTCGACCCCATGGGCGTGCACACCGGCGACAGCATCACCGTCGCCCCCATCCAGACCCTCACCGACAAGGAATTTCAAATCATGCGCGACCAGAGCTTCGCCGTCATCCGCGCCGTGGGCGTCGAGACCGGCGGCTCGAACATCCAATTCGGCGTCAACCCGGACAACGGCCGCATGGTCATCATCGAAATGAACCCGCGCGTCAGCCGCAGCTCCGCGCTCGCATCCAAAGCCACCGGCTTTCCCATCGCAAAAATCGCCGCCAAACTCGCCGTCGGCTACCTGCTCGACGAATTGAAGAACGACATCACCCGCGAAACCCCCGCGAGTTTCGAGCCCAGCATCGACTACGTCGTCACCAAAATCCCGCGGTTCGCCTTCGAGAAATTCCCGCAAGCCGACCCCACCCTCACCACGCAAATGAAAAGCGTCGGCGAAGCCATGTCCATCGGCCGCACCTTCAAAGAGAGCCTGCAAAAATGCCTCCGCTCCCTGGAAATCGGCCGCAGCGGCCTCGGCGGCGACGGCAAACCCTGGCGCATCGGCAACGAAATCTACGGCGACCGCGACATCCTCCCCCGCGACGTCATCAGCCGCAAGCTCAGCGTCCCCAACGCCGAACGCATCTTCTTCATCCGCCACGCATTGCGCGCCGGCTTCACCATCGACGAAATTTTCAACCTGACAAAGATCGACCGCTGGTTCCTGGTCCAAATCAAAGAAATCGTGGACTTCGAAGAGGAGTTGGCGACGGTGAAGAATTGAATATGCTCGTCGGCGATTCCAGTAGTTTTGCAATCGAATCAGGAATCACTAAAGCTTACGAACGACTCAGCTTCCGAGCGCTTGGTTATTTTGTAATTTATATCGGTGGTCATCGCTATGGCGTATCTGCGCCTGATGCCACGATGCTGGCCTGTTCATTCGACGAGGTTGAACGCAGAATTAAACAGCGAGGTCGGCACGTTGCTTCATTTGCCGATGAAAATGACGCCGGCCGGATTGCGGACGCTTATCGCGACGCAATATATGCACCCGACCAAGAAGCGAATTGTTTTTTCGGAATCCCACACGCCGAATTCCGCAATCTCATTTATTCAAATCATCTCGCGTGGGCGCCTGATGGCGACGAAGCGTTTGACGATTCGAGTTTTATTCTGCAATTCGATTTAGGCGACCGTGTTCGTTTGATTGGTTTCAAGAGCTTGGAAGGTAAATATCACCACGATCCTGCCACCCTTGCGGACGTTTGGCTCGACGCGAACGTCTTCTATCAAACCCTCCAACAGTGGCAGAACGCTTTCGACGAAGAATGGCACCGCAGCACGCGAATTCCGGAGCGAAACGATGGAGCGGGATCATTCTGACGCTTATTCGCCCCCCTCCGAGAATCCCAACGGGATTCCATCATTCAGCCCAGGGTTGCTCGGCACGAGCTACCCTGGGAAACCGTCCCAAAAAATCCCTCAACTCTGAAGGAGTTGCATCAAACCGCCCGAATCTCCCAAACCCGCTAGAGTCGAACTCCGGCGCCAATCCCATTCAGCGTTCGATGTTAATCGTTTGCCGCCGCGCGCCCTCCGCGTCTTCGTCTTCGCATCTTCGTGTTAAATTCCACCCCTCACGCCGCCGATTCCAAAACAATCTTCGGATGCTTCGCCGCAATTTTTAACAACACCTTCGCCGGTCCCGCCGGTTTGCGCCGTCCCTGCTCCCAATTTTGAAGCGTGTCTTCGCTGATGCCGAGGAGCTTGGCAAATTTAGTTTGCGGCAGGCCGAGCTTGGCTCGCACGCGCACCACATCATTGGCCGTCTTGACCTCAAATTTCCGCGAAGGCTTCATCACGCCACGCTCAATGGCGGCGGCCTCTTGCACACTCTGCAACAATTCGTTAAAAAGTTCTTTTTTCATATCAAATCTCCAGCGCTTTCCGAAGCAGCTTCACCTGGTCCGACGTCAAATCATCCTGCTCGTTCTTCGGATACACGAGCAGCATGGAAATCCGGTCTTTGGCCACCCACCAATAATAAATCACCCGCAACCCACCCCGTTTACCGCGCCCGCTTCCACCCCATCGCACTTTCCGGATGCCACCTGACCCGCGAATGACATCACCCGCCTCCGGATGCCTCGCGAGATGCAATTGCAACGCGGAATAACTTTCATCGTCCATAAGTTGAAGGACGCGTTTCGTAAATGTCGGTGTCTCGACAAAAACCACGTGAAGGAAACTACGCCATTGGCGTATATATGTCAATCGCGTCCTTACGGCACAAAACGCACCCGGTAGTAGCCCGAGGAATTCGTCCCAGCGCCAACATCGAGGAAGTTGGTCGTCGATCCCAGGCTGTTGGTGATCAAAAAAATGTCCGTGAAGTTCGTGAAATAATTACTGTTCGTTGCCCCCAGCGTTCGTTGCAAGGCATTGGTCTTGCCGGGGAGCGTCGTCCAGGTAATGCGTATATCATTGCCCTCCCGGCCCAGGGCGGAAATGCGCGGCGTGAAGCTCCCGAGCGAGAACACGTCGCGCGCATTATTGACGAAAGTGGCCGGACCGCTCGTCAACGCGTAGTCTGCCGCATTGTTGACGCTGGGCGCCGCGACCGCGCCCGTAAACTGCAGCGCGCTGGTATTCGTTGAGGGCAAAGGACCGCTGAACGGCGGGCCGAAGTTTCCGTCGGCGTCATTGACGATGCTGCCGGTCTCAGGGCCGGTATA
>Ga0193718_1000225_pt1 | contig 13482 bp, 10 predicted proteins | sample U2a1metaG_FD_144918 | JGI IMG/M metagenome (GOLD analysis project Ga0193718, IMG submission 144918) | Soil microbial communities from a riparian zone of the East river system, Colorado, United States - U2a1 | ecosystem: Environmental > Terrestrial > Soil > Riparian zone | place: USA: East River... | reverse complement strand
CCGGGGGCGCTGAAGCACGGGCGCATGGACAAACGCAGCGAGGTGGTGCATGAAGTGCAATTGACACGCGAATCATTACTGTCCAAGATAACGGGCAAGCGGACATTGGGCGTGAATAGCACGCATCACCAGGCTGTGGGCCGGGTCGCCGAGTTGTTGCAGGTGACCGGGGCGAGTGGGGATGGAGTGGTGGAAAGCATGGAATTGAAGCCTCAAGCAACCCGCTTGCTTCCTTTTCTGCTTTCGACGCAGTTTCATCCCGAGCGGTTGGTGGATCGTTACCCGGAACACCGGGCAATTTTTCGCGCGTTCACCCACGCGTGTTCGCTATCACAAAGAAAACTATGAAGGGCAAAATATTGGTCGTTGACGACGCCGCGGACATCCGCGATTTGCTCGGAGCCATCCTCCGGGAAACCTACGATGTCAGCGAGGCGACGAGCGGCGCCGAACTCAGGCAGGCCTTGACCCAGCAACAGCAGGACGTAATCCTGCTCGACCTCAAATTGGGTGATGCCGAAGGCCTTGATTTGCTGCCAATCATCAAGAAGCAGTGGGCGGAAACCGAGGTCATTGTCCTCACCGGCAACGCCACTTTTGAAGCCGCCGTCGAAGCGACCAAGCGCGGCGCGTATCATTTCCTCAACAAACCTTTCGACACCCAGGGCCTGCTCGTCACGGTGGAACGCGCCCTCGAGCATAAATTGCAGAACGAGGAAAACAGCACCTTGCGCCGCGCGCTCTCGACCATGAGCGGCGTGCCCCAGCCGATTTTCCAGAGCCAGGCCATGCAGAATGTCGTGCGCACCGTGGAACGCGTCGCTCCCAGCGACGTGGCGATCCTGATCACCGGCGAAAGCGGTTCCGGCAAGGAAGTCATCGCCGATTTGATCCACGCCATGAGCCCGCGCAGCAAAGGGCGCATCATCAAGATTAACTGCGCCGCCTTGCCCCGCGAATTGATCGAAAGCGAATTGTTCGGCTCCGTCAAAGGCGCCTTCACCGGCGCTCACTCCGACCGCGAAGGCCTCTTCCGCCAGGCGGAAGGTGGCACGCTGTTCCTCGACGAAATTTCTGAAATGCCGATTGATACGCAAAGCAAGCTGCTGCGCGTGTTGCAGGACCAGGAAGTGCGGCCCGTTGGCGGCAAAGTCAGCTACAAGACGAATTGCCGGCTCGTCGCCGCCACCAACCGCAAGCCCGAGGAAGCGATCCGGGATGGCAAGCTCCGCGAGGATTTGTTTTATCGCATCAGCGCAATTTCCGTGCACCTGCCGCCCTTGCGCGAGCGCCGCGAAGACATCATGCCGCTGGCGAATTCTTTCATGAAACGTTTTGTCGCCCAGGCGAACCGGCCCATCAGCGGTTTCAGCCCTGAGGCGGCGGAACGCCTGACTGCATTTGATTGGCCCGGCAACGTGCGCCAATTGCAAAATGAAATTCAGCGCGCCGTCTTGTTGTGCGAATCCACCGAAATTGATTCCACGGATTTGTCCATCACCACCGTCAAGCCGGAATCGGATCAAACCCAGGACACGAATTTTACCTTGCTGGAAGGCGTGGAGCGCAACGCGATTGTGCAGATGCTCAAGGAAACCGGTGGCAACAAACTCGAAACCGCCAAACGCCTGGGCATCGGCCGCCAGACCCTCTACAACAAGATCAAAGCTTACGGGATTGAAGTGTAGTAGTGGCACGGGCGTCCTCGCCCGTGCGCTGGTAGCGCAGATATTCCTATCTGCGGGTTGAGCGACTTTCCAGTCGCCGGTATGTATAGTAACGCAGATTTCCAAATCTGCTGTATCGCCGGTTTCCAATCGGCAAGGGTGAATTCTACAAAAGCCCCTGTCTATCCACCTTCCACTGACCGCCCTGGAAAGTCAGAGTGAGAATCAAATTTTTGTCCCATTGCCGGTCAGCAGAGTCGGTCTTAAGTATCACGCCCAACTGGAGAGAGTTCGCCCTCAGTTCGCGCCGGGCCACAATTTCAATAGCGACAATGTGATCCAAATTTCGTCGCTGACCGCTCGCGAAATAGTCGCGTACAAACTGCACATTTTGACCCGGCAAACAGCGGGCAAGAGCATCCGCATTCCCCTCGCGTTGAGCCCAATAGAAGGTCTGCACGGCGTCCTCCGGTGAATTGAAACCCCGATCGTAAAGGGCATTTATATTGATAACGATTGGCTGAATCAGCGTCTGATTTACCACGGATTGGGGCGTGGGTCGCGGCTGTGAACGCAACCGCTGATTTTCGGCGCTCACTTTCTGGAATTCGGCGCGCGTGTCGCGCAACTGGTTGACCTCATTACGAAGCTTGAGCAAGTCCCGATTCTCCTCGTGCAACCGGTCAATTTCCACCGCGGCATCCTGCGCTTGCGCGTCATTGAACTTCGCGAGATCCGCTTTTAACTGATTGGCTTCCACCACCGACTGTTGCAACGTCACGTTTTCCCCGCTGAGTTGCCCGAGTTGCTGATGTTGCCAACCCACCAGCGCCAACCCTGCGACCGCCAATAAACTGAGCGCCACGGTTTTCATTGGCCTGTTCCCGAATTGATTTGTTGGAGATACAACCGGCCGTCCTTTTTCATCTCACGCACTTTTGCCGGATCGACGGTTTGCACGCTGCCGTCCCCGAGCAGGTAGTTGTGATGAATCGGACAATACGCGGTGATGCACTCAGGAAATCGCTCATCGTCGGGTTGAGCGATGTACTGATAGCTCGTCATATTGTCCTGAAATTGACCGAAGGATAGCGTGGAATAATCTTTGCGCGCTTTATCGCTTGGGCAGAGGAGAACCTTAACGGTGCTGAGTTCATTACTCATCGCCACCAGCGAAGTGGAATATTTGTTGCCGTTATCACCCTCCCAGATCCTCATGGCGAGGCCAAGTTGCTTGAGATTGTTCACACAATGGATGCGTTCGGCTTCATTTTGCGCCTCATCAAAGAAATTTGCGCCACTCGCAGGAGTCGGGGCCGTCAGCGCGGTTGCCAGCCGCCGGTTTTCATTCTGCAACCTCTGAATTTGCGCGGGCAAATCGCGCAACTGCCCAACTTCGGTCTGTAGCGCGTGCAGTTCCTGGTTGTCCTTTTGCAACTGGGCGAGTTCCTCCTGTTGCGCGGCAGCTTTTTCGAAAGCTGCATGTTGCTCGCGCAGTTGCGCCAGGTTCGCGGTGGAAGCCTGGAGAACTGCATTTTCGCGTTTCAGATTCACGCTCCAGTTCGCCTGCACCGCAATCATGATCACGCAACTTAAGAGCAACAAACTGAATGCCAGCGCGGGAAACCAGCGCCGCAGCGGGTTTCGCCATTCGCGGGTTTTTTGAGTCCCCGATTTTGCCGCCGCCAATGTGATTCCCGCTTGCAGCCGTTTCAAAAGCTCCGGCGGCGCGACTGGACTGGGGGCATGGAATAAGATTCTCTCTATCGTGGTATCGTTCATACGACTTTCCTTTCAGTACGCTCGGTTTCGTTGGAACGGGCGCGGAGAAAATCCAGCGCCTCGCGCAGCCGGTATTTCACCGTGCTGACCGCGACGCCGAGCACTTCGGCCGTTTCGTTCAAGGTCAAATTTTGGTAATAATGCAGGTGAACGGTTTGTCTCTTTTCGTCGTCCAAATCGTCCACCCAGCGATACAGTTGGCGGGCCAACTCGCGTTCCGCGGTGTCTTCAAAAGGCGTGCGCGAGTTGCCCGCCAGGGCCTCCCACCATTCGTCGGTCTGCGCGTCGCCCACACTGCGCTTGCGCCGCCAATCCAAATAGACGTGATGCGCAATCCCATGCAACCACGTGGAAAAACTGGATCGCCTTTGATACGAAGCCAGCGATTGCCAGGATCGGCTGAAGGTTTTTTGAGTCAGATCCGCGGCATCTTCGTCATTGCCGCTTAATCGCCGCAGATACGCAAAAATCCGCTGATAAAATAGGGTAACGAGGTCCGAGGCGGCCGCCACATCGCCTTTTTGGGCGCGTTCGCAGAGGGTTTCGGCAGCGTCGCTCATGGTTCTTACCTGATTAGTCGCAGGCAACCGCCCAAGTGGCCAAATCTATTTTAAAAAAGATTTGCCGGCCTGATCAGGCGGAAACCACGAGCCCGCAGCCCGAGTCATTGCGCAAGTTTAGCCAGTTCGCTTCGCGTCAGTTCAACCAATGGCTTGATCGCCTTCGCGCTGAAATCGAATGGAGAACCCGCCGCCTTGAACAATTCCGGCAGAGGCCGCGAGCCGCCGAGCGCGAGTGAGCTTTTATATTCGTTAAGCGCCTTCGCCTTGTCGCGCTTGGAATTCGCCCAGACCTGCAATGCGCCCAGTTGCGCAATGCCGTATTCGATGTAGTAAAACGGATGCAGAAAAATGTGGAGCTGGCGATGCCACAAATACGCGCGGCTCTTGTCATAGCCGGTCCAATCCACGTCGCCGCCGAAGCGGTCCATCAATTCCAACCAAGCGAGCGACCGCGCCGCGCGCGTGTGGCCGGGATGCGTGTAAATCCAATGTTGAAAGGCGTCCACCGTGGCAATCCATGGAAAAATTCCCAGAATGCCTTCGAGGTGCGTCCGGCGGGCGCGGTTTGCATCCGGTCCGGAATAAAATTCCTCGAGAAATTCGTTGCCCAAAAGCTCCATGCTCATCGAAGCCACTTCGCAAAATTCAATTGGCGCACTGCGGTAGTTGTATAAATCCTCGTCGCGCGTGGCGAGGGCGTGAAACGCATGGCCGGCCTCGTGCAGGATGGTTTCCACATCGCGCTGCAATCCGACGGCATTCATGAAAATGAACGGCACCCGCGCTTCCGCGAGCGTGGATTGGTAGCCGCCGGGCGCTTTGCCTTTGCGATTTGCCAGGTCGAGCAGGCGCAACGTTTGCATGCGCTGAAAACCATCGGCCAACTCGCGATCGATGTGATTAAAAATCTTTTGCGTGCGCGAAACCATTTCGCCAACTTCGGCAAACGGCTTGAGCGGCGGGCGATTCAGCGGGTCCACGGCCAGATCCCACGGTTGAAGTTTCTCAACCTTCAATTTCTTGCGCCGTTCCGCCTGCAATTCGCGCACCACCGGCATGATTTCCTTGGCAACCGCATCGTGAAATTTCGCGCAATCGTCTGGCGTATAATCAAAACGGCCGAGCCGGCGAAATGCGTAATCGCGATAATTATCAAAGCCCGCGTTCTTCGCGATCTGCTGCCGCACCTTGATTTGTTTATCGAAAATCTCCTCGAACTTTTCCGCCTCCTGCAATCGCCGGTTGGCCACGACTTCCCACGCTTCCTTGCGCAAGGTGCGATCCGGTTCTTCGAGATAACGCCCCATTTGCACGAGCGTCCGCTCTTCGCCGCGAAAGATCACCGTCAGCGAGCCGCTGAGTTTTTGATATTGCTGGCTGAGCCGCGCTTCCTCGGTTTCGAGCGGAACATTTTCGGGACGGAACAGCTCGATGTGATTTTTCACATCGCGATCGAACACGAAATAGCGGCCGTTGGATTGGGCTTTGTCTTTGTGTAACGCGTCCCTTTGGGCGATGTAGCTCTTTTCCAGCTCGAACTGGCGCGGTTTGAGTTCCGGCTCGATCTTTTCGACGAAATGCAGATACGCTTTTTCCGCTTCATTATTATCCGTGTGGCACGTCATTGCGATGTAACGCTTGGACGCTTCTTCATCGAGCGCGGCGCTGAGTTCGCTCCAATCAATCAGCCAATTTTCCAGTCCGCCGATGTCTTTGCATACGGCAGCGCGCGTTTGAAGCGTGTCGAAAAGCGGCTCAATTTGCGCCCAATCTCCGAGATCAATCTGTTCGGGCACGAAACGGCGCGATTTGTGCGCGGGCAAGGAATCAAACGGCAATAAATTCATCGGCGAAAGATAATGTTACATTGAGGTCAGGGCAACCTGTGTATTACCGCCATTCGTGCTTCGGATAGCGGCGCTGCAATTCCGATTTCAGCTTGGGATAATGCTCGCGCCAGAAATTCGCCAGGTCTTGCGTCACCTGCACCGGTTTCATACCCGGCGTCAGGATGTGCACCAGTACGGGCACGCGCCCCAGCGCGATTTTCGGCGTCTGCGTCACATCATAAAGCTCCTGGATACGCATCGCGATGTGCGGCGGGTTGCTCGCTTCGTAGGAAACTTTCGGGGTCCTCCCGTTCCCCAGCGAAAGCCGTTCCGGCGCGTGCTTGTCCAGCAACTGCCGTTGCGCGTGCGAGAGCCACGATTGCACCACTGGTTTCACTTCTTTGTCCTTGATGTCTTTGTAACCAATCGCTCCGTGGCAAACCTGTTCGATGAGATGCCGCCGGTCATCATCCGTGATGGGAGGCAATTCGAGTTCGGGGCACCATTTGCTCAACAGATTCAAGCGCAGAATCCATTGCTCGACGGTATGATCCCATTCTTTCAAAACGAGATTTCCAGCCACCACTTCATCCGCCAGCAACCGCGCCGCTGCGTCGGCGGGCGGCGGTTCCACGCGTTTCGCTGAAAGCGCCAATCCGCGAAAGCGCGACAACTCCGCCGCCGCAACCCGTTTTTGCGTCGGGTCAAATTGAACTTTCAACTCCCCTTGAATGTCCTCGGGGAAAAGTTCGCGCAACCAATCGGCTTCGATGGCCGTGGCGAGCGAAATAATCGTGCGCAGTTCTTCATCCTTGCCCTCGACCTCCCGTACTTCAGCGGCAACGAATAATGGCGCGTGTTGCACCACGCTTTCGCGCGCCAAAACGCCGCGGCGGTTGTGGACCAGTTCGCAACGCAAAGTCCCCTGGTCGAGCCGATGCGCCACGCGATCTGAGAACCCGATGAGCACGCATTTTTGCAACGCTTCATCCTTCACTTCGCGCGGTTCCACATCCAAACCTTCCTTTTTTGCGATGCGCAAAAAATGATCGAACAGCGGCCCGACTTGCCGCGCGGTGAGGGCATGAATGCCAAGTCTGCGGCACGCATCCATGCGAAATTGATTCTTGGACGCATACGTCCACGCGCGCATCAAAATCCAAAAATCGGACGAAGCTTTTTCGCCGAGCAAATCCTCGCGGAGTTGGTGGGTCTCGCGCCCGACATTGCGCAGCAGCAAATCCCGCCCCTGCGTCAGCGCGGCCACGAGCGCCGCCTGGTAAACGCAGCCGTATTCCTGCGCCGCGATCAACATGCGCGCGTAACGCGGGTGAATTGGAAATGCCAGCATTTTGCGGCCGACGCCGGTGATGGCTCCGTTTTTATCTAGACCGCCAAGGTCCGTCAGCAATTCCTCCGCATGCGCGAGGCTCACTTCATCCGGCGCTTCCAGCCAGCGGAATTTGCGCAAGTTTTCGATGCCGGCCGCCTTCAGCGTGAGCACGACCTCGGCGAGATCGAGGCGCTTGATCTCCGGCAATTCCTGCGCCGGACGGTGCGAATGTTCGTCGCGCGACCACAGCCTCATGCACACGCCCGGCGCGGTGCGTCCTGCGCGCCCGGCGCGCTGGTCTGAGTTGGCCTGCGAAATATTTTCGACGAGCAAGGTGTTGATGCCGCGATTGGCATCGAAGCGCGGAATCCGCGCCAACCCGCTATCAATGACCAACCGGACGCCATCGATCGTCAAGGACGTTTCGGCGACATTGGTTGAAACCACCACCTTGCGTTGCGGATAACGCGCCACCGCCGCGTCCTGGTCCTTCGGCGGAAGCTCGCCATGCAACGGCAGCAGGATAAATCCTTTCGCTTCGTCCGTGTGACGAATGGCTTCGATGGTCTGGGAAATCTCGAATCCACCCGGCATGAACACCAGCACATCGCCTTGACCGCCGGAATTCACATAGCGGCTGAAAGCATCGGCGGCCTGTTCCCAAATCGGGCGCTTGTCGGAATAGCTGGGATCCGTGGCGTATTTAATTTCCACCGGAAACGTGCGGCCCTCGGAAGTGAGCACGCGCGGCCTGAGATATTGCGCGAGCAAATCCGCATCGAGCGTGGCGGACATGACCGCCAGCTTCAAATCCGGCCGTGAACTTTCTTGCACATCCAGCGCGCGCGCGAGCGTGATATCGCCGTAGAGATGACGCTCGTGAAATTCGTCAAAGAGCAGCACGGAAACGCCTTTGAGTTGCGGGTCATCAATCATTTGCCGCAGCAACACGCCCTCGGTGACAAAACGAATTTTCGTTTTCACCGACGTTACATTTTCAAAACGAATTTGATAGCCAACCTCCTGGCCAAGCTTGACACCCAGTTCCTGGGCGACCCGCGTGGCGAGCAAACGCGCCGCGAGCCGCCGCGGTTGCAGAATCACGACCTGCCCATCACCGAGCAAGCCGCTTTGCAGGAGCATTTGCGGAACCTGAGTGGTTTTGCCCGAGCCCGTGGGCGCGGACAGGATTAGCCGGTTGCCCGTCCGCAGCGAATCAATGATCTGCGAATGGATTTCCCAAATGGGCAGGGAGGTTTCAGGCACGGTAGCGAGGATTTTTCGAGCGCCAAATGGCTAACGAATGTGGCGTAACACGAGTGCCACGAGAGTGAGGATCAACATCATTCCCGATGGCATGAATTTTTTCGTCTTGGTCAGGCGAATGCCGAAGACGACCAGCAGCGCCGCGAGCAGGATGTCCGCAACGTAATATTGAAAAACAAGATGCGCCGCGCAAAGGCTCAGCAGGGCGGCAAAGGTCACGGACATGATCAGCGAAACTCGGCTTTTCGCTTTGAGAAAACCAATCAACCCGCCCACCACGAGCAGCACGATGTAAATCCACAGGACTAAATTCGCAAAATTCTGCATGGCCGCAGACTGCCTTAATTGCCCGCCACGTCCAAGCTCAGAATTTCTCCCGGCTCACACTCCACCGTCACCTCAAAAGGCCGGCAGCAAATCTCGCAATCGGTCGTAAACCGCTGCGACGCGATGCTCGTGTCCACCGTGATTTCAAACGCCTGCCCGCAGAACGGGCATTGAATGGTCTCGGAAACTTCCACGTGAGAAGTTTACCCCTGCCAGAGGCCGGGGGAAAGCGCTTCTATTAACTATCATGCAATTCGGCGGCGGTCATAGATCGCCGCTAAAAGTACCAAAGATTGCGCTTGGCCCTGCAATAATTTACGGTGGGGCATGGCCGGATTTTTCAAACGGAATATCAGCTTCCAAGGCCGCATGGCCCGTGGCATCACAGGATCCATTTTGCTCATCGTCGGCATTATCCTTGCGGACCTCACCTTATGGGCGTCAATCCCGCTGGTCGTGATCGGCCTTTTTTGCATCTTCGAAGCTGTCCGCGGTTGGTGTTTCCTCCGCGCGTGCGGCGTGCGGACAAAACTTTAATTACGGCTCCACGTAAACCGGCATCCCCACCCAGACGATTTTCAGCAGGCGCTCCGCGTTCCAATTCGCCAGGCGAAAACAACCGTGCGATTCCGTGCGGCCGACATCTTCCGGCCTCGGCGTGCCGTGCATTCCGTATCCCGGCTTATCCAGGCCAATCCAAACCGTGCCCACCGGATTATTCGGCCCCGGTGGGATGATCAGTTTCACTCCCGGCTGTTCCTTCGCCTCGGGCGATTCAGGGAATAAATCCGGGTCAAAGGTATAATTCGGATTCGGCGCCACCACCGCCACGTGCAGTTCGCCCACCGGACGCTTCTCCACGCGCTGCGCGATGCTGCACGGGAAATGAACAAGCAGATTGCTGTCCGTGTCGAAGGCTTCAAGAATTTTTTCCGCCAGGCTGATCCGCGCGAACGCCGCTTTGCTCGGCGGAGCTTCCGCGGCGACGTCCGGCACGTGCACTGAAGTTCCCGCCAAAACATTCGACCATCCCGCGTTTGGATTCAAACGCCGGATGAGTTCGGGATGCGCATGACTTTTTTCAGCGACGAGTTCTAGAATGTTTTCGTAATCGAGCGCCGTCTGCTGGGATTTGCCGAGCCAGGTTTTGCTCACCGGTTGAAGCCGCGCGAGATCGTTGGAGGTGATCGTGTAGCTGGCCAACGGCGGTGCGTCCAGCGTCAAATTGGTCTTGGTAACCGCATCGAGCTCGCCCGTTATCGGCAGCTCGGATTGCCGCTGAAACGCGCGAATGGCCGCATGGGTTTGCGAGCCGATTTTGCCATCGAGCGAACCGGAAGAAATTCCCTGGCGCTCCAGCGCGAGTTGCGCTTCGAACACCGTTTGAACCGGGCGCGGAAATCCCGCCGCGAAGGAAACCAGCGGGGCATTTGTTTTGACGCGAACCGGCGCGTTGGAGAAGACAACCTGCGGCGTGGAAATCGGCGAGGGCTTGTGCGGTTTTGATTTTGCGGCATTCCACCAAAGCCAGAATAGTCCAACCGCCGCAATGACGACCAAAAGCCAGAGCAAGCCGTTTCCCGAGCGGCGTAACTGCGCAAAGTGATGTTTTTGATCCAACCGCACGCACGGGATTTAGCACTAAGCCGCGGGTTTTCCCAAGAATTAAGTGTGCCTTACAGCTCAAAAAACACCCGCAGCTTGTCAATAAACGTCGTTTGATACTCGCTTTGTTTCGCGCGGACGATGCTGGTGTCTGTTTGCGCGGCCATGGCGCCTTCATTTTCCAATTGCCGCTGCGCGAGCAGCGCGCTGAGTTTGGCGAGCAGCTCCGGATTTTCCTTGAGACTGTTCGCCAGGATCGGTTTTCCGATTTCCACTACTTCACAATCCGACTTGGCGATGATCGAAGCGCTGCGCTTCTCGCCGGTGAGCAGCGACATTTCCCCGAAACAATCCCCGGATTTCAGCGAAGCGACGTGCGTGTCGAGTCCATTGCGGTTCAGCACCACGTTCGCCTCGCCTTTAACCAGGATGAACATCGAATCCCCGTTGGCGCCTTGCTCGATGATTTTTTCGGTGCGGCCAAAACTTGTCAACTGGCCGCGCGGTAACAAGGCATCCAATTGGTCGTCGCTGAAGGATTTGAACAGCGGTTGCTGCCGGAGAATCTGCCGCGCCGTGGATTGCACTTCTTGCTGCTTGCTGCGCGTCGGCCGCTCCACCTGCACCGTGCGGGTAGGGAAGGGGATCTTGATACCGTGCCGCTGCAGGCTGTACCAGACATTGGTGCGGACCGAATCGCAAATGTCGTTAAAATACAAATGATCTTCGATCCAAAACTTGATTTCATACTCAACGCTCGATTCGGCAAAATTCTTCAAATAAACCTTCGGCCTGGGCTCGGGCGAAACGCCTTTGGCATTGGAAGTCGCGTGCAACAACACATCCCTCACCCGGCTCGGCGGCGCCGAGGAATCAATGCCCACACCCACGCGCACCGCATGGCGCCGCGTCGGGCGATTGAGATTCACAATCGTTTGCGACGCCATCTGCCGATGCGGGATTTCGATCAGCACATCGTCGTGCGTGCGCAGGCGCGTCGCGCGCCAGTTCACTTCAATCACCTCCGCGTAGCGGTTATCCACCAGCAGCCAATCGCCGTGCGCGTACGGTTTGCCGGCCTGCAGCGCGATGCCCGAAATAATGTTGCCCAGCGAATCCTGCATCGCAAAGCCGATCACGACCGCCGCGATACCGGGCGCGATGATCAGGCCGCTGACCGTTTGGCCGTAGAAATGGTGCAAGGCCCAAAAGACTGCGAGAATGAGAATTCCCAACCGCACCACTTCCGGCAGGAACTTCGGAACATCAATATTCTGGATTTGCTTGAAATAGAGTTCCCACACGTAACGATCCACCAGGGAGATCACGAATACGCCGCCGAAGATCACGGTGAACGCGCCGATATTGTCGAGAATGAACCCCCGGGGTTCCAACAACGCGGCGGGAAAAAATATGCCGCACCCCAGCGAAAAGGCGTGATACAAAATCCCCAACTTGACACCGTGCCGGCGTTTCAAGCGCCGGCCTAACGACAGCATCAGATAATAAATCAGCGGCGCGAAGATGACGATGAGCGCGATTCGCAGCCACTCCGGTTGCAGCCAGGAAGGCAGGTGGCTAACGACATCGTTTGCGCCCGGATTCGTGAGCAAATTAGTGCTCGTTAGGTTTTCTTCCATGCTGTTGCGGCGATTGTAACAAAGACGCCTCCAAGTAACAATACCCGTTGAACCCCGCAGGAATCAGCCATTCATCTTTAATCCGCGCGCGACTTCGAAGATTTTTGGTGTGCGGCCGATCTCGAAAGCGCCGGCGCTTTGCCTGGTACGGTTAAAAGCGCATGACTCCTCACTCACTTTTAATCGCACCACTCGGCACCATCAATTCCCGCTCCACTTATAATCATATCCTGAGCCCGGTTCGTAAAACACCGGGGCTCCGGCCAGTCCCGCCACGCCGTTCCAGTAAATCTTTATGAAATCCGCGTGACCATCCACGAAACTCATCACATTCGGCGCGTCCGCGAACTGCAACGGCTGACGCCGCACATGCGCGCTTAACCCGATGCCCCCGGAAATTTCGCCAATCAGCACGGTTCTATCCGGTTGGCGAACGGAAGCAAACGGCTTTTCTGCCATGCCGTTATCGTTGGTGTCCTCCCTGCGAACACCGCCATTGAACCAATAGCTGGAATATACCGTCCACGATTGATGGCAAAACCCCTGGCCGCTCAAGGGCGGATCGGTGAACCACGACCCGAGCTCTCCGGTAAAAGTAAAATCATCCGCTCCGCAAATAAAGACGCCGTTGGATTTCCCTCCCAGATACGACGCAATGGCAGTCTTGTAATCGAAATAAATCGCGTTGGTATAAAACGACACTGAGTCGCCGTGCTCATCGGCATACATGTGGACGCCCAGGTTGATTTGCCGTTCATTGCTCACGCACGCAATCCGTCTGGCTGAAGCTTTGGCCCGGCCCAACGACGGCAAAATCAGCGCCGCCAGAATCGCGATGATGGCAATGACCACCAGCAGCTCAATCAGAGTGAACGCCTTGCGCGCCTGGAAACAAACGCTCATCGTGAATTGGACATCTCAGTGGGCGCTCCATCACGCCGTTCATCGCGATAAATCGGCAGCCGCGTTTTTATTTATTCACGGCGCGACCGGCATCGCCCACACGTTGTGGTTGAATCCTGCCGCAATCAAACTCGTGCCGTTGCTGGCCAGTCCCATAAATAAGTTGCCGCTGCCGCTGTAAGTATCCGTCCACGTGATTCCGCCATCCGTGGATTTCTTAATAACCCGGTCGCCCGCGATGTAAATCGCGCCGTTCACGGTAATTGCCGCCCGCAACGACGCCTGGATGGTGTTTTCGCGCAAAGCCCACACGTCGCCATCCGGGCTCGTGTAAATCGTCGGATGCGCGTCCAACCCGAGTCCGCACGCGAGAAACTCCGTGCCCGTCCACGTGCACGCCGTGAAGGGCACCGCCGGCGCTTTCGCGGGCGCAGTCCATGTGACGGAATCATCGCTGATGCGGATGCCATCGTTGCCCACGGCCACGTAGCGCGTGCCGGAGTGGGCAAAGCCGTAAAAATTGATTCGGCCACCCGAATTGCGGCTGGTCCACGAGATACCGTCAAG
>Ga0193718_1000224_pt1 | contig 13497 bp, 7 predicted proteins | sample U2a1metaG_FD_144918 | JGI IMG/M metagenome (GOLD analysis project Ga0193718, IMG submission 144918) | Soil microbial communities from a riparian zone of the East river system, Colorado, United States - U2a1 | ecosystem: Environmental > Terrestrial > Soil > Riparian zone | place: USA: East River... | reverse complement strand
CCGGCGCTCCCGGGATCTGGTTGGTGGTCATCCGCGCTTACGGGGAGAGCGGGTTATGGGAGGCGCCGTTTGCCGATCGTTGTAAAAGCGGACGGGCTTTGAGGAAATCCGCGTCTATCACCACAAAAGAGTTTTACGCCGAGATCCATTCCCTTCTGCCAAAGGCCGCAGAAACGGTTACTTGACCGCCGGGACGCGAATTCCTGTAAAAAAATGTTACCGCTGCCGGCAAAAAAATTCCGCACCCGGCATCTGCGCGACCTTGCTTGCGAGCGCGCGGAAACTTCCGGTTGGCGAAAAGACCATCAGCCGTCCGGGCAGCTTGAGTTTTTGCGACAGCCGGGTCACCAGCGCGCGGTCGAGGTCCTTGTTGGGAAAACCGTGCCATGCTCGGCGCGAATATACACACAGGACAAACAAGCGTTGCGTGGGAAAATGTTTTAGTTCCTTCCGCGCCAGCTGGGCGCGTAGAACTCGAAGCTCGGGTTGCAATTCGTCGCGGAGTGTTTGAAGTTCCGCCTCGGTCAGGCCGTGCGCGATAAACGCATCGCTCGCTTTTACCTCGCGCCGCTCCGCCTGCGACGCCGCCAGCGATTTCTCGTGACGATCCATTCGCGCATCGAGTTCACGCAATTGCGCCGCCTGGCCAGAGGCCCGGTAATGCTGGTGCAACAACTCGCAAGCCCGCGGGAGGCAATTTTCATCCAGCTCCATCGCCCGTTCCAAATTCGCCACGCCTTCGACGCGATTCTCCTCCAACAACAGCCGGCCCAGGTGAAATTGCGCGAGCACATGATCGGGTCGCAGCGTGATAATTTCCTGCAACAGCGGAGTGGCGGCCTGGCCACCCTCGAGATCCAGCAACGCAATCGCCTTGTCCCACAACCGATCCACATCCACTGCCGCAGCGGGCGCTTGCTCGATGGAACTCAGGCGGTCTTTGAGCGCATTTGCGCGCGCATGACGTTCGCGCCACTTTTTCTCAATGTCCTTGGCCCAAAGCTTTTGCACATCTTCGCGCACCGCATCGAGGACCGGGCCGAGGAGCGCTTCCGCCGCCGATTGCGCCGGCGGACTCACCAGATTTTCCGGCGCTACCTGCAATGCCCGCAGACGGTCCGTCAGGCACGGGTGCGTGTCGCTGTTCGTGCTCGTCATTTTCAGTCCTTCACCCAACCACTTGCCGCCCTCTTCCGCCGAAGGGCCGGCGCGAATTCCATCGCGGAGACGTCGAAAGACGTCCGAGGGCGGCGCTGGTTGTTCGTTGGCCAGCTTGAGGACATCCGGCCAGAGTTTTTCGTCCAATTGAAGGGAGACAACGTTCAAGCGCAGCAATGCCAACGCGGCGTTGCTACTTCCGGTGAGGCGCGCCGACTGCGCATCCGCTTCGTATTCATTGGCGCGGGAGAGAACGAATGCGTGCGCGTTGAATCGCGGCCAGAAATAATCAACAAACTTGACCACGACCGGCCGCAGGGAAAATTCGCCGCGGACGCGCGGAACGGAAAGCTGGTTGAACATTTCCTGCCACGAACGCCGGAGCCGATAAAGCCAATGTGACATCCGTCCATGTTCGCGCGATAAATGAGTGAACTCGTGGGCCAGGACCGCGCGCATTTCGTCCCGCGACATCCCGTCCAGCAAAGGCAGGCCGATGAGCAAATAATTTCGTTGCCAGCCGAAGACCCCAAGCCGCGGCACTTGCACGACCCCGGCATTGCAAACGGGCTCGATGAGCACTTGATGAAAGGGTTGCGAACGCAGCTCCGCCTGCAAACTGTCCAGCACGGCGAATAATTCCGGCGCTTCGGCGCGGGTGACGGGCCGGCCTTTGGGCCTGGTCACCTTCACCAGCAACGCGCGCAACACTGCGTAGCCGCCGCCCAGAAAAATAAATGTTCCCAACATCGCAAACGCGATTTTTGCCTGCACGTCTCCCACAAACATCAGGGCGTAAAATCCGGCGCTGATCAACACGACGATTCCCAGCCACGCGAGCAACCCCGCGTAACCGAGCGCCGCGAGCATCACCACGCGCCAGCGCAGAGCAGCCGGGCGATTGGCGAACCGCTTCTCCACAGCGTGAACGAGGTCGTCAAATTCCTCCCGGGTCATGCGTCTGATCGGTCACTGCGCACTGGCCACGACACGTTGGATGAGATGATGGGGGAATCCCTGTTCGACGTTCAATTCGCGCGCGTAGTCGCCAAACTGGGATCTCGACTGCGGGTATTCCTGCATCAGGACAGTAAGAATGATCGCTTTGGTCTGGGGCGGAATGGCAACCTCCTCCACCTCGGCGCGCGTGGGCGGCGCATCACGCGTGAGCAGGGCCGCAGCCTGCGCCCCTTCGCCGTCGCCGTGCTGGAGCGTCTCGATTCCGCGCGTGCGCCATTGGGCCGCAGCCGTTTCGTTGCCGCTCTGGTGATACGCAATCGCGAGCGCGAAGTAAAATAACACCTTGTCCTCCGAATCCAGGTCGGACGGCAACGCCTTGGCGGCCGCGTCAACCTGGCCCTGTTCAATCAACGCCATCGTCGTCGTCATTTGTCCGGCGGGAGAGGAATCCGTCGCCGCGGCGGATTTTAATTTATCGAAATCCGCGGTGGCATAAAGAGCGTGGTATTTGGCAGCCGCCGCCACTTTGTCACCGGCGGAACCATAGCGGACTTTGCAAAGCGCGGCGAAACTATCAGCAGTCATCAGCGTCTGTTCTGTTTTTCCCTGCGCGGCGAGGGCGTCAATCAATTCAAACTCGCTGAAATAATTCAACGGATCGCGCGCGAGTTTTTTTCGCAATTCCTGTTCGAGCGACTGCGCCTCGCCGAGCGCGAGCCGGTTAATGAAGAGCAGGTTCGCAAAGCCGATATCATGGGGATCCAATTCCGAAGCCCGCGCGAGCAGCGGGCGAGCGCCCTTCCAATCGCCTGCCGCCAGCCGATCATAGCCCTGGGCAAACGCCGCGTAAGGATTGCGCGGATCGGCATCGCCCGCGCGCGTGAAATAATCCCGCGCAATGGTCCGGTTCGTTTCCAGCCGGCCGCGAAGGTACAGCATCGCGGAGTTGGTCGGGTCCATTTGCAACATTTCATCGTACTGACTCAATAACCCCGCTTTTTCCGCCTTGTGATTGTGCAGGTTTTGATAGGCGCGATGCCACACGATGCGCACGGGGCGATTGGTGAGCCCGGAACGCAGGAATCCATCGAGACGATTGGTTTGTTTATTGCGTGCCGCCGTCGCCGCGTAGGATTGAATCATCAAATCGTCGTCGGAATGCGCGCGGAGCCACGTTTCGGCAAAATTAAGCGCTTCGCCGAGGCTCTTGTTTTTCTCGTAATACGAGAACACATCGGTGGCATCGCCGTCGAAAACCTCGAGCCCGACGAGGGTGCGGGTTCCGCCGGAACTCACCTCGACCGATTTTGGAAGCGGCTTGAAAGGGTGTGTCACGCCGGAAAAGAATTCGACGGTCCTGCCAAGGTGAAAGGTTTCCACGACCGGTTGCGGATTCTCGCTGTAAATTGCCTCGCTAAGTTCGAGCAAGGCACCGCCGCCCACGTTGATTACCCACAGGGAATCGCCAAACCAACGGTTGAAATAATCATCGCGCACCACGAAATCCACTTCCTCCTTCACCGGGCCGCTGATCACCGCGTGGTAACGGCCTTCCGGCAAGACCATTTTCTCGACCCCGGTAAAGTGGGCCACCGCGCGCGCGCCGACAACTTCCACCGTCGCGGGTGTGTCATATCCGTTGACGAGATAAATTTTCCGATGATGGCGAATGTATTCATTGGAGAACGCGAAGACCAGGAGGACCAAAGCAATAATAATCCCGACTACCAGCAGGCTGCGCGCGGTCGCGACCGGGCGTCCGCCTCCGCCGCTACTTTGAAACATCCGCTTGAGGCTGAATTTTTGTTTCGGCAAAATCGAGGGGCCGCGGTTGACCACTTTTTCAGATTTTGCGACCGCCTTGCGAAAGGTTGGATGCTCGGCGATTTTCGGTAGCTCTTCCATCAGTTTGGTGAAAAGATCCAGCGCCTCCTGATGTTGTCCCTTGGATTGATAGGCATTGGCGAGGGTTTCCAGCGGTTCGAGCGAGTAAAGCTGCGATGAGCCGGATTTTTCAAGAAAGGCCAGCATCTTGCGTGCTTCATCCAGGCGGCCTTCGCGAATATACCCGCGCGCGATGCCGATGCGCGCTTCCGGCAAATCCGGCCGCAAATCGAGCGCGCGCTTGTAGGATTCCACCGCCTGGTCACGCCGGCCAATGTGATCCAGCGCCGCGCCGAGATAGGCGTGGATTTTGGCGTTGTCCGGGAATTGCGCCACCATCGTCTTCTGGAATTCCGTCGCTTCCGTCACCTGATGAAAGCCCAGCATCTGCTGATGCGCGGCGATGGCATTTTCCGGCGTGGGACTGGAACGAAATTTGTCCATCGCGCCCGAGACTTCCAATTGCCGGGCGGTTTCCCATTTGTCGAGGTCGGACACATAATGGCGGCGGCAGGCCGGGCAATAGTCGAGGATGCGTTTGCGGCCCAGCGGAATGATCGGGATAAAAACGATCACGAACCACAGCCGGGTGTCGTAAGACTGAAGTTGCACGGCGCGATTGCAACTTCGGCAAGTGCCGGGACGAATCTCGAGATTGCTCTTGCCGTAGTAGTGGGTGCCGATTCCGTTGTAGGTAGTTGGCATAAACTCGCTTTTGCACGGATAGAATAACGCGAGAGCCCCAAGTGAAAAGGAATTTCTAGAGGCCGGCTTGATACCGATCAAGTGTCAAAAGACTTCGAGACCAATTTCACGGAGTTACACAAATGGAAAGCGGGACGTTCCGCGCGTCAAATTTCCTTTGCCCGTTCAGAGTAATTCAGTTTACCGAAGCGGTGAAATGACCACTCGTTTGGAACCCGACGAAATACCGTTCGGCAGACGGATATTCCACCCGCGCTCGCTTTCATCCACCTGCAGGACGAGCCTCGCATCGGCGGGCGGATGGTCGATGCCCTCGTTCACGAGAACAAAATCGGGCCCCATTTGGACCACGGGGATGGAACTGCCGTTGACCAGCAGTCTCATTTTCACCTGGGCGGAGTGCCCGCCCTGACTTGATTTCGCGACCATGGACCAGATTTTAATTCAGAATGCCCAAGCCTACGCTCGGCGTCATCAGCTTCAACTCGCTGAGCGGCTGGGCTTCGGTATTCACGGTACCATTTTGTAGCTGAAGACAACACGAAAGCCGGGAATACCGCCGTCAAAGCGCATCGGTATAACGAACCTTATTTCCGGGAACGCAGCATTTATGAGCGGCTCAGTCGCGCAGGTGTTCGGGAAATATTGGGATTTCATGTTCCGCAGATGGTCCGTTTTGACGATGAATTGCGCATTATCGAGATGACTGTCGTCGCGAGGCCATTCGTGTTGGATTTCGCAGGAGCTTATCTCGACATACCGCCGGAATTCCCGGAGGAAACCTGGGAAGAATGGGAAACCGAGAAACGAGAACAATTCGAAGCTCGGTGGCCGGTTGTACAGGCGGTTCTCGCAGCGCTGGAAGAGCTGGACATTCACATGGTGGATGTCTCTCCCAGCAATATCGCGTTTCTCGATTGAAAGTAACCGGCCTAATTAATCTTCGCCACTTCGGCTTCGAATAATTCGCGGGTTTTGGATTGGACTTCGGCGAGTTGCAGTTCGCCCTTGTCGAGTTTCGCCAGCAGCACTTTCTGCGCGAGATAATCCTTGTTCGCCACGCCGGCTTTGCTTTGCAGCATGCGCCAGGCTTTGCGGCGTTCCACGGCGAACAGCACCATCTGGCGTGACACCGCGAAGAATTTCATTTTGCCGCCGATCTCGGCCTTGATGTAGCAACCGAAGTTCGTGACGTAGCTGCGATGGTTCTGGTTGAAGACGCGGCGATAAATGACGTCATCCTGCGTGATGAACAGCAGCATGTCGTCCATGTGGATCAGTTCCGCGGCTTCCTCTTCCTTGATGGCTTTGATGTGCTTGCGGAAACGGGCTTCGGTGAGCGCCCAATGAGCAACGGTGTAATTATATTCCTCGCCGGTGCTGGCGTATTTCGTGCGCCACCAATCGCGGGTCGGCGTGGGGTTGCCCTTCAGGTCGAAGGCTTCCTGCGCGGTTTCGCCGTTGCGCGGGTTGAACACAAACTCCGGCATCCCGCGCGCGTCGCGAACCATCTTGGCCTGGTCAGCGCTCATGTTGTCCGCCACGCCGTGTTCGGGCTGGCAGGTGGTATAGGCCTGGAAGAACGCGGTGCCGCGGTATTCGAGCCCGTCGAGCATCGCCTTGTAAAGTTTCGCGGCATTGGCCATTGAGACCTGTGCCACGAAGGGCGATCCATGGCCGCTGGTGAAGGCTTCCGCAACGTTTTTCTTCTCGATCAATTTGCCCTGCGAGGCGACACCGAATTGATTCATGTCGTAACCGCCGAGCATGGTGGAGGAATCGGAATTTTGTCCGCCGGTGTTCGAATAGACCTGCGTGTCAACCATGAGCATTTTCACGTTCGGGCGATTTTGCAGGATGACTTTCGAGACGTTTTGGAACCCGATGTCGCCGAGCGCGCCGTCGCCGCCGACGACCCAAACTTTCGGCAACTCGCGAATTTCCTGATCCGTCATCAAGGCATCATCGAGGTGTGTGAGCGTGAACAAGTCGGCTTCGGACATCACGTTTTCCTCGCGTTCGAGGAGCATGTCCGCAAGGCGTTCCGGCACGACTGAGCGCCGGGCGTGATTCAGAATGAGCGACTCGCCGAGCAGCCAGCTAATGGTCGCACCGTCCTGGAACAACGAATTCATCCACGGATACGGGTGCGGATTCGACGGTGGCGTCGAGCCATAGACCGTATTGCAACCGGTGCTGGCGCCCATGAACATCACGCTCATGCCATTGGCGCGGCGGCCATCGATGGACTGCAAATCGCGATGATTGAAGGCGTCCGTGCGCATCACGGCGGCGATATTTTTGATGAGCTGCTCATCGGTAATCGCGCCGTGCTTCGCTTCGTAACTGGCGATGCGTTCGGCGGTGTCATCGTCATTTTCGCCACCGAGGCCCATGATGACGTGGGAGACCGCGCGGCGGATGCGATTGTATTCTTCTTCGCTGCGCGCCTTGATTTTCTGAAGTTTTTCCAGGCCGCTGTTTTCCAAATGTGTCGCCTTCGCGCGGAGGCGGTCGGCCTTTTTGTGATACAACGGGCGCATGTAGGCTTCCGTCACGGACGCCGCCGCGCGGAGCACGCTCTTCTCACCGCAACCGGCGCAGGCGCCGTCGCCACTGACCAGCGCCTCATAATTACGGCGCACCATCAAGTGATTGCGCAACGCGGCTTCGCGTGAACTCGCGGCATCGTTGTCGTTGTAAAGGCCGAGGAATTTCTGTGGCGTGTCGGGGAGCAACCGCGAGAAAATCTGGGCGGTCGTCAATTCGGCGTTCAAATCTTCCGTCTCGCGCGTCATGCGCAAGGCATCGTGGTCGCCGCAAACCTGCACGCATTCGCCGCAGCCTTTGCAAAGGTCACTGACAAAAATGGAGAATAACCCGCCGCTGCCGGGTGTCTTCGCTTCGAGCGAGCGGAAAATCGCGGGCACATTGTTATAGGCCAACGGCAGTTTCGCGAGAATGCCGATGAATTCCGCCTTTGCCTTTTCGCTGACGGTCGTCAACGCGTTAACTTCGTCGCGCACGATGTCCTTGAACGGCGTTTTCGCGCGAGCTTTTACCGCTTCATTCATCTTCGCGCGGGACCGTTCCTCGATGCCCTTCAATTCGCCGGCGAGCTTCGCGCGATCGTCGCTGGTGGTGACGTAATAATTCAGCGCGGTTTTCAAAACCGTGCTGACGTCCTGCGAGGTGTTCGGCAAGGCGGTGTCCGGGCACGCGGTGATGCATTCCATGCATTGCGTGCAATTCTCCGCGATGTAAACCGGCGTCTCGCGCCGGGCGACGTATTTGGACTGAGTAGCGCCGCTGCCGGCGCTCATCACGCCCAGCGACGCCAGCGCGCCGGCGGGCTGGTGATACCCAAGGCCACTGCGATATTCGGAATCGAACTTCGCGAGCGTTTGAAAAGTGTACCGGGGCGTTTGTTGCGCCGGAGTCGGAATACCGGTGCCGCAGCCAGTGCCGCAACCGGCGGTCGGAATGATCGGCGTGTCGCCAATCGGCCGGACGGGCGGATTGCGCATGGAGGAGAAATCCGGGTCTTCGAACTGGCCGTATTTGATTTCCTGCACGCGCGAAAAACCTTCCATCATGACCGTCATGTTGGAGGTGACCACGTCATCGCCGAAGCGGCCGAATTTCTTCTGATACTGTTTTTTGACGGTAGTGTGGAACTGGTCTTCGGTAATATTATTGTGCTGGAGAAAGGGTGAAACGCGGAAGAACGCGCCGAGAAAACTGTTACCCTGCATGCGCAATTGCAACTCGGCCTTGTTCGTCGCCTTGCGCGCGATCTCAAAGCCGGGCAGGATATAAATGCGGATATTGTTTTCTTTCACGAATTTCCGATATTGCGCGGGGACGCGTTCCCAAGCGGTTTCCGGCGTGTCGCTCGATTCCCAAACGATGCAACCGCCTTTTTTGATGCCTTCCAGCGGGTTCGTGTGCGTGAACGCCTTCGGATCGCAGCACAACACCACGTCCACGTGATTGAGCTCGCAGTTCACCTTGATCTGCTCACGAGCGACGGTGAGGTAATAATTGGTCGGCGCGCCTTTTTTCTCCGAACCATATTTCGGGTTCGCCATGATGAACAATTTTTCCTTGAGCTGGCCGGTCTCATCGCGCTCGGCATCCCGTTCCTTAATCATCTCGCCAAAGTTGCCGACAATCTCGCCGAGATTTTTGCCGGTCGTAATCATTCCCCATCCGCCGATGGAATGGAACCGCACGGCAATGGCCTTGTCCGGCAGGAGCGAGGGTGTGTCTTTGGAAATCACCGCGTAGGGGTGATCCACGCCGAGGACGAAATAGGTCTCGCCGTCGGCCGCGCTGCGACCGTCTTTGCGTTTGTTCGCGCCCGTGGCGAATTCATACGCGCCGAGCGTGTGTTCGGGGCGGAAATCGCGCGAGCCGATGCCGTACGCGCCGCGGAAAATGCGCGGGGTTTCTTCCGCCTTCAGCGCGGGCAAAACGCCGCCATACTTCGTGACCTCGTTGGCTTTGCCGAGCGCCACGCGGATGTCGCGCGCGAGGGGATTATCACCCGCCAGGCCTTCGTCGGTGCGTTCGAGGATGATGACGTTCTTCTTGCCGCGCAGCGCATTGATGACGGCTGCTTCGGGGAACGGGCGAATCACGTTGATGTGAATCGAGCCGACTTTGGCATTACGCTCTTCGCGCAGGTAATCGCACGCCGCCTCGATATTGTCCGCCGCGCAACCGAGCGAAACAAAAATGGTGTCCGCGTCGTCGCATTTATATTGCGTGATGAGGCCGTAATGACGGCCCGTGAGACGCCCAAATTCCTCGTAGGCTTGTTCGAGGAAGCCGAGGATGGGCTCATTAAAATTGTTCCGGCGCGCGACGACGCCGTTCATGTGATGTTCCTGGTTCTGCACCGGCCCGAGCAAAATCGGGTTCTTCAAATCCATCATTTCCGGCACGCGCCGGCGTTTGGGGCCGAACAATTCGCGCTGCGCGGGAGTCGGGCAATCAATCATCTCATCCGCCGCGCCGAGAAACTCACGGAGCAACTCAGCCTCCGGCGCGAGATAGGTGCGCTCGCTGTGGGTGGTGAGCATGCCGTCCTGGATGTTCATCCCGGGATTGAGCGTGAGCTCGTTTACCTTGCGTAAAATAATTCCCTGGTCGGCGCATTGTTGCGCGTCCTTGCTGACGAGCATCGTCCAGCCGGTATCGAGTGCGGCGTAAAAATCATCATGCGCGCAATGCACATTCAACGCGTGCTTGGTCAACGCGCGCGCGCCAATTTCGAGCACCATCGTCGAGAATTTTCCCGGCGCATGATAATACTGTTCCATCGCGTAAACGATGCCCTGACCGGAAGTGAAGTTCACCGTGCGGCGGCCGGCGACCGAGAATGCCGTGGCTCCGCCTTGTGCCGCATGTTCGCCCTCGGTTTCCACCGCGATTTTTTGCTGGCCCCACACGTTCAATTCGCCTGCCGCAAACGAGCCCTGGTAGATTTCGCCGCCTTCAGTCGAAGGGGTGATCGGATAGAAAACGCCGCCTTCGGTAATGCGGGTTTCCACGTATTGAGTCACGAGCTGATTCCCGTTACAAGTAACGCGAACGCCGGGATATTTGGGAGTGGTGCGAGAAGCGGGCGCTTTTGGACGGCCGCTGGATTCCGCCGCAGGTGTTTGGCTCATAATAAATCTATGTTATTCCGTTGCCCGCCCCGGGCATGGACTAACCATTTGTTTCCTTGTGAAAAACAAAAGGTGCATAGGAGCATACGCCCTCCCCCGCAAAGACTCAAAGCAAAATCGGGGCAAAGACAACTCATTTTCCGACGCGTTCTCATGAGGATAAGTAATTGTGAAGGGAAACCAGCGTGAAGGAGCGCGGCGATCCTCGGTAAAAGTGATTTCCCGTGACAACAGGGCTCGCGCATTTAATGTTCGTAGGAATCACGAGGATCTGCCGTAGCGCGGGCTTCCAAGCCTGCTGTATCGCCGACTTCTCAATCGGCTAAGGACCTCGGAATCTTTGAGCATCGATACCCTTCACGCCCTGCGGATTGGAAATCCGCGATACAGCCGGTTTGGAAACCGGCGCTACTTTTAAATGCGTCAGCCCTGCCAGTGACAGGCTGGAAAACGAACAAACGGCCCGGCGGGTCACCTTTCCGCATTCAGGAACAGTCGCAGAACGGTTTCAGGGGATTGCAAGGTGGATACTTTCGGCAGAAGCGTCGCGAAAGTTTAAACACAGGTTGCCGCATGTTTCAAGGATTTTATCTGCGGCAAAATACTTTTACTTCTGGCGTTCGCCCTATAACGCGTGCACCGTAAACGCTGAAAGTGAAAGAGAATTTTAACGCGGACATGCTGCAGCAGTTCCAGCCGGCGCAAGGCGAACCGACCGACTGGCTGGGTGATTGGCATCCGCTCGCGGAACAACTCGGCTCCGCCAACGGCCTCGTGGCGCTCAGCGATATTTCCGCCTCCATGCAAGTGCCGCTCGTGCACGATCTCCCCTCGCTGCGATTTTTTCTCACGAGCTACCAGAAGCAATTGTTGTTGCCGATCGAACTGCCCGCCATCCAGCGCGCCTTCGATCACACCTGCCGCCATGAAGTGCGCGAACTGGCCGAGTTTGATCGTCAACTGGCCGGAGAAGCCGCGCTGAAACCGTTCGCGGAAGCAAGCAAGCGCATTGGCCAAACCGAGTTGCTGAAATTGCGCCCGCTCCGCGACGAGCGCATCGTGCGGCGTTATCTTGAATCCGTCGAACGCAACGAAGCGAACGCGTGGCACACCCTGGTTTACGGCGTCACACTTGCGCTCTATTCGATACCGCTGCGCCAGGGATTGCTCGGCTACGGTTATCAGACCACGCGTGGCTTTATTTATTCCGCGGCGAAGGCCCTGCAACTTTCTGAAATTGATTGCCGCACCCTGCTGGATGAACTTTGCGGAAATCTGCCAGCGGCGGTTGAGGGATTGATCGCGCAGCGGGCGGCGGCGTAAGTTTTCTTCTTTCCACGACTCCTATTAGTTTCCGGACAATTCCCATTGAATTGGATGGTTCCAATGTGAGCGCACCTTTAACAAGAGGGTCCGATCAGGGTGAGCGGACCTGGTAAAACTTTTGTGAAGATAGGTGGGCTGTGTCATCGACGAACGAAATGCTGCCCAGCCTGTTGTCCACAGTGCCGACCACGTTCCACGTGGCCAGATCAGTAGAGCTGAGGACGATGTAAACACCCGGCGGCCCGGTGATCCCAAACTTAAACGCTCCGATTAACGGTAGCGGCTGGACCAGCTGGATTTCCAGAGGGTAGGTGAACACCAGGAGGCCTTGATTTTGCAGAGCGGCGATGGTTGTGAGATTCACGCTCAAATTTGTCGATGCCGCCAGCGGTTCCCTCAAAACCAGCGAGATCAGCGGATTGTTGAAAAAGCTAAGCGTGGTCAATCGTGTCATGTCGGGCGGCAAGGTCAGGTTGGTCAGCAGATTGCTGGTGAGGAAAAGCCCGGCCAGATTGGTCAGACCGGAAGGCAAGGTTAGGCTGGTGAAACGATTCCCTCCAAGGTCGAACGATTGCAAACGATTCAGATCCGGCGGCAGGACGACGTTGGTCAGTCGATTCCCAGTAAGGTTAAGCCCGACTAAATTGGTCATCCCCACCGGCAAGGTCAGCGTGGTCAGGTTCGTGTTTCCTCGAATGCGCAGGCTCTGCAACTGATTCAGATTCGTGGGCAAGCTGATGCTCATTAGCGGACCGTCACTGACGTCGAGGTGGATCAAGCCGGTCAACCCCGCAGGCAGAGTGAAGTTGGTGAATTGGTTGGCGCGCAGGTGGAGAAACCTCAGATTCACCAGGTTGGAGGGGAAGTTGAGACTCGTGAACTGATTAAAATCAAGTTCCAGGTCGGCCAGATTCTGCAGATCCGGAGGCAGAGTCAGATTCGTAAGTTGATTGAAGGAGAGGTCGAGTTCGTCCAGGTTCGTCATACCTGCGGGCACCGTGAAACTCGTAAGCAAATAGCTCTGGGAAACGTTAAGCTCAGTCATGCCTGACAACCCTGAAGGCAAAGTAAGGTTGGTCAGCGGATTCCCGGCGAAATAGAACGAACTCAGATTCGTCAACCCGGCCGGAAGGGAATAATTGGTGAATAAATTGAAGCCGAGGTCGAGAGAAACGAGCCCGGTCAGATTCGAAGACAGGTTTAATTTGGAGATCTCGTTGCCCTCGATGTCAATGTTGGTCAAGCCCACCAGAGTCGCAGGCACGGTCAGGTTGGTGAGCGCACAGCCTTCCATGGTGAGCGAGGTGAGATTCGTCAGGCCGCTCGGGAGAGAAAAGCTGGTGATCGGATTGCCGGTGAGGTCGAGGACTGAAAGGTTCGTCAACGTGGTCGGGATGGAAAAGTTGGTCAGTTTATTAATCTGCAGACTAAGCGAAACCAAATTACGAGCCGCTTCCAAACCCACAGTGCTTTTCATATCCCGGTGATTCGCATCGAGATTGGTCAGGGTTAAAAGGTCCGGCGCGGTCAAGGGCGCGTTCGGTATGTTCAGCGCAGCGCGAATGGCCGCGTTCAGGCCGGGGTCGGGAATGGACACAATCTGCGCGCGGGTCGCGGTTGCAGAGCCTGCCAGAAGCAGAAGGGCGAGAAGCGCCCGGATGATGTGAATTGTCTTCATGATAGAGTTCCTATGTTTGCGGGATCAAGGTGAGCGGACGCGGTAGAAGCGCTGTGGATTCTGGGTGGCTTGCGGGTCGGTGAATTGAAAGTGACCGGGGGAAACTTT
>Ga0193718_1000222_pt1 | contig 13524 bp, 29 predicted proteins | sample U2a1metaG_FD_144918 | JGI IMG/M metagenome (GOLD analysis project Ga0193718, IMG submission 144918) | Soil microbial communities from a riparian zone of the East river system, Colorado, United States - U2a1 | ecosystem: Environmental > Terrestrial > Soil > Riparian zone | place: USA: East River... | reverse complement strand
TGGCGACGAACTGGCCTGGGACCAGGTTCCGGATCGCCGCCTCGTCAAAGCCGTTCTCCGTGATGAACTTCAGGCTGTTGTTGTCCTGGAGCCGGAAGCTCACGATTTCGGACAGCGCATCCCGAATCGAGTTGTGAATCCGATTAGGACGCTGAGAAAGGAATAAGCAATCAAGGCCAACACGACGGCCGGTAAAGACCACCAGCTCCAGCTCCGGAGGGACTTTGGCCGAGTCGCAATACTTCCACAGCTCATCGATGAGGATAATTTTACGGCCCGGCAGCCGTTCGCAAAGAGCAAAGGACCAGTCGCAGAAGTAAGCCAAACCCGATTGAGGGTTCCGGAAGGACCGGCCGGGGTCGAAGATGATCCAACGGCCCGACACGGCCGCCAGGCACTGTTCCGGAGTCCAGGCCGGCCGTAGTTTGAGCCTCTGTGCCAGTTCCCCTTCACCGTCGTAAATGAAACGATAGTCCCACTGGCCGTTAGTCAACAGCCGCAGTCCGTACGTCGTCTTGCCGCTGCCCGACTTTCCCGTCACCAGGATTTTGCTGCTCGGGTGGTCGTATTGCATCAGCCGGTTTCTTGATCGGCTTGGCTGGCTTCGGCTTGGTTTGCGGGCCGGGCCGTCTCAAGAGGGTTGGGGACTGTTTGCGCCGCATCATCGGCGTTTGAATTCGTCGCGTTAGCTTTTTCATGCTGCTTATCTATCGGCTGATTCTTGCGGTGGTCGTGGCCACAATGCCGGCAGGGCCGGAGGTATTCGCAAAGGCCAAGCATTTGACCACAGTTGCCGCAATAGAAGTCGCCCATGGCTCAAGAAGGATTTCCTGTTTGGGGATCTTCCACTTTGTGGAATTGGATCGCCCTTTCGAGGTTGTGCAGCACGTTCAGCGCTCCATTCAGGGAATAAGCCACCTCTGGCTGAATATTAGCCAGGATCGATGACTCGATGATAATCAACTCCGTCTTGCAACGGCCAACAGCCTTCAGCGCTTCAATCTTTTGTGGTGTGGTCATCTTTCTTGTGTTCCTCCAGCGCGGCCTTCTTCACCAAGACCGCTTGTTTGAGTTTGTTGAAGCCGGCTACCCAGCAGAGCAGGTAAGTCCCACTGGTGACGATCAGCCCCAGCTCCGGAAGGTATTGGACCCAGCGAGCGTATTTCTCTCCGACCAGGCCGGCACACAATCCAATCGCCGCCTTTTGCTTTTCCTTGATGGCGTAAAACTGAGCCTGTTGCAGCGCCAGGTTCTTGTCGCCAGAGATGGCATACCAGCCAGTGGCCATGTTCACTTGGAGAGTCTGGTCCAGGGCATCGATGCCGAGTGTGACCAGCCGCTGGATTGTCTCCTTATCGACTAGTGGCGGTGCAGGAGCCGGCTGAGGGCTTGGCGGAAGACCAGGCGAATCAGATTGTCCTGGTGCCGCCGGTTCAGCCGGCTCCACATTTTTGCGACTGCCAGCATTCCAAGCCGGCTGACCTGGCTTGAAGCTGCCGGCGTTTGAAGCTCGGCCGGAATGCCTGGCAACGACTGCATCGTGAGCTTGCCGCAAAGCCTCAGGAGCCGGGCCTGGCGCTGTCCCTGAGCTGCCAGAGCCAGCAGTTGCTGTTGGAGCCGGCGCTGGCGGTGCCGTTGAAGAATTCGTTTCCATAGGGTCACAATCCAAAAAGCATGGCTCGACGGAACACGAAGAAGTCTTCTACCGTCTCATCGTTGGGGACGTAGTAAACTCCTTCGTGCAGGATGACGTCAGGAATCCGGCCAGGCAGATCCCCATCGGTGTAATTGATGGCAATAGCCTTCATCCGGTCCGGATCGAGTATCAAAAGCTTTCTCACAGCTCGTTAGCGAACTTCTCCCAATCCAGCCAGGCCTTGCCAGCGTCGTTGCCAGCGTCGTTGCCAGCTTTGCCAGCGGTAGCCGGCTTTTTGCCAGCTCCGAGGCCCTTGGCGAACTTCTCCAGCTCGCTGTTTTGGGTCTTGAGGGTGTCCCGTTCGTCCTGGAGCCGGCTGTTTTCAATCTCCAGCTCGATTTCCCGGGAGGTCTTTTGGGGCTTCTTCACTTTGCCAGCGCTGGTTCCACCGCTGGCTGGAGCTGGCTGAGAGCCGCCTTCTGCTGGCTCCGGACTGCGTAACAATCGTTTAATCATGGTGTGGGTTAATCGGGACTGCGAACTTGATGTCGTCGCCCCATTGAACGAGCAGTTTGGCTATTTTCATTTCACAAGCACGGACTTGGGGCACTGTCATCCCCAGCAACTCGGCGGTCTTGGCCCTGGTGAACGGCGGATCCAGCCGCCGAAGCAGCGCCGCCGCCCGGTTCTCCAGGGCTCGGCGTTCCCGTTTGCTTCGTTCCGACGCTGGCATTAGCGGGCCGTAGCTGGCTGGAGCTGGCTCGAAGCTGGGAGGTTGCTGGGAAGATGCTGGCAGTTCATGCTTGGCAGCCCACGGCGTCAACCTACCGAGCTCGTCCTGTAGATTGAGGCCATGGGCCGCCAGCAAAACTATCGGTTGCCAGCGCTGGCTGGGCAATTCGTAGCCGGTGCGGTTCGGAGTGCAGTACTTTTTCGGACTGCCGATGATCCTTGGAGGTAGTTTACCATGATTGCCTCCGTGAGATTTTGGACTGAAGACGAAGGCGCCACCTGGCGCTTCGTCCTGAATGGCCAAAAAAGTGAAGGGCGGGAGACCGAATTACTCCGGTCATCCCGCCCCAGAAACAGCCTGGCGATGTCCATGCACGACGCCAGGGTCCTTATCGAGTCTTGTGACCGGCACGGTCCGAAGGTGCTGGGGTGACGTTTTCCCACATAAGTCAGAATTGCATGGTGAGCTGGACCGGCAACACCACGAAATCTAGACAGCCAGCGCCTTCCCGGAGTAGCCTGTTGACCGACTCGTTGGCGTGTTTCTGGCAGACATAGCAACCGCGGACCGGGTCCAACTTCGTGGCCGGCTGGTTGCACAGCCGGCCATTTTCGTCGTAAGCGAAGCACTTCATGAAGTTGTCTTCCGGACAGCCCTTGTGACAGAGAGGATGCGCGTTTTTCATTGCGCCTCCTTTTCGGTCTGAGCCAGCTTTTCCTTTTCTGCCAGCCGGACAATGTTGCAGGCAATCTGTGCCAGGTCAGTCGGCTCGATCGGTTTATTAATACTCACTTCCATTGTGTAGCCAGGCAGTTGGATGATGAGTTTTTGGAGCTTTTGGCTTTTCACTTGGCATCCTTTCCCCTGGCTAAAGCGACGACCGCCGCCAGCACTATGAACGCGAAGAGCAACAGCAACACCGGCTCCCCGAAGTGACCGCCGCCGAAGTGACCGAAATGCCAATGACCGAAAGCGAGTAGCGTTTTCATTGGATCGCCTCCTCGACGGTTGCCGCCTGTTCGCCGGCCGTCAGCAACGTGTGCCAGAACTTTCTGGCGCTCCATTCAGCGCCGCATTTTAGAATTTGCCGGACCATGCCGTCCGCTCGCCACTCTCCGACAACGAACGTCGGGAACGCCAGATTGGTCCGGATCAAGTAATAGGTCCCGAACGGAGACGGCGCAATCTCCAGGCATTCGTCCACCGTGTTGTCTTGCGCCTTGATTTCTTCCTTGGTTCTCATAGGACGACAACGCAGATTTGGTTTTCCAACTTTTCTTCAAGCTTGGTCAGATCATTCGACAACCTGGTGAGGTCGTTATAAAGCTCGTCCTCACGGCCTTTGATAAAGGCCCGCTCGATGCGGAGCAGCTCGACACCGACCCGGTTCAGGGCCATGCCGACTTGTTCCAGTTCCTTTTTCGATAACATACTGTCCTTTCTTTTTTGGTGTGTTGGTTTGTTAAAAAGGCCCGGACCGGCTGCCGTTTGATCTTTCCCACATTGGTCCGCGAGAAGATGCGGACCGGGCAAACGGTGGAACCGGCCGGGCCAAAGTGATGGCGCTGGAAATCGTCCCTGACTCCTTGAACGGTGAGCGCAGCAAGGTTTAACTCACCGATATAATCAGTAAACCACCAACGGAACGATTGTTTCGCAGCGCCAAAAGTCATCGCTGTCCCTCCAGGAGCCGGTATTTGGCAATGAGCATCAGCGCGGCCGGCCAGTGGATGGACCAGTTCTCGACGCTGTAATAGGCCATCTCCAGGGAGTGGCCGAAGTGCTTCAGCATCCGGTGGTCGCGGAAGGAGATGTCCTTGCGCTGCATCTCCCAGCTCGGCACGTAGCAAACCTGCCGGAAAATATCGCGGACCTTCTCATTGCTCAGCCCGGCCTGGTCGAGCCGAAACGCGCTCAGCACGTCGTCAATCGACGGTGCGTTCATCGTTAGTGCAGTTTGTTGGTTCATTGGTTGCCTTTGGTTAGTGTGCGCCGACGAGTCGCCGGCCGATTTCCTCCGATCGGGCTTTCCAGGCATCGAGTAATCGTTGCCCATGGGCCGTCAAAATCTTTCGCTCCTTCCAGTTCTCCGGGTCCGCCCGGAGCTTGGCCGCTTTCTCGGTGTAATCCGCCTTCATCTTCTTCCCCTTGTCGTTCCGGCCGAAACGCTTCGCCTGGTCGAGATACCACTGTTCATTGCCAGCCTGGAGGAACACCTTTTCGGCCGTGACGTGCTTTGTCCGGATTTGTCTCATTTGCCGGTCACATTCCTGCTGCATCAGCCGAAGAGTGCTCTCGAAGAGTCCAGGCTGAATCGGATCGAAGACCGGTAATAGCTCCGTCTGTTCCATAGCCGGGGGGGACCCCCTCCCCTGCCCCTCTAACCCTTCTCCTAGACCCCTTCCTAAGAGAGTATCCTTTGGGGCACTGGTACCGGTATCTGTTTGGACGCTGGTCCCGGTATCCCGTTGGACGCTGGTCCCATAATCCTTTTGGGTAACGGTATCGGTATCCTTTGGGATACTGGTCCCGGTATCCATTGGGATACTGGAAACCGTCCCTTCCAACTCCTGAATCCTTCGGTCTGTTATGATGGCCCGGACGTAATAACGGCATCGGGAATAGCGCGTCCCGTTTGGCACCTTTTCCACGAGCAAATATTCGTGTTTTACGAGATTGCGCAGTTCCTGGCAGACCGTGTTTCGCTTCGCGCCGGCCAGCTTTGAAAATTTGCTAACAGTCCACATCAGCGATCCTTTTTGGTCGCTGCCTAACACATTCTTGAGACTCGCCTCCGTGATAATCCCAAAAAGCCGGCAAGCCAGGTGCGACATTTTCGGGTCGCAGAAAATCTGCCAGTACGCAGAACAGGACTGAATGAAGAATTTGGGATGCCGCTGCGCGACGAAGTTCTGCCGCGGCTTGTGGAAGTTCCGGATCGCGCTCAGCTCGTCATCGAGCCGGCTGTAATGGCCATTACCGTTAGTTTTACCGTGGCCGTTGGCTTCACTTGGAGAGGGGATGTATTCGCTTGCGCTCATTTTTCAGAGCGCGGAGCATTAGAGTCCCGGCGATTTCACTACCTTATTAGTTATATTCAATCGCCCGGCCTAGCTCTTGTCTCCGCGCAAAATCGGTGGTTTTTATCGGGTGGCGGTTTTGCGCGACGGTGTCAAACCTCGCGATTTCAGCATTGCACGCACGTTTTGCTTGCGTGCTTTGACTTGAGCCTTAGTGTTCTTGCTTCCGCCTCTGGAACCAAGCAGAGCGGCCATGGTTGAAACAGTTGGATCGATTTGGATGTTCATAGTTGCATACTGCTAATAACTGGACCATTAGAGCGGTTTGATTATTCAAATGAAAGTCAAATTATCAAAGACCGGCCAGATCACGGTTCCTTTTGTAATCCGGCTATGCCTCGATGCCAGGCCAGGTGATGAATTCGACGTTCAACTGAAAGGGCTTGGACGGTTCCAAGTCACGAAGTTGACGCGCCGGCTGCCGATCATCGGCTCCACTGAACAAGAGCGGATTGCGGATCGTCCAATCGAGCGATGAAAAAGCTTTCCCTGTTGGTTTTGTTGCTGGCCGGCTGTGCCGCGCCGCGGTTCTCGATGATGATTGAGTCGGAGCCGGCCGGCGCTCGGGTCTTTTGGAGCGCTGGGGCCAATGAGAAGTTGGCCACGGTCCGGAACTACATCGGCCAGACTCCTTGCTCCTGGGAAGGAGAATGCGAGGGGGACAACACTTTCAAGGCTCCAGGGATTAGCGTTTACTCCAGCTTTGTCCCTGGGGCGGTGGTCATCGAGGCGGAGCCGCCGTCCGGAACGACGAACCTATTCCCCCAGCGCCTGGTGTTTCATACCGGGGTCCATTTTCACGACGGGGACAAGATCCCGGCTAAATTGTTCTTCGATTTGACGAAACCCCTCCCCTCCCCTGCCGCGCCGGCTCCCTGATTTTTAGCTCAGTCTAACAGTTTAGTCTAACACAACTCGAACCGTTGAAACGGTCGAGGGACTGCCGATCGGCGAGGTAGCGATACTCTCCTGGGAGGTCTTGCTTTAGTTGGCGGGCTCCGTAGGCCGTCAGCCAGGCGGCGACGACTGGATGACTTGTCCTGGTGATGAGACATCGAGCGTTGCTATACTGACGGCATTGCTTCCGGAGGTCCCGCCAGGCTCGACGGCCGAAGAGTGAGAGGATGAAGATCCCAACGTCCCGGCCGGGTCGCAGGCTGTCTGCCAGGTGCAGCAGCTCCGAGTCGGAGTAATGGCCGTAGGCCCACTCGACGGCTAAAGCGGCCGGAACGGGGATGACTAGCGCCGAATCCAATTAAGTGCCTGGTGGACGGAGGGACTTAGCCAGGTCAACGAGCTTTTCCAAAGTCGCGACGACGTTGGTTGCCGTTGCTTCAGAATCGAGGCCTGTGAGGCCGATTGTCTGGGTCTTGCCATTGGAGAGCCGTAGCTTCTGAATGCAATCCTTGGCATCCCAGAAGGCCAGCGTGGTCGATTTGGTTGTCTGGGTCTCGACGATGCCGTCCGGGTGGTGCAGCTCGCTGCGGAGGCTTTGCCGGTTCACGGCACAGCCTGCAACGCTGTATGCCAGGACCGCCAGAAGCAATAGGAGGACGATTGGAGCGCGTGGACCGGGCTTTGCCGGGTCGGACGGGCCGTTGTCGTGGTCTTTGGCGGAAAGGCCCATTAGAAACGTCCCAAGGGCTGCCAGGACGTTTGACCAGGTGGCGTGAGGGTTGGCTAAGGCTACGGCCGTCATCAGGCCGGCCAGGGTGGTTTTCCAGTTTTTCATTTTGTGCCGCCAGTTGACGATCTCTGGGACTACGGGCCGTCCACGAGCAGACCATTCTTGAAATACAAGTTGGTCCTGACTCCGGTAATTGTCGCGGCCGTGGCAACGCCGTTGCTGAACTGGACCGAGCAAGTTACTCCGGTGTAGAGGATGCCTCCAGTCCGGTATTGCAACGCGGCGTTGGTCGGAGCGATGCGAAAGAAGTTCGTGCCTTGAGTGTCGGTCACTTGAAACGCGTTGGTCGTGTTTCCGGTGGAAGTGACGTTCGGCAGGATTGTGACCTGGTTAAACGTTTGGGCCGCGCGGCCGCTGTTGAGTCGGCTGTCTTTGATGCCTTGTCCGAAGCAAGCGCTGAGCAGCGCCGCCAGGCAAAGGATGACTCCGACTATGGTTTTGAGTTTGGGGTTTTGGTTCTTGTTCATAGGTTTGTTTTTTTCGGACTGTTCGCGAGTCGGGTTTCGAGGGCCGTGACTCGTGTCACCAGATCCAAAAGTAGTTTCAGGCTCCAGCCGTTGACGGCGAGCAGCGCGGAGAGCAGCACGGCGAGAATTTCGACGGGGATGTTCATCGTTTAGCCAGGATGCCGCGGAGATAGGTAAAGCCGCCAAGGTAGAAGAAGGCCACGCCAGCCGCGATGACCCAGATTTCCCAGGGGAGCGCTTGAAAGAGAAAATCGAAGGGGGTCTTGATGACTCCTTTGACCGCGCCGGCCGCGCCGCTGACTGAGTCGTTGATCGATTTGTTGAACACGTCGGCGACTTCCTGGTTTACATCGAGCTTGCCAGCCAGGCGGTGAGCTTCGGCTTCGGCGTAGGTGGCATCGTCATAGACTCCGCTGTCCAAATTCTTTTTGTTGAGCGCGCCGAGCTGAGAGTCAATCGCGTCTTGCTTGGCTTGTTCCTCATCGAGGTTGACGCCGCCTAACAGCCATGAAGGTAAGAAGCTCATCGGTATAAAGGGAGTCGGTAAGCGTTGGTGTCGCCGTTGACCTGGACTGAGACCCAGCGGATCGGAGTGCTGGAGCTGCCGGCCGGCGCTGAGTTGGTGGACGCGAAAATTACGTGATTGGTGGTGGCACCGGTTTCGAGCTGATTGGCAAAGCACAGACCAGAGATCCCAGCGTCCTGCAAGATCTGTATTCCGCCATCCAAGAGCAAGGTGTTACCGCCTGGATCGACTTCGGAGAGGGAAAAGCCAGGCCAGGTTATGCTCGAATTGGTGGACATGTGGATATCCTGCTCAAAGGTCAAGTTCGCGAAAAAATACATAACGCCTTGATCTAGGTCTTCCCATAGAGTCGTGAGGTCTCCGATTTGCAGGACTGCTGCGCGGTGTCCTTCAAAACTGGGATTGAAGGTCGATTGAAGTAAAATGGGGTCCTGACCGACGGTGAGCGTATCGGGAACATTCAGATTCCAAAGAAAGTTGTTGGTGCCGCTGCCACTGTCGGACGGAATAAATGCCCCTCCCCCTCCCCCACTGGCTGAGACTCCCAGCGTGGCGACGGAGCCGGAGATCGAACCGGTCACTCCGGTGGTCCAATTGACCGTGCCGGCAGAGCCGAGGGTTGTGCCGTTGGTCCGGATGATCTGGTTTGTCCCGAGCACGGAAAAGAGTTTGTTGCTCACCAGGGCAACCAGGTTCGTCGCGGAAGTTCCCCTGGTGGTGAATTGCGTTCCGCTGAGCCAGTGGTCAATGAGCAGCAAGTCCTGGAGCTGCATGACGACGTTGGTCCGAGGTTCACGAGAAATTTTGATGCGCTGAGCTGGAGCGGTCAACGCCAGGCTGCAAAGCAGGATGGATAAGAATAGTTTCATTGTGCGGCGATGCCGTGTCTTCGAGCCAGGTATTGGCGAGCGTTGTAAAGGTCGGAGTCGCTGAGCTTTTGGCGATAGACCAGCCACTCTTTCGCTTCAGCAAATTCATGCTGGAGGTCCAGGGCATCGAGCGGGATGTTGCCAGCGCCGCCAAATGCAATGGGTCCGGAGGCTGATTGATCGTTGGTCTGGAGACGTTGGACCCCTTCGACTTCGTCGTAGCTGAAAGAAATGACGTGCCAGTCTCCCAGCGTAATGTCGATCGATGTCGTCAAGCCGGGCATTGCCAGCGTCACCGTCGAGTCGCTGATTGTCTCTTGCAGACAGCCGTCGCCAGTCAATCGGCTAACAATGACGGTGGTTATGGCCGCGAAAGAATGGAAAGAAGTGCGACGGCCGACATAGAGCCAGGTGCAGCCAGTCTTCACACCGCCAAGGTTCGGCGGTCCGCCAAAGCCCAAATAGCGTTGATAGCTTGAATGGCCCGTCCACCGAACCAAAGGTTCAACAGCCGAAAAAATAGTTTTGGTTGGGTCGCTCGACGACATGTCGTTGCCGTTGCTGCCAGAGTCGGTCCAGGGATTGACTTCCGTGCCGTCCACCTGGTTTAGGGCGCTGGCCTTGAACCAGGCCACGAGTCCCAGGACCGGCGGTGCAGTTGGCCGGCTGTCGCCGGTATCGGCTTGCAGAGCGTGGCCAGTCTCATCGGCAATCAAGACGGCGTTCTCATCGAGGATGCCTTGATTGCCGTCCCAAATGACCGGCGTGGGATGAAGCTGGAGCTGAGGAATCACACGTCGTAATACAATTCGGCAACGACCAGGTCCGTGGCGGTGTTGTTGAAGACCTTCAGGTCCATGTTTGTTTCGAGGGTCCAAGCCGTCTGAGGGAAGACCGTGCAAAACTTGGTGCCATCGGACTTCTGGACGATCACGCTGCCGTCGAGGTCCTCGTTGGTCACAACGATTTGTTTCCGGCGATCGCTGTCGTTGGTGCCTAGGATGGCAACGGTTGCGGCAGCCGCCACGGCCGTGGCAACTCCGCGAGTCGGAGCCGCCAGGACGCCGATGGCAATGATTCGCTCCAGCAAAGTGTTCAGCCTGGTGTCGAACACTTCGGCCCGGCCAGCGGTGAAAGTCAGGCTGATGTCGTCGTCGCTGCTGTCGTTGACGAATGTGAGCTGCTCAAAGTAGTCGTCGCCGCGGAGAGCAAAGCCCCGGCCTACTTCCATCGAGATTAGGCCGTTACTGTCCCACTGCATTTTGAATTTCTTGCTGCTTTCGATGCAGTAGAAGTTCTGGCCAAAGACGTTAACCACTTTCGGCTGGTCCTTTTTCAGCAACAGGTCGAAGTCCTGGAGGTAGCTGTTGCGGTTGAGTTGGACTACTTGGCTCATACGAAGTAACCGAAGTCGGCGTTCCCGGCGTAAAACTCAATGTTGATGTCGCTGCCGGTGGATTGGCTGAAGGTCAAGCATTCGAACATGTCGTTGCCGCGGAGCCGGAAATAAAAGTTCGCCGGAATGGGAATCTTCTCTGCGGTGTCGTTGATCTGAAGGAAGAGGGCGCCGCCGGTGGACTTGAGCCAAAAGGTGCTGCCAAAGATTTTGTGTTGGACATCGACGCCGCTCTTGACCGTCAAAGCTTTGTAGTCAATCCAGGACCCAACGTTGAGTTGTCGTGGGCTCATTCAGCGTCGCCAGATAAAGATTGCGGCCACTGCCAGGACAATGGCGACGCCGAGGTACAGAATGGTTTTGTTGAAATCCGACTGGCCACCGGTGGCCGTGGTCTTCCCCAGGTCGGTAATCGCGGCGAGCTGGCCGGCTTGAGCGGCTTGAGCTTGTTCCCAAACCGTGGATTGAAACTCTTCGCGCTTGGTTTGCTCGGCGGCTTGTCCACCGATGATGTCATTGACCAGGCCAAAGGCTCCCAGGCCCAGAGCCTTGAGCACTTCCGGATCGGAGGTGGTAATCGTGCTGCCACCGGTTGCATTGAAAATATTGAGGCTGCCGCCGTCTGACGCTGCGAGCTGCTCGTTGTTGTTATTGACCGTGCTGGTCGTGTTCGAGCTCTGATTTGGAGATCCGAGAGACCCCATATTATTTCCGAGCGAGCAGGACCAAAGCGAGGAAACCCATCAATGCGACGACGCCGATGATGATCGCCAGAGTGGGGTTCAATCCTCCGTTGCTGTCGCTGCCGAAGTTGAGGCCCGAGGTAGCACTGGACGATGCCGAGGACGACAAGCCCTTGCTACCGCCGCCGCCGCCGCCGCCGCCGCCACCCATTCCTAAGCTGCTGAAGTCCATATTAGCGCCGAATCAAAAAAATTACTGCTACGACTCCGACCGCTGCCACGATCGCGATTGTTAGCCAAGGTGGAGATGCGTCCTTTTTCCCGCCGACAATGAAGTCACCGAACTGATGCGAGAAATCGAACTTGGCTCCACTCGTTGCGGTGGACGCGTTACTTTGGCTAGCGCTGACATCCATGGTTCACTTCCGGAGCACGACAATGACGATGACCAGGAGGACCACGCCGCCGATGATGAACGGGGTCCAGGTTTTCCAGTTGAATCCGGACGCCGCGGTCGGTGACTGTGCCGCAACTTTGTTCGGCGTGGCGCTCTTGCTGTCCAGGGCTCCCTTCACCGTCGAATAGGTGTCCGACAAGGTGTTGAAGAAGCTCGAGACGGAATTGTTATCCGAGCCGTCGTCTTCGCCGATGCCGTCCAGGGTGGCCGTGGTGTCGCCGCCGCCGTCGGACTGCCGTTTGGCGGTGAAGAGATCGAGAATGTTGCTGGCGTTAATCATAGCCTGAAGGGCCAGGCCGGCCTCAGAAAAAAGGAATTAAACTGAGGCCAGCCAGGCCGGGGGGTTTACTCGGGTGGACCGAGGCGTTGGATCAGTGCGGTGATGTTCCTCGCCGTTCCATCGGAGAGAGTCAGGCGGACTTGGAAGTCGGCAACTGGCCGCCCGTTCATCACCATCGGCAGGCCCGAAGTGATTAGATCGTCGTAGTCGAACACAATGTCGTAGCGGTCCGACGTTGGGGTCATCTCGCGAGAGATCAAAATGTCGTCGTTGCGGACCTTGGTCAGGTCCCGCTGGATGATGCTGTCGGTTTCCACCACCACGCTGCTGATGTTGGCGTCGAACAGGGAAATCTGCTGGTAGTAATCACGGCGGGGAAGCGTCGTGATGTCTTGGGTCGTGCCGTTGATCGGAAGGTTGGTCCGGAACCATTTCGCAATCACTCCCATTCTGGGCTGGGACTCGACGCCGTTGCTGTCCTTGACCGTGGCGTAATCGACTTCGACGAAGCCGTCCAGGGTCGGACCGGTCGCGCCGGCTTTGATGTCCACCTCGATTTGGAAAGTGGAAACGTCGCCAGTGGCCCAAGCCAGGCCGTCGCCGACGGCGAGCTGCTTGCGCCAGGGTTCGGCGAGCCAGATTGGCAGCCGGGTCTTGGTGACGTGGCCGGCACCGACTCCGACGCCGTCCGTCTCGATGGCGGCACCGTATTCGCCGTTCAAGCTCATCGCTGTGTTGATGGCGTCCAGCTCAGTGGCCGACATGGTGCGCTGGACCTTGCCGTTTACCTTGAGCCGGATGTCGCCAATGATGTCCGTGACCAGGTCTTTGGCTGTGTCGCCGGCTTCGAGCCAGATGACGTGATACCGAGGGCCGACGGGGATGTCGAAGGTCGCTGTTTTTCCCACGGCAACACCGCTGGCTGTGGGAAGTGATTTTACTCTTTTCATGGTGTGGTGTTGGGGGGTTGCACAGCGACTTAGGCCGAGATGCCAATGCGGGGACCGACGAATTTGTTGAAAACGATGACCGCCACGACGGCCACAACGGCAATGACGGCGTAGAATTTGAGGTTACCCATAAGACGAAGACTGTTGTTGTCAGATTGGCGTTTGCCCTGGTGAAGCTTTCGACGTTCCGGCGCTTACTAACTTCGTGGCAACTGCCAGCGTCGGCGGTTATAGCACAAGTCGAGAACGAAGTGACGTAACTATTTTTGACGTTGCAGGTCCACTGTGATCGTCTATTGTCCCACCGTGCCGACGTTAACCAAAGAAAACAAGCAGACGCTGAAGGCGCTGCTCAGCTCCGGACGCTGGAATAATGAATCCGAAGTGCTGCGTTACGGTCTCCACCTGGTGACCCTAGAGGCAGAGCAGCTCGATGGAGAGCGTAAAATGAAATTGGCCAAAGCGGTGGAGGACCTGGCGAAGCAGGTTAAGGAGCTGAAGGAAAAAAATGAAAGGTCCCAGAACAAAAAAAGGCCGGTGGCTGAATCAACTAAACGGCGCGTCGATCGAAGGGGAAATTAGAACACTCTCCCCTGCTCTGCCGCTCCGTTGTCCAGGTTCATGGCGACGAACTGGCCTGGGACCAGGTTCCGGATCGCCGCCTCGTCAAAGCCGTTCTCCGTGATGAACTTCAGGCTGTTGTTGTCCTGGAGCCGGAAGCTCACGATTTCGGACAGCGCATCCCGAACCTGGTCCCAGG
>Ga0193718_1000221_pt1 | contig 13566 bp, 10 predicted proteins | sample U2a1metaG_FD_144918 | JGI IMG/M metagenome (GOLD analysis project Ga0193718, IMG submission 144918) | Soil microbial communities from a riparian zone of the East river system, Colorado, United States - U2a1 | ecosystem: Environmental > Terrestrial > Soil > Riparian zone | place: USA: East River... | reverse complement strand
GCATCTCAGTGGATGAAGCGGGGAAGCAATATTACCTCGACGTCCACGTCGCCTATCGTCGCGCGTGTCTCAACGCCATCGAGTATCTGAAAAAATTTGGATACACCGGCGAACAAGCCTACGCGATTCTTGGCACCGCGCCTGTCCAGGGTCACATCAGTGGAATTGTGGATATTCCGAACGCCTGCGCCACGTTGTATGTGCCGTCGGAAATTTTCAAATTCGACATCCTGCCGAATGCGAATGGCCCAAAGAAAATGGTCACCGGTAAAATGGACCTCGCGAAAGCCAGGTAGCCTCATGCCATTCTACGATTACACTTGTGACGACTGCGGGAGCTTCTCGCTCTCCCGCAGCGTCGCCGAGCGGGACCAGGTCGCACTATGTCCGGAATGTGATGGCAGGGCGGTCCGGGTTGTGTCGGCGCCGAACTTGAGCCTGATGCCTTCCGGGCGGCGCGAGGCGTTCGCACGAAACGAAAAAAGCCGGCACGAACCCGGAGTGAAGACCCGGCATCGTTGTGAAACTGGATGCGGCTGCGGGACCGCCAAAGGCAATCCCCTCAAATCGACACGAACCGTCGATCTGGGCAAGGCGGGCAAGTTTGAAGCCACCCGAAAACAGAAGCGCCCGTGGATGCTCGGGCATTAGTTTTCGGGCTCAACCGTGACAGTGTGACTGGGGTCAATCGTGGCCATTGGTTCCATATTATTCATAACTAGCCACTTACGATCATCCGCCATGAAAAGGCCAACTACTGTCAAAGTAAATGAAGCGCTCTTTATTTTCGAGGTTGTTAGGTTCTCTGGTGAAACTCAAGATAGCTTGGTGGCGTTTTGTCGCGGGGAGTTTTTTGCGCTAATTGCGGTTCGTGCACCGCATCCAAGGGTTCGGTGCATTCGGAGAGCTTGGACCAAGCCGATCAAAGGAGGCTCGGTATGCGGGGGAGATTATCCCATGTTGGATAACAATCCGAGCGACACTTTCGCCGACCCGTCCAATCGCGATTCCAACAATGGCATTGTGAGCAGCCGTCACGAACGATATGAGCGCTTTCCGGCAGTGGAGTCTGTCCAACGGTCACAGCCCGAGGCGCACAACCTTGGCGGAGGCTGGCAAGTTCGTGAGGCGGCTGTCTTTAGCGCTTCCGACGGAAGGCTTGCGGCGACTGACCGAAAGCTTTTTGGAACGCAAGGCGAAGGTGTTCATCGCTGCGAAAGCCGGCACGCTGTACAATGTGCTTCACCGGCATCGTGGTTTCCTGGAGCAGCTTGGCGGCGCGGGTGACACGGCAAATTTGGATTTCCTCCAGCACGCTGTGACCGGTCACCGTCCGGAACCGGCGATCCAGCGTGCGCCGCGCGATGCCGACTTTGCGCGCGACGGCCGGCACGTCCACGATCGCGTGGCTGAAATTCCAGATGTATTCCACCGCTGCCTGAACCACCTCGTCGCGCACTTCATGCGTGCCGCGAACGGCACCGCCGGACTTGTCCTCGAGAAAATGCGAGAGCAATCCAGTGGCCTGGCGTGAGAAATTGGCCGAGTTCATGGATGGATTCCGATGGATGCTCCCCAGTAAATGCTCGAACTGTGCCCGAAACAGCTCGCGGTTTTCGATGATGGGAAAATTTTGACGCAGGTTGAACGCATGGTCGCGCAGCCACCGTAGCGGTTCATCGCCGTTGAAATGAATCCACATCAGCGTCCAGCCAGTTCTGGGCGATGGCCGGTGGCGATGCCATTCGCCCGGCCGGACCAGAAACGCCTCTCCGGGATTGATGAGCCCGCGATGCTGGCGCGTTTCAAATTCGCCGCTCCCCGCGATGTTCAGTGCAAGACAGAATTCCGGCAGCGTGCGTCCTTCCTTCCATTCGAAATAAAAAACCGGCGTGTCGCTTTGCGGGTAGGGCTCGCCCGGTTTGACGCGCTCCCAGCCGGCGTGCGTGAGGTAAAGAGATTCATGAAACAATGCTTCATTGACCGGCAGTGCATGGCGGAAGGGTCTGATGAGGCTCATTTCTTGGGTTAAGTAATCACATTATTGTTATAATCGTCAAATAAAGACATTTAATGTGGCTCAAAAACAGGATAAAAAGTCGTTGCCCCATGGTCTAATCAAAGGGTTAAATAAGGTTAATCCAATAGTATGTGTTCGCCGCGATGATCGTGCCCGTGACGCCAGCTTTGCGGTAAAGCTAAACGAACAATTGCGAAGCCGCCCGGCATACATGAAAACCAAAGTTCAACGCTACGGATCGGTGGTCGGCGTGAAGGAGAGCGGGGTCGCGCGTTACCAGGAACTGCACGCAGCCGCGTGGCCCGAAGTGCTTTCCATTATCAAACGCAGCCACATACAGAATTATTCAATCTACCTGCGCAAGCTGGCGGATGGGCGGCAATACTTGTTCAGTTATTTCGAATATGTGGGCAACGATTTCATTGCTGACATGGCGCGAATTGCCGCTGAGCCCGAGACCCAACGCTGGTGGGCCGAGTGCGTTCCCTGCCTGGAATTGTTACCGGATCGCGCGTCCGGCGGCGTCTGGTCGCCGATGGAAGAAGTTTTCCATCTCGATTAAATTCATGAACGCATCCCGCAGCATTCGCCGATAGCATCGAAACGATAGAATCATGATTACCCCCAATCCACTTCTCGGCACAGCTTTCCACTCCGTCGGTGCATGCTTTGCGGCGCTCTGTTACACGCCGCAGAAGCGTGTCAACGGCTGGTCATGGCAAAGCTACTGGCTGGTGCAGGCGGCGTTCTGCTGGTTCCTGCTGCCGATCCTCGGCGCGTGGCTAACGATTCCGGAGCTCGGCGCGGTGCTGCGCGAAGCTCCACGCGAGGCGATGCTCGGAGCTTTTGTGCTCGGAGCGGTTTACGGGATTGGTGGGACAGCGTTCGGTGTTTCGATTCGTTACATCGGTTTCTCGCTGACTTACGCGATTGCCATCGGGCTTTCAACGGTGCTCGGCACACTGGTTCCACCGCTGGTGAAAGGCACGCTCGGCACGACCTTGGGCAAGCCGGGTGCAAGCTGGGTCATTGGCGGCATCGTCATCGGCATGATCGGTATTGCATTTACGGGCGCCGCCGGACGGATGAAGGAACGCGATTTAAGCGCGACGGCGAGCCTCGCAGGTTTTTCGCTGGCGAAAGGCCTGTTGCTCTCGCTGCTGGCCGGCGTGCTGTCAGCGGTTTATGGATTCGCGCTGGAAACGGGAGATCCGATTGCGGATGTCGCAACGGCGCATGGCGCGGGCGTGTTTCGCGGGAATGTGGTTTATATTTTCTCGAACACCGGCGCCTTTATTTCGACGGCGATTTATTGCCTGTGGCTGCATCGGAAACACCGGACGCTGGGTGAAATCGTAGAACTGCCCGTGGGCACGGAGAAAGCAAATCTCCCGGTCAACTGGGCGATGGCGGTGCTGACCGGCTGCCTGTGGTACGGACAATTTTTCTTTTACAACCTCGGCCACGTGCGGATGGGGGACTACAAGTTCACGAGCTGGGCCATCCACATGATCATGCTCATCCTGTTCAGCATCGTGGTCGGCGTGGTCTTGCGCGAGTGGCGCGGTTCGCGGGTGATGACTAAAGCCGCCGTAGGCGTCGCGTTCGCCGTGCTACTGGGTGCGGTGCTGCTGTTGACTTATGGGAACCATCTCGCGGAACTTTCCACTCCGCATTAAACCATGATTTTTAAGGCCGGTATTTATGAGCACGACGACGACAGTCCGACTGAGTGATTACAGCCTCGTGGGAAAGGACACCGCCGCGGCCATCGAACAAGGATTGGCCGAGGCGACCTGGTATACCTCGCCCGTAGCCAGGGAAAAGCTGCGCGAGCTTCTGCAGCGCCGGAACTGGCCCGCCATCCGCGACACGATTCTCTGGTTCGCCTTGATTTTCGGTTCGGGTTGGGCGGGCTACAAATTATGGCAGGCTGGAAGCTGGTGGGCGGCGGTGCCGTTGATGATCTACGGGGTGCTTTACGCGTCCACCTCGGATTCGCGCTGGCACGAGTCGGGCCACGGCACGGCTTTCAAGACCGACTGGCTGAATAATGCCTTGTATGAAATTGCTTCCTTCATGGTCATGCGGGAATCGAGTGTCTGGCGCTGGAGCCACACCCGTCATCACAGTGACACGATCATTGTCGGGCGCGATCCGGAAATCGCTGTGCCGCGTCCGCCCGACCTCTTCGGACTGTTCCTGAGCTTCTTTGCAATTAAAGTCATTCCGAAATATTTCAAGCAAGTCCTTCTGCATTGCACGGGCCGGTTGAGTCCCGATGAAAAAACTTTCATCCCGGAATCCGAATATGAAAAGGTGTACCTCCGTGCCCGCATTTACCTCCTGATTTATGCCGGGGTCGTTGGTCTCGCGATTTACGAACGCAGCCTGCTGCCGCTCATGTTCATCGGCCTGCCGACGCTTTATGGTTCCTGGCTGATGCCCATTTACGGTTATACGCAACACGCGGGCCTGGCGGAGAACGTCCTGGATCATCGGCTTAATTGCCGGACGGTCCACATGAATTTCATCCACCGCTATCTATATTGGAACATGAATTTCCATGTGGAGCATCACATGTACCCGCTGGTGCCGTATCACAACCTGCCCAGGCTCCATGAAGTTGTGAGGCCGGATATGCCTGTTCCATATAGCAGCATCTGGAACGCCTGGTGTGAAATTGTTCCCGCCGTTCTGCGCCAGGTCAAAGATCCGGGCTACTGCGTGAAACGCAAGCTGCCCACGCCGACGTTGCGGAATCACGCGCCGCCAACATCCCACATTTTCACGGCCAAGGGTCAGTCGCGGAATGGCTGGATTGAAGTGTGCGTCAGCACGTTCCTGAAAGCGGAGGATGTCATTCGCTTTGATCACGAGAACAAAACTTACGCCATCTATCGCACGGCTGAAGGAACGCTCTACGCGACCGACGGCATTTGCACGCACGGCAACACCCATCTCGCCGATGGGCTCGTCAAAGGCAGGCTGATCGAATGTCCGAAACACAACGGGCGCTTCGACATCACCGACGGCTCGCCGCAACGCCAGCCGGCCTGTGTCGCGCTCAAGACTTACCAGGCGCGCGAACATGACGGGAAAATTTTTCTCGACCTCGCATCCGCCGGCGGCTGCGGGGCTTTGCAGCCGGCCACCACCTACAAATTTCGGGTGGTCAGCAATGAGAACGTCGCCACGTTCATCAAGGAACTCGTGCTCGAGCCCGAGCCCGGTTCACCGATGCCGGCGTATCAGCCCGGCGATTATTTACAACTCGACATCCCGGCCTACGGCGAAATCTCATTCCAGGAAATCGTCGTGAACGCTCCGTTCGCCGAGGTTTGGAAAGCACACCACGTGTTCGACTTCCGGTCGGAAAATGCGTTGCCCGTGCGCCGCAATTACTCGCTGGCCACAAATCCGGCCACGGACAAGCGGCTGCGCTTCAATGTCCGCATTTCCACCCCGCCGCGCGGGCAGGATTGTCTGGCCGGCGCCGGTTCTGCCTACGTCCACCGGCTCAAACCCGGTGATAAAGTCACGGCCATCGGCCCGTTCGGGGCGTTTCACATCAAGGCCGGCGAGGCGGAGATGGTTTATGTCGGCGGCGGCGCGGGCATGGCCCCGCTGCGCTCGCATTTGGCGCACCTGTTTGAAACGCTGAAGACCGGACGCCGCGTGAGTTTCTGGTATGGCGCCCGTTCGCGGCAGGAAATTTTTTATCAGGAATATTTTGAAAACCTGGCGAAACAGTTTTCCAATTTCAGCTTTCATCTGGCACTCTCCGAACCGCAGCCGGGCGATAACTGGACGGGTGCGACCGGCTTCATTCACGAAGTCCTGCTGGAAAATTATCTAAAGAATCACCCCGCTCAAGCGAGTGTTGAGTATTATTTGTGCGGCCCGCCGGTGATGGTGCAGGCAACCACAAAAATGCTCGACGATCTGAATGTGCCTGGGAACCAAATTGCTTTCGACGAGTTTTGATCTTAAAAAACCCGTGAACGTCAAAACGCGCGAATTCGGTAAATTGCCGACCGGCGAAACGGTTGAAGAATTCGCGCTGACCAATGCGCGCGGCATGACGTTGAAGCTCATCACGTACGGCGGCACCATCACCGAACTTCACGTTCCGGATCGGCGCGGTATGACCGCTGATGTGGTTCTCGGATTTAATGACCTTGCCGGTTATCTGGGCAGTCATCCGTATTTTGGTTGTATCGCCGGCCGCGTTTCTGGACGGATTACTAGCGGCAAATTCACGCTTGATGGACGTAACTACCAATTGCTGGTCAATGATCCTCCCAACCATTTGCACGGCGGCGTTACGGGTTTCGACAAACGTCTCTGGCACGCGCAAGTCATCAAGGATTCGAAAGATGCCGTTGGGGTGCACCTCAAGTATCGCAGCCCGGATGGCGAGGAAGGTTACCCCGGCAATGTGGATGTGACTCTAACGTATTTTCTCGATCAGGAAAACGAAGTATGTATCTGTTACACGGCCGTGACGGATCAACCCACGCCGTTGAGCCTGACCAACCATTCGTATTTCAACCTGGCAGGCGAGGGGAGCGGCACGATCGAAAATCATCTGCTTCAGGTTTCATCGTCAGAAATCTCACAGACGGACGCGCAAATGACTTTGCTCGGCGCACGCTCGCCGGTGAAGGGCAAGGCGAACGATTTTAGACGCCCGACGCGACTGGGCGACGCAATTCCCGGCCTGTTGAATTCGCACGGCGATAATTATCTGCTCGCGCAGCCCGCCCGCAAATTTGAGCATGCGGCTCGATTGGAAGATCCGACCAGCGGTCGGGTCATGGAGGTGCTGACCACAGAAAACTGTCTTCAAGTCTATACCGGAGTCTCTCTGGACGGCTCACTCGTCGGAAAATCGGGACGACCGTATCCAAAATTCGGTGGCCTCTGCCTGGAATGCCAGGGCTATCCAGATGGAGTCAACCACCCCGAAATGGGCGACATCATTTTGCGCCCCGGCGAGGTTTACCACCAAACGACCGTTTACCGTTTTTCAAATAAATGAAGCTAAAACTTGTGCGGCATCTTTGGGGCGTGGACGGCACGCTCGGTTACAATCATTACTTGCCGCGCTGGCGGGAAGTCGGCTACGAGGCGCTTGAAATGTCCATTCGCCTGGTCCCGGATCGTCCGGCATTTCTTCGTTTGCTCAAGGAAAACGGTTTGCAATGGGTGCCGCAAATTTTCAGCCGTGACTTTGTGCCGGGTGGGACCGTCCGCGAGCATCTGGATTCGTTGCATCAACAAATCGAGGAGTGCGTGGAACAGCAACCGCTGTTCTTCAATGCGCACAGCGGTTCCGATACCTGGAGCCTGAAGGAAGCCGAGGACTTTTACGGCGCCATGCTGGAAATGGAACGAAAGTTTGGCGTGGCGATTGCCCATGAAACGCATCGGTTGCGCTATTTTGGCAACCCATGGACGACGCGGCCGATTCTTGAACGCTTTCCGGCGCTCAAGCTGACCTGCGATTTTAGCCACTGGGTTTGTGTGGCCGAACGGCTGCTTCCCGATTGCGGGGAAATCATTCAATTGGCGGCGCAACGGTGTCATCATCTCCACGCCCGGGTCGGCTTTGAGGAGGGCCCGCAGGTTTCGGATCCGCGCGCGCCGGAATGGTCGCAGCATGTGGCCGCGCACGAAGGATGGTGGGACCAAATCTGGAAATCCCAGCAACAGCGCGGCATGTCCGCATCGACCTTGGCGCCTGAATTTGGTCCCGCGCCGTATCTTCAATTGTTGCCATATACCCAGGCACCGGTCGCCAACCTGGCGGACATCTGCGACAGGATGGCCCGCCGGCAAGTTGCACGATTCAGCGCCGAATAAAACTTATGTCATCCACTGCGCCGGACCTGAACATTCATGCACCGCTGCCGAAGAAGAAAGATTTCCGCATCGGCATTCTGGGCAGCGGTTTCATTGTCAACGATTGCCACTTGGTCAGCTATCGCAAGGCCGGGTTCAATCCCGTCGCCATCGCTTCGCGCTCGCGGGAAAATGCGGCGAAGGTCGCGGCGCGTCATGCCATTCCGAAAACCTACGACACTTACGAGCAGTTGCTCGATGACCCGTCCATTGAAGTGCTCGACATCGCCGTGCCGCCGAACGCGCAGCTCGCGCTCATCAAGTCCGCCTGCCAACGTAAAACGCTCAAAGGCATCCTTGCCCAGAAACCGCTCGGGTTGAATTACACCGAGGCTCTCGCAGCGGTCGAATATTGCGAGCAAGCGGGCATTACGCTCGCCGTGAATCAGAACATGCGTTACGACCAGTCGGTGCGCGCCGGCAAAGCATTGCTGGAGAACGGCACTATTGGCGAACCGGTGTTTGCCTCGATTGACATGCGTGGCGTGCCCCACTTCATGCCCTGGCAGGAGGAACTCGGTTGGGTGACCTTGCGCATCATGTCCATTCATCACATTGATTGCCTGCGCTATTGGTTTGGTGATCCCGAGGGAATTTATTGCAGCACGCGCACCGATCCACGCACGAAATTTCCGCACACCGACGGCATCTGCACCTACATCCTCGAATACGCGAACGGCCTCCGCTGTGTGGTGATCGACGATATCTGGACCGGGCCCGCCAAGGAAGGTTGTCCCGCCGACATCTCGATCAAATGGCGCATTGAGGGGTTAAACGGCCTTGCCATCGGTGACATTGGCTGGTGCAAGGATCCTTACACCAGTCCTTCGACGATTCGTTACGCGAGCAAGGGTGACAAGGGATTTCACGAACCGAAATGGAGCGAGAGTTGGTTTCCCGACGCCTTTGCCGGAACCATGGCGCAACTTCTGATTGCGCTTGAAACCGGTCAGTCGCCGGCCATCAGCGGACGCGATAATTTGAAAACCATGGCGCTCGTGGACGCGGCCTATTTGAGCGTGGAACAAAAACGGATGGTGAATCTTTCCGAGATAGCGGCTTGAACAAAACCAAAACGAAAGGACAACTTCATGAGACTGGGAATCATCAACAGCGCTTTCGGTCAGGCTGGAGTGGATACCGCCACCGGCCTGAAACACATCGCCCGCATCGGTTTCGATTGCGTGGACATATTCACCGAAGCGATGACTATTTCTAAAAAGGAAAAGCTGCTCATCGCCCGCACCTGCGAGAAGTCCAACCTTCCGGTGATCTCGGTGGTGGTTGTTGCTACTGGCCTGATTGATTTCAACGATCCCGTTCGCGAATTTCATGTCGCGCGTTGCAAAAAGTTTGTTGATCTTGCCAGCGAACTCGGCGCAAAGAACATTCTCCTCGTCCTTGGCGAATACATCTGGCAGCGCGAGGTCATCCCGCCCACGGCACAATGGCAGTGGGCCTTGGAAACCTGCCGGGAAATTGGCGATTACGCCGATCGGAAGAGCGTGGATATCGCGCTGGAGCTGGAACCTTTTCGTTTAAGCCTGCTCAATAATGTGGACGAGATGGTGCGTTTCATAAATGACTGCAAACACCCGCGTGTGCGCGCCAATATTGATGTCAGCCATCTTCTCCTTGCGGACACCAGCCCGCTGGATCTGGCGAAGCTCAAGGGCAAGGCCATCCACGTCCACCTCAGCGACTGCGATGGAAAAGTTCATGGCGATCTCCCGCCGGGGCGCGGCATTGTGAAGTTTGAGCCGTATCTGCAAGCCATCAAGGAATTGAAAATCACCGGCGTTGTTTCCATCGAGTTGGAATATTCGCCCGACCCGAAGCGAATTGTCGAGTGGGTGACGGAAGCCTACACGGAGACTGACAAGCTGATGCGGTTAGTCGGCTTGCGTGAATAAAACAGTCGACTTCGATTCACCTATGGGTGAATCGGCCAGGGCGCTCCCGTGCGTATGCGAACCCCAATATCTAGTCTCCTTTAGCTTCGCGCTCACCGCTTTCGGGGGTTGGTTTGCTCGTTCGTCGAATGGTAGGCTTCTGATCAATGCCTCTTATCATGCGACGATTTTCATTTGGCCACTTTACCCGCTGGTGCTTCTTCATTCTTCTCATTGAAGCGACATGCCTGGTTATTGATTGCGACGCCGCTACGTTGATGTGGGACAGCAATGGTTCAACTGCTCCCAACCCATCCGATGGCAGTGGCAATTGGAATAGCGCCGGACGATGGTGGAATGGCAGCGCGAACCAGAATTGGGCGGATACCAATGATGCGGTTTTTGGCAGCGGAGCCGGTGTCGTCGGGACGTATCTGGTCACAAATAATTCAGCCCTGGTGCAACCCAGTTCCGTTACGTTTACGAACCCTGGCAGTTACACTATCACGACTGACGGCGTAAATGCCGGCCAATTGGCATGGACGGCTCCAAGTGGCGGCATAGGGAGCGTGTCGAGGGGGCTATGGGTGGGCGCTAATGTAACCACTCGGATAGATGTTCCCTGGCGTGATGTCAGCGGCTCGGACATTTTTCTTGGGTCGAACAGCGTGCTGACATTTTCGCAAGGCACTTCAGGGAATAACGGGACCGTAATTTTTAAGGGGTCAGGCGCGACCGTGAGCACGATCAATGCGACCAACGGAACCTGGGGCGGTCCTAACGGCGCTCAATTAACGGCCACCATGGATATAGCCGGCGCAACATTAAATATAAGCAATTCGGCGATTATCAACGCGGGCACCCGCTTTGACATTGGCCGGCCAGTGACTGGCGCGCCGGGAAGTGATGGCGTCGTCAATGTGGGGAATGGTGGTGAGTTCAACGCAAACGTAACATCCGCCGCGGATCCCAATGCGAATCTCCAGCTTTCACGCGGCGGGCCGGCAGTTCTTAACATCATGTCCGGCGGCGTGGTCAGCACTCGCAGTGCTGGCAGTTCTGGCAGGGTTTTACTTATTCCCGATTCGAGTAGCCAAGCGACTTTGAACATCATAGGGGGCTTCCTTAACGCGGGAGTCGGAGCTGGCGGAACCCCGGGCGTGAGCAGTTCCAGCCTTTCATTAATCGCCCTGATGCCGGGTTCGATGTCTTATGGGAGTTCGGCCTCGGCGATATTCAATCTTTTCAACGGAACGGTAACTGCCCAGGGAATTCAGATTGGTTCGACGAACGGAACATTTACTTCCAATCCAACCAATCAAATCAATATCACGGGCGGAATTCTTTATCTGGATGCGTTCAACATAAGCCTGCCCAGGAATACAGGGACGAAGTTTGCGCTCAATCTTTCCGGCGGCACGGTTGCCGCCACGGCGGATTGGTCTCCCGCATGCACGGTGCCCATTAACCTGACCAACATCTATGGCGATATTACTTTTCAGTCGGCAGATGCCGTCGGCAATCCTTTTAACATGGCTATCGCTGCCCCGCTGTCCGGCATTGGTGGTTTCCTAAAAACGGGAAATGGAACGCTGACCTTGACTGGCACGAACACCTACGCTGGCACAACCGCCATCAACGGTGGAACCGTTCTCTTGAATGCCGGCGGCAGCATCACGACCAGCAGCGGTGTCTCCATTACAAACGACGGAATGCTTATTTTGATGAACACCGCGGCGGCCAACAAAGCGGATCGCTTCAACAATAGTGTGCCCATCACGATGAACGGTGGAGCATTTGCCTTTATCAATGACGGAAGCACGGCAAGCTTTAGCGAAACGGCTGGGGCGTTAATCATCAATTCAGGTGTTAATGTAGTGACGGTTTTTCCCGCGATCAATGGACAAACTTCGACGCTTTTATTCAGTTCGATCACGAACTATGGCGGGTCGGTGGATTTTCAAATGAGCAGCGCCGGGACGAGTCAGAACAAAGTGTTTTTCACCTCGCCTCCAGCTCTGGGCGGTTGGATCACGGTCAATGGCAGCTTGGCGGCTTATGATTCGACCAATGGCTTGTACGAAGCCACGACCTACACGGATATTTCCGCGCTCGGTTCGACGATTTCAAATGCGCCGTCCGGGAACGTGCGCATCAACAGCACTGGAAGCGGCGGCAACATTCAGTTGGATTCGAATGCGACGGTCATCAACAGTTTGCAACAAAATACCACCACGGCCGCAATCGTTGATACTGCGAGTAAAACTTTTCGTGTGAACCAGATCGCCGTCAATGCCGGATCACAGTCCCTGAGTGTCGGTGTGGCGCCGGCCAGCGGCGTTTTGACCGCCGGCAGCATGGGTGGCAATTTGACCTTGATCAACAACAGTAGCTTCTCGCCCGGGCTGGTTATCAACGCGTCGCTTCAAGATAATATTTTTCCGTCGTCGCTGACTATTCTTGGCAGCGGGACTGTGACTTTGGCGGCGCCTAATAATACTTACAGCGGCGGCACAACGATTAGCAACGGCACCCTCGCCGTCACGACAGGAACGACGGCGGCGATGCTTTATACAAACATCGGCGGCACACTGAAGGTGAGCGTCGGTGTCGCTGGAACGACGCTGCCCATGAGCGGTTTTACCTTCGGCGGCAATTCGCAATTGGCCTTTGATCTTAAGAAAGCAGTTCCAAATTTATCCGTTCCAATCATCAACGTTGCTGGCGATGTGACATTGAATGGAGATGTTCGAGTAAGCGTGACCAATCCGGTTGGGGGCACAACGGTATTATTGCAGTATAGTGGCGCGCGCAATGGCGCGGGAAGATTTGTTTCAGGCGATTTGCCAGCCGGCGCGGGCATTGTGGATGATCCGGTGAGCAAGCAGGTTTCGCTTATTTATTTTTCCGGCCCGACGGTTTTTGTTCCGTCGCATAATACCAACGGCATTGTGGTGGCGATCGCTACGCCGCAACAATTCGGCGCGGTTGGCGACGGCGTGACGGATGACAGCGCGGCGTTTCAAAACGCCTTAAACACCGCCAACAATTCCGGCGGTGTCGGTGGCGGGGTGGTTTATGTGCCCTCAGGTGTCTATGCGTTTTCCAATTCGATCACGATTCCGCCCGGGGTGACGTTGCAGGGCGATTGGACGGATTGGTCTCAAGATACCAATGGCGTGGCAGGAACACTTTTTAAGATCTATGCCGGGGCAGGGCAGAGCAACGGTACGCCGTTCATCACCATCAATCGCGGCGCATTGAAGGGCGTCTCCATCTGGTATCCCAATCAGAATCCCGCGGGCATCACGCCGTATCCGTTCGCGATTTCCATCAATAGCGATGTGGTGGTGCAGGACGTAGCGTTAATCAATCCATATCAGGGAATCCTCGCCTACTCCGCGGCCAAACATGTGATTTCCAGAGTTTTTGGATCGCCTCTTTACACCGGTATCCAGGTGGATGAGCAATACGACATCAGCCAGCAAGAGGATGTTCGCTTCTCGCCGGATTTTTGGTCGGCGTCGAAGTTGCCTGGCTCGCCTGCGTTTGGCGGCGCACAGGCAACCTGGATGCGATCCAACGGCGCGGCGGAAAGATTGTATCGCGCGGATGGCGAGGCGTGCATGAATGTGGCCATCGACGGCTACAAAGTGGGCATCTCCGGATTGCTGGGGGTTAATGGCGCGCCCGATGCCTCGTTTTACAATTCGACGGTGAGCGATTGCGCCACGGCTTATCTGGATG
>Ga0193718_1000219_pt1 | contig 13595 bp, 11 predicted proteins | sample U2a1metaG_FD_144918 | JGI IMG/M metagenome (GOLD analysis project Ga0193718, IMG submission 144918) | Soil microbial communities from a riparian zone of the East river system, Colorado, United States - U2a1 | ecosystem: Environmental > Terrestrial > Soil > Riparian zone | place: USA: East River... | reverse complement strand
CGTGTTCATGGCAATGCGCTCCGGACACGAAGAGCATGAGCCCGCGGTAAAAGCTTCAGCAGAAGTTGCGAAAACCCTGGTGGCAACCAACGAACCCGCAGCAGCTTCCGAAGCACACGCGGAAGGCGAGCATCACGAAACAGCTCCCTGGATCAAGCGAATTTTTGCCTCACTTTGGATGAATAACGTCTTCTTTACCGGCATTGGAATCATTGGATTATTTTTTATTGCTATTCAATACGCAGCACAGGCCGGGTGGTCAACCCCCATCCGAAGAATACCGCTGGCGATCGGTCATTGGATACCGTATGCGGGAATTTTGATGTTGGTCAGCTGGTTCATTGTAAAGCACGACGTTTTCCACTGGACTCATGCCGACTTATACAGACCGGTTGCAGAAGGCGGTGATAAGATCATACAGGGGAAAAGCGGACTGTGGTATTGGCCTATGGCGAGCGGTACGTTTCCTATGTTCTACATTGCCAGAATGGTGATCTTCTTTGGCTTATGGTATTTGTTCTTCGTCTGGATCAGGAAAGAAATCCTGACCCAGGATGAAGACGGTTCGACTGAACATTGGTACAATGCAAGGAAATTCTCAGCCATTTTTCTGATCATCTTCGCGGTGAGTTCCTCCATGGCGGCCTGGGATTGGGTAATGAGCATTGATCCGCACTGGTATAGTACCATGAATGGCTGGTATGTTTTCGCCAGCTGGTGGGTAACCGGGTTGGCGGCTATTACCTTGATTGTTATCAACCTGAAAGATGCCGGGTACCTCAAAATGGTCAATTCCAACCACCTTCACGACTTGGGAAAATTCTGTTTCGCATTTAGCATTTTCTGGACCTATATCTGGTTTAGCCAGTTTTTGCTGATCTATTATGCCAATATTCCTGAAGAAACGATCTATTTTGTCGAACGGCTGAAAAACCCACCCTACAGTTGGATATTTTATGCTAATCTTTTCTTAAACTTTGTATTCCCGTTCCTGTTGTTGATGACGCGCGACGCAAAACGCCAGAGTTCCATGCTGAAGGTAGTTTGCCCCATTATCATTGTTGGCCATTGGTTTGATTTTTACAATATGGTCACTCCCGGCGTGATGCAAGACCAGGGTGGGGTTGGATTCCTGGAAATCGGAATGACCTTGATATTTGCGGCAGGGTTTTTATTTGTAGTCCTTTCCAGTCTGGCAAAAGCGCCCCTGGTGGCCAAACATGACCCGCTGATGGAAGAAAGTTTACATCATCACATTTGATAGAAGAAGCTGATTAAAAGATAAAGCTATGATGAGTATTGTTATCGGGTTAGGAGTTGTACTGGTACTCGCCATTCTGTACATGATCTTCAGAATCAGCAGCCTGGTAGGGTTAGTGAAGGGCGAGAAAGAAAAGGTCAAAAAGGTCGATTCCTGGAATTCCATAAATGCCGTCCTTTTCATGGTCTTTTCGGTTGGCAGCATTGGCGGATTCCTGTGGTATTCTTTCGCGAATTTTGACGGATATACATTGCCGGTGGCATCGAGCCATGGAAAAATTACCGACGGTCTTTTCTGGGTCACCATGTGGATTTCCGTTATCGCTTTTATCATTATCAGCGTTGCGATGTTCTGGTTTACCTATAAATACCAGTACCGCGAGGACAGGAAAGCGGAGTTCATCCCTGATAATCATACCCTTGAAATTATCTGGACGATTGTTCCGGCGATTGTCCTCGCGCTGCTTATTTTCCGAGGCTTGCGGGTCTGGAATGATATTACCGGCCCGGCTAAGCCAAATGCCGAAATCATTGAATTGATTGGTCAGCAGTTTGCGTGGACCGCCCGGTATCCCGGAACAAAAGATAAAGAACTCGGGACTGTCAACTATAAATTGATCGATGCGTCGAATGAATTTGGCCTGGATATGCGGGACAAGAATTCCTTCGACGATTTTAAGTCACTCGAATTGCATCTGCCCGTCGGGAGGGAGGTATTGCTTAAAATCAGGGCCAAGGATGTTTTGCACAGCGTTTACCTTCCTCATTTTCGTGTAAAAATGGATGCCGTTCCCGGAATGGTAACTCAGTTTAAATTTACTCCCACGGTGACCACCCAGCACATGCGCGATTCCCTGGGTAATCCCAAATTTAACTATGAAATGGCCTGTGCCGAGATCTGCGGAAAAGGACATTTCTCCATGCGTTTCCCCGTGGTAGTAGATGAGCCTGAAGTCTATGAAAAATGGAAAGCGTCACAGGAATCCTGGTTGAAACAAAATCCGGATTATTTAAAACGCGTGCCGGCCGAACTTCGGGAAGCCGCGATCATTAAGGCGGGCTTGCCGATCGACAATGCGACAGCCGGCTCAGTAAGAACAGTATCAGCTAATTAATTTACGCATCATGGCAACTACCCATATTCATACTTCTGCAGATGTCCACCACGATGACCATGACGAAGAACATGCTCATCATGGCAATTTTTGGACTTCTTATGTTTTTTGCCAGGACCACAAAGTCATTGCCAAGCAATTCCTCATTACGGGTATGGCCTGGGCACTCCTGGGTGGTATCTTTTCGGTTATTTTTCGCCTTCAGCTGGGTTTTCCGGAAGCCAGCCTGGCTTGGTTAAAGCCCGTACTGGGTGGGTGGATCACGGAACAGGGAAAAATTGACCCTGAATTCTATCTGGCGCTCGTCACCATGCACGGAACCATCATGGTCTTCTTTGTGCTCACAGCCGGATTGAGCGGAACCTTCAGCAACTTTCTCATTCCACTTCAAGTAGGAGCCCGGGACATGGCCTCGGGTTTTATGAATATGCTTTCCTACTGGTTCTTCTTCCTGTCCAGTTGCGTCATGGGCACCTCACTATTTTTGTCAACCGGTCCTGCCGCCGGCGGGTGGACGGTTTATCCACCCTTGAGCGCCTTACCGCAGGCGATCTCCGGTTCCGGATTGGGAATGACGCTTTGGCTCGTGGCGATGGCGCTCTTCATCGTGAGCACCTTGCTTGGAGGGATCAATTATATTACCACGATCATCAACTTAAGGACGCAGGGAATGTCCTTTACCAAATTGCCGCTCACGATCTGGGCCTTCTTGTTTACAGCGATCATTGGTCTGCTTTCATTCCCGGTCCTCTTCAGCGCGGCCTTGTTGTTGATCTTTGACCGGAGTTTCGGTACAAGTTTTTTCTTGTCGGATATCTACGTTGCCGGGGAAGCGCTTCCGAATCAAGGAGGAAGCCCGATCTTGTTTCAGCACTTGTTCTGGTTCCTCGGTCACCCTGAAGTATATATTGTGCTGCTGCCAGCCCTGGGGATCACCTCCGAAATCATTGCAACCAATTCGCGAAAGCCCATCTTTGGATACAAAGCCATGGTGGGCTCCATGTTGTTCATCACCATTCTTTCCTTCGTGGTATGGGCTCATCACATGTTTGTAACGGGCATGAATCCTTTCCTGGGTTCCATTTTTACCTTACTGACCTTGATTATCGCTGTCCCGTCGGCAGTAAAGATCTTTAACTATGTCACTACCCTGTGGAAGGGCAACATCCGGTTTACACCGGCGATGCTCTTCTCTATCGGTCTGGTCTCGTTCTTCCTTACCGGTGGGATCACCGGCATCTTTCTGGGTAATTCAGCGGTAGACATCCAACTGCACGATACTTATTTTATAGTGGCGCATTTCCATTTGGTGATGGGTAGCGCGTCGTTCTTTGGCATGCTGGCTGGCGTATACCACTGGTTCCCGAAGATGTTTGGCAGGCTCATGGATGACCGGCTGGGATACATCCACTTTTGGATCACATTTATCGGCGTCTATTTGGTCTTTTTCCCGATGCATTACATTGGCATTGCCGGCTTTCCAAGAAGATATTATTCCTGGACCAATTTCGAGACCTTTAGCGGGTTCACCGACCTGAATACGCTGATCAGTATAGCGGCTATCCTGACGTTGGCAGCGCAGTTTATTTTCCTCTTTAATTTTATATACAGCATTTTCAGAGGCAAAGCAGCTCCCGCCAACCCCTGGAATTCAACAACACTGGAATGGACAACACCGCAACATCCCCAGCACGGCAACTGGCCAGGAGCCATTCCGACCGTGTACCGCTGGCCTTATGATTATAGTAAGCCGGGCGCCAAAGAAGATTTCATTCCTCAGCACATTCCGTATTCTGAAACGCCGGAGTCTAATTTGCCCCATGAGAATGAGCAGATCAAATTGGAATTGGGTAATGGTGGAGCCATTGTGGTAGAGGATAAGAAACACTAAGCCGGCGGTTTAGACCAGGACTTGAACTCAACAGCGATCGGGGGATTTCGTAAGCTTTGCTTCAGTACCCTGATCGCTGTTTATTTTCTCATCCTGGTAGGAGGGATCGTCCGCAGTACTGGTTCGGGAATGGGTTGTCCCGATTGGCCAAAATGCTTTGGGCGGTGGACGCCACCGACGTCGGCAGAGCAGCTTCCGGAGAACTACAAAGAAGTGAATTCCGCTTTCCGCGAAAAGAAATATCAGAAGTTCATAAAGTATTTGCGCGCCTTCGGACTTGATGCCACAGCAGAAAAAATGCAGCACGATAAATCCATTTTGGCAGAAGATGATTTCAATGTCGTCAAAGCCTGGATCGAATATGTGAACCGCCTTGTCGGGGTAGCGATAGGCCTGTTTATAATCGCGTTGTTCTGGAAGTCAATTCGCCTGCGCAAGTTCTATCCCTCTATTTTCATTTTTTCGTTAGTGGTATTGATCGCGGTGATCGTGCAGGGATGGTTCGGTTCTATTGTGGTGTCCACCAACCTTACCACCTGGACCGTGACGGTCCACATGCTATTGGCGCTGGTAATGGTAGGGTTGCTTGTGTATTTGTTGCGGCTAAGTGAAGACGGCCGTGATTACGGCGCGTCTGCCGGATTGAAAGGGGTATTGTTAGCATGCATCGCGACCCTGTTGATTCAGATTTTTTTTGGTACACAGGTCAGGGAATCCATCGACCGGCTTGCCACGCTGAATGTGATCAGGGAAAGCTGGATTTCCCAATTGGGGATTTCGTTTCTTGTCCATCGGTCATTTTCATTGTTGGTATTGCTCCTCCATTTGATTTTGGTAATAAAATTGGTGAAAACAGGAGAAAATAATCCTTTATCCCTTGGGCTAATAGTTTTACTTTTAGGGACGGCCGCGACAGGGGTGGGGATGGCCTGGTGGGCTGTGCCCGCCGTGCTGCAACCGATCCATTTAGTATTGGCGACAGGAGCATTGGGGTTGCAATTAATGCTGTTTTTTAGAATGTACGTGCGACAACAAGAGGTGTTAACAAATTGATATGGTTTCGCAAGAAATTCAGCTTTCCGGATCGATTCATTTCCTAGCTAAGGCGAAGGCATTCAACGAATTGCTGAAAGTGAGATTGTCTTTTCTGGTGGCATTTTCCTGTGCTTTTGGTTATGGCCTGGCAACGCAGGGACGGGTGAATTGGGAGACGCTTCTGATGTTGACGTTGGGAGGGTTCCTGCTTTCTGGAGCTTCCGTTGGCCTCAACCAGGTGATGGAGAGAGATATCGATAAACTGATGACCCGGACGATGAACCGTCCTTTGCCTACACACCGTCTTTCTGTTCGGGAAGCGCTCGCCTTTATCTTTCTTTGTTTTGCCGGCAGTATGATCTTGCTGTGGATGTACACGAATCCGTTGACCGTATTTTTATCGGTCATCTCCATGGTCTTGTATTGTTTTGCTTACACCCCCTTGAAGCGGGTGGGTCCTGTAGCGGTGTTTGTCGGTGCCATTCCCGGCGCATTTCCGCCTTTGCTGGGATGGGTTGCCGCCACGGGTTCTATTTCGCACGAGGCCTTGATCATCTTTGGGATCCAGTTTATCTGGCAGTTCCCTCACTTCTGGGCGATTGCCTGGGTGTCGGACGACGATTATAAAAAAGCCGGCTTTAGACTTTTGCCTTCAGGAGGCGGGAAGGATTTGAATACGGCCGTTCAGATCATGATCTATACTATGTTCCTCATTCCGCTTGGATTACTTCCTGCCAAATTTGGGATCACCGGACTGGACTCGGCCATCGTGGCGACCGTCTGCGGCGTTGCCTTTTTTGCTCAGACCTTTTCGCTATTAAAAACGGGCAGCCGTCAATCTGCGCTGCGACTCATGTTTGGATCTTTTTTGTATTTACCGATTGTTCAGATTGCGTATTTATTAGATAAGATCCAATAACGAATGATCAATTAGCAAATGTGCCGATGTGCCAATGGGTTTACCACCAATGACCAATAACCACCACCAATGACCACCGAATTCAAAATTGTTGAGGAACCGAAGAAGCCGATTTCCATGCATCCGAAGAAATTTGCGATGTGGCTGTTTCTTGCCAGTGTAGGGATGTTGTTTGCGGCTTTTACCTCGGCCTACATTGTCAGGCAGGCGGAGGGGAACTGGGTTTATTTTGAGTTGCCGAGACTTTTTTATTATACCACGGCCATTATTGTGCTAAGTTCTGTAACAATGCAATGGGCGTACGGGTCGGCAAAAAAAGATAATCTGAACCGGGTGAAATGGCTGGTGAGCGCGACTTCGGTTTTGGGGATTGTTTTTCTGGCCGGGCAGGTATTGGCCTGGCGCGAGTTAGTGAAAATGAGTGTCTATTTTGTAGGGAACCCGTCAGGTTCGTTTCTTTATGTTCTCACCGGATTGCACGGTCTGCACCTGGTCACAGCCATTATTTTCCTGTTGATTGTGCTGAACGCCACCTGGAACTATAAGGTCCATTCAAAAAACATGGCGCAGATGGAAATGTGTACAACCTACTGGCATTTTTTGAGCGGTCTTTGGCTTTATTTATTTGTATTCCTATTATTGTACCGTTGAATTGTTGATTAAATTAGGCGAAAAACGAATTAGATCTATGGCACATTCTACAGCCACAACAGCACCAGGTGAAAGCCTATGGGATGGCGGAGTTTCCCCGATGGGCGTCAGCTATGGCAAGCTCATGATGTGGTTTTTTCTGCTCTCTGACGCATTTACCTTCTCTGGACTATTAATTACCTATGGATTGGTAAGGTCCTCCCACCAGGCCTATAACGGGGCGGCAGAAGCCTTTACATTTTCCCACGACTATTGGCCTGTTCCGGAGCGCGTTTATGAAGCTGTTCCTTTTTTACATGGTGTAACCCTGCCCTTGGTTTTTGTAGGGATCATGACCTTCGTTCTTATCATGAGCAGCGTAACGATGGTATTGGCCGTTGAAGCCGGTCATCGTATGGACCGGGCCGCGGTCGAGAAGTGGATGCTCTGGACGATCCTGGGCGGGATTACTTTTCTGGGATGTCAGGCATGGGAATGGACGCACTTCATCGTTGGGACAGACGCGGGCACGACCATCAAAGAATTTGTGAATGGAGACCTGGTCACCCGGGTGATTCATGGGGCCAATCTTCACGAAAACCAATACGGACCTCCGGATTTTGCCGATTTCTTTTTCTTTATCACGGGCTTCCACGGGTTTCACGTATTCAGCGGAGTGTTGTTTAACTTTCTTATTTACTACAATACGGTGACCGGCGTTTACGACCGCCGTGGACATTACGAAATGGTCGAAAAGGTGGGATTGTACTGGCACTTTGTGGACCTGGTTTGGGTATTTGTATTTACATTTTTCTATCTGGTTTAATTTTAATCCGAAATAAACATGGCGCACGACGAACCTCAGGTAACCGTACTACCTCCCGACAAAGAAAAGATCAAGAAGCTATGGACCGTTGCATTGATTTTGCTGGTGATCACGATTTGTGAATTCATTGTTGCCTTCACCCTTCATCATGGCCCGTTAAAAACTTCCATTTTCGTCGTAATGACGATCGTAAAGGCGGCGTATATCGTAGGTGAATTCATGCACCTTCGCTACGAAGCTAAATTATTGATGTGGTCCATTTTGATCCCAATGTCTTTTGTAGTCTGGATGCTCGTCGCATTTGTCTACGAAGGCATGAAAATTTCCCTGGTTCGCTGGTAAATCCTTGCGGTATTCATACGGAGGGCTCTAAAGATGAGACTTTAGCCCTCTTTTTGTGTTCCATACGATGACAAGAAAAATCATTTATCTTTTTTTGGCGCTGTTACTTCCGGTATTGATCTTTCTTTTTTTGAAGAAGTTCGGAAAAAATGAGTTCAATATACCCATCTACTACCAGCACAGAGTGGACAGCCTGAATGCTATTTGCGGAACACATTATGCTCAACCCTACCAACTGGCAGATTCCGTCCTTCAACATGTAGGGTGGGAGGGAAAGGCTGCTTCGCTATTCGTATTCCAAAGGGAAGTTATGGCAAATAAAGAATTCAAGAGGGCGCTTGAATCTTTTGATCAAAAAGAGTTTCAGGTAGTGGAGGCAGACTCTCAAAAAATGAGCGAAGCGCTGGCTGCCCGGTGGTCGTCCTGCGTGTTTATGGTGCATGCGCCGCGGAATGTGGTATTGGTGGATAACAAAAAAAGAATTCGGGGATATTATGTTATCGGTTCCCGGGAAGAGACGGACCGGCTGATTGTGGAAATGGAAATTTTATTGAAAAAGTATTAAATCATGAACAAAGAACGATACGGTAAATTGATCATTATCCTGTCCATTGTCATTCCGGTGGCGGTGGCTATTCTCTTTAAAGTGAGGATAGCGGGGTATGACTTTTCATTCCTGCCATCCATTTATGCGAGCATCAATGGCGTCACGGCCATCTTGCTGATTACGGCGTTCATAGCAATAAGAAATAAAATGCGCAAACTGCACGAGCGGATCATGAAGATCTGCATTGGTTTGTCCGCGTCGTTCCTGATCATGTACATTCTTTATCACATGACTTCCGACCCCACCCCCTATGGTGGAGAGGGCGTGTGGCGCTACGTTTACTTCATCATCCTGGTGACCCATATTGCGCTGTCGGTAGCGGTGATCCCCATGGTCTTATTTACCCTTGCACGGGCCCTGGCGGGGAATTTTGAAAGGCACCGGGCATTAGCTAAATTTACGTTGCCTGTTTGGTTGTACGTGGCGGTGACGGGGGTAATTGTATACTTGATGATTAGTCCTTACTACCCAAAGTAGAATTGTTTCCCGCAGATCTCGCAGATTTCGCTGACCTATCTGCGTAAATCTGCGAGATCCGACTACGCTAGGGCTTCGTCGGACAGGTCTGCGGGAAACAAATTCAGGAAACAAACCATAGTAAACGCATGAAAAAATTATTTCTCTGCATGGTAGTCCTCATCGCACCGGGTGCCTCCTTCGCCCAGTGTGCCATGTGTCGTTCGATCCTTGAAAATAATCTAAGCAATGGCAACGTTGGTATTGCCGCCGGCATCAATTTTGGCATTCTGTATCTTTTCCTGGCACCCTACACATTCGTTGCCCTAATCGCCTATCTTTGGTATCGAACCAGTAAAAACAATGCCCGAAAGGAGTTTGATCAAGGCTCAGTTTTACGGTAAATGTCCTCACTGTCGGGAAGGAGACATGTTCAAGTACCCGATCCGGAAGATTTTGAAGTTCAGCGCCATGAACGACAATTGTCCTCACTGCGGCGTTTCTTTTTCACCTGAGCCCGGATTCTATTTTGGAGCGATGTTTGTGAGCTATGCCTTAACGGTCGGGCTCTTTGTGTTTGTCGGACTCACGCTTTATTTTCTTTTTAATCCTTCCGACACGGTGTATATTAGTAGCATCACCGTTGCCACCATTCTATTTACCCCATTCTCCTTTCGCTATTCCAGGGTGTTATTCTTGTATTGGTTTGGCGGGTATCACTATAAACCGTAAAGGTTCACGCAAAGAACGCAAAGTTAGGCACGCTAAGGGCGCAAAGTCCTTTTATTCCTTCCCTTTGCGAACTTTGCGTTTCCCTTTGCGCGCTTTGCGTGAAACGCATTTGGCCCGGACACTGTAAGACTGAAGATTTTCTTAATTTTAAAGGATTGACAAATCCCCGATGTTGAGACCGAACCAACTCGTTCCCCTGTTCCTCTCGCTGTTTTTTTTAATCCTCGGATTACTGTCGGGTGCCTATTTCGACAATCCATTATCTGAGAAGGAAATAGCACACGGAATTTCCAGATCGGTTCAACAGGAATTGGCCAGGGTAGAAAAGGAAGCGGCCGTCTTTCTAATCAAACCCAGCGAAAATCCTTCCTGGCAATCCATAGAAGATTCGTTTTTTTTGATGGACAGCCTGACGGTATTGGAATGGACAACCAACGATTTTCTCCCCGATGTCCGAACCCTGCAAGACAATTTTACCCTCAGGCTGCTTCATGTGACGCAAGGTGATTTTCTGCTGAGAAAATGGCCGATCCGGGGTCCTGTGTTCCTGCTTTTCGTCTTGCCTCTCCAAAAGGATTACAACATTGTTAATAATTACCTTTCTCCGTGGTGGAATCCCTCCATTTTTAAGGCACCCCTTCGCATCGCTGAGCCGTCCGGCGACGGGGAACCGGTTCTTTCTGAAGAAGGGCAGTGCATTTTTAAAATCCGCGATCCGCAGGGGCATGCCGGGGAAAGTTCGCCCCATGTCCCCGGACTGCTTTCCGTGACACTCTCCATTATAGCATCCCTCTTTTTTTCGTATGGTGTTATCGGGTATTGGCACAAACAAAAAAAATACGAGGTAGCATTTTTGGGAATGGCTGTTTCTCTATTCTCGTTGCGGATTGCCATGGTGAAGTTCAATTTTCCAAACGCCTTCAGCGATTTCCTTTTGTTTGATCCGCATCGGTTCGCGTCCTCCAGTTTCAACGCCTCGATGGGTGATCTGTTGTTGAATGCCCTGGTCGTCCTGGTGCTCTGCCTGTACCTTTTCCTGACTTACCCGCACTGGAAGGTCGTCAGGCAACTCATCGCCGCACCTCCTTTTTATAAACTGGTGACGTGTACGGTATGCCTTTTTATTTGCTTTTTATCGCTCCTGTATCCGTATTTATTCGTTGAAATTATTTACCACAACTCCTCCATTTCCCTGGAGATCACCGATTCCGTTTCGTTCGATAGCATCCGGTGGGTGGCACTGCTGTCCCTGTTCGCAGGGGGTACCAGCAGCTTCCTGTTTATCCATGTTTTTTTTAGGATCACACTCCTCCTGATACGGCGAAACCGGAAGGGTTTTTGGACAGCCGGTTGCGCATCGGGGCTGATGTTCCTTGCTTTTTTTTTAGCTACCCAGAAAAGCTATTGGATCACCCTGGAGATAGGCTTACTCTATTTTGCTGTCCTCTTTGTCGGGAACATTGTTCAGCAGTTTAAGGGTTTTACATTCAAGACGTTTGTTTACTTTCTGGTGGTCACGATTATCCTGGCATTTCAGGGCGCATTAAGTTTGAAGAAATTCAATGAAGAAAGGAGAGTGAACGACCAGTTCCGGTTCGGCAATAAGTTTTTGGTGGACCAGGATGTTTTGGGGGAATTTCTATTGAACGAAAGTTCACATAAGATCGCCAACGATCCGTTCATCCAATCCATCTTTTTTAGCCCGTTTCTATCGAAGAACAGTATCCGGCAAAAGATCCGGCAGTTTTATCTGAATACCTACTTCAACCGCTACGGCATCGATATCTATTTGTTCAATACCAGTGGTGAGCCATACCATCCTCAGGTGTCCGTTAGTTTTGCTGACTTGATCAGGAACTATCAGGGGGAAAAGTATAAGACGGCCTATCCCGGAATTTACTTTATCAATACGCCGACGGCGGAAGCTACCAAACAGTATCTGGTGATCATACCGGTAACGCGCCATCGGTTGGCAGCCGGTTTTGTGGTATTGAATCTCAAGCTGAAAAAGGTAATTCCAAGGAATGTGTACCCGGAATTGCTGGTGGACAACCGGTTCAGCCATTATTTCAAGAGTAAGGAATTCAGTTATGCTGTCTACTCCAAAGGCAACCTGACGAATAGTTTTGGGGAGTTCAATTATGAAAAGGATTTTAACAAAAATCTGCTTACTCAAAGTCCTCTATTTCAGCGTGGCGTGGCGGATAATGGTTTCTATCACATTGGAATTGAGGATCAAAGCGGCCAGTCGGCCATTGTTACGGCCAGGATATATCCGGTGTTTTTCCTGATTACCAATTTTGCCTTTCTTTTTGTGATGGGGCTCGTCGTGGTGCTGCTGGTATTGCTGATCATCGGATCGGCGACGTGGGCGAGAGGCGGCAGGTTGGATTATGCAGCGCGAATTCAAACGTACGTTTACCTTGCTTTCTTTTTGCCCCTGGTAACCGTCAGTATTACCACCTTGAGTTTGACCAATCGCTCGGCCGAAGTTCAGCTCCAAACGGAATACGAAGAGCGATCGCGGATTTTGGGTGAAAAAATGTCCGGCCCATTGGAAAAATTTACAGAAGATCCGGACCACTACCGAAGCGAAAATCAGATTGCAGAATTAGCCAAGCTCGCCGACCTGGACGCGTCCGTCTATGGTACCGACGGAGCGCTGATCGTATCCAGCCAGCCCTTGATTTTTGAAAAGCAATTGATATCAACGCTCATCAACCGAAAAGCATGGCATGCCATTGTTCACGATAAAGAGACTTCGTTCATTGCCGATGAGCGAATCGGCAAGCTTCGCTATAACTGTTCCTATGTCGCCATCAAATCGGCCCAGTCCGGAACGGACCTGGGTATTCTGAGCATTCCTTTCTTTGGATCCGCCCAGTCATTGGAGAAAATACAGATCAACGTATTGGCTAACATTCTGACGGTGTTTGTGCTCGTTTTCATTTTGTTCTCTGTATTGTCATTTCTCGTCGCCAATGGCCTGACCTTTCCGCTGCGCTTTATCGCGAAGTCAATAAAAAGGACGACACTGACCGATAAAAACCAGATCATCCAATGGAAGTCAAATGATGAAATCGGCCTGCTGGCCGGGGAATACAACCGGATGATCAAAAATCTGGAACAAAGCCGAAACGAACTGGCCCGTGTGCAGAAGGAGACTGCCTGGCGCGAAATAGCAAAGCAGGTAGCGCACGAGATCAAGAACCCGCTGACCCCCATGAAGTTGATACTGCAACAAATGGAGCAGTCCCTGAACAACAAGGACCTTGGCCCTGAAAAGTCAAGGAAGGCGATTGAAACCTTGTTGACGCAGGTGGAGATCCTGAATGAGATTGCCACCTCCTTCAGTACCTTCGCCCGGATGCCTGCGCCGGTCCTTGAACAAATTGATCTTTCTGCCTTACTGAAGAATGTCGTTAGCCTTCATCAAACCTATCCGGAAGGAACCGTATCGCTGAAGCTGGGCACACCCACCCTTTATGTCCTGGGAAACGAGCTGCTCCTGAGCCGCGTTTTCGGAAATATTATTCTCAATGCGCTGCAGTCTGGCAAAGAGGGCAGGAAGGTAGCGGTTCAGATTTCGGCGGAACGAATTGAAAATAAATGCCTGGTTCGCTTTGCCGATGATGGCCGGGGCATTGATACAGACATCCGCGACAAGGTGTTTTTGCCCCACTTCAGTACGAAAAGAACCGGATCAGGTTTGGGACTCGCCATTGCAAAACAGGGCATCGAGCAAACGGGTGGAAGGGTTTGGTTTGAAACCAGCCCGGATC
>Ga0193718_1000218_pt1 | contig 13654 bp, 12 predicted proteins | sample U2a1metaG_FD_144918 | JGI IMG/M metagenome (GOLD analysis project Ga0193718, IMG submission 144918) | Soil microbial communities from a riparian zone of the East river system, Colorado, United States - U2a1 | ecosystem: Environmental > Terrestrial > Soil > Riparian zone | place: USA: East River... | reverse complement strand
GAAGTAATATTCTTCCACCTTCGCAATTCGATTTGCCGTCTTTATCATGAACTTTGTACTACTATTATAATAACCCTACTTTCTCAAGTTCCCTATTCGCTCAGGAGTTGGGAAGTTCTAGTCATTAGTCATTGGTCATTAGTCATTGGTCATTGGTGGTGAATTGTTAATTCTTAGTGTTCCCCACCAATAACTAATGACTAATGACCAATTGCTTACTTGTACTCTATCTTCGCCTTCTTATACTCTCCTAAAACCGTCAGGTTTTTTACCTGCCGCAATACACGGTGAACTGCCGAATGATAGTCCTTTCTTCTTTTCCATTCCACGTCAATATGGATCTGGTACTCACTTGGCTTGCCAATGACGGGAATCGACTGGATCTTGGATAGGTTGATCCCACTTTCTTTGAACGTCATGAGTGCATCGGCCAGGCTGCCCACTGCGTTGGCTACTTCAAAGCACAATGATGCCTTATTTGTTTCCGTACTGAGGTTTGATTTTTTGGAAAGGATCAAAAAGCGCGTAAAGTTCTTTTTATTGGTCTCAATCCGCTTATCCAGGATCTGCAACCCGAATTTTTTAGCAGCTAGCTCGTTGGCAATGGCCGCCGTGTCTTTCAGTTTTCTGTCCCTGATCTTTTTGGCGGACAGCGCCGTGTCGTCGCTTTCCTTGATCTCTACACCGTTCAGTTTGTGTAAATAATCCGAGCATTGACGGATGGCCATGGGGTGCGACTCAATGCTTTTGATATCCCCGCGTTTCACTCCCGGCAATGCGAGCAGGTGCAGGTGAATAGGTAAGTACACTTCCCCGACAATCGAAAAATGATAGTCCTGAAGGAGAAAATAATTGGGCAGAATGCTTCCGGCGATGGAGTTTTCAATAGCCATGACAGCAAAATCCGCTTTGTCTTGCTTTAATGTTTCGCATAAGCTGTAGAACGTAAGGCATTCAACAGGATCCACCGGCCCAAAATAAGCCAGCGCAGCCACCTCGTGGAAGCTGGTAGCTATACCCTGAATCGCGACCTTTAATTTCTTGTTCTTCATCTTAATTTTTTCCCTCTCCTCCCCCCTCTCCTCCCCCCTCTCCATCTATGGAGAGGGGGGCAGGGGGGTGAGGTGTACAAAAGAAAAGTCCCGGCTTTTACCAGGACTTTTTTGAGTTTCTTGTTCTATTTTTAATCAACAAAACGCTCTTCCAAGTCCTGCCCGGGATCCAAAAAAGTAATAAAAATAATAGCCTTTGTTGAACATGTTGCTGCGTTCGATGGCGCTAAGAAAGATGAAAATTTTCTTTTGCGCAACTTATGCGGCATTATTTCACGAAATTTTAACACCCCGCTAACTACTGTTAGTTGATTTAATACCCCGATAAGATCGGGGCAGGCTCCGGATGAGATCAGACAGGGCCCCCGATCCCATCGGGCAGGTTTACCAATTCCATCAGGGAACGCCATAGAAGGGTTGGCGGTTAAGGCCCGGATCAATTATCTTTACTTAAACGAAACACTATGAAATATTCCATTCAACTTCTGTTTATGGCACTTCTGATCCTGTGGGCCTGCGGTAAATCCGGTGGGAATGCCGGTCATGAAGACCACGATGATACTGTTGAAGACGAGGGTCCCAATCAGGCGCTTTACCACCAGGTTAATGAACTCCACGAGGATGTCATGTTCAAAATGGAAGATATTTATAAACTAAAAGGAGAGCTGGAGGAAAAGATCGCCAAGACCCCTACCCTGACGGCCGATAAAAAGAAGGAATTGGAGCAAATGATAGCCGGGCTCGACTCCGCCGATCATGCCATGCGCGACTGGATGCATGGCTGGATGAGCAACCCTCCCGATACGACCGATCAGGAAAAAACCCGCGAATACTTTGAAACCGAAATGGAGAAGATTAAGAAGGTGAGTGAACTGACGAATGATGTGATTGCCAAGGCGAAGGAAGGGGTCGGGAAGAAGTAGTCAATAGGTCTTCGCCAGCCCCCGCGCACCCTCTGACTCCGCGCCTACGCCAAACTCAGGACCAAGGACTTAATTGCCGGGGGGCTTCCTCAAGTATACATTCCCATACTTCGACTCAAAACTGTACCGCGGGCCGGAACCGGGTTTCGCTGAAACAGAGGTATGAAAGTCTTTTTCCTGAATGTTGTCGTTTGAAAACTTCAATTCCAGGTTGGTGTAGATGTTGCCGAAGTTGGTCTCTGCGATCAATTCCCCGGTCGAGCGTTCGGCCAGGGCAGCGTCTACGCCGCCGTAGGTAGCCTCAACGGTCAGCGGTCCGGTAAACTCCTTTATTTCGACCATCCCATAAACCGATTCCACCCGAGTCTCCACATTGCGGGGTACTTTAATCTCAAGGAGGATGTCCATATCCACTCCGCACGACATCATATTATAGTCTTTGCCGTTTTGGTCCGCATACTTTTTGTAATCAGCTTTGCTTTTGAAAACGATTTTTTGGCCGCTACGGGTAATCGTAATTCGCTGCGGCAGGTTTTTCAGGTTGTGTATCTCGTTTCTCACCGTTACCGTATTGCCTGTGGTGGCGGTGATCAGCTCAAAGGCGTCATCACTTTCTCCGCCGTTGATGTTCACACTTCCCTGGATGGAAATTTCATTTTTTTCCCAGGTAGTCACCCGGATAAGCTCGGGGTAATCAAAGTGCATTTCAATTTTTTGACCCGATTGAACAGGAACGGATTTGTTTACCGGGGTTTGAGCCGCCACACCTATACTGATCAAAAGAAATGAGAAGATTAATTTTGTCTTCATAAAGACGATTTATTTTTTTCTGAGGTAAACATTGTTGTGTGTGGACGATAAGGTAATGTCCAGACCGCCTCCATTGATTTTGCCAGTAACATTGTCACTGTACTTTACCATGTTCCCCGAGCGTTCGATATCAATCTTGAAATCAGGATCTACAAAGATCTCCCCCCGGGAAGTTCCCAGTTTCAAATTGGCTTTCGTCCCCACCGGCAGCGATACATCCACATGGCCATGGACCGAATTGATCGAGATGGGGCCTTTCATGTTTGCCCCAAACGAAGCTTCGATCTCTCCATGAACTGTTTTTACGTCCACGGGGCCCGTGACATTGTCGAGATGGACCGCATTGTGTACCGTAGAGACTTCGATCTCGCTTTCGACATTTTTAAAATTCACATCGCTTCCATAAGGCGATGTATGAGAGTAATACACCGTCACTCCTTTCGGCACCAGGATCTTAATATCGGGACCGTCCATTTTTTTCAGTTGTTGAACTTCAATCACATTTCCCTTGTCAATCACAGAAAGGCCGATACCGGTATTGTCCTCCAATCCCAGGCTACTGATGGCCCTCAACCCTTTGGCACGGTCGTCCCCATCCCGGTCGTTGTTGCGCGAACTGAAAACAATTTCACTGCCATTATATCCTTCGATCGTTACTTCGTTTACTTCCTTGATCTCCAGTCGCCCGGAACTCTTCTGCAGCTTGTAGTCCTGTGCCGTTGCAACCCCCAGGCTGATCCCCGCCAAACCTGCTATGATGATTAATTTACGTTTCATTTCTTTTTAGTTAATTTTTATAAATCTGTATTCAATTTTATTTCTTGCGGAGGTAAATCTTGCCGTAGTTGGAATTCAGGTCGATAGTGATCCCTCCACCATTGATCTTACCGTTTACTTTATCGCTGTACCGGATCATCGAGCCTTCCTTTTCAATTTCAATTTTGAAGTCGGGTGCGACGAGTATTTCACCGTAGGACGTACTCATTTTCAGGTTCGCTTTGGTGGCCAGCGGCAGGGTTAAGTCGACGTATCCGTAAACCGAAACGATGGAAATAGGTCCCTTCATGTTTGCATTGAAATCCGCCTCGACGTGTCCATACACGCTTTTTACCGTAACGGGACCGGTGACATTTTCCAGTTCCACACTGTTATAGTTGGCTGATACCTCGATCTCATTTTCCATGTTCCTGAATTGGACTTCCCCTCCGTATTGTGATTCATGTGAGAACGAAACGATCATTCCTTTGGGAACCAGAATCTTTATTTCCGGTGAGTTCATCCTGTTAAGCTGACGTACTTCAACCGTGGTCCCTTTGTCCGTTATATTAATTCCAAGGCCGGTATTATCGTCCAGCCCAAGGCTATTGACGGCCCGCAATCCTTCCGCCCGTTCGTCTTTTTTCTCATGTCCATTTTTAGAAGAGAAGATGATATCGTTTCCGTTATGGCCTTCGATCGTCGCCTTGCCCAGGTGGATTTCCAACCGTCCTGAGTTTTTAGCGACTTTATATTCCTGTGCTCCGGCGCGTACACAAAAAAACATCGCCAGAAGTGCTATTATAAGTTTGTTCATTTTTATCTGATTCGTTTAATTAATTTCATTTACTGACTCTTTTCTCCTTCGTTACAAAAACTTCGTCTTAAACTTTACAGCGTTATGAAAGTTTTAATATTCCGGCATGGGCCTCATCTTTAACAGCCGGTATCACTTCCTCATCCGTCGAGATCCTCAACAACTCTTTGACGGCTTCCTTTTCCTTCATTTCTACCATCAGGCGGATCAAGGCAATCTGGATGATGGGATCTTTCTGTGTTGCCAGGGAGGCGATGAGCGCTTTCCGGACGTGTTCCTGCTGATGAAATTTCCCGAGGGCTTCCAGTGCTGCCAGGCGGACATTCGTGTTGGGATCCTCATTCATGGTCCTGGTCAGTGCCTGAACGATCTGGTCGTCGGCTTTCTCCATTTTAAAGGCGACCGTAGCACCCATCATCCGCTGGCTTGCCGATTGCCGGTTGTCCAGCATCGACATCATCATCAGTTTGGTGGCTTCCACTTCTCTTTTGAGAGCGATCAGGTCCTCTTCCCGCTGTTGATTCTTATTGATCCAAAATCCAATTGCAATCCCTGCCATAACCAATGCCACCGCTGCTGCGGCTCTAAAAAACACCGGCTGGAAGAATACTTGCTTATTGCCCGACCCGGTGTTACGGGCGGCCGCTATTTCCGCCCGGAGCGTCTTTTCAAAATTCTCCCGGAGTTTTTTTCCGGGTTCCCACTCATCGGATTTTTTGATGGCGTCCAGCACTTCCCCGAGCTGTACATACAATCGATGTGCTTCCGGGTTTTGGGCCAGTTCAAGTTCCACTTGCCGTCGATCTGCCGTTGAAAGCTTGCCATCGATGTAATCGATCAATAATCCTTCTAATTTGTCTGGTTCCATGGCTTCCCTTTGTGGATGTTAAAATTTTCTAGGTCTTTTCCAGTTGAAAATAATGTTCTCTCAATTTGGCGATGGCCCGGTGTACTTTCACTTTGATGTTGGCCACAGTCGTCTCCATGATCACGGCCACTTCCTCGTACTTCATGTGCTGGAAGCGTGTGAGCACCAGCAGTTCGCGTTGGTCGGTATCCAGGAGGGCCATCGAACGCTGCAGCAGCTTTTCGCGCTGCTCCTGTTCTTCACTTTCCTGTGGGTCCTGGACCCGGTCGCTTATCTTTTCCACATCTACAAAATTTGAGTATCGGTTACCCTGTGCCCGGTAGTGATCCGAGAAAGCATTGCGGGCCATTTGATAAATCCACGATTGAAACTTCAACCCCTCTTTGTAGCTGCCGCGGTACTTCATCATCCGCAGGAATACATTTTGTGTCAGGTCTTCGGCCAATTCCCGGTCAGAGGCCAGACGCGCCAAAAAATTAAAAATGCGTTTGTGATACCGCTCAAAAAGCAAGGACGCCTGCTGCAGGTCACCGTTTTTCACGGCTTCCATGATCATCTCGTCTGTCATCAGGTCCTTGGATTGATTCAATTTTCGTGTTGGTTACCGGGGGGTGGGTGAAAGGTTACAAAAGAATCCGGGGAAACAGAAGGTTTCCACCGCGGAGGCGCAAGGGCGCTAAGGAGGCGCAAAAGTCAACATCTTCTATCCTAAGCCAAAGGTATCTGTTTCGGGGAGACAGGGCACAACATTTGCAGTATATCAGGCAATCACTTAAAAGCAGAAAATAAAATCCCTCTCCTGATGGATCTACCTACCCAACTCCTCTGGCTCTTTGTACTCGCCATACCCATCGCATGCATTTCCTGGACGGTAACCAATGAAGAACTCTTTCGTCAAATGAATACCTTCTTTGTCAAAAGAAGCCACGACTCCCGGTCATTTGCAGCCAGAAAATTCTTTTATATGCTTACCTGTGAATATTGCTTTAGTCATTATATCACCTTCTTTTTCCTCATATTGACCGGGTACAAGCTGCTGTTGGGTGATTGGCGAGGGTACCTGATTGCCGGTTTTTCATTGGTATGGATCGCAAACGTGTACATGAGTTTGTACTCTTTTCTCCGAACGGACATCAAAAAAGAAAAGGTAGAAGTTAGGAAGGAGGAGAAAGAACTGGAACATACTGATCCTCCAAAATTAGAAATTCCCTAACTCCACAAATTGAGTTGCTTCTACCGTATTATCAGTAGAGTTCCGGTCAATGAGTTTATGGATTGGATCTATGCCGGCTTTCCGGGGTTTCTCCCGCAGTAAAATTGTAAACTTATTGTCCGCTGTGGTGATTTTGTGTTTTTTCAGGTAGATCAATTTGTCCTTGCCCATATCGTCTTTTCCAAATACTCCGATTTCGATCCAATCGTTGACAGGGATACGGGTCTCCATACCTGTACTATCTGCTCTTATCTTTTGACTTGAAACCGTTAACGTTAACTCAAACTTGCCTTTTGATTTCTCCTGATAAACCGCCTCAACGGCCTTGTTTTCAAACAGCGTAATGGTTTCAAACATGTCATGGATCAGGTACCGAAGACTGTCGGGCGTTACCCGGCGTACTTGTTTTAGCAGATCCAAAGAAGTAGGATAAGGGCTATCCTTGAAAGCCCAGGCTTTGTTATATCTACGGAAAGCCGCATTAAGGGAGTCCTCTCCAATATAGTCTTGCAAAGCAAAAAATACTAAAGACGCTTTATTGTAAGCAATGTAATCCTGGCCTTCGACAAGCTGCAAGGGTTGTTCCTTCTTTCGCTCCGATGCGCGGCCGAGCAGATAGCGATCCAATTCATGTTTAAGGTAGCGTTCGATCGTCTCCGTAGGAAAAGCATGCTTCATGACCATCAGGGCGGAATACTGCGACATGCCTTCTGACAGCATGGCATTTCCCTTGACGCAGGCATCCATTACCTGATGACCCCACCACTGATGGGCTACCTCATGGGCAGTTATATAATAGGCCATGTCCAGGTCCTTCTCCGGATGGGTGATCCTGAGAATGAATCCAAGACCCTCTGAAAAAGGGATCGTGTTGGCAAACGACTGTGCGAAGGTTGAATATCGCGGGAATTCCAGAATGCGCAGTTGATGATGCTGATACGGGCTGAAATTGCCGGAACAATATCCAAGTGCGTCTTTCATACCTTCCATCATACGGCCTAGATTATATTCATGCCCGGGGTGGTAATAAATCTCCAGGTTCACCTTCTTCCAGGTATCACGTCGTATTGAATAACGGGCTGAAACAATCGAATAAAAATTGGATATGGGAGCCTCCGTTTTATAATGAAAATATCTACGACTACGTTCCCGCCACTCCTTCTGTAAATAGCCGGGCGCAATGGCGATCTGATCTTGCTCCGTGCTCACTACGATTTCGAACCGTATGCGATCCGCGCCTTTTCCGAATAAATTCACGGCCAGCCCACGAGGGTCTTCTCGTGGCAGCATGCGCTCTTTTTCCATCAAGCCGTTCTTTTTACGCAGGCCGTCATCGCCGAGTTCATAATTGCGATTATACCCAAGCCCGGGGAAATACGAATTGTTGAAAAATGTACCGTTGTAAACTACTTTCGTATTGGAATTGCTGTTTACAAAGCCCCTGGTCAGAAAAGAGATTTTGAAATTCATCTTTACGCTATCGCCGGGGAGGAGCGGGCTGGCCAACTGATAAATAAAATAACGAAATTCCTCATTTGCTTCCGTTCGTTTTATCACATGATCGAATTTGATATAATCGACCTGTATCTGATCTTCCTCATTGCATTGAACATGAATGTCTTGAATAGACTGGCTTTTTTTGTTTTTTAGATAGTAAAATCCTTCCGCTATAAACTCGCGCCGGGAGGGGAATAAATCAACCTTTATGTTGGCCTCCGTAATTTTTGGTTGCGCGATAAATTCATATTTTTTGAACGTTTTTTCATACCGTGCCCGCTTTTCCTCCAGGTCCCTGGTTTTTTGAAATTTATTCAGGACACTCGTATTGTAGAAGATATAAAACCCGGAAAGTAGAAACACCACCAATGCCGCTAAAGCAAAAGTGATCATCGAATTGGTGAGACGTAGTTTGCCGGCCTTCCATCGCATCTTCAGGACCGAGTCTGCGCCCCGGGCGGAAAGGACGATGGCGATGCAAAATAGTATCGATGAAAAAGCAAACCAATAAAGCTTAAACCAGGCAAATGGAGTTACAAAATGACCATACAAATTCATTTCAGAAAAAGTCTCCAAACTACCGCTTGCAAATTGCCACAAGCCATGCTCAAGACCGAGTTGGTTAAAAAGAGCAGTCATTATATAAAAGACAACACAAAGGGTGAACCCGAGAAATTTATTATTTACCAACACCTGAATAAAAATAGAGAGCACGGTATATAAAACCAGGAAGGCCAGTGTACTGGTAAATAGGGTGCCAAAGTAAACCGGAAGATCAAACTCAAAATACCCGTTAGCAGTTTGAATAATCACTCCACAAACGATCAAAACCAGGAGCAACACACTATAAACCAGGAACAGCCCGATGAACTTGGACAGCAGCCCTATACCAGCCGGCATCGGCATGGCATCTAAAATCAGATTGAAGTTTATGGTTCGCTCCTTCCAGACCAACTCACCGGAGTAGAAAATGGCAATGATCAGAAAAAAAAGATTAAATGAATTTAAAAGTGTCAGAATGGCATTCGTGGTGGGGTAAGAACCTGTTCCATAAAGCGAATTCATATTGGCGGCATTGAAGAAAAGCAACAACATACCGCTGCCGACTATGGCCAGGAAGGGAATTTCCATCACCACGACACGGAAATAAAAAAATGACATCCGGATGAGTTGCAGTAAGTAGGTCGATGTGTTGAATACGCGCTTGATAAAAGGCATGATCAGGGTGCCTGGCATCGGCTCCGGTGCCGAAGAAGTTGCTCGCTTTTTACCGGTCGGTGATTTACGTGCTGCGTTGAAGGAAAACCCAAAGTAGGTGATCACCAAAGCGAGTACACCAATACCAACCCAAAGGATACGGTTATAAAGCATCAACCCGTCGAGCGGTACAAGTCGGGTGTTCTGTTCGGCGGGGGTCCAATAGCGTGTTACGTACTGAAATGTCTGGACGCCAAAAGGATCAATGGTCGCTGCCAACTCCCGCAAGTCAAGGTCAAGGAGCAAATTATTGCCGATTTGATATAAAACGATAAGCAGAATGCCTTGTGTATAAATAACGATGGAATTCCGCCCAAGTGCTCCACTCATGAAAAAGAGAGCGCCCATGGCAAAGATATTGGTGACCGTGAACAGGAAGAAAGGCTGGAGGTAATGCCATGCATTAAAAGGGAGCATCTCTTTATCGATCCAGGAAACTTCCCACGGAATGAATTTCGCGAGGGCAAAGCCACTCATCAGTCCCATCCAGATCGCGCAATTGATCAGGACAAGGATAAGGACTGACCCGCAGAACCGGCCGAGCAGGTAATCTGTTTTTTTGATGGGTGTACTGAACAAAATGGATTCGGTATTGTGATCAAAGTCACGAACGATGGAAACACCCATTACAGCAGAGGTGATCATGGTGAACACAAAGGACAATACGATCGTCCAAACCGTGATGAGGTAGGGTGCATTGGCCATGATTTGTCCTACCGCTGCCCGGATAGGGCTGGCGATGCCTAGAAAACTCAGGAGAAAAATAATTCCAAAATAAACATAGGTAACCGGTCTGCGTTTCCGGTACCGAAATTCAAAAAGAAAAAACTCTTTGAACATGATCTTTATTTTCGACCATTTAAATCCACGCCCTCCTGTTTAGCCGCATTTGCGATTTGGGCAAAGTAAACGTCCTCCAGCCCCACGGGGATCATCTCAAAGGAACTATCGGGTCGTGTGTCACTGAGTACATGTATCTCGGGTGTACCCGCCAAAAGTCGTTCGGAAACAAGTGTAAAGTTCTTACGGTACTCTTCCAATTCGGATTTTTGGATTCGCTTCGTCCAAACTCGTCCTTCCAGTTCTGCGATAGCGTCGCCCGGGCGTCCTTTGTACAGCATCTGCCCGTTATTGATGATGGCCATGTTGGTGCAAAGCTCCTTTACGTCATCAACAATGTGAGTGGAAAGGATCACAATAGTGTTTTCCCCGATTTCGGATAGGAGGTTGAGAAAGCGATTCCGTTCCGCGGGGTCAAGCCCGGCCGTGGGTTCATCTACGATGATCAACCGGGGGTCGGCCAGCAGCGCCTGTGCAATTCCAAACCGTTGTTTCATTCCCCCGGAATAACTTCCAAGATTCTTATTGCGGACTTGCCAAAGGTTAGTTTTCTGAAGCAATGAATCTACCCGGCTCTTTCTCTGCCCCTTATCTGTTATTCCTTTTAATACGGCCAAATGACTCAGCATTGTTTCCGCATCCACTTTTGGATAAACCCCAAACTCCTGCGGCAGGTATCCCAGAATTTTTCTGACTTCCTCCTTCTGTGTGAGTACATCAATATCACCGAAGGTAATTGTTCCGCTGTCGGCCTCCTGCAGCGTAGCCAGGGTGCGCATGAGGGTTGACTTGCCGGCACCGTTGGGACCCAATAACCCAAACATACCCTGGTAGATCGTAAGGGTAACGTCCTTTAATGCCTGCACTCCGTTGGAGTAGGTCTTATTCAGATTCTCAATAACTAACTCCATATCGAATTTCAACGATGGTATCGCCTGCCCATACTATTAAAGTTTAGGAATCGAAAAATAAAAAGTAGCTCCTATGTTTAGTTCCCCTTCCGCCCACACCCGCCCCCGGTGTTTTTCAATAATTCTTTTGACAAAAGCCAGGCCGACACCTGTTCCTTCAAATTCCTCTGCCTTGTGAAGCCGCTGAAATACGCCGAAAAGTTTATCATAATAAGCCATATTAAAACCAACGCCATTGTCTTTAACAAAATAGACGATTTCTTTGGGATCCTCGTAAGACCCAATTTCAATACAAACCGCTTCTTTTTTCTGAGTATACTTCAGGGCGTTAGACAAAAGGTTGACCCAGACCTGGCGAATCATGTTGATGTCAGCTGCTCCGGAAAGCAATTCAGTCTTGTCTATTTTGATATTCCTTTGACCTTCCTGCTGCATTAGTTCATCCAGGATGAGTGTTACGAACTCATCCATGTCGATTTGTGATTTCCCGATTTCCCTCCTGCTTGTTCTTGAAAAATCAAGGAGATCGTCAATCAAGCGCCCCATTCGTTTCGCATTTTTTATGACTATGCCGATAACCCGCTGGCCCTCTTCATCAAGCTTGTCATAGTAATCATCTCTCAGGATTTGTGCATAGCCGCCTATCGAGCGGAGGGGAGCTCTAAGATCATGCGAAACGGAGTAGCTAAAGGCTTCCAATTCCCGGTTGGTTTGCCTCACTTCCTCCTCTGCTTTTTTCCGCTCTGTATTGTCAAATACGGTGCAGCGGCTGCTGATCAGATTTCCTGAACTGTCCAAAATGGCTACCGCATTGAGAATGGTCGGAACCGATGTATTGTTTTTGAGTACCATTTCGGCCTCTACGTTGTTAACGGAGCCCTTTTTAAGGTATTCCTGAAGTCCTTCTTTGAGGAATGAACCCTCGTCCATTTTTAGAATTTCTGTAAAATGAAATTTTCCAACGAGTTCTTCTTTGGTGTATCCCAGCCATCGGAGAAGGGTCGCATTAATGTTTTCAAATGCCCCGACGTTATCGACAGAGAAATACCCGCACGGAGCATTTTCGTAGAGATCACGAGCCCTATCGGATGCTCGTTTTAGCTTTTGTTCGGCAACCGCCCTCGCCTTCAGACTGGCATTTACGGCGTACGTCAAAATAACCAGGATGGCGAACATGGCAATCAACAAGCCGACGAAAGCATAGGCAAAGCGGTAGAACTGTTTTCCAACGCTTGCGGATCGCTCTTGAATCAAACCATTTTCTTCCTTCTGGATTTCGTCAATGATGCTTTGAGCCGCCGCCATAATCTTTGCACCATGAAATGTCATTACTAAAGCCTTTGCGCTTTCAAAACTTTTTCTTCTGATCTCAATTATGGTGTCCGAAAATGCTATTCTTCGTTCGGCAACTTTTCGAAGTTGCGTGACCCTGTCGCTTTGTTTAGGATTATCCGCGACTAAGGAATCCAACTCACCGATGTAATTCCGCACAGCCCTCACCGCACCGGGATATGGTTTTAGAAATGTTGAATCGCCTGTTAGCGCATATCGAAGTTGGTCTGTTTGTACTTCCATCAAAAATGACCGAACCTGTTCCGTATGGAATAGTACTTGCCTTGCATGTGCACCCCAGCGCCCTATTTCGATAACATTTCTGATGTATGTAAAAGAAAGCAACCCGAGGAAAAAGATTATTAAAATGGAGATTGCAAACCCCACCAATATCTTAGCATTGATATAGAACTTCATAATTGTAGGAGAGATACGGAACCGATCCCCCTAACCCTGAAAAGAACTGGATTGAAGCCAAAGGACCATGATCTGGATTCTACGAATGTAGCAATTATTTCGACGATCAGGAGTCATTTGGAAGGAAAACATACATGTTGAACCAGGTCACCAGTGAGCCATAGTACCCTCTATGACTTGTCGTTGATTCAACGACGTAGATATTTCCACCCTTTGAATTATCTTGCCATGCCATGAACAAAATGCCTGTCATCGAAATCAAGAACGTCAGCAAATCTTTTAAGGAGATCGAGGCTGTCAAAAATCTGACCCTTACCATTTACGAGGGCGAATACGTGGCATTGCTCGGTCCGAATGGCGCCGGCAAGACGACGCTGATTGAAATGATTGAAGGGCTCCAGAAACCTGACGCGGGAACCATCCGGATACTGGGCATGAACTGGAAAGAACATGAGCAAAAGCTCCATCAGAAGATCGGCCTGTCGCTGCAAGAGACAAAATTCATTGATAAGATCACCACGAAGGAGACATTCGATCTCTTTGGGAGCTTTTACGGATTACGCCCCGCACGGACAGAAGAAATACTCGAGCTTGTTAATCTTACCGAAAAAAGAAAAGCCTATACCAACCAGCTGTCGGGGGGACAACGGCAGCGCCTGGCTATTGGGATCGCATTGCTCAACAACCCAAAAGTACTTTTGCTGGATGAACCTACTACGGGACTTGATCCGGGGGCACGCAGAGAGGTGTGGAAAATTCTGGAGAAACTTCAAAGGGATTTCAAAACAACAATGATCCTCACGACTCACTATATGGAAGAGGCCGAAGTTCTTTGCGAGCGGATCCTCATCATGGACAAGGGTGAGTTTATCGCTGCCGGAACATTACCGGAATTAAATGCCCGGCACGGAGAGGGCGATCTTATCGAAGTCACGTTTGATCGGAATTTTGACATCGGTGC
>Ga0193718_1000216_pt1 | contig 13685 bp, 7 predicted proteins | sample U2a1metaG_FD_144918 | JGI IMG/M metagenome (GOLD analysis project Ga0193718, IMG submission 144918) | Soil microbial communities from a riparian zone of the East river system, Colorado, United States - U2a1 | ecosystem: Environmental > Terrestrial > Soil > Riparian zone | place: USA: East River... | reverse complement strand
GGGGGTGAATTTGAGGTGTCGCCGGCCGGCGAAAGCTGCTAAAGGTTTTGTCAGCGAGATTATTTATGGCAAACATTTCAAAGAATCCGGTTCCTGCGCGGGTGACTTTTCTCGGCGGGCGCGGCGAGTTGCCGATGGTAGAAATCACAACGGCACGGAGTTCGGCGGAGATTTATCTGCATGGCGCGCATGTGACGAATTTCAAGAAACACGACGAAACACCCATGTTGTTTCTTAGCCAATGCAGTCGGTTTGAGGAAAACCAGCCAATTCGCGGAGGCATCCCGGTAATCTTTCCGTGGTTCGGTCCGAGGGAGGGCATGGCCATGCACGGATTCGCGCGGCTCAAGCGCTGGGAGATCAAGGAGGTTTTGCCCGCTGCGGACGGCAGTGTGAGTGTGCGGTTTCGGCTGCCGAACTGCCCGGAGGCCGGAGGGTTTCCGGAGTTCGCGGCAGAGTACGTAGTTACGGTGAACGAGGAGTTGACGCTTGAATTGATTGTGACCAACAAATCGGCGGATGCGAAGCTGGAGTTCGAGGAATGTTTGCACACCTATTTTTTGGTTGAGGACATTGCTGCGACAAGTGTCGCGGGGTTGAAGGGTGTTTCGTATTTGGACAAGGTGGCGGGTTTTGCGGAGAAGGTGGAAGCGGAGGAAGCGATTCGGATTTCGTCGGAGGTGGATCGTGTGTATCTGGACACGACGGGCACGGTGGAGATTCAGGATGCGCGGCTGGGCCGCGTGATCCGGGTGGCGAAGGAAAACTCGGCTTCGACGGTGGTGTGGAATCCGTGGATCGCGAAGGCGCAACAGATGCCGGATTTTGGGAATGATGAATATCAAAAGATGGTTTGCGTGGAATCGGGAAATGTGAACGCGAATAAGATTGTGCTGCCGCCGGGAAAAAGTTCCTCGATGAAGGTGACGCTGAGCAGTGGCGCGTTGTAATCGGGTACAGGTTGGCGCCAAAATGGGTTTGCTTGGTAATTTTTCTGAGCCAATGACTGAGCCAATGAAGAAGGCAGAATGCAGAATGAAGAAGGCGGCGGGATACCCCCCTTTTAATAGGCTGGCATGTCGGAAAGCGGAGGACGGAGCTCGGAACGGGGGTTTTCTCAGCCCTATCCCCTTTATCCACTGTGATTTAGTCTGATTCACTTTTAGATGGGCGGTTCAATTATCAGTGGATGAGTGATGAGTTCTTGGTTTTCATTGCGCTTTTGCACGGCGATCCTTGAAGCGGACTGAAGTCCGCGCTCCGGGGAAGCGCTGCGATTGGGTTTTTACCTTCAGCTTATCCGGCGTGAAAAGCTTACGGTAAGGTTTTCTCCAACGCGGAACTCGGAACGCGGAATCCGGAACGAGGGGGTGGAGTCCAATGTCTAAGATCCAAAGGCCAAGGTGGTTACGAATTGCGAAACCGTTTCGTATTTGTCCCGGGTGTTGAGTGTGAAGAGGTTCTCGCCGTTTTCAATGGAATGAGGTGCCAGTATTGGAAACTGATATCCCGCCGGGAGGCAGGTTTTGACGCAGGCTCACTTGTTTCGCGTCTTTGGCCGTCTAGAACGAAGGTTGGATTGTTAGGTTGTTGTGGGCGTGATAGATTTTTATTAACTATGACGCCTCTGCCCCTTTGTCATCAGATGTCTGCGCGGTTGATTGTCCTTATCCCAACAATTCCCAGCACCACTGGAACGGGTCTCGGGTGTGGCGTGTCGTTGGCAGTTTTGCCCATAGTTTATTCGTGGTAATTCGGTGATCCGTTCTGTGTCCCTTGAAGTAAAAGTCTCACCAATATGAAAACCTCTACGCTTATTAAAATCAAAATCCTCCCGTTCTGCGCCTTGCTGGTTGTCGGTGGAGTTGTTCTTACGACGGGACAGGCTTTGGCCAACACCGAGCTTTGGAGCGGCACCAACGGCGTTTCCGCGACAACTAATTGGTCCGACAATGCCAACTGGATTAATGTGACTGGCGGTGGCGGACCCGGGCCTAACGGAAATGACGTGATCTTTGGTGACGGCGGATCAATTAATGGGGCAGGTTTGGTGAACGGCGTGGTGGACAATAGTTCGCTGAATCCGTCTTCGCTGACGTTCACGAATAATTCCGGCGCGGGAAATTTTCATACGATTTTGATCCCGGCAGGGGTAGCAATGACTAATGCCAACGGCCTGACTGTTGGAATACGACTAAGTACGGCAAATAGTTATGTTACTACCGTCGGGTTCGTCGGTGGCGGCACGTTGGTGGATGTTGGCGCAGCGCTTCAGGTGGATAATTCCACCACGGTGGGAGGATCAGGACTATTGCCCACGCTCGATTTATCCGGTTTGACCAATTTTGTTTATACCAACGTAACGGGTTCAATAACGGTAGCGGGAACCAGCAGTGGCAGTGAAGCTCGCGGCAGTGGTCAGTTGAATCTCGCGGCAGGGAGCAATTTCATCACCGTCAACAACCTCAATGTGGCGCTTGGCACAGGTAACGGCGGTATTGGCGGAACCATCAATTTAGGGAACGGCACAAACATTATCAATGTCGCAAACATCAACCTCGCCGCTGGGAAGATAAATAACGCTACCATCAAATTCCTGGGACCGACAGGCGGATTGAGAATCCGCGGTTTGACCGGCGCAGACAGCGACCGCAATGTGACGATGACTCTTGGTAACCGTAGCAGTTCCGGCACTGGGAATCCTACGGGAAACCTAAATTTCATTGGTGGTTATCCCGTGGATGTCAAAGTCAATTCAATCACGTTGGGAAGATCAAATCAAGCCGGCTTGGGTACCGGCAATCTAGCTTTTGATACCGGGACAATTGACGCGACCACTATTAACATGGCCATCTCGTCCAGCACTGGTGGCTGCACGGGCTCGAATACTGTCAGCGGTGGATTCCTCATTGTCAGCAATATGTCATTGGTCAATCAAACCGGGGCCGGAGTTGCCACCGGCACGCTGTACGTTAACGGCACCGGCACCGCCATTTGCACCAATAGCATCGTCAAGACGACGACGGCCGGGGTGGGCAACATCACTATGGCCGGGGGCACCTTAATGGTGGCCAATAATATTGGAGTTGCGACCAACGCGATAGACAATCTCTCAGTGGCGGATTCCACGTTGACGTTGCCTTGCGGGGTAACCGCCAGTGCTTATGCCACCAATCTTACGGCTACCGGGACCGCTAACACAATCAATGTGTCTTCCGTGCCAGGCTTTTTCAGTTACCCTGCTCAGTTTCCGGTGATTTCCTATGCTACCGCGGGCGGTGATAACAGCACGTTTGTGGTGGGAACGCTGCCTGGGACTTTCAAGGGTTACATCTCCAACAACGTTGGGAATTTGTCGATTGATATTGTGATTACGAATGGCCCGGCGTTGGGCCAGCTTAAGTCCATCCGTTGGAACGGCACGCCGACTGGTGACTGGACCACAAATACCAGCACGTTGAATTGGCTCACCAATTCAACCGCAGTCAATTATAATCAGGGCGATACGGTCACGTTTGATGATCTCCTGACGGGAACGACCAATGTGAATCTCACACAGACGCTGACTCCCACTAGTCTGATCGTGAACAATTTGGCCGCAAATTATCTCTTTACGGGCATCGGCAAAATCAGTGGACTCACGGGTTTGACGAAGACTGGAACGGGGACCCTCATTCTCGATAATAGCGGAACCAACGATTTCGGTGGCGCGGTGTCCATCGGCATTGGCGGCACATTGCAGGTGGGTAATAACGACACGAAGGGCAATCTACCCGCAGCAACCAGTTGGGATGACGAAGGAACGCTGGCGTTCAGCCGTTCGGACAATCTCACCATTTCCACGGTCGTCTCTGGCGCGGGGTCGCTGGCGCAGAGCGGAAGCGGCAAACTGAGCTTGAATGCCGTCGAAACTTATTCGGGCAACACAATTGTCCGCGGTGGAACTCTGATCCTGGCGGGTAATGGCTCCATTGCCAACACCGCACTGATTTCCGTCCAAAACGGAGCCTTTGATGTGTCCGCGACGCCTCCGTCCTCGGTCTTTAGCCCGATCTCCATGACCAGCGGCACGTTGATTGTCGATACCAACAATATCGGCACCAGCGCCCTGGGTGTGACGAATTCGATCATCCGGCTGGTAGCGAATGGCGTACAGACGACTCTTTCCGCTGGAAACTTAACGACTGGCGGAGCCACGAATTATATCAACGCGGCCGGGGTGGTAAACGTAGGGGCACCGGGAGAAATTCCGATTATCAGTTATACGTCAGCCAATTTTGTGGGCGGATTTAATTTCGGCCTGACGAATTTCCCGAACGCTTATGTCACAAATAATGCGGCGGCGAATACGATCGACATCGTGTTCCTGGCGACGCCTTACGCTGTGACGTGGAATGGCGGCAGTTTGACGGGAAACAATTGGAGCGACAGCAAGAACTGGTCTGGCGCCAGCATTTTCGCCAACGATTCGTTGTTCTTTGATGGTAGTACGCGACTGAATCCTTTCAACGATACGGCGGCGGGAACAACTTACTCGAACATCACGTTCAATGGAGGCGCGAGTTCGTTCACCCTTACCGGTAACCCGATTCTTCTCACCGGCACCATGGAGAATGACTCGCCGAATCCCCAATTGGTTAATCTCGGGATTAATTTCGCCAGCGGTATCTCCATGAACGGAACAGCCGCTCCGTTAATTATCGGTGGTGGCTTGACTAATACGCACGCCGGGGCCGGATTCACGACAAATACGCTGATGGGCACGGGAATCCTGACCAATCTCCTGAGCAGCGCCTCCAACGGCACCAACGCCTTTCTGCTGAACGACGGGTCCGCCAACTGGACATTGATGGACAATGCGGCATCGGCAACGAACACGGTGCCGTGGGCATTTGAATTCAACAACGGTACGTTCAACTTTGGCAGCGCCACCAGCGCTCCGAAGGTGGTCAGCACCTCAGCTCAAGGCTCGCCACAGGATATTCAAGTGGGCGGCGTGGCGGGGGGCACCAGCACGCTCAATTTCAGCAATGGAACCTTTACAACCACCGCCCGGTTGAACACTGGCACGAGTCCCGCTTCCGGCGGTTCGAGTGGCACTATCAACCAATACGGTGGCGCGATTAACATCGGCAACCAGTTCCAGGGGGCGAACCAGACGGGTGGTTCATCGGCCGTCAATCTGTTCGGTGGAACGATGACGATTGGAGCATTGACAAACCTTGGCCAGTTCTATGTATCGAGCCGCGGCCAAGGCGTGTTGACGATCACCAATTCAGCCGTGCTCACCTGCGGCATTTTGGATGTTTCGCGCAGCATTAACGGAAACATTGCGGGCGTAGTCAATCTGGACGGAGGGACGATAATCGCCAGTCGTGTTGGTACCGCGACCGCCAACCAAGGCACCACTCCCGGTACTGCCACCTTTAATTTCAACGGCGGCACATTGAAAGCTGGAGCAAGCTCGACGACCTTCTTCCAAGGTCGCACCACTACTCCGATTGTTCCGATCACGGCGATCGTCACTGCCCGTGGCGCTATTATTGATAGCGACACGAATGCAATCAGCCTCCTCGAACCGTTGCTCACGGACCCGAACTTGTTGGGCGCGCCGGACGGTGGATTGAAGAAGCTCGGCACGGGCACTCTGACGTTGGCCGCGACTAACACTTACATCGGCGATACCTTGGTTGGCGCCGGGACGTTGCTTGTGAATGGAATCCAGGGTCAGAGCCGCGTTATGGTGTCCAACAATGCCACGTTGGGCGGCAATGGCGTCATCGGCAGCAATGTGACAGTGAATGCTGGCGGCGCGGTATCGCCGGGCAATAACGGCGTCGGCACGCTCACTGTTGCGGGTGATGTAAGCCTCGCGGGAACGACGACCATGGAAATTGACAAGATTGGCGGCACCAACGATCTGCTCTTGGCGACCAACGCGACGCCTTCGACGATTACTTATAGTGGCACGTTGAATGTAGTGACGGTCGCTGGTTCACTGGCTCCGGGAGACACATTCAAACTCTTCAGCGCGAGCAATTACGTGGGTTCGTTCGCAGTGATCAATCCATCGAACGTCACCTGGAACACGAACAACCTGAACGTGGACGGAACGCTAACGGTAGTTTCAGTCGCGCCGGCTGGCCCGACTACTAACGCGACGATCACCAAGGTGACACTGTCCGGCACGAACTTGCTGGTTCACGGAACCAACAACAATGTGCCGAATAACACGCTCCATTATGTGGTGCTGACTTCGACGAATATCGCGACTCCGTTGACCAATTGGTCACCGGTGGTGACCAACATCTATAACAACGATGGCACGTTTGATTTCACCAACCCGGTTGTGCCGGGGACGCCGCGCCAATTCATTGATGTCAAAGCGGTGCAGTAAGGCGCTGAGTAGAGATTGAGCAAGCCGCCGGGCGGGTAAAACCGTTCGGCGGTTTTTTATGAATGCGATATTATGGTTTGACCCATACGAACCGGGGACTGGAAAGTCTGTCTATCTGACCCGGAGCGTCGGTGACTGCGTCACCGACGGCTATTATGGGGCCGCGCGGCGGCGCGGCCCCACCATTGTCCGGTAGTGGCGGCGTCAAATTTCCTTTTCTTCGAACTGTTTCCCACTATCCTGCTGCGCTCGGATTTTACATGAACCCCAAGCGGGGAGTTGATTTGTGGATTAAGGTTTAACGATGGACGCAGCGCATATTAGAAATTTCAGCATTATTGCCCATATTGATCACGGGAAGACAACGCTTTCGGACCGACTGTTGCATCGGACCGGAACGATCGCGACGCGCGATATGGAGGCGCAACTGCTCGATTCGATGGATCTGGAACGCGAGCGGGGCATCACGATCAAGGCGCATCCGGTGACGATGCTTTACACGGCGAAGAACGGCGAGACGTATGAGTTGAATCTGATCGATACGCCTGGGCATGTGGATTTTGCCTACGAAGTTTCGCGCAGCTTAAGCGCTTGCGAGGGTGCGCTGCTGGTGATTGATGCGGCGCAAGGCGTCGAGGCGCAAACGGTGGCGAATTATCATCTCGCGGCGAAGCTGAACCTGGAAATTATCCCGGTGATCAACAAAATCGATTTGCCGCACGCGAATGTGGCGCAGGCGAAACAGCAATTGGAAGATGTGCTGGCGCTACCGGCCGAAACGGCCATTCCGTGCAGCGCCAAGGAAGGCATCGGCATCGAGGATATTCTGGAGGCAATTGTCGCACGCATTCCGGCGCCGAAACCGACGGGGGCCGCGAGTTTGCAGGCGCTGGCGTTCGATTCTTATTTTGACACTTACAAAGGCGTAGTCACGCACGTCCGCGTTTTCAACGGCGAATTGAAGGCCGGCCAGCAGGTCAAGTTGTTGCATTCGGGTAAAAATGTTGAGGTGAAGGAAGTCGGCAGTTTCAATCCGAAGCCATATACGCGCGAGAAGCTGGAATTGGGCGAGACGGGATATTTTACCGCCAATATCAAGAGCGCGGCGGAAGTAAAGATGGGTGACACGATCACCGACGCGCGGAATCCGTCATCGGTGCTGCCAGGTTTCAAAGAGATCCATCCGATGGTGTTCAGCGGGATTTATCCGATCAATACGGCGGATTATGAGGGGTTAAAATCTTCGATGGCGAAATTGAAGCTGAACGATTCCGCGTTTGTTTATTCGTCGGAGACGTCGGTCGCGCTCGGTTTTGGTTTTCGTTGCGGATTCCTCGGATTGTTGCATCTGGAAATTGTGCAGGAACGGCTCCGCCGCGAATACAACATGGACATCATCGCAACGTATCCGAGCGTGGTGTACAAAGTTTTTCTTTCCGATCGCACGAAGAAGGAAGTGGACAACCCGGCGTTCATGCCCGATGTGACGTACATCGAAAGGATTGAGGAGCCGATGGTGAAGGCGTTCGTGATTTGCCCGAATGAAAACATTGGCGACATGATGGCGTTGATTTCCGAAAAGCGCGGCGCGGTGGACCATACGGAAACGCTTGATTCGCGCCGCGTGATGCTGACGAGCCTGATTCCGTTGAACGAAATTCTGATTGATTTTCATGATCGCATTAAGAGCATTACGCGTGGTTTTGGATCGATGGATTATGAGCCGGCGGATTACCAGGAGAGCGACATGGTGAAACTGGATATGCTGGTGAACGCGGAGCCGATGGACGCGTTTTCGTGCATCGTGCACCGGTCGAAGGCGGAGGGCAGGGGACGCTCGCTGGCGGAGAAATTGAAGGAAGTCATCCCGCGCCAGCAATTCGCGGTGAAAATCCAAGCGGCGATTGGGGGAAAAATTGTGGCATCGGAAACGATTAGCGCGTTCCGCAAAGATGTGACGGCCAAGTGTTATGGCGGTGACGTGTCGCGGAAACGCAAATTGCTCGAGAAGCAGAAGGAAGGCAAAAAGCGGATGAAATCCATTGGCAATGTGAACATTCCGCAGGAGGCTTTTATCGAGGTGTTGAAGGCGTAACCACGAATGGACACGAATAAACACGTATTGAACAGGGCAGGGGAATGCGGCCAATCGGTAGTGGCACGGGCGTCTCGCCCGTCTGTTTCGGCCTTTCGATTGTCAGGGATTCCAGCAGCAACGCACGGGCGGGACGCCCGTGCCACTAAACATTTTTTATGAGCTTGAACTGGTGGACTTCCAAAACGGTTCGTGAGGCTTCGGCGATGCGCAAACACGTCCTCAAACTGCTGCAGCACCAGCGGGATATTTTGTCGCCGAAGGCAGTGAGCGAAGTCGAGGCGGCGCTGGCGGATATTCAGGGCGCGATTAAGTCGAACGTGGACAAGGCGGCGCTCGAACAAAAGATGGATGGTTTGGAAAAGACGGCGAATCAATGGCTCAAACCGTATCCGAATGCCTCCTATCGGGAAAATGTCGAGGTGCTGCTCGTGGCGCTGGCGGTGGCGATGGGCATCCGGACGTTTTTTCTGCAACCGTTTAAGATTCCGACGGCATCGATGCAGCCAACCTTATACGGCATTACGTCGAAGAATCTTTTGGTCGAGACGGATTATCAACGGCCAACGGGCCTGGGGCGCGTGACGGATTGGGTGGGCGGCGCGACGTATCTTTCGTTCAAGGCCGATCAGGAGGGAACGTTTGATGGGGTCAGCAAGCCGTTGCGATTTTTGATTTTCAATATCAAGCAAACGCTTTGGTTTGCCGGCAAGCCGCACAATTTTTGGTTCGTGCCGGATACTGGCGGCGGGATGCCGTTGCAATTAAATCTTGGGCAAACGCTTCAGGCGATGTTTTCAAACTTGCCGGCAGATTCCCAGGGTTCTGATCTCGAAGCGCGGATGGGTGTTCAGCGCGGGACGTCTTTGAAAATGAAAATTATCAGCGGCGACCATTTGTTCATTGATCGCGTGACCTACAATTTTTTGACGCCCGGGCGTGGCGACATTGTCGTATTCCAAACCAGCGGGATACCCGAAGACAAGCGTTACCGATGGCACATTCCGGAGGACGAATTCTATATCAAGCGGCTGATTGGCCTGGGCGGCGAAACGTTGTCGCTCAAGCAGGATTACATGGTGACGGGCGTGACCGGGTTCGGCGACGTTCCCGCAGGGCATCTGGTGGTCAACGGCCAGCCGTTATCGGCTTCCACGCCGCATTTTAAGAATCTCTATTCGTTCTCGGATCCGCCGCCCGGCGCCACGACCCTCGAATATCGGCCGGATCGTTATTATGGCCACGGAATGATTGGCGAACTGGCGCCCGGAGGTGAATTTCATGTGCGGCCGGATTATTTCTTTGTGATGGGCGACAATACGATGAATAGCCTAGACTCGCGCTATTGGGGAGATTTTCCGCAGGACAAAGTCATCGGCAAGGCATTTTTCATTTACTGGCCGATTAACGGGCGATTCGCCTGGGGTTACCATTAAGAGATTCTGATTGGACTGCTAGAACCAAGGTTGGAATATATATTGCACAATGTTTGTTATATTTAATACAAACGTGCCTTTGTTTGGCCTTTGACTCTCCTTGTCCTCACAATGCTTCGTTTTAGTGTTCTGGTTCAGTGTTTCGTGCGGATGCCTGTGAGCGACGGTAACTCTCACCTTCGGTCTGCCCTTGAAGTAAAATCTCCCGCTCAGTCTGTCCGTGAGCCAAAATCTCACTTTCAGTCATGGCGCTTAAGATTCGGAGGCCATTCGCCACAGAGCATCTTCAAGAACGGATGCCAATCGGTAATGCGGCACGTGCTCGAATATCGGGCGCGATAAAATGTGAACATCGGGGTCGGTGCTTGGATGAAGTGACCCACAAGCGTAAAACGACCACGGAAATTCGGGATAGAATCCGCGATCCAGAGCGTCTTGGAATCCGGTATCCATCACGAGGTCCATGCACCGATCAATCTCTTGGCGACGCCACACCCGGCGTTTAGGCCAAATCTGCAAATTGCGGCTCAACCTATAATCCTGACGGGAACAGAACTGAACGAACAGGTCGTCGAGTTCAGCGAGTTTTGATTCGATCGCTGCCAAATTCACTTGGGCCTCTGGAGAATCTTGCGAGTACATACGCCGGACTTTGGTTAATCATGAAACCAGCCATGTGAATTTGCATCAAGGAATATCCGGGGGCAGGGTGCCCCTGCCCGCTTTCAGTAAGCCGATTGAGACTCCCCTGCCCCTTTGGGGAAGTTGGCGTCCTCATTCAGAGCACCGAGCCTAGTCTTTCTTGTTGAAATGCGCTTCGCTCAAAACATCTTCGTATAGCTGTTTAAATGTTCCGCCACCATCCATATATTCAGCGCGGTCGAGCGAATCCACAAAGAAATCATCCGAAAATCGGACACTGGCCAGACAATTAGTGCCTTTGTAAAACAGCATTTCCCATCCCCATGAAGTAATAGTTCCATGATGCTGTCTCGAAGTGGACACCGCTTTCACAACCTTTTTCAATCTATCTCCGGAAATGGAATGGCTAAAATTTGTAAGCCCTGGAGGATTAACGAATGTATATCTAACGACGATGTGGTCGGCCCCAGAAATCTGGCGAACCAGATTGGTCGGAGTCTCGGCGACGGAACTGCCGTTGTCTCCAGCAAAAACCAATATCGGCGCCAATCTTCCAATAGCCGAAAGCAGGAATATCGTGAACAAACGTACAGACAAAGTTTTCATATCCATATTTTTCAAGGGATTCGATGTGGATGTGTCAGACTTTTGTAAAAAAATCGTCAAACTTTGCCACACTTGTTAGGCGACATGGTCATTTTACATTGGCCAATTCGACCACCAGTTTCCGCTCCATGACATCCCAGTCTGCGCTATTGGTTCGATAAGTGCCACGATACTGCGACAACCCTTGTGCAAGGGCCCTGGCCTCCGCGGGGCCGGGATACCACAACAAAATTTGTGCGCTCACCCATTGACTGGCCTCTCCAATGGGAGCGGGCTTTTCGTAAAATATGTGTGCCGAGTCAAAGCAAGACGTCTCCAGCATGCGAGTGGCCTGCGGAATGTCACCCGCCCGAAGTCGCTGCAACACTTCAAGAGTGCCGGCGCTTTGGCCGAAACGGCATTCCCCAATCGCGGTATCGAGGCCGTTCCTGTAACCGCTCTTAAAACCGCGGTGATAAGAGATTCGATAGGTGGCGAGCGAACAAATTGCACAAGCCACCATCGAAGCCTGAATCCAACGAATAGCTTGATTCATACCAATGGATAGACACCACCTCTTCTGTTTTTGTATAAAAATTTGCAATGCGCCAATGCCGCCTAACTCTTATTATACGTTATCGCCGAAACAAAAATCTCAAAATTATCTCATTAAAACGTGCCTCGCTCAGAGGATCATTCAGTGGTCAAAGAAATCGTCTTCAAATACGCGTCGTTCAGAATCCTGGTGGCTTAGAGCCTGTTATTAACTTTTTTTGAAAAAGGTCTGTACAAAGTAAAGACATCCCGGCAATAAGCTGGGGATGAAAGAGAAACGGAAGAGCTATCCGAGCGACGTGAGCGACGAAGAATGGGTTTTTTGCGTCAGTTATTTAACGCTGATGACCGAAGAAGCGCCGCAACGAGTGTATTGCTTGCGTGAGATATTCAACGCGCTGCGTTATATGATTAAGATGGGAGGAGTTTGGCGAATGATGCCTCATGATTTGCCGCCTTGGAATGTGGTCTATCAGCAAACTCAACGCTGGATCAAAGCGGGTTGTTTCGAAGCAATGGCTCACGATTTGCGCGCCGTCCTTCGTCTGGCGCTGGAGCGGAAAGCAGATCCCAGTGCGGTTATTTTGGACAGCCGCACATTGCAATCGACACCGGAGAGCGGGGGGCGAGCCGGTTTTGACGGACATAAGAAACGCAAGGGATCGAAGGTGCATGCGGCGGTGGACACCTTGGGCCATCTCCTGGCGGTGGCCGTGACGCCCGCCAACGAACAGGACCGGGCGCAGGTGGCACAATTGGCCCAAGCGGTGCAGGCCGTCGTGGAAGAACCCGTGCAGGTGGCCTTCGTTGATCAAGGTTATACCGGCGAGGAACCGATGGCCGCTGCGGCGCAGGAAGGCATCCAATTACAAGTGATCAAACATCATGAGGCCAAACGCGGGTTTGTGTTGCTGCCCAGACGCTGGGTGGTGGAGCGATCCTTTGCTTGGGCGGCGCGCTTCCGCCGATTGGCTCGCGATTATGAACGCCTGCCAGCCACGTTGGCCGGCTATCATTGGCTGGCATTTGTCACTCTCATGCTCGCCAATGTATTCAACAAAAGTTAATAACAGACTCTAGGAGTCAGGTTTGTTGGGCTTTATTTCGTTTGTCGCGGCGTGAAGGGCCTGGATGTGCCGGCGCTGTTGGATGTGACGTTCATCAAAATTGATAAACCGAGTGACATTATCAGCGCGATTTTGCCCGTAATATTCAATCTCGCCGTTGCCTGGTGGTTATTGGGATCTAGCTTGTTGATACGGCGCGCCTATCCCGAGTCGGCAAGCATTCCAAATTATTCTCCTTCGCCCAAAGAAAAGACCGCGCCGGAATCTGAACCATCCAAGCCTCCGGGAATGTCCGCCATGGAGGCTGCCGAAACAAAGCTCGCAGCGCTGGTGGGAAAACGGTGACGCTGGTTGGACGCACGTCGTCCGAACGACGCCATTAGGTGCGACTCTAAAAAATTACTGCGCCGTCAATTCTACTGGAACTCGTTGTTTTCGAATATTTCTGCTCCTTCCCAGCTCCTTCCGTGACCCTCAAGAAGTTGGCCCAACTTCTGCAATACCGACCGCATCGATGAACACCGCACACGAACTCATTATGCGTCCTCCGCTTCCTCCCTTCACGCACGAGACCGCCATTGAGAAGGTGCGATTGGCTGAGAATAGTTGGAATAGTTGCGACCCAGGAAAAGTGGCGCTGGCGTATTCCGTGGATAGCTGGTGGCGTAATCGCGCGGAGTTTCTCCAGGGCCGCCCTGCCATCATCGAGTTTCTGACACGCAAATGGAGGAAGGAACTCGAATATCGCCTCATCAAAGAATTATGGGCTTTTGAAGGAAATAGGATCGCGGTTCGTTTTGCCTACGAATGCCGCGACGATTCTGGAAATTGGATTCGCGCGTACGGCAACGAAAACTGGGAGTTTGGTGCTGATGGCTTGATGCATCATCGCCATGCCTGCATCAATG
>Ga0193718_1000214_pt1 | contig 13871 bp, 15 predicted proteins | sample U2a1metaG_FD_144918 | JGI IMG/M metagenome (GOLD analysis project Ga0193718, IMG submission 144918) | Soil microbial communities from a riparian zone of the East river system, Colorado, United States - U2a1 | ecosystem: Environmental > Terrestrial > Soil > Riparian zone | place: USA: East River... | reverse complement strand
GGCTTGAGCTGGAAGCCGATCACGGCTTAGTCATGAGTCAGCCGAGCCGCACCTGCACGTCATCAACCCTTGTGTGGCTTTGTCACACATGGCTAATCCCGCTCTGAGCCGGCTTGGCGGCTGGAGCCGACATCTCTCAGCCTGCAAACCTTTCAGGTAAATATTTATTTTAATATCTAATAGTCGTATGAAAAGAATATGAAAGGTGTTCAAATGTAACACCCACATCATGTAGTACTGCTCAGGGTCAAGTTTGAGTTGAACTCCAGTTGATATTCCAACTCTGACAACTCAAGTTAACTCGAGGAATGTGATGGCTTTCCGAATTGGGAGAAAGTGCTGCTTCTCACACTTGTATGGGATTCATTGTAAGGAAACAATAAGGATATAAGTAAAGGTATAAGGTTACAAGAATATAGTCCCTTGGTAATTGGCTTGGAAAACATACTGGAAGGCTGCAGGCTGAGGCCCAAGTAGGGGTAGGCCATGGGTTGCTCCACTTTGTCCGTTGAGTGATGCGCAAAATCCTGAAATAAGGTCAGTTGTGTCGACAACCTATGGGAAACAGAGTGGTACTCACGAATGAGAGACGGGATGGGCGGTAGACATGAAGGAAAGAAAGCAGCTCGACATTTAGGCAACCTCCCATCACGAGGCAACTCAAGTCGAGTTAAGTCGAGTTAGAGGATCCATCAAACTCGACTCGACTCGACTCATCTTAGCCCAAACTCGCGGCAGCACTACACACATGATACTGATACAAACATTTCATTTACAGATTGAAGCCGAATTAAGTGAACATCACCGACTGATTACTTTGCTCGAATGTTGCGAGCTTCCCGTCGGACAGCATCCATCAGGGCGCTGTTGCGCTTTTTGTCCTCTTTTGACTCCTCGCATAAACACAAATATGAAACATCAAGATCCAGTTGCTCCTTCGTAAGCACATCCGGATGTCCATCCAATCTATTTACGACCCCCAAGAGAACAATTGGTGTCTCACCTTCATATCGGTGGTGAATTCGTCGAACGTACTTGCCACAATGATTCCCTTTAATAACGACCAGCAAGCCATTATCACGTGTTGGATTTGGAGCCTTTGGTGTGACCCATTCAGGTGAAAGAGGAGTCAATGTCGTATAGCATTTGTGGAAGATGGTGACTCGTCCATCCATACACTTGATCAAAGCTGTTAAGTCTTTTTTATGGTAAGCCCCGCCAGTAACCACGACTCTGAGTGGTGCGTCAACAAGTCGTGAGTCCAATAACATGTGTTTAGGTCCATCTTGTTCATGGAGGACTGGCACATGAGTTGGACTTGTTTGGGAAGACGCTGGCTCACAATCAAGTTGTACATCAGAATCTGGATTCCAGGCAGGAGAGGACGAATAAGGGAGTTCAGGAAGAGGAGTGGCGTAACCATTGGAGGTAGTGGAATGAGTCCAAGATGGTTGAGGACGTAATACTGATAGGGGTTTGGAGGGCGCAGATGCATGATTGCGAGGTATGAAGAGCTCGTTATTTGTTGGTGCGTGATCATATAATTTCAGCCCAGAGCTTCAGAGACAGAATCAGTGGTGGTTCTCTTGTAGTATGTATCACATACTTTGCTTCCACAACACCATCGTAGTCCAAAGTTATACGTCTGAATGGTGAAGTAGGATCATAAGAAGATTGGTGAACATGAACTCGAAGTCCACTGGGCGTTTGCTGATTGCAAAGAACATCCAAGACAACACCTCGATGAGCCTTCATTGCATGTCGTTGTGTAATAATGATATCTGTGTTGATCCAGGGGATGGGGTCAGACCTTGGCATGCGCTGCGAAGCAACAATGTCATGCAAAGGCCGAGATAGGAGAAAGGGTGCATTGATACGCTTCAACAAATTGATATGAACTTCAAGTATCTGAAAGAAAGATAAGAACAAGGGCCACATTGAAAATGAGCATGCCCATACCTCTAGCCGATCAGGCAAAGATTTTTCAATGTCCTTGAGTTCCACGACAGTTGCTACATCCTCTCTTTGTAGAACATTCCGGATCTCATGAAACCACCCTGTCCGCCCTCGGTATACTCCACCAGTGATTTCAACATAATCCCCTGGATGTATCACTTTGCGAATATCCATCCAGGAAACACAAACTATGCCCTCATGAGTAGAAAGGTCCACCTCGACCGAATCTGCCAGCAGAGAGGTAATAATCCCACGCTTTGAGGTCAGTGGGTGAGTCCAAATACTTGGGAAGACGTCCACCTCATCACCTTGAGTGAATTCCCATTCCAATGGCCTAGGAATTGCAGACTCGGATGCGATTATTTTGGGATGACAACTTTCTGTGAAGAGACGAAACAACAACAGAGGCATGTGAAGAACAGGAGTGGAAATGGAGTTAAAAGTGTAGGGTTTGACAATAAGACCATGATCAAAATTGTAGCCATTGAACAGATAGACATTCTCCTGAACGAGTGTAGGCTCAACATCATGGACCTGTTTGATGACCTCAGGGTCAAACAGTTCAGGCAGGGCTCGAGCGTGAGCACGCTTCCTCTTGGAAGGCAAGACATATGAAGGTTTGGGTGGTAGGCGAGGAATCAGGAGAAGCTGGACTCCCCAAGTGTCAACCGAGTCCACATATCCTGCATCCCCCTTGTAAATCCCCTTCTGTACCTCGACCCACTTCCCAACTTTTGGTAGATCTTTCGAACCCTGCATCTTCAAGAGTGGTAGCCACTCCTTGAATGGAATTGGCTGGCTGATTATGCCAGAGGAGCGAACGATAATGCCAGGTGTGCGTTTGAGCAGGTGATGCAGATTGTGATTCATGGTCGCCTCCAGGTATACCCAACCTCGTAAGGACTCACGCATGAAACTGGATCGCAACTCATGTGCTGGCATGGCCTTCTGAAATAGAAAAAATACTATGTCTTCTTCCAACCCAATCTATAAGATACTTGATGAGTTAACACCGCAACAGGAACCAATGCGATCACAGACTTTACAGCGGACTCGCCACAAGGGGGTATCATTAGAAGTGGGCAGATGAGAGATGTTTTCGATAGCAGAGGAGATTGTCGGATGGCTAATAAGTGGTCTTCCGATATTGCTTGCTGGGATGGAAGGGGCGCGACTCCGTGTATATCGTTCCTCAAGAGATTGTACTAAATCCCCCCAGCCCTCAGAATCGTGCTCCATTTCCGAGAACCGCTTCCACGGCACATATTCATTGTTGACTGGTTGATGTTGAATAAAATCATCTGTAAATTAAATATTGTGAGGGGGATTTCTCAGCTGCAATAATACTTGACGTGCCATATTCATCGTCCTCCTCCTCCTCCTCATCCTCATGATCGTCCACTGTCGCCTCTAGGTCCAGGAATGAACCGATAGTGCTATTATGCGGAAATCTCATATTTTGGTCTGTTGGAAGCACACATCAGCATAGGACAGTGTGGGTACGAGCCGAGAGGGAGAGTTATGATTTTTTCGAGTCACTCAGGTTCATTCATTAAATTATTAAGGACTACACTACATCTATATGCTAAATAAGACAAACTTACGAGGCGAATGTGGTAGTTAGGAGTAGAAAGAGAAGGCGTGAGAAATTGATGGGCGTTTGATGATATTGATGTGAATTTTTCAGCGTCGGGTGTTCCCATGCCATGATGTCTGAATGACTAAGCAACGACCGACTGGTCGGTCGGTGACATCATTGTTATGGTCGAATTGTTTCTGGCCCGATATCCCGACACTGGAACATTCCGATCATTATCACTCTAACACTCCGCATTTTCGCACGCTTTCCCTTTCTTACTCGTACCATCACTATCACTGTAGAAATTATGTATTTACCTATATTATCCAAATAATACACAAATGAAGGTCACTCAAAATGGTAAAGTGTGGTGGTGCTGCGTATAAATCCAGATGAAATGAATTATGAAACCTGACATTGGTGCGTGTACTACCTAATGATTTCACGCCTGTCTTGATTATTTTCAGGCAATTACAGGCCACCAGCAGGTGCAGCAGTGCCCAACACTTGCCTTATTGCTGAATGTAAGGTACGCATATTTATATTTGTAGATAGTAGATAACTATGACGGTATCTATGTGCAGGAGTCCCATTGGAGTCCCATTGGCAATGATTCATCCATCCATAATATAAAACGAATGTTTTCCGGACAAAGTCGCCACGGATATCTTCGACATGGACCTCTTTGAAACCAAGGCGTCGAACGTTTCCATATCACCGTTGAACAGATCGTCTTTCTTGGGCCCTTTCTGACGACACTTCCCCTCACCCCCGTTACTCCGACAAAGCCACCTTCTGAGTCGAATGGAGGCACCTCGGCCTTGACAGACCAGCAGAGGACCCTGTGCCGGAGCAGCCACCGGCAAAGAAGTTGTTCAAGGCGTCCAGCAATAAAAGGATTGGAAGGGCAGTAACCGTTACTCCTACTATCGCAAATGGCACCTCCGAGCAGAGTGAGCAGGATAATTTTATGCTTGAAGCTTCCAATCTTCTCCGTCCTTTTGTTCGTAACACTGTGTGTGGCTTCCGACTTTATCCAACCCTTTGTTTACGTACAACATTCCTTCGTCAATCAAATACTTGAATGATTTGTGTTTATATAACCCTTCTACCGTTTGTCATATTCAAGCAGTACTTCAATTACACAGTAGTCGAATTCTAGGCCGTGCAGAGCACGGGGTCCACTTCTAGTAAATGTTAATAGTGATTGTTTGTCTGGGCGGTCGATGATGTCATCGTATTTGTCAGCCGACTGGTCGGTCAATGATGTCATCGTATTTGTCAGCCGACTGGTCGGTCAATGATGTCATCGTATTTGTCAGCCGACTAGTCGGTCAATGATGTCATCGTATTTGTCAGCCGACGAGGAGATGATGTCGGTGATTAATCAGCGGACCGAAATGTCGATCTTTCGGATCACTAGGTGCGATAATAATCGATCATACAACGTAAACACCATCAATAACGCTTTGTTCCAGTAGCGTCAAGACATGGTTGGCAAGAAACGCACAGTCACCATTGCACCAGATGGTCAACGTAAACAAGCCTCTGGAAAGAAGCAAGGGTCTAGCTCAAGTGCTCAGGGGACCCACACTGGCGAAGACTTTGATTTCGCTGCTGCAGATGGCGACAACTCGGCATCGGACACCAATGATCAAGCAAGCCAACCTCAGACACAACCAACCTCCAAAAGCAAGCAGCCTGCAGACATTGCGTTGCTTTTCACCCACACTGACGAGGACAGGTCTGGAACGACAGTCGCAATCCGGTGCTGCAAATGGTGTGGGTGAGTGGTATTTGTCGATTTTCATGTGTGATCTTATGCAGCAACTGCAGCAATAAAGCCCACAAGTATTTGCCATTTACCAGCTCCCACAATCTTCGAAAGCATTTGAAGTCCAAACATCTGGCTGAGTACACACAGGCGTGTTTGGATAATGGATGGACCTATCTTGATGCAGAGGTCAAAGTACCGACTGCTGGAGAGAATCGCAAGACTGCCCTTCCCCCGTTCTCACCAGAAACATTGCTGGAATACTTGGTCCGCTTCGTGACAGCTGATGATCAGGTGAGTGGTGCTTTATGACCAGACGGCAGGGTGCTCATTTTTGCGAAGTCCATCCGTGTTGTGGAATGCCCTGAGTTCCGGGATCTTTGCATGCTTCTACGGGAAAGCTTGACTGACAAGGATATCCCACGTCGTGACAAACTTCGCGAGGGCATTATCAAGCAATTTGAGAAGCAGTTTGCATGTTTGAAGGTTGATTTATCGGTTAGCCTGATCCCTAATTTAACTATATTGGTGCTGATACATCTTTTTGCAGGACTCCCTGGGTCGTGTCAGTCTCACTGCTGACATCTGGTCAAATCAGAGTCTGAGGTCATTCTTGGCCGTCACAGCACACTGGATGGGACTTAAAGATTCGAAGCTGGAATTGAGGGCAGCACTAATAGGCTTTCATCTCCTTAAAAAGAAGCACAGTGGCAAAAATATCGCCAGAACAATGTTACATGTGATTGAGCGAGCGGGCATTACGAACAAGGCAGGTTTTCTTCCACATTACTGCATATACTTATGGGACTATAGATTGGTCACATAACATTGGACAACGCGGAGAACAACGCTACAGCTATGAAGGAGCTTGAAGAGCTGTTCAAAAACAAGGGCATCAAATTCGACCATGAAGATAATCGAATCCCATGCTATCCTCACATTATTAACATTTGCGTCTCTCACATCGTGTCGTCTCTGACAAAAGTCAATGCAGGTAGCTTGGAAGACGATTCGGATGATGATTCTGTCTTGTCAGAGGATGAATCTGATGACGGTGGCTACGTTGGAGACGAAACAGACGCAGAAAATGACGAGACTGATGAGGATAAGTACACAGACTTGAAGGACTGGTTTGCCGCCCTCAAACGAGACCCTGTCAGGCGTGCTCGTGTGGTGGTTCGCACAGTGCGATCGTCTGGCCAAAGGAAGGATGAGTTTTTGTCGATGATCAAGACAGGCAATAAGAAGGGTTCGTTCAAGGATCAACAAGGGAATCAGGTGGTTGTCAAAGAATTGCAACTTCTTAGGGATGTCAGGCATCGTTGGAGTTCTTTGTACGTCATGCTTGAGCGCCTACAGGAACTTCACCCGGTACGTCCTGTGTATCTACTAGGGGTCATGACTGACAAACTGAATAGGCTGTCGATCGCTTCTTTGACATGGACAAAGACCTTCGGATGCTGATGTTAAGCGAAGCAGATTGGGATGTTTTGGAGGGTCTGAAGGTCGTTTTGGAGGTGAGAATGGTTGTTATGAAGTGCGTGAAGCTGACATCTGTCGGTAGGCCCCACACCGTGTCCAGCAAATCATGTCGGCTCATGCAACTCCCGTCCTGTCTGGGGCAATCCCATCCTTCGAGCTTTTCATGACGCAGTGGGAAAATCTGGGAGAAGCGCATGCGAATCTGAAGCCCTGGACAGACATTGGCCTGCATTGGGCTAGGAAATACTACACTCGCATGGACAACACGCGAGCATATATCGTTGCTATGTGTGAGTGTTTCCTATCCTACGCTTGTGCATCTGATTAAGCGCTTAACCATCATAGTTATCAATCCATGTATACGCTTCTCATGGATTGAACGTGAATGGGAGAAACGTTACATTAAACTTGCCAGGAAGGCCATTCTGGAAGTTGTACGTGTCATGTGTGAAGTGACGTGATTTTTAACGTATTCGATTAATTAGATGGGGGAGTGTAGCGACCAAGAAGTACCACGGCCTCCAATGGTACAAGGCCCAGCCACGCAGAAGCCTGCCCCAAAATTCGTGTCGCTCCCATCTAAGTACCAACTTACGGATCACCCTATCTATCCACAAGCAGCGTCAAACACCTCATTGGAAGAGGAATTTGAGAGCTATAAGAATGCACCTCCCTCTCCACAAGGGACGGATTTGGTTGACTTTTGGAATGTAAGTGCCTTTCATCTTCCACATGTCGTATGTTAACTCTATCATTTCTGCAGGCACAAAAAACACAGTATCCAAGACTGTACCCCGTCGCTATGGATTACCTTCCAATCCAGGCATCCTCCGTTCCTTGCGAGCACGTTTTTTCATCAGCGGCAGAGACTGACACCAAGAAACGTAATCGCCTTGCTCCACCATTGATGGAAGCCCTACAAATTCTCAAGTTCATCTACAAAAAGGAACGCCTGAACTTCACAGCTGGACTGATGACCATCGCGCCTGAGCAAACGGTCAAACACAATTCCACAGACCTGCTTGCACGACTCTTCACAGATAACTCGGTTGATACGACAGACCAGCTGCTCAAGGTGTTTGGTGAAGATGATACTGACGTTGATGACGAGTTGTCAGATGGTTAATGGGAATTGCTTATTTACATCATTTACTGTACACTATTCATATGCAACGATCGCGAGTTCCACGAATTGTAGAGAAACAAATAGTACATGACAAATGACGTCACGGACCGACTAGTCGGTCAGTATTACATAATGCAATGATAAAAGATTACCATCGGTATCAGATCAATTTTCACCACCATGGACTCCTCTGAACCCAGTTCGTGTTTTGCCACCTCTTTAGTTCTATTCTGATTTCTTCTAGGAGAGCTGCAACCCCTTCGATTGGTATCTCCTGTCTTGGCCAATTTCCCCTGGTATTCTGCGGCTATCAGATCCTGCAACGACTTGTTGGACGTTGGAGATGTTGGCAATGCATTTAAGGTACAATCAACATTCGTGTCATTGATATACCCGACTGATTGCTCCCCACCAGAGCTTCGCAACATCCCTGCAAGGATACGAATCCTCTATTTTCAATACTTTGGAAGGGAGTGAGAGTGGGGATGGACTCGCAAGCAACCTTCTGGGTATCGGCAACAGTGGGCAAATGGTTCCCTGGCGATCCAGGGCAAACGTCACCACCCTTGAAGGCTCACAAGTATGCTCAGTGATAAGTGCCTACCGGCTGTTGGATATTGTCGCTATGTTGAACGGTGCGCGACCTGCTCCAAGCGTGGAGAGACAATTCTATCAGCTTCCAAATCAAAGCTTCCGTGTAAGTGCAATGTTATCAAGTTATTCACCCTCATGATCATGTCTGCAGGGAATGGACAAAATGGCGAACTGGCCTCAAGTTCTACAAGGGTTCAAGGATGTCCTCAAGAAGTCCCAGAAGACAGTCCAGGTTCCTCCAGAAGATCTATCCACCCCATTTCGCCTACTCCGTCTGATCGCACGAAACAACACGTCGAAGAATTACAATGCGACTGAAGCAAATTTTCTGTACGCTGCGATGCACATTGCTTGTATGAAGGAGCTACGTTTTCAAAGTGGTGCTTGCCCTGATTTGCCAGAAAATCTGGATGGATTGGTTCGCTCGTAAGTTGTGGGTTTTTCTGTATCCATAATACACTTACTTTGCCACAGTAAAACACTTTTGGCTGAGGATCAGCAAGCACTAGATGACCTACGTTCGCTGTTTGAAGAACTTTCCTCAGCGCAAAAATCCACTGGGGTGTCATACATGCGTGCCCCACTGCATCTAGCCTTGCTCATCTCACCCATTTACCTGCTTCTTCCTGTCCAACATATCAACAAATCGTATAACAGGAACACCATGATCAGTCTAAGCAGTTGCCTTGGTAACTGCAAACCCCAGGTGGTCTTCGATGTCGAGATGGAAATTTGGAGATCACTGTTTTCTCTCGCCTCAGGAAAGGTTGATCCGTTCGATGTCCTGCACCAACTGTCAGAAGATTTGCCATGGGACAGGATTCAAGCAGCATCGTCCACAGATTCAAAATGGTTCAATCTTGGCAAGTTTTTTTGTTTCAACAGATCTGTATTTTTCTAACGTTTTTCTTAGCTGCACTGTCTGAACCTGTTCCACGCAACACTCTAAGCTTGGAACCCTCGGCGCGTATAGAAGTTCTTGAGACTCCTGCAAGAATCTCAACAGCACCTCAATTCGAGTCGTCACTCGCATCGGCCATTAATTTTGCGGCGTCATCTTCTACAGTTGATCCATCTCTTCTCTCCTCCTCCGCTGCTCTGTCCACCATGCGACCTGTCCTCACACCTGACCTGAATCAGCTGACGACTCCCCCCCTATCTTTGCATGTATCAAACACGGCCTTCTCCCAGTCTGCCACTGGAGATGTTGATTCAACGATGACCTCCGTGGACAATGACCGCGCATCCCATGAACGACAAAATGTAAGTGGTGCCGACGACAAATTATGTGGTGCCGACGACAATTTATTTGGTGCCGATGACAATTTATTTGGTGCCGGCGACAATATATTTGTTGCTGACGACAGAGACGACGGTGTTGATCCAGCTGATGATGACCATCCAGGTGACGATGATGACATGGGGATAGATCCAAGTCAAGTTACCACCGACGCTTATCAGGCCTATCGTGAGCGCGACGAAGACAGTAGTGATGATAGTAGTAATGATGAGGAAGACTCAGATCATGACATGAATATTACGCCGAAGAAGATCATGCCCCAGAACAGGATTGAGGATGGGCCTCCCCAACAGCCTGCGGCTGAGAAGGTACCTTCTACCGCGCCTGCAGCTAAGAAGGTACCTTCTACCGTGCCTGCGGCTAAGAAGATACCTCCTACCGCGCCTACGCCGGATCGTCCACGAAAACGCCAACGCCCCTCAACCAGCTCGGAGGATGAAGACGATCAAGACGATCAAGAGGACCACGAGGACCACGAGGGTGAAGAGGATGAAGATGTTGGCGAGGATGAAGACGAACTTGTGTACGCCTCCATATGGGAGCCTACATCATTCAATGAGGATGTAAGTACAGAATATATATTCTTTTTAGATGACAACTCATCGTTTTGACAGGTACCGACGCGAGAGCATGATTTCGTAAAAAATGACAAGGTCCCCAGGTGTAAGTTTGACACCGAAATACGAGCTTTCGATGCGAATGGAGGTGAGCACCGGTTCACCCCCGAATGTCATGTAAGTTATCCTTTGTGTTGCAAGTCCTCTCCAAATAACTGCAGCTTTCAGTTTGATGGTCGTGTTACGCAACTAAAAACGTTCTTTGATCATATTGAGGCTGGTCATCTTCACGGGAAACCTCTCCATATCACAAATCCCGAAGCCTCCGAGTTTCACATAATTTCCTCTGAAGAGTTTCAAGCTCTGTCATCCCGACAAATTCAAGATCGTCTTCGTTGGAAAAATATTGTCGTTACTGGCTCAGAGGTTCCTGATGTCCAGTTTGATAAAGCTGGTTTACGAGCATTTTGTCCGATGCAACGTACTATCTCGATACAAGGTAAGAATTCAACTCTCTAATAGGTTATGCAGATGACTGACATGTGTAGACCACTCGATTCGCAATACTGACGGTTCCATCCCTGTCACAGTTACTGGTCGAGCTGAAGACCTTTTGCAACATGCATCGTCAGGAGGAAAAATCCTCAACGGCCTAGATTTCCCGATGTGGAAAGACTCGCAGTGGGATCGCAGTTCGTATGCCACCGACATGGTGGCATGGGATTTTCTTCTTGGAAGCCCTCATTGCAGTGCAGCAAATACGTCGTATCCAACCGGCCATGTGCGATGGGGGTTAGCAGGGACGGCTCATGCTGTCTCCACACTTCATATTGACAGTGATGGCTTCGCAACCTTCGTGCAGGTCATGTGCGGGAAGAAACTTTGGGCGGTGTACCGACCATCTCCTAAACTTCCCCTTTCAAATAACGACGCCTTTCTACTTTCGGACTTCTTTCAGCTCGATCGAATTCCCCCAAAGGCAACATCTGGGCTTGAAGCTGTCGTTCTGAGACCAGGAGATCTTTTGTATGTCACGATCTTGTCATTTTCATTTAATAACCTCATAATTTTGTACAGGTTAATGCGGCCAGGCATGCCCCATTTTGTGTATGGCCTTGAGAGTGCCATAACCCACGGCGGTCATTTTTATTCTTCGTCTCTCATGCAGGCCACTTTACAGAGCCTTGTACACACTTTTGTCCTCAGCAATTTCATTTCAAATACGTTCCATTATCCTTCTCGTCAGTTATTGCGACACATTGTCACTTTTTGGGGGTTTGGACTACTGGAGAAACGTATTACTCCACAAGGTGCGTCAGCAGCTATCATCCATTGCAAATGCTGGATTGTTGTTTCAGATGATGAATACCTTCACCTGCCTGATGTTCTAACAACCGATGGCCTTCTCGACCTAATTTCCGGTTGCACTCTTGCAATCCTTGGTAACGTGCTCGATTTTAGAACATATTGTGCACCTAATCAAGGTGAGGCGGACCCAACAAGAAGGGAACAGCAGTCGTTATGGAAGAAGTTCGATCGGAACAACATCCCAGGAGATGAGCGCATGGCCATCTGTTATACGCGTGGCATAGCGCTGGCTGTGTTCAAATGGATTCGACGGTGGTGCATTGTCAAGACGCCAGATGGTGAAATTATCGAGGACCTCCCTTCACAGTATATGGTCGCATTGTTAGGAAGTCTTTTGGCTTACAAGTCGAAAGCTGACCAGCGGAAGCTCAAAGGTGCACCTCATTGTGCTCTTTGGATGTTGAAGGCGCAGGTTTCCAATGTGGTGGAATGTGATCGTTCCGTCAAGAAGCTCTGGGAAGAAAGGAAAGGTAAATCGTCAGACACCTTGGGAATCACCTTGGTTGAAGGTTGCACGGTTGAGTGGAGCGAGGATCTCCCAATTTCTGTTTCCCAACCAGGTGGGTTGTTCGTTTAAACCTTTGGTGTGAAACTCAGTATTCCTAGATATCCTGTATCGCATACATGGCACGACGCCTTTTGATCATAAATTTCTCGAAGGGGAGCGAGTCAGGTCGCAATTTGAGATGCAGGCAGTCAAGGCGTAGAATTCGATACACTCCATTATTTTAATTTGTTTTTCCTCGTTCTTTTTTACGGAAATCTATGATATCATTGGTATGACCGTGAGAATTACAGTTGAACTCCTTCTTTCAAACCGCCATCATCATCTATCAACCAAATTGTAATATAGTCTATTTATCTCGCTTGTACTATATTATGCCACCAGTTGGACAGAAAGGATTGTTGAAGACAGGTCATGTTGACTTCCCAGTTGTCCGTGTGTCTGGGAGATACAGAGTAGGGAAGCTATTAGGTTCAGGCACATTTGGCAAGTGTAGCTCAAATATCTTGCCTCTTTGACTTATATCTATAATAGGCAGTGTATATTCTGGGAAGGATGTTAAGACAGACAAGGAGGTTGCATTGAAAGTTGAGCACCGTGACCGTGGGGAATATTCTGAGCTTTATCACGAATATAAGATCTACAAAGATCTTGCTGGTTGTCCAGGGATTTCCAAAGCCTATTGGTATGGTAGCGAAGGGCCATACAATGTGATGGTCATCAATCGTTATCAGCTGTCATTGGACGAGATGGTTGGACAAGCTGCACTTGACCGCCTGACAGCTGTATCATTTGGTATTCAGATGGTGAGTGCATGCTCAAAGATTCAAAAAACTTGCTTTAATCAACACACTCAGCTTTATTCCTTGGAATCAATTCATGCTCATGGTTACATACATCGCGACATCAAGCCCGATAACTTCATGGTTGGAGTTAACAAGAAGATATATCTCATCGACTTTGGATTGGCTCAACAATTTTGCGACCCCTGCACCCATGTCCACATCCCTCTTACCAGAGGCAACAATCTCATAGGCACCATTCGCTATACCTCCGTCAACTCACACATGGGACTTCAACAATCACGACGAGATGACCTCGAGTCCTTTGCCTATACCCTTGTATATCTCCTGTATGGCCAACTTCCATGGCAAGGCATTCCGTTATCCCGAAATGCAGACCGTGCTGCTGCAGTTCTCCGCCTAAAGCGAGAATTCTGCAACCAGAACTGTAACACCATTCCATCAGATCTCTCAACCTTTCTTCTTCATATCCAGTCCCTTGCCTTTGAACAAAAGCCAGATTACATTCATCTCCACACTCTGCTGCAGAAATTACCCACATGAGGACAAGTATATTTATGTATCCTGTATGTAGCCTCAAAATCTAGTGTTACCTCCTTTATATTTGGCCACTACTTATTTGTAGAATTAGTTTGGAGTTCCATAGTAATTTTGAATTTTCTTTGCACTTTGGATTTGTCAGCCAGCTGAAGCCATCAGCTGAAGCCGGAGCCATCGAGGTGAGCCACATGGGGTAGCTGGCTTAAATATAGCCAGCCGACAATGATGGCTCCCATGGCTCGCCATCGGCCGGCTTGAGTTACGTAAGCCATCGCAACTCTAGGTCG
>Ga0193718_1000213_pt1 | contig 13884 bp, 10 predicted proteins | sample U2a1metaG_FD_144918 | JGI IMG/M metagenome (GOLD analysis project Ga0193718, IMG submission 144918) | Soil microbial communities from a riparian zone of the East river system, Colorado, United States - U2a1 | ecosystem: Environmental > Terrestrial > Soil > Riparian zone | place: USA: East River... | reverse complement strand
GAAAGCTTGACCTGTGCTTTTCGGCCGATAGCCTCTCGTGGCGCACTGCCGGCGAGACTGAGAGTTCTTCCCGTGTAGCACCAAAGCATGTCGAGCATCCTGAAGTTTATTGACTTGCCGCAAGGCCCGCTGATTCTCGTCGGCATTTGTCTCATCATCATCATCGGACTTTATTTCTATAACAATCCCCTCGGCCACGGGCGATGGTTCATGGTCCGGCGCTTCATTAATTGGTTTCCGCTCGGGATGACCTACGCGTTTCTTTATATGGGGCGCTATAACCTGGCCGTATCCAAGAACGCCATGGGCTCACTGATGTCCAACCAGGATTTTGGGTGGATCTTTGCCGCCGGCACCTGGACTTACGCGCTTTCTTTTTTAATCAACGGACCGTTAGTGGATAAAATCGGCGGAAAGAAAGGCATCCTCATCGCCGCCATCGGATCTTCGCTGGCCAATATCGCTCTCGGCGTGCTGACGTATTTTGTCGTCACGAACCAGTTGAAAATGAAATTGGTGGTGGCGTTCTCGATTATTTATTCGGTGAACATGTATTTTCAAAGCTATGGCGCGGTTTCCATCATCAAAGTGAAGGCCTACTGGTTTCACGTGCGCGAGCGCGGGGTGTTTGGCGCGATTTTCGGCACGCTGATTTCCTTTGGCGTCTATTTCGCTTTCGACTGGGGCAAAGATATTGTGGCGATGTCCAAGGTAAATCCCGAAGGTGAAGTGGGATGGCTGCACAGCCTCATTCAAACAATTTTTGCGTCCAGGACACACGCAGTGGATGCCACGTGGGCCGTGTTTTTCATTCCCGCAGCCATCATGTTGTTTTGGACGCTGCTGGACTGGTGGCTCATCAAGGACACGCCCGAAGAGGCAAACTTCCCGCATTTCGATACCCACGACGCCTCCTCCGGCCAGATGCACATTGAATTAACCACCATGGACCTGCTCAGGAAAGTGCTGACCAGCCGGCTGATGATTTTGATCGCGTTCGTCGAACTCACTTCGGGAGTTTTTCGCAATGGAATCGCGCAATGGTATCTTCCCTTTGCCAAAGAGGCGAATCATCCGGGCGCGAGGTTCTTTGTGGACCATTGGGGATTGCTCCTCTGCGTTTTCGGAATTGTTGGCGGTTTCGCCGCCGGACTCGTCTCCGATAAGCTTTTTAATTCACGCCGGGCGCCGCCGGCGGGACTGCTCTGCGGCGTTATTCTTGTGATGGCCGGGCTTATGGCGGCGTATCTCTTTTCGTCCCCCATCATCGTCGGACTTGCGGCTGTGGGAATCTGGATGTGCGGGATTGGAGTCACTTCCCTGATGTCCGGCACCGCCGCCACAGATTTCGGCGGTCGCAAAGCCACGGCGACTTGTTCCGGCATCGTGGATGGTTTTGCTTATCTCGGCAGCGGCTTGCAATCCGTTTGCCTCGGTTACATCACCTCCGGGCACTGGAAATGGTGGCCGATTTTCCTGATGCCGTTTGCAATCATGGGGATCATTCTCGCCTGGAAACTCTGGCACGAACTCCCCGCGGCCACGCGGAAATATATCGATGAAGTGGAGCAAACACCCACCGAGCTAACGAAGTGGTAATCGGCCGGGACCTGCCGCTTTATTACCAAAATCGGCACGCCTGTTAATAACTTCGAGTGCGCATCCCCCGTGTTCCTGCCATAATCTGTGGATGACACAAGACAGTCCAACCAGCACCGCGGGAAAAAGGTATCCTCGCGGTTTTCGCGCCCGACGCGGGTTGAACTGGGGAATTCTAGGCCTGACTTACGCGTCTTACTACGTGTGCCGGTATAATTTCCGCTTCGCCACGCCAGGCTTGATCGAGGAGTACGGATTTTCCAACAGCCAGATCACCGACATGTTGAGCGCGTGGTCCATCGCTTATGGCACGGGACAGCTCGTAAACGGATTGATCACGGATCGCATCGGCGGCAAGAAAGCGATGTTTATCGGCGCGGCCGGAACCATTGCGGTAAATCTCGTTTTTGGATTCGCCTCTTTCGTCGGCACATTCTCCACCTTTGCGCTGATCTGGCTTTTGAACGGCTGGATCCAGTCTTTTGGCGCGCCCGGGATGGTCAAAATCAACGCCGCCTGGTTCAACCGTGATGAACGGGGCACCTTCGCCGGCATTTTCGGTTTCATGATTCAACTGGGCCAATTTGCCATCAACAACCTCGCGCCGTTCATTCTCGCCGGGTTCTCGATCGGCATTTTTGTCGTCGCCAAAGGTGAATGGCGCTGGCTATTCCGCATTCCGCCTTTGTTCACCGCGCTGATGGCCATCCTGCTCGTGCTGCTGCCCAAAGAATCTCCCGAAGCCGCAGGTTATCCCGGTGTGGTCAGCGACGGCGATGGGAATGCCGACACAGGAGTGCGCGCCGGTCTCAAGGAATCTTTTATAACCATTTTTACCCATCCGCTGGTCTGGTTCTACGCCGTCGCTTACGGCTGCACGGGCGCGGTGCGGAACAGTTCCGACCAGCTCGCGGTGCTTTACTTCGTCCAGCAACTCAAACTCGACCTGGAGAAAAAACCACTCGCCGTTTTTTACACCATGAACCTGATGCCGGTTGTTGCGGTCGTAGGTTCATTCACCGCCGGTTGGGTTTCAGACAAATTTTTCAAGGGCCATCGTTCGCCGGTGGCCATGACGCTCTACTTTTTTGAAAGCTTCGTCATCATCTGCGCGGCAATAGTGATTCACATGGGAATCGTCGGGCCGACACCCGGGGGTATTTTTCTCGGCTGCCTTTTCCTCGTCCTGGTATCGCTGACCGCCAACTCTACGCACGCCATCGTCGGCGCCGCCGCGCCCATGGACATCGGCGGGCGCAAGATGGCCGGGTTCGCCGCGGGGGTGATTGATTCCTTCCAATACTACGGGGCCGCGATTGCTTTGCCCGTGACCGGCCGGTTGATCGATCGCTACGGCTGGGGAATTTGGTACCCGACGATGGCGAGCTTCGGAATAATCGGTGGCTGCGCAATGCTTTTGGTCATGCGCAAACAGCGGCTCATGGTCGCTCGCAGCACTTCAACTGCGACGGCACAATAACGTGACCGACCCAACGCTCACCACCGCGCCTTGTCACACAACAGCAATTGGTCCGGCAAATATCCGGGTGGCATTTTGCTCAACGGGAAAGCCGCCGGAATCGTTCCGTTAACCATCGTCTCGATAATAAAACGCCCCCAGTTTGCATCATTTCCACGAATCCAATCGGATTGAAAGCGCCCATCCAGCGACCGCGGCGTGAGATACAGGGCATTAATCGGTTTCAACACGTCGTTAATTGCAAAAAAACTTTCCTGCCACTCAGTCGGCTTCTGTGGGTCTGCCGCCGCGTTCAATGTCAACCAGACCGATTGACGATCTCCGTACCAAGCCGTGGCCCACGGAATATCGGTCATCATCATCTCATTGGTGGACAGCACATGCGCGCTGGTTTGAATCTTATCCGGCCAATACGGCGGATAAACGATCGGCCCTTTACCGGGCAACAATAAGGCAAACCATATCGGCAGGCGCAATAACACTGCGAACGCCGCTATCGCCAGGAAACGCAATTCGAGCATCGGAAATTTCACGCTCTCCAGCAGCGTGAAAAACAGCCCCACTCCATAGACCACCACCACGGGCGACAACAACACCAGCAGGTTTTCGGAATTAATTTCCGGTGTTTCATCCGAAAGCTGGGTCCGCACCAGCGCTTGCGCGGCGGCGAGTGTGGCGATGCAGCCAACCGTAAAATAACGTAGCCGCCGCAATCCGGGATTGCGAAAACCGACCATCAATCCCACCAGGAAAAAAGAGGAGATCCAGCCGCCGGCCATGTGAAAAAGATCCCCCTGCAAAACGGGTATCAGATTGGCAGCCAGTTTGGGCAAAAACCGAATCGGAGGATATTGAAGGAGAGACGGTTGTAACGAGCGTTGTAATCTAAACCCGGCCGAAAACGACTCCACCATGCTATAACTCGCCGTTCCGAACAACGTTCCGCTCATCGCATAATTTCGCGCCAGCCACGGCGCCATGACTCCCGCGAATGCCGCCAGGGCCGCCGCGCAATACAGCAACCGGCGCGGTCCGCCACAGAATGCGAGGAACAGCGCCACCGGAATAATCAGGCAGATAAAAGAGTAACGCGTGAGCCCGCCCACACCAACCAGGGCGCCCGCCGCCAGGCTCAGCAGCACCATGCCTTTCGATCCCCATTTCGGCTCGCTCAATTCGGATTCCCACAGCGTAAGGCACCAGATTAACCCCATGAAAATCACCAGCAACAGCATCGTCGAAAGTCCCGAGGCACTGAAACGCCACAGCACTTCTGCCGTGAGCAAAAGCACCACGGACAACAGAGCGACGGGAAAATCAAACAATCGCCGCGCCCAAAAAAACACGAGGAGCAGCATGACGAGAAAAAGAAACTGGTTGAAAAACGTGATCAAAAAGTCCGGTTGATACCGGATCCCCCTTCGACCGCCGGGAGAGTCCGGGTCCGGAGTGCTCCACAGCGCGCCCTTCGCGCTGGTATCAAATTGAAACGGCAGCACCTTCATCAATCCGGCCAGCACGACGGGATAAACCGGCGGATTGGAAATATCCGGATGATTGCCATTGAGTCGCGCCGGGTCCTTGTCGCTCGCGCCCGGATGCGCCTGCTTCACCATGTAGATGCTCAGCGGCCGGATGAACTCCGTGGTGTAACCCTGCCCTCGTGAAAGGTTGCGGGCCAGTTGCGCGGCGTCCATGGCGGCGGGAGCAGCCATGTTTCGGGCACAATGAGCATCGTACCGGATCAAAATGGCCAGCACGCACAGCACAAACAAAACCAATTTGACATAACGCGGCCCCCCGGCGGTTTCCAGCTTGTGAATAAACCCCTGCATCAACGTCAACATCTGCATATCAGAATTCCTCGAGCCCGTAAGTGTGTAATTTGCGGTGCAGCGTGCGCCGGCTCATGCCGATTTTCTTCGCCGCCAGCGTCCGGTTGCCCCGCGTCTCTTTCAGCGCGCGGATGATCAACTGCTTTTCCGCTTCCGTGACCGTTAAATCATTCCGCGCCAGCGCGCGTTGCGGGTCGGCCGAGGCCGCGCCGCCGCGCACCGATGCCGGCAAATCGCGCGCCGCGATTTTCTCGCCGCGGCACAAGACGACCGCATGCTCGATCGCCGTCCGCAGCTCGCGGACATTGCCAGGCCAATGGTAGCTCATGAGGGTTTCGAGCGCGTCCGCGGTGAATTCGTTCACCGCTTTATTATTTTCTTTGGCAAACTCGCGCAGGAAACTCTGCGCCAGCAACGGGACATCGCCCATTCTCGCCCGCAACGGCGGCAGGGTGATTTCCACCACGCGCAGCCGGAAAAACAAATCCTCACGGAAGGTCCCTGCTTTCACCAACTCCTCCAAATTCTTATTCGTGGCCGCGACCAGGCGCACATCCGCGATCAAAGTCTTGTTGGAGCCCACCCGTTCAAAGGTTCTTTCGCCCAGAAACCGCAGCAGCTTGACCTGAATCGTCGCGTCAATTTCTCCGATTTCATCCAGGAACAGCGTGCCGCCCTGCGCCTGTTCAATTCTCCCGACCCGCCGCTCGTGCGCGCCCGTGAAGGCGCCCTTCTCATGCCCGAAAAGTTCGCTTTCCAAAAGCGTGGCCGAGAGCGCAGCGCAGTGCACGCTGACCATCGACTGCTTTGCGCGCGGGCTGAGCTGATGAATCGCCTTGGCGATCAATTCCTTGCCCGTGCCGCTTTCGCCCAGTAACAGGATCGTCGCCCGCGTGGGCGCCACCTGTTTCACCACGTCGAGCAATTCCTGCATCCCCGGTGATTCGCCGATGATGTTCGCGACGCCGAACTTCGAATCCAGTTGTTGCCGCAGGGTCACATTTTCCACTTCGAGCTTCTGCCCCCGCAGCGCGCGCGCGATGCGCATTTCCAACTCGTCAATTTGCAGCCGACCTTTGGCGATGTAATCATCGGCACCGCGTTTCATCGCTTCCACGGCCACTTCCTCGGAGCCGTAAGCGGTCATCAAGATGCAAACCGGCGGCTTCGGCAGCGACTTCGCCCGGGCGATCAATTTCATCCCGTCTTCGTTCGGCAATCGAAAATCCGTCAGCAACACGTCAAAATGCTCCTGCTCCAGCAGGTTCACGGCAGCCTTGGCGTCTTCGGCGAGATAAACGTCGTAACGATCCTCCAACGCCGCGCGCAATCCTTCGCGCGTCGTTTTCTCGTCGTCCACGATCAATAATGTCGGTTGTTCAGCCACAATTGAATTTCCGTTTTAACGCAAAGGCGCAAAGACACGAAGCCGCCAAGTGAAGTCACTCTGAGATAACGTGTCAATTCCATTGCGTCTTTGCATCTTTGCGCCTTTGCGTTAAATGATTTTCCCCGCCTCCAGCAACCGCGGCTTGCGCTCATGCAGCGGCAACCAGATGCGAAAAGTCGTCCCCCGACCCAAGTGGCTCTCCAATTCAATCCGCCCGCCATGCGCGCGGATGATTCGCTGCACAATCATCAGCCCCAGGCCGCTGCCTTTTTTCTTCGTAGTAAAAAACGGTTCGAAAATCCGGTTGATTTGTTCCTGCGGAATACCGCCGCCGCTATCCGCCACGCTCAGCCAGACGCCTTCGGAACCTTCGCCCGTTTGCAACGTCAGCGTCCCTTCCTTCGTCATCGCCTGCATCGCATTCTTGATCAGATTCACCAGCACCTGTTGCATCTGCGTCGCGTCCAATGGAGCCAGGGGCAGCCGCGGTTGCAATTTTGTCTTCACCGTCAGCCCGCGATTATCCAGTTCCGGCCTCAACAATTCCAGCGTCTTGTCCACCACTTCATTCAACGACGCCGGCTTCAGTTGGGGCGGCGTCGGACGGATCGCGTGCAGGAATTGCGTCACGATATAATCCAACCGGTTAATCTCGCCTTTGGCCACGGCAAGATACTGCTCCAACTTGCGGGCCGTCTCTTCATGCGAATGATTCGCCACGCGCGGCGCGGTCTTCGCGCCGCCGGTGCGCCACGGCGCGCCGGAACGCTGCGCGGGCGGCTCATCACTCCTCAACTTCTTCACTTCCCGCTCCATCAATTGCAAATGAATGTGGAGCGCATTGAGCGGATTGCCGATCTCATGCGCCACGCTGGCGGCCAGGAGCGTCAACGCCTGGATGCGCTCGCTCTCGATGGCTTCATACGTTTTTTGCCGCGCCTCGGTCGCATCGTGCAAAATCAGCGCCACCCCGGAACTGCCCGTGGCCTCGCCATCCAACGGCGCCGCGTAGAGGCGTAGAAACCGCGCGCGCGGATAATTTACCTCGAACTCATGCCGCACCACGCGCTGTCCTCCCACGTTATCGAGCCGCGAAATCTTTTTCCAATCCAGTTCCGGCAGGAAATCGGTGATCAAATGCCCCTCCACGCTCGGTTGCAATCCAATCAATTGCGTGACCGCCTGGTTGAAATAAATAATCTCCCCATGCTCATCCACCACCAGCACGCCGTCTTCAATCGTGTTAAACAGCGTCTCGAGAAAGCTCCGCTCACGCGCCAGCCGCTGAACCACGGTTTGCAGACCTTCGGCGTCCAACCGCCCGATGCGGCCGAGAACTTTGTCAAGAAAACTCGATTTCGCAGCCATATCAAAAACGCGGAACGCGGAACGCGGAACGCGGAAAAAAACGAATGCGCACGGGACGACAATACTGCCGTTCCGAGTTCCGCATTCCGCATTCCGCGTTCACTAGAACCATTTCTTCTTTCTAAACCACAAATACGTGGCGATGGTTGAAACGATGGTCAACGCGATGGCCCACGCGTAACCATGCTTCCATTTATACTCCGGCATCGAGTCCGCAAAGTTCATCCCGTACCACGTGCCCACCAGCGTCATCGGCGTGGTGACGAGCGTGATCAGGGTCAACAATTTCACCACTTCACCAGTTTGATTCGACGACATGTTCAGATAAACCTGCAAAATGCCCGTCAGCGAATCCGCGTAGGTCTGCGCGAGTTCGGAGATGTGGAAGAGCGCGTCGTAAACGTCCCGGTAATAAGGCACGATGTGCGGGCGAATCAGTTTGAATTCGCCGCGCGCAAAACGCGCCAGCACCTCGCGTTGTGGGCCGATGATTTGACGCAGATGCAACACTTCCTTCTTTACCTGCAAAATTTTGTTGAGTGTCTCCTTCGTCGGCTTCTGGAGAGCCTGTTGTTCCAGCTCGGCGATTTCCAGCGCCAGCTCGTCCAACGCCGGTTTGTAATGATCCACGATCAAATCCAGCAGGTTATACGCAACCCGATCCGGCGCGCGCGCGATGTGCATCGTCCCGCGCATGGCCTGTTCTTCCGTGGTCACGATGCTCTCGATCGGCACGTCGTGATAAGTGACCAGAAAATTTTTCCCCAGGAAAAAATCCAGTTCGCGCGTCGCAAAAATGCAGGCTTTCCGCTGGTAATCCACCGCGTGAATGACCATGAAGAGATACTGGGTAAACTTGTCCTCTTCCTTCGGCACGTATTCATCCACCTTGGGCGACGGGCTCACCATGATGCAGTCTTCAATGGAAAGCGGATGAAAATGAAAAACCTCTTCCAGAACGTATTTGGTTTCTTCGGGCGTGGGATGCTCCAAATCAACCCAGAGGAACAGATTGGTATCGCTCAGCAAACTCGGCATCAGGAACATATCGATGTCCTTGCTGTGCAACTTTCCCTGCGTTGTGAAAACAAATGAACGAATCATCTTTCATCCCAAAAACACACAATAAACCGTCACTTTTGGGCGGTATTCTGCCGGGTGCCTGTGTCTTTTCTGCATAGTTAACCTCAGGCCAATAAGCGACAAGTTGTCTCAAATGTGAAGGAGGTGTTTTAATTACGCAAGTTCGATAATGAGATGTGGGCTTGCAGTTGGCCGCGTGTTCCGTGATCTATGCAGGCACGGCTCAGAGAATATTCGCCGCGAGTTCCGCCAATTCCGAGCGCTCGCCTTTCTGCAATTCAATATGCGCCGCCACCGCTTCCGTGCGGAACTTGCTGACGATGTAATTGAATCCGTTTGACGAGGAATCCACGTAGGGGTTGTCGATTTGGTACGGGTCGCCGGTGAAGATGATTTTGGTGCCGCTGCCGACGCGGGTGATGATCGTTTTCACTTCCAGCGGCGTGAGGTTTTGAGCCTCGTCGATGATCATGAACTGATTGGCGATGCTGCGGCCGCGAATGTAGCTCAACGCCTCCACCACGATGCTCCCGGACCGCATCAAATCGCCGCTGCGGCGGTGTTCCTGGCCCATGTTCAGGTCGCTTAACATTTCCAGGGCGTCATGAATCGGCTGCATCCACGGGGCGAGTTTCTCCTCGAGCGAGCCCGGCAGAAAACCCAGTTCCTTGCCCATCGAAATGGTTGGCCGCGCCACGACGAGGCGGCGAAATTCGCGGTCGTGCACGGTGCGTTTCAGCCCGGCGGCCATGGCGAGCAGTGTTTTTCCTGTGCCGGCTTTGCCCATCAAGGTCACGAGCTTGATGCGATCGTCCAGCAGCGCGTCGAGCGCGAAATGTTGCTCGCGATTGCGCGGTTTGATGCCCCAGACGCCTTCGCGGCAATCAATGATCGGCACCAGCTTTTCGCCGGAGGCATCCACTTTGGCGAGCGCGGCTTTTTTGGGATTCGTCTCATCCACGAGCGCGCAATATTCGTTCGGGAAATATTTTTTGCCGCCGTTGATTTCGAGTTCGCCGTTGGCGCGAAAGGAAGCGATGTTCGCCGCGGGCATCGTGAGTTCGAGCATGCCCGTGTACAGGTCCTTGATGAATACGCGGTCGGTCTCGTAATCCTCGGCCTGCAAGCCGAGCGCGTCGGCCTTGATGCGCAAATTGATGTCTTTGCTGACGAGAATGGTCGCGTTGCGCGGTTGGGCTTTTTGGACGCCCGAGGCCATGGTGAGAATGCGGTTGTCCACGGTGTGCGGATTGAAGACTCCGCCATCGCCGTTGGCGTGGCCGTTTTTCTGAAAAACGATTTTGAGCTTCCCGCCGTTGGGCAATTTCACGCCCTCGCTCAGCCGGCCTTCACCGCGAAAGGAATCCAGCATGCGCGACACCGCGCGGGCATTTTGGCCCAGCTCGCTGGATTCGCGTTTGAAGCGATCAATTTCCTCGATGACTTCGATGGGAATCAGGACCGAGTTTTCCTCGAAACTGAGCAATGAATTGGGGTCATGGAGAAGAACGTTGGTGTCGAGAATGTAATTTTTCACGTGCGATATTCAATTTCAAGGTCGTCATCCGTGCGTGCCACTTCCGGATATCTTTATGGCACGCGGGCAGTTTGTAGTGGCCGGAATAGAGGAAATTCTGGAGCATCCCGAAGAGGTCAAAATCAACAAAGCGCGGCGTTTCGCCGAGCAGAAAGGAGTTGTGCATCAACATTTCGTCGAAAGGCAGGAGATTGTATTCGAGTTTCTTCAGCCAATCGCGCTGTTGCGCGCGCCATTGGTCGATGCAGCTGCGGCCGAATTTGCGTTCCTTGAAGCGGAGATATTGCAAGTGGTCGCGCGCCGGGGCGTTTTCCTTGTAATAAATGTCGTTGAGCCGAAAGGTGCAACCCTCGACTTCATTTTCAATGAAACGCCACAGAATGCTCTGCACGCCTTCCAGTTCGGCGGGAAACAGGCCGAGACCGAGTTTCGAGTCCAGGTATTTGGCGACGACCTGCGAATCCTCGCTGACTTCGAACACGTCGGTTTTGCCATCCATGAGGATGGGCACACCGTAATAACGCTGCCGCGTGAGTTTCCAGACGAGGGTGCGATCTTGCGGGGGAATATTGACCGTTTTGAACCGCGTTCCCGAGTAATCCAGAATGCCATGCGTCACGAGGCAAAATGGGCTCCAAGGAAACTGAACCAATTCAATCATGTCTTTTTTGTCTGAACGAATCCACTTTAGTACCACGTGGCGTACGTGACAAGCGGAAACGGAAGAAATGATGCGGAAACGTGCCGCTTACCTCGATTGCAACAATCTACTTAACGAGGTTCAAGCTGTAAGGATATTTGTAATCCTTTCCTTCATTCGCCTTTAATCCCGCGATGATGGCGAAAATAATGCTGCACAGGCCGATAACCGGAAGGAGAAAAAAGAATATGACGCCGATGCAGATGAACGAGAGAATGAAACCGGCGAGCGCCGTGGCCACAAGCGCAATCAGCACTGTCAGTTGAAAGTTTAGAGCCGACTTCCCATGCGCCTCGACCGCGGGAAATTCATTCTTCTTCATTTGCCACACCAGCAGCGGTCCGAGGACGTTCCCAAATGGGACGATCAATCCGGACAGTGCGCTTAGGTGGCACCACATGTTCCACATCCGGATTTGATTGTCTGCCGCTGGAGGTTGGGGTGGAGGAACCGGATTGGCAGGAGGCACCGGAGCGGAAGTGTCGTTGTCTGACATGATTTTCCTTTCTGGTTAATGATGAAATACGCATCTTCTACCCACCTGGCAACCATTAATTTGAGCTGATTTGAGTCCCGGCAGGGTGTACGGCGGGAGTCAGTTCCTCATCTGGAGACATTCCCAATCCTGCCCGGCGTAATTTTCCTTTGCGCCCGCGCGTGTTTGCGTTGAAATTCTCCCCGTGCCAGTGTCGGATACCATTCGCAAGAAAGTCAGCTCCCTGCCGCATAAGCCGGGCATTTACCTGATGAAAGACCGTTTCGGAACGGTCATTTACGTCGGCAAAGCCCGCGATTTGCGCAAGCGCGTCAGCCATTATTTCCAGCCCTCGCGCCGCCTGGGCTGGGATTTGAAATTCCGCGCGCTGGTGGAGGGCATTCACGATTTCGATTATCACATCGTTCGCAGCGAGCCGGAAGCGCTCCTGCTCGAAAGCAAACTCATCAAGGAATTTCACCCGCGCTATAACGTCAGCTTCCGCGATGATAAACAGTATCTGATGCTGAAGGTGAATTTGAACGACCCGATTCCGCGCTTCACGCTCACGCGCCTGAAGCAGGATGATGGCGCGAAATATTTCGGGCCGTTTCCGAATTCCAGCGCGCTCCGCAGCACGCTCGCGTTGGTGCGCCGCCAGTTTCATTTGCGGGGCTGCCGCCCGCTCACGCCCACCGAGCGCGATTACCGGCATTGCCTTTACGCCCATTTAAAATATTGCACCGCGCCTTGCATCAACAACGTCACGCGCGATCAATATCTCGAGCAAGTGAATGCCGCCTGTGAATTTCTCGCGGGTCAATGCGAGGAAATGCAGGACTCGCTGGAGTCGGAAATGAAAAAGGCCGCCGCGAGCCAGGAATACGAGAAGGCCGCCGAGTTGCGTGACATGCTCAGTGATCTAAAACGCACCACGCGCAAGACGGAGAAGTTCGAGCGCATTCCTTACAGCCTGCCGCTGGCCCTCGATCCGGTGCGCGATTTGGCTGAGTTGGCCGAGGTGCTGGGTTTGCCTGCGCCCCCGCAGCGGATTGAAGGCTTTGATATTTCGAACATCAGCGGAACCTTCGCCGTGGCTTCCATGGTGCGCTTCAAAAACGGCCGTCCCGACCGCGCGAACTATCGGCGATTCAAAATCAAAACTGTCACCGGCCAAGATGATTTCGCCAGCATGGCGGAAGTGGTGCGGCGAAGATACACGCGGCTGCTCAGCGAGTCCAAGGGGACCGTAGGACAGGCGTCCCGCCTGTCTCTCGAAACTCAAAACAAAGGCAAAGATGGAGACAGGCAGGATGCCCGTCCTACGGACGATGGCGGAGAAGCGATTCCGCAGGCGTTGCAGGAGTTGGTGGATGATGTCAGCGCAGCGGCGAAACGGCGTGGTAAATTGACCGCATCGAGCGATACCGCCGCGGCGGATGTTCGTGCAGGGCGCGCACCCGGTTCGGAGTCCCGCCTTCAGGCGGTCCCCGACCGGCTAAAGCCGGAACTCCGAACCAATTTGCCGGATTTAATTCTCATCGACGGCGGCAAAGGCCAGCTTGGAATGGCGGTGGCGGAATTAAAAAAACTTGGGCTGGAAAATATTCCCGTCATCGGCCTCGCCAAGGAGTTCGAGGAAATTTATCAACCCGGCAAAAGCACGCCGCTGCGCCTCTCGCACGACACCGGCGCGCTCAAACTTCTCCAGCGTGTCCGCGATGAATCCCATCGCTTCGCCAACACTTACAACGCGCAACTGCGCCTGAAACGCATTTCGGAAAGCATCCTTGATGAATTCCCGAACATCGGCGAACGGCGCAAAGCGGCATTGCTGAAAAAATTTGGTTCCGTCCAACGCATGCGCCTGGCGACAGTAGAGCAGATTGCGGAAGTCTCCGGATTCGGAGGAAAAGCGGCGGCGGAATTGAAAACGTTTTTGGAGGCAAGATCTTCGAGCCAGCCGACTGCGCCAATTTTGTAGCAGCCGAGGTGACGAGGCTCCATATTGTAGCAAGTGAGCCTCCTTACGTCGGCTGCTACCTTTTCTCGTAAAGGTTCGCCATATCCACCAAAATCTTCTCCAGCTGATTGTAGTAATCTTCTTCTTTCATCTGCTTTTTACGATCTCGTAATGAGCTCAACTGCGCTTCCAACTCATCGCGGCGCGCGCGCAGCGGCGGCGAAAGTTCCTGCTCGTTCGCGCTGCGGACGAGATTCATTTGGTGCGCGCGCACGCCGTCCACCGTTTTGCCGTCGGCAGCCTTCTTGACCGCGCGCACGCCTTGGAAAAACTCTGCGGGCGTGCCGAGACCGTCGCCGTTGTCATCGATCAATGCATGTTCCGTCGCGAGCCTGCCCGCCTCCTTGTAAAAATCCTCCACCTGTCGCGAGGCCATGAGAAACGCTTCGAGCAC
>Ga0193718_1000212_pt1 | contig 13917 bp, 12 predicted proteins | sample U2a1metaG_FD_144918 | JGI IMG/M metagenome (GOLD analysis project Ga0193718, IMG submission 144918) | Soil microbial communities from a riparian zone of the East river system, Colorado, United States - U2a1 | ecosystem: Environmental > Terrestrial > Soil > Riparian zone | place: USA: East River... | reverse complement strand
ACTTTCTCCGCGCGCAATCGCAGCACATGCCTCAACGTCGCCGCCGCGCCCCCGCTCTTGCCGACGTTGTTGATCGTCGCGTGGCGGTAATCCGGATTCACCACCAGCGCCAGCAAGGCTTCCGCCTGCACAATAAGCTTTTCATCAATAGTATCCTGCGGACCAGTCACGACCAATTGCTCAACCAGCGCCGGCATCCGCTGCGCAAAAACGACATCCGGCGCTTCCGTGGCCTGGTTTTCGTAATAATGCGCGAGCTCCAGCAGGAACGATAATTTCAGGAACAGACTCTTCTGCGCGCGCGCCTCGGACGTGGGCGCTTTGCTCCTTTGAATCTGCTCATACAGCGCTTTCAATTTCGCCTGCTTGTCCGGCGACAACGACGTCTGCGGCAGCAACGACTCAAACTCCGTCTTGAACGCCAGGGAAATTTCCTCCGGCTTGGGATTCGGATTCAACTTGCCCGTCGTCACGTCGTTAAACAACGGCAGCGCGCCCTCCCCAAATTCCTTCACGATGCGCTCGCGCGGCACCTGCCCTTTGATAAACCCGCGCGTCGCCCGGACTGCTGGCGGAGAAAGGAACGTTTCCGGCTGCGCGACGAACCCATTCAGCATTTCGGCATCCAACGGTGAATTCGACGCTATCAATTCGGCGACTGTCGCTTTCACGCCCGCCGCAATCTCGCGCCGCGTTTGCTCCATCGCTTTCAAAATCATGGGCTGCGGCAGTGGCGCATCACCCTTGCCCTTGGATAATACCGTGCACGTTTCGCTCACGTGCGCATTGTGCTCCACCAGCTTGGAAACAATTACCCCGACGTCATTGATCGGCAGCTTGCTGACCAGCCCGCTCAAGATTAAGACCAGTTCCGAGTGGGATTTCTGGCGATGCTCGATGACGCGATCCAACAGTGTGCGCAGCGTCTTGTTCTCCTGTTCGTGCTGAGCGCACTCGGCTTCCAATTGCTTCACCCGCAACATGAGTTCATGCCATCCCTGTTGAACTTCTTCTTGCGAAGCCGCTGGATTTGCCACGCTCTCGGTCGATGTCATGCCCTAATGTAGCTTCAAAACCGGTTACTTTTCCAACATTTTTTGCGCATGGCCCGGGAGCCCGTCCGTCGTTCTCGTCCTCGTACTCGTCCTCGAATATTCACGGCACTTTCCAGCCCCTCATCAGCCAGATTTCCCGCTGTCCTTTTTTCCGCCAAACGCTAGCATCTCGCGAAATTCCGTTACCCCATGAAAAACGCTCTGCATACGATTCTCGCGTTAATCGCGCTTAATTTAACCGTTTTAAGCTCCTCCGCCGCCGACCGCTCCTCCACCCTCGACATCTACTGGAACGACGTCGAAGGCGGCGGCGCCACGCTGATCGTCACCCCAGCCGGCGAATCCATCCTCATCGATTCCGGCAACCCCGGCGCCCGCGATTCCGGCCGGATTTACAAAACCACCCAAATCGCCGGGCTCAAGAAAATCGATTATTTCATTCTCACTCATTTCCATACCGACCACTACGGCGGCGCAGCCGAACTCTCCAAGCTGATCCCCATCGGCCAGGTTTACGACAAGGGAATCCCGGACTCCGACCCCGACCATAACCCGCGCGCGACCAATTGGCTGAATATCATCAAACCCTATCGCGACTTTTCTGCGGACCGCCATAATCTTCTTCATCCCGGCGACACTTTTTCTCTTAAGCAAATGCCCGCCGGACCGGCTTTGTCCTTTCGCTGCCTCGGCGTGCAACAGCAATTCGTCCCGCCACCTGCCGGCGCGGGCACCAATCCCGTATGTTCCAATGACGTCCCCACCAAACCGGTGGACACCAGCGACAACGCCAACAGCGCCGTCTTCGTCCTCGACTACGGCCCCTTCCGCTTTTTCGACGGCGGCGATCTGACCTGGAACATGGAACGCCAACTCATTTGCCCCACCAATCGCGTCGGCCAGGTGGACGTTTATCAGGTCGATCATCACGGTTTGGATTTGAGCAACAATCCCCTGCTCATCCACAGCCTCGCGCCCACCATTTCTGTGATGAACAACGGCGCGCGCAAAGGCACCGCCAAATCAACCGTTGAAGGATTGAAATCATCTCCCGGAATTCAGGCCATGTATCAAATGCACAAAAACGTCCGCGCCGATATCGAAGATAATACCACCGACGAATTCATCGCCAACATCCCTGAGAAATGCGATGGCAACTACATCAAACTCTCGGTCGATCCTTCGGGCAAAACCTATACTGTCTCCATCCCCGCCACCGGCCACAGCCACACCTACCAAACGCGCGAAAATAAATAATTACGGCACCGTCCAACACTGTATTCGCCCATCCGCGCCACCGGATGCGACTCTCTTCCCAGTCGGATTGAAAACGATCGAAAGAACTTCGTTGCTCTGCCCCTCCAGCGAAGAGAACAATTTCAACGTCTCCGTATTCCAAACCTTGACCGTCCCATCCGCGCTCGCCGAAGCGAACCGCCCACCTTTGCCATCGAACGCAAGAGCGTTAATCTTTCCGGTTTGTTTTTTTACTTCCGGAACTGAAATCTGCTCTCCCTCAAGATTCAACAACGCGATTGTGCCATCCCCATAACCGACCGCGACACGGCTCATGCTCGCCGCCAGTGAATATATCGGCGAATCCAAATCAATCGTCCGCGTCACTTTCCACGTCGCGACATCCATCACCCGCACGACTCCTTTGGTCGTGCCAATCACCAGCAGCTTTCCATCCGGCGTAAACGCCAGAGCCGCCACATTGGAATCATTCACCTCAAAACTTTTCAGCTTTTCACCCGTCTGATAATTCCAAAGTCTCACTTCCCTGGACGCACCACCCGCCAGAAGCGTTTCACTGCCCGGCGCAATCGCGGCAATCAAGTGTTTCCCAAAATTCAATTCCGCGCTGTGGATTAATTTCCCGGAAACAATGTCCCAACTTTTCGCGGTCTGATCATCCGAAACTGAAACCAGCGTGTTGGTGCCATTAAAACCAATCGCTAGAATCGCCGAAGTGTGGCCCGTCAACTTCTGCGCCAGCTCAGCCGTCAACCGGTCCCCGGGCCGCGCGTCGTACAATCGAATCGAATTATCCTGTCCCGCCACCGCTAGAAACCGCCCATTCGGATTGTACGCAATGACCGCGCGCGCCCTCGAAACACCATCGGAAATTGTGAGGTCCGGTCGTCGAATATCTTCTTGTGGCGGATACGTATTCGAAATACGCGGTGACACTTGCGCCATCGTGGCGCAAACCATCATCGCGCAAACAAAACAACGCAGGAAATTTTTCATAGGGGTGACGCGCCTCGCTCGTAGCGCAGGCTGGCAGCCTGCTGTGTCGCCGACTGGCAGTCGGCGCGGCGGAATTTGAACCCGCAACCTGGCACTGAAAGGTTTTTTACACACAGTAAAATTCCGTCCGAATTGGTCCATTCAACTCACTAGCTGAGTTACCGCTCTCAACACGGCCCGTCAACGATTTTCCATTGCCATTCCACCTGTCTGCCAATATTAATAACACGGCAATGGAGTTTGCCCTCCCGAAAGGGAAAACCGCCTGACCGTTTCTGCTCTGATAACTCCTACGAGTGAACAAAACATTCGCAGGAACTTTATGCTCGCATATCTTTGGGTCGCAATCGGCGGAGCGCTCGGCAGCATGGCCCGCTACGGCCTCGGCGGCCTCGTCTCGGATAAATTTGGGCAAGCCTTCCCCTGGGGCACCCTCGTCATCAACGTCACCGGCTCCTTCGTCATCGGATTTCTCGGCGCGCTCACCGCACCCGGCGGAAAAATGACCCCGCAATCGCGCGTGCTCGCGACGCAGCTTCTCATCACCGGCGTCTGCGGCGGCTACACCACCTTTTCCTCCTTCAGCCTGCAAACCCTGAACCTCCTTCGCGACCGCGAATGGCTTTACGCCGGCGGCAACATCGTCCTCTCGGTCATTCTGTGCATGATCGCCGTCTGGCTCGGTTATCTGCTCGGGAATATGTTCAATGCGATGAGAGGAAATTAAAGTAAAACGGACACGAATTTCACCAATTCACAACGAATGCGCGTGGCACTTTGGAATTCATTTTTTAATTCGTGAAAATTCGTGAAATTCGTGTCTCAACCGAAAACGTAATATGCAAATTCCCCACGACGCAGTCCTCCTCCGCATTTTCATCGGCGAAAGCGATCGCTGGCACCACCAACCGCTCTACGAAGCCATCGTGCTCAAGGCGCGCGAAACGCACCTCGCCGGCGCCACCGTCGTCCGCGGCCAGATGGGTTTCGGCAAAGCCAGCCGCCTGCACACCTCAAAAATCATCCGCCTCTCCATGGACCTGCCCCTCGTCATCGAAATCGTGGACAGCGAAGAAAAAATAAATTCCTTCCTGCCCGTCCTGGACGAAATGATCGGCGGCGGATTGGTGACACTGGAAAAAGTGAAGGTTGTCCATTACCGTTCGGGCGAAGATTCATCGAAAGAGTCGAAATGACTATGAACAATTTGAACGGCCAAATTTCTGCGCTATTAAAAAACAAACCCGATCGCGAGACGGCTCTGAAAAAAGCACTCGAAACCGTCCTCACCGATTTCCAATCCGAAACCGGCACCATTCACCTGCTTGATACCGAAAAACAACTGCTTCATCTCACCGCCCAAATGGGTTTGCCGCCGCAGATGCTCGACGTCGTCAAAACCATTCCTGTCGGCAAAGGCATCGCCGGTCAGACCGTCGCCCAAAACAAACCCATCAGCATTTGCAATTTGCAGACCGACACCACCGGCGTCGCCAAACCCGGCGCGCGGCAGACCGGCGTCGGCGGCGCCTTGTGCGTGCCCGTGCGCAAGGATGGCCAAATCATCGGCACCCTCGGCATCGGCACCCGGCGCCAGCACGAATACACGCCCGAAGAAACGCAGCGCCTCGAAGAAGTCGCCAATCTGATCGGCGCTTCACAGAAATAAAATGCAGAGCGAAAAAATTGAAATGAAGTCGCGAGCACTGGTTCGCGGCTCCGTTTTCTTCATTCTAAATTCTTCCTTCTGCCTTCCATGAAATGGCTGAACCGCACCGTCCTCGGCATCGGCCTCGCCTCGCTCTTCAGCGATTTCTCCCACGAAATCGCGACGGCCCTCCTGCCCACCTTTCTCGCCACCATGGGCGTCGCCGCCGCGTGGCTGGGAATCATTGAAGGCGTCTCCGACGGATTGTCGAGCGTTGCGAAAATGGGTTCCGGCTTTTACACCGACAAACTTCAACGCCGCAAACCCATCGCCGTAATCGGCTACGTGGTCACCGCGCTGGGCACCGCCTCCTTCGGGCTCGCAACCACCGCCTGGCACGTGCTCATCGCCCGCTCCAGCGCCTGGCTCGGACGCGGCGTGCGCACGCCCGTAAAAAAAGCCCTGCTCGCCGCCGCCGTCACCAAGGAAACCTACGGCCGCGCCTTCGGCTTCGAGCGCATGATGGACACCATCGGCGCAATCGTCGGCCCCGCGACGGCCCTGCTCCTCCTCGCCGCGTTCCATCATCGCTACCAGCCATTATTTGCCCTCACACTCATTCCCGGGCTCACCGCCGCCGCCCTCATCGCGTTTCTCGTGAAGGAAAAGGAGCGCAAACCCGTCGCGCACGTTTCCTTCAGCGACCGCTTGCGATCCCTGCCCAAACCGTATCGCAAATTCCTCGTCGCTGTCGGCTTGTTCGGCTCCGGCGATTTCGCGCATAGCATGTTGATACTTTTGGCCACCCAAAAACTCGCACCCGCTTACGGCACCGCCAAAGCCGCCAGTTTCGCCGTCGGCTTCTACGTCGCGCACAATGTTTTTTACGCCGCCTTCGCGCCCATCGCCGGCTGGCTTGCCGATCGCTTCAAAAAACCACTCGTGCTTTCCGCCGGTTACGCGCTCGCCGCAATCATGGCCGTGCTTTCGTGCTCGGCGGCATCTACGTCGGCATCGAAGAAACCCTGGAAGACTCCCTCTGCGCTGAACTGGTCAACGAAGAACAACACGGCATGGCCTTCGGCGTCCTCGCAACCGTCAACGGCATCGGCGACTTCCTTTCCAGCATCGTGGTTGGATTATTGTGGACGTGTTACAATAGCACCGTCGCCTTCACCTACAGCGCAATCCTCTTCGCGCTGGGCGCCCTCCTCGTCTTGCGGACACGCCCCACCACGTAGGACAGGCATCCTGCCTGTCTCCATATTTTTCCCATCTCGTCCAAGAGATCTTGCGGAGAAACGTCTGCAGCCATCAAAATTTCAGCAAACGAACCTTCGACTGAATAAAGTCACAGGCAAGCTAAAATCCGAAAGCGCGATTCCGCACCTCCTCTCCCCGAGGGAGAGGATTGAGGTGAGGGGGAACAAGACGACATTTTTCTCAATCGCGTGCGACATCGCCGCGAAGTGTATCGCTGAATAAAATTAAATTGTCCCCCACCCCGTTTCCCGGCAACCTCTGCGCCTTATGCAGCAGGTGAATCTCGGAATGATCGGCGGCGGAACCGTTGGCAGCGGCGTGTTTCATGCCCTCCAACACAACGGCGAACTCATGGCCGCGCGACTTGGCGTCAAAATCGCCTTTCGCAAAATCGCCGTCAAAGCCTTCGACGAACCGCGCCCCTACCCCATCGCGCGCGCGCTCATGACCACGGATTGGCAGGAAGTCATCAACGACCCTGAAATTCACATCATCATTGAACTCGTAGGCGGCACCGGCATTGCCAAAACCATGGTCCTCGCCGCGCTGCAGCAAGGCAAAACCGTCGTCACCGCCAACAAAGCCCTGCTCTCTGCGCACGGCAAGGAACTCTTCGCCGCCGCCACGAAGCACGGCGCGAATCTTTACTACGAAGCCAGCGTCTGCGGCGGCATTCCCATTATCAAATCACTCCGCGAAGGTTTCGTGGCCAACCAATTCCCGGCGATCTACGGCATCGTCAACGGCACCTGCAATTACATCCTCACCCGCATGAAACTCGAAGGCGCGGAATTTGCCGACGTCCTCGCCGACGCCCAAAAGCAAGGCTACGCCGAAACCCCGCCCGACCTCGACATCGACGGCCACGATGCCCAACACAAGACCGGCATCCTCGCCTCGCTCGCGCACGGCTTTTGGGTGGACCACCACGCCATCCACACCGAAGGCATCCGCGAAATTTCCAAGATCGACATGCAATTCGCGCAACAACTCGGCTATACCATCAAATTGCTCGGCATCGTCAAACAATGCCAAAGCGCAAAAACTCGAAACTCGAAACTCGAAACTCGAAATGGTATCCAAGTTTCCGTCTATCCCGCACTCGTCCCCAGCTCGCACGTGCTCGCGAGCGTCAATCACGTCTTCAACGCCGTGTTCGTTCGCGGCGACGTTGTCGGTGATACCCTCTTCTACGGACGCGGCGCCGGCAAAGACGCCACCGCCAGCGCCGTCCTCAGCGACGTCGCCGACGCCGCGCTCGACCTGAAAAACGGCACCAAAATCCGCATCCCTCCCTTCGTCGCCTGCGCCAAAGGCGGCCGCGTCGCACCGATGGATGAAATCGTATCGCGTTACTACGTCCGCCTGGATGTAGTGGACCGCCCCGGAGTGCTGGCCAAAATCGCCGCCATTTTCGCCGCCGCCAAAATCGGCATCTCGTCCGTCATCCAACCCGAAGGCCACGAAGGCGAAAGCGTCCCGCTCATCCTGATGCTCCACGACGCCCCCAACTCCGCCATGCGCAAAGCCTTGGCAAAAATTGGCAAGTTGCCTCCCGTGAAATCCAAGCCCGTAATGATCCGCGTCGAAACGCTCGAATAATCTGCCAGGAGCGCGGCCCTCAGGCCGCTTCACGGTGGAATTTGCCGAAGCTCAAAATCGATCGAAGCCGTTCGAGAACTCGTTTGCCGCAAAAACCTGAATTCGCAACCGTTCTCTCCCGAATTGTCCCGCGGGGACACCCGAAAATAGCCCAGCGTTTCAACGCTGGGTTCAGCGCAGCCCGCCCCAAGTCCCGAAGGGACGGCCGAAAAAAGTTTCGCGAACCACAACAGCGCACCCCTTATCTTTTTCCGATCGGCGATCGTTATCATTAACACCCTGCTTCAGCGGGGTGTTAAGCAACGCCGCAGCTTCCGCAGCCGCTTTAGCGGCTTCCCTCCAGTCACCCTCTATTCCTCCGCCGCCTCAAAAGGCACCTCCACAAATTTCCGAAGCCAACCTCGCCGTTCAAACGCCGAACCGATGGGAGCGTCCAGCAATGGAATAATCCCCTCGTCATAATTCGCGATCGTATTCACATCGTAGATCGCCGTGTGTTCCGCGTCTTCCAAATATTCCTCACTCTCCTTCCCGGAAAAGAACCGCCACCCGCTGTCCTCAGGAAAATCAGACTGCTCACGATACATATAACCGACCTTATGCCCCTCGACCGTGATCATATCCGTGGCCATGCACCCGCCGTGCCCCTCAGCCAGCGGTTTGATGCCACTCCCGGCAATCTTGAATTTTTTCTCGGGCATACAATGACAACTTAAGTAACCATCTCACGGATCCGCTTTTCGCACAATACAACGCACCACGTAAATCAATCCCAGCCCTCCGCCAACACCGGCCCCCGTCCAAAACCTGAACTTCATGGAACCGACCGTATCCTGCTCCACATTCCGCTTCGCCACATCGCGATGATAACTGGTATCTGCGTTTTCCTGTCCAATATAATCCGCAAACAGAAAACCCAGCCCGAGAACAACCGCCGGAAGCACAATCAGCGAAACAAACTTCAGCCACCGCAACCACCACGCATCCCTCGGCGATTCCGGATCAGCCGCCGGCTCAGAATCCAACGCCGCCTCCTCAATCGTAGAAAGAATCTCGCTCACCGGATTGCTTTTTTGCTCGTCGTCTTCCATACAGGTGCAGCAATCTAATCGATATGGTGTGCTTTCAATTTCTCAGCCTCGCGAAAATATGTCTGGGCCGCAGTCTCATCATCCAGCACGAAATCGTAGAAATAGCCAATCTCCTCCCAGGCCTCTACAATGGCACGTTTAAAAGAAGCGAGCGCGTCGTCAAGGGTATGTGGACCATTCTCTGGGCCGAGCTGGATGAGACTGCCTTTTCGCGGCCAGCGCGCCCATAACTCGGTGATGTAATCATTCTCAGTCACGGCACGGAATGGAACCTACCGCCAGGATCCAGTCAACAGGAACTCGATGACGCTGACGATGAGAGCGCAACCGCTCGCCGCTCTCTTTGGCAAAAGTTAATAACAGGCTCTATAGATTGTAATATGGCTGGGGCAACGACAGCGCTTTTTGAATCACCGATTTCGGAATCAAATAATGTTGACACATATCTATATGTATAGACAATATCGCTATCGGCTTGTGTAATAGTAATTACCTTCACATCTAGCGCGTGCATGAAAAACCTCCTGTCTAAATATTTCCTGATTTTTGTGTTGCTCGGCTGTTCCTCGGCATTTGCTGCGGATAGTCACCTGCTTTGGCAAATCGGCAAACCAGATCGCCAGGATAGTGAATTTGCCCTCGGACCAAAGGATTATGGCAGATTCAAAAGCGACGGGTTATTTGTTGTTGGATCCTCAGATGCCCGGCAGGATTGGCCCTATGTGCAACCAGGACCGGATGACGCCTGGGCCGGTAACTCCGAACATCGTTTCACTGTGATTTTTGGAGTCAGGGAGGCCGGTCGAGTCGGCACATGCCGACTCCTCTTTGATCTTGTCGATACCCACTCCCAATCTCCGCCGAAATTACAAATCGACATCAATGGCCAGAGATTCGAACGGCAAATGCCGAACGGCGGCGGCGACGGGTCTCTGGAAGGTGATCCCGCGAGTGGCAAGCCGTTTCATTTCGAGGTGGAATTTCCCGCTTCCTTGCTGGGCGCAAGTAATGTCATTTCCATCGCAAGCATTTCGGGGAGTTGGGTGGTTTATGACGCGCTGTCGCTCGAGGCACCGGCGGAAGTTGAATCTTCTCCCATTTCCAACGTGACCCTTTTGACTTCACTAAAGGTGGAAAACTCTCTCGTGGAACATAGCGGAAAGCTTCTTCAACCAATCATCGCATCTTTGTTTTATGGCGGTGAGGACCGTGACGTTTCAGTTCGTTTGGGGAACACGGACATAAGCCAAGTCAAATTGCACAAAGGATTGCAGGAAATTACCGCCTTTGCGCCGGAAGTGACAAACGAGACCCAGGAATCGATTTCACTGGTAAGCGGTGATATCACACTTGCCAGCCGTGCAATCACTCTGAATCCCGTGCGACACTTCACCATTTATCTCTTGATGCACTCGCACAATGACGTGGGCTACACCGATATCCAGCCTCATATCGCGCAAAAACAAGCGGGAAATGTCGCCCGCGCATTAGAGTTGATTCGACGCACAAAAGATTATCCCGCAGGCTCTCGGTTTAAGTGGAATTTGGAAGTGTTTTTGCCCGCGGACGATTTCTACGCCGTCGCAACGCCCGCGCAAAAAAAGGAATTCGAACAGGCGGTTCATGATCGAAATATCGGCGTTGATGGCATGTACGGTAATTTGCTCACCGGCTTGTGCCGTCAGGAGGAATTACTAAAGCAGTTTACTTTTGCCACTGCCATGGGGCGGCAATGCGGCATCGCCCTCGATTCAATGATGCTGAGTGACGTTCCAGGGTTGACCTGGGGCGTGGTCCCGGCGATGGCACAAAATGGAATCAAATATCTTTCCGCAGGCCCAAATGAAGGAGATCGCATCGGCTACATTCGGGTACAATGGGAAAACCGGCCGTTCTACTGGGAATCCGAATCCGGTCACGAAAAAGTGCTCTACTGGGGCTCACAGGGGGGATATTCCATGGGCCATCACTACCCAACCCTCTCGCGCGCACTTCCGGTATTGTTGCGAGATCTGCAGGCGAAACATTATCCTTACGACATCGCACAATTGCGCTGGACCAAAGGCGACAACGGAGGACCGGACGAAGCCGCAATGGACGAAGTGCGAACGTGGAACGCCGAGCACGCATGGCCCAGGCTGGTGATCGCGACGACCAGCGAAGCGTTTCATGCCTTTGAACAACGTTATGGACCAGAATTGCCCACTTATCGCGGCGATCTCACGCCTTATTGGGAAGACGGCGCTCCCTCCAGCGCCAAAGAAACGGCTTTAAACCGACATTCTGCCGATCGACTCGTCCAGGCGGAGGCGCTTTGGACCATGCTCACACCCGCGTCCTTCCCTGCCGCCCATTTCGATGCGGCATGGAAAAACGTCGCGCTTTGGAGCGAACACACCTGGGGCGCATACAACAGCGTTTCGGAACCGGACAAACAGAGCGTAAAGGATCAATGGCACTACAAACAGGCTTACGCCCTCGATGCCGACCAGGAATCACGTGACCTTTTAAAACGAGCAACCGCCGTGCGAGGCACAGTTCAGGAAAATGCCATCAACGTTTTTAATACCGCTTCGTGGCCACGCACGGATTTAATTACCCTTCCCAAAGAAACCAAAGGCGACGCTGTGACAGATGAAAACGGTCAAGTCACGCCTTCACAACGATTGTCGAGCGGTGAGTTGGTTTTTCTCGCGCGTGAAGTTCCACCTTTCGGTTCAAAGCGTTTTGTCATCGGTTCAGGCTCTGCTCCCGCAGGCGAAGCACAGGCAAAAGGGACGACACTTTCCACCCGGAATTTGACCGTGGCATTGGATCCTTCGAGCGGCGCGATAACCAGCGCGCGACAAAAAGACGTGAATGCTGAATTGGTTGATGGAAAGGTGAACAACTATCTTTACCTGCCCGGTAGCAATGCCAACGACGTTCAACCAAATGGCCCGGCAAAGATCACCATCAAAGAATCAGGACCGCTGGTCGCATCACTCCTCGTTGAATCCACTGCGCCCGGATGCCGCCATCTGAGCCGTGAAGTGCGATTGGTTGACGGTTTGGATAGAGTCGACATCAGCGATCTCATTGACAAAGAATCCGTACGAGCCGTTGAAGGAGTTCATCTCGGATTTGAATTCAACGTGCCTGAACCCATTGTGCGGATCAACAGTCCGGGCGCAGTGGTTCAAATTGAGAAGGACCAACTTCCGGGCGCCTGTAAAAATTGGTACCCGGTCGAACACTGGGTGGATATTTCCAACGACAAATACGGCGTGACCTGGGCTACGGCAGACGCGCCGCTGGTGGAAGTGGGCGGATTGACAGCCAACCTTCCCCGTGGCCAGGGAGATCCCAATGCCTACCTGAAGACCATCAGATCATCTTCCAGAATTTATTCCTGGGTAATGAACAACCATTGGCACACCAATTATCGTGCCGACCAGGAGGGTCCGGTTTGGTTTCATTACGCATTCCGTGCACATAACGGATACGATTCGACTGCAGCCACAAAGTTTGGAATCGAAAGCACGCAGCCATTGCTCCCCCTGCCTGCCGTCGGCGCCAAAAATAAATCTCCTTATCTGCGCGTCGAACCGGCCAACGTGATAGCGACCGTTTTAAAACCGAGCGATGACGGCAAGGCGACTATTGTGCGTCTGTATAATCCCTCGAACAAAGCCGCAAAAGCCCACTTGACCTGGAGCCAGAAACCAAAGTCCGTTTTCGTGAGCGACGCCAGCGAGCAGGCTTTGTCTCTTGCGGCCCCTGACGTGAGCGTTCCGGCGTGGGAACTTGTTACTTTGCGGGCGGAGATGTCTGAAAATTAGATGACAGAAAAGATGTAGCGATGAGCACCGAGGCTTTTTGGTTTTTGGCGAGGCTTCGGTGAAGGAACAGGTTGAAAAACCCTGTAACTGAGCCGAAACGACCTGTCCGCCGTAGCCTTGGCGAAGGCGGAAGCCAAAAACCAAAAAGACCGCTGTCGGCCCATTTCAACTCATCGCTATAGCCTTGATGGAAATGCTCTAAATCGGCTTTTCGAAACTTGACCCCTTACGGCCTCCAATGATTACACTTCGCTCCGATGTTACGGATCGATCACACCAGCCCAGTTCCACTGCGTGCTCAGGTCGAGCAATTGTTGCGCGCGCTCGCGCTGAAACCTGATTACCAGAAAGGCGCACTACTTCCAGATGAAGTGGCGCTGGCTGCGCAACTCGGTGTCAGCCGTGGCACCGTCCGTTCAGGCATTAGCAAATTAGTCTTCGAAGGCGTCTTGGAACGAAAAGCTGGTGTCGGTACTCGCGTCTCTGACCGCAATTTGGAATCGGGCATCACGGCCTGGCGCAGCTTTACTCGCGAGATGGCCTCCAAGGGCATTATCGTGAAAAACTTCCGGCTGGATTACCGGCAGGTGAAAGCTTCCGCGGATGCCGCGCGAGCGCTGAATGTCGATCTGGAAACGCCTTTGTGGTGCCTGGATCGTGTGCGTGGTTGGGACGGAGAACCGGTGCTTCAAAGCACTTCGTGGTTCCATCCGCGAGTGGCTTTGAAAGGCAACGAAGACACGTCATGTCCACTGTACGAAATGATTGAAAAAGCTGCCGGCGTCCGTCCGAAGAATGCGCGGGAAGAATTTCTTGCCGTAGGCGCCGATGCACGCCTGGCCCGCCTGCTGAACGTCAAGCGTAACACCCCGTTGCTCTTGCGGTGCCATACCGTTTTTGACCAGGGCAATCGTCCTTTTGAATTTGCCGAAGTGCACTACGTCAGTTCTCGTTTTGCTCTTACGCTCAATTTGCGCCGGGGGAATTCCTGAGCTTCAGGTCATTGGCTGTAAACTTGTTTTGGCCAGGATCAATGCCAGGGTTCGGCTCATTCGGGATTCAGTTGGATGTTTCATAGTAAAAGGTGTTTTGGACAGTGCCTCTCCGCTCGTATTACTCAGAACAAACGAGTCGAATGCCGGACGATTTCTGAATTGAATTGACCGGCTGCAGGACTGCTTCCA
>Ga0193718_1000211_pt1 | contig 14062 bp, 16 predicted proteins | sample U2a1metaG_FD_144918 | JGI IMG/M metagenome (GOLD analysis project Ga0193718, IMG submission 144918) | Soil microbial communities from a riparian zone of the East river system, Colorado, United States - U2a1 | ecosystem: Environmental > Terrestrial > Soil > Riparian zone | place: USA: East River... | reverse complement strand
ATGTGGTGATGTCCGGCACATGGGGGTGTTCAACATCTGTAACTCGTGTCAGATTGATATATGAGTAATGAGAACCTCTTCACCTGAACATTGAAAGCGGTTTTCCATGAGCCCAGTCTGGTACAGGAGGACAATTCGCCGTAGAACAGACCGGGATGGGTGATGGGTAATGTTGGTGACAAAGTCACCTACAACGAAACTGTGTACCAGCGATTGGAGTGTGTTCTGCATCAGGGATGTCCCATAGAAATGGCCACCGGAGCATATGGTATCTTCCAGACCAAAAACGAAGTGAGGAACGCCTGGGCGCATAATGCTGAAGTGTGTGAGTAAGGATTAATATGAACAGAGAAACCTTACAATATATCCCCTGGACGTAAAACAATTGCCTCGAGGGCAAGCGTTGAGCCTGCTGGAATTTCGTCGAGCAGGAAGCCCTGGTACAGAAATGCGTCGATGGAGGAAAGTTGATGGTTCGGAACGATGCCCCACACTTTCTTTCCAGTAACGACTCGTACAAAGGTGGCAAATCCGTCACTATCGATATGGAGGAAAGTGACAGAGTTGGCAGTCCCTGCCAATCCCCACCGCATATGTGCAGTTGGATATTGGTTAGTGAAATTGCCACAATACGGCTTGCCTCGGAGGTAGTCCCAAGCGGCGACATCAGTGGCAAATGACAGGTGGTTTGGAATATCGTCCAACACAGGAAAACATGCAGGAAAATCAATGGCATTGAGAATTTTCCCATCTGGATCTCGTGCATTATCGAGAATATCACTGACGAGGCCACTAACAGTGGCAGGCGTGGTGTTCTGACCCTTTGCCACCGGTGAAAAAGTATAGTCTACGCCATTGTTCAGCAGGTCCATGTTACAAATTAGACACGTACCTATGAAAGACACCTGGCTGTCCAAAGGAGCTAAGGTGCGGAGCCCTGCCTCATCAAATTTCAACTTGGGATACTGGCAGCCAGTAATAACAACATTCTTGTGTCGGATTAACTCCTGCACGGCTTGTGCAGACATGTCCCGAAATTTTTCATCCGATATAATGGCAAAACCTGAACGGTCTGGGTTGGCGATGTGCAAAGGCTCTCCATTTTCATATCCACTTTCAACTCTTTCGAAAAATTGTTTCATCCGGTTGAGGTAGTCAACATACTGGCGTGAGGTAAGCTTCAGCTGAGATGAGGAAGATTGAACTCACATGCGATTGCGGGCGGAATGTATGTCTCCTGCCATCTGCATCGACAGCCCCAAGTTCTCTGTCACACAGAACTTTCGCCGGAATGTGATCCTTTGTGAAAGATATTTTTTCGATTCGAGTCTGCAAATTTTCAGCTTTTCATTTCTGAAGATATTTCTCATAGAAGTCTCACAAATTCCTTAAGCGTCTGTGGTTCATGAATCGGGTTGGCCTGGAAGCTGAGGGTTTCTGTAAAACTTGCAGCAAAAGCTCCACGGTCTTCATTCAGATCACCTCCACGCTCAGACTGGGATGTCTCGGACTGTCTCTTCTTACGTTTCTTTGTGTCAGCGTTTTGGGAATGGGGAACTTTTTGCCGGGGACGCAGGTTAGGCTTGGAGGATGTGGGTTCATTGGAAGACTCATTGCCTACAAAGACGCACATTGGATGTCAGCTATCAGCTGCACTAACGTTGACACTTGCCTGAGTTAGGCTGATCCCCTGCGTCTTGCATCTCCACACCTCCCCGACTCTCTGGTGATTGCGCATCATCCTCTTCAGGATTCACTGGAGTTTGCTTTTGCATCGCAATGTCCTCCATCGGCACAACAGGAGATTCAGCCACTTGGGGATCCAAAGATGACGGCCCCTGCACGTCTGCTTCACTGCCCTCAGGAATCACTGAAGATGGCCTTTGCATGTCTATATCCTCGATCGAGTCCTCGGGAGATCGCATAGCTATCTCACTGTCACTACAGGCATCATGGTCCTCCATATCATGCGAACCTTTGGAGAGCAAAGAAGGATCAATGCCTACATCGTCCTGGGACATAGTATGCATGGTCGAGTCCATGGGAGATTGCATAGCTATCTCACTGTCACTACAGGCATCATGGTCCTCCATTCCATGCAAACCTTTGGAGAGCAAAGAAGGATCGATGCCTACATCGTCCTGGGACATAGTATGCATGGACATGCCCATCGTTGCGCTAGCTGCTGTGCCTGCATGCTGTTGGACAACAGGTGTGTTGAGCACGGACAGCTTGAATCTCAGCTCCTTGTCGATATCCGAAACGCCAGTGATTTGTGGTTGTGGACCAGTGGAGACCACAGGCATATCAGATGTTGGGATACCAGTTGGACAGGCTAAGACCTGCGTGCTCTTTGGCGATAGTGTATTGGGCAGGGTCACTGGCAGCCGCTCATCATTGTCTGGATCGTCCATGGGAAGTTGGGACAGGGTTGGACTGGGCACAGGATCCTGCCAATCAACACCTGTTTTGTCCTTGATCCGCAATTTTGCGCAAGCTTGAGCGGACAGCTTGGATATATCAAGTATCAGAGAAGAACTTGGGATCAATGGCATGTTGGGTATGCACGCAAACTCGTCTTCATCGACTTGTTTCGATTCCAACGCTACCCTTGAGGAGTTGGAAACTGGATCGTTTGCTGCTATAATAACATACTAGTAAATGCTTTTTTAATTGAAGGCATTACACCGCTTACCAAAAGCAAACCAACATTTGTCAGCATCAGATACTTTCGCGATTTCACCCCATGGTAAGTCGTCGGCCAGTGATTTCAGTAATTGAGTTGGGTTAAGGCGTCCATCGGCGAGCGCAAAAACAACTTTCCAGATGGCCTTCTCAACTGCAACAAGTGTGGCCGGCTTTTGGTTTCCAAGTTGTTCGCTTATGGACAGCATAATGTGCCTGCCGTACGACTTTTTGTGAAGTTGGCTGGGAATCAGGAGATACAGTGGGGATATGAGCAGCGACAGCTGCAATGGTGCACGAAGAAATGGTAGGCCATCCTTAGAGCCGGACAATCTCTGCGCAATGTTGCATGTCAGTAAATACAGGTTGCGCAGGTCTTCCTCTTCCCCAGGAGAGAGCGACAGGTGTTTGCCACCAGGTGCACTAGAGACTAATTTAATATGTGTACAAATTTAACAATACAGAACGACTCACGTAGCTGCCATAGACTCAAACCGTTCTGGAATATCCGGATATGAATCTTGACTGAATGGAAATTCTCTCATGCAAGAAATGTGCATTGCAGCAATTAAAAAATTGCCTTCAACATTCGAAAAGCTCTTCGACCATTCGTTTTTGGAAATTAGACGAAGCAGACGAAAAGTGGAGCTGGTGCTCTCATCAGAAAATGGATTTTGAGCTGGGACAGCCACCTTTTGCATTAACATATGGAAATTCACCACAAGTGTAGTCCAATGCTGAAGCTTCGACATACCCTGAATTGAACTTTAATATGGAGTGAAATTGAAAAGAAAGAAATACGCACATAGAGTTCCTTGATAGGATATTTAACTCTGGGGGGAACTTGTGATTCATTTAGCTTGCAGCCTCCCAAGAAAGCCACAACATCTGCAAGACGATAGACACAGACAAGTCCACACAATTTGGTCCACCCTCGTTTGCTTAGATTTGGAAGATTTGGCGGTCGAGAGACAACAACATTTTCGTTGCATTCAATGCCAATGCCCAGGATGCTTTGCATCTCCATCATCGCCTCAGAACACCCAGACAAACTGAATAGCCGTGCTTCATATTGCAAGAGCGACCTCATGAAACCCTACCACACATATTAACATTCAGAAAATTGTCTGCAATTCTTGACACACCTTAAATGAATCGAGTCCTCCGCACTTCGTCAAGTCATCATAGTGTGTGATGGCAGAAGTATGCCACGCAATGCTTGATAGCACTGGGGATGTCAGGCGCACAGGTTGAGGAGATGCCTTTGTAGCCATTGATCGCAGACATGCATCAATGACAAGAAATTGTGCGTAATGTTTTGTAAGCACACCATTTCGGGAAAATGTGGCTATGCTTGTGGTTGATAGTTGATTGCCGGCCGTGCATGAGTAACACCCACTTCGTAAGCAATCTCCTGGGGTATTGATGACTCTGATACATTGTGTCATCAGTCTGTCGACAGTTGTTGGAGTTTTGGAGTGGAGAACCACAACTTCAGGCCATTTCTCTTTTCTAGCCTCTACTTGTTCTACTTCTTTCACCTCACCTCTCTGTGAATAATTATTCTGACATTGTCCGTGAACTTGTAGATAGGGAGATGAATTCTAAGGATATTAAATGGGAATATCTCCCAAACGGACGGACGCGGCAACACGGTATTGACAAGAGCGTTCGAATAAGCTTAGTATCCTAAATATAAATTAATTAATATACGTATATATGTCCTCATTGCGTGGCGTGTCCACAAAAGTGCAGTGGAGTGAGATTCAAGGGTGTCGGAAAGGGAATGGCTTGTTGTAATTCCTGGCCACAGTTGGTACCGTAGTAAAACAAATGCGACACACCATTATTTCCGAGGCAGGCAAAACGCTGACGTGGTGGCCTCCGCACTGGGAAATGGGCGCCGAACACAAACGCACATCAGCATGGATGTATTTCGTGTTTGGTGAAAGGGTATCCACAATTTCGAGCACGAACATTGGATGTGTTCGTGCTCGAAATTGGGAAGACACCCCTTTGGGTCTCCGCCACATCGACGACACTGGCACTCTGGAGGGATGAGGGGAGAGGGAGGGACTTGCTGTCAATTGTCGCATTTTCTGGCAACAGGGTTTTGGAGTAGTTAGTATATGATTGGAAATAAGTGAAATTAAAGCCTTACCGATGGCGGCGATGGGCACGATGGCTCACCCCAAACCGTTATCCCAATCTCTCTGTACGTCCTGTGACGCCTTCGTCATCGCCCTTGTTGCGTCGTTGCGTTGTACCTGAGGTGGCGCGGAGTCCTTCGTGGTACACATTTGAAGTTCCATTGCCTGCCAGGCTGCCATCGGTCGAAAATGCACAGACGTGACGAAGTAAAAGTGTCGGTGCAGTGTCGGTCAAAAAAGGGCGTGTCTGTGAAAGGGGATCAAATTCAAAAATGGGCACCGAGCACAACAACACACCACCACGCTTGGAAAGTGTTGAGCACGAAACCTGGCATCCCCGCCCCAAAAAGGGCGCCGAGCACAAACACACACTGTGACACACACCAATACGTGTTCATGCTCGGCGCGTGTGATGGTACTAGGCGTTCGGTTGGTGTCTGGAATGGTTTGTCTTAACGACAAGTGGATCTGTAGATAGTTTAGTGTGGCAAAATGAATGGTAAAAGCATTGTAACGTACCTTTTTCTGACGATGGGCACGATGGCCCACCACCGGCCCACCTCTTTTGACGCTGCCTTTGTTGTTGTTGCCGTTATCGCGTTGTGATGGAGAGGAGACGATTTTGTTGTGAATGTTTTCATAATTGTAACGGTAACGGTAAATGCCGAAATTACATGATACACACTTCGTAAGCAATGTCCTGGTACATTGATGACACCATGAATTGTGTCATCAAATCGTTTCTGTTCCACTACCACTACTTCTACAGGCTCTGAGTTTACGCACACTGCTAAAACCAATGTTGGGTGGTTGTCTTTAAATTTATTTATTTTTCGTATCAAAATGACCATGAAGAGAAATTTTAAATTAGATTTCCTCCAGTTTGCTGAGCGACATCAAATAAATTCAACCTCTCCATCCTCTTCATTGTCATTTTTTGTTTCCCTTTGAACAGTTTTCTTCCATTCAATGGAGAGGGTTCTGATGGTTAAATGGAGTTCGTCTCGTTTGTTCCGTTCTAAATTTTGATTTACAAGCCACAGGGCATTGCGGGCGTTGGATTTTTTAAATTCTGGTGGACTCGACTGCAGGGCCTCAGCTCAGTATATACAACAGAGTGGACCAACGTACCAAGATTATATTAGCATATTTCAGTGGATCACTCATGAAAGTTTGCACAAAATGAAGCAGATAAATTCCACAAGCACACGAATTCAGCTGCAGTGGAACCTGTCTCCTGGTGTTTAGTGCAGTGACAGATAAACAAAGAGAAATCTGTACCAGAGCAGTCTTTCCATCCACCTTGTTTGGAACTTCCACACCTCTTTTATACATAGCTTTCCTCTCCAAATAACCGGACAGCCGCTCAATTACACGGGGATGCTTTTGGCCCAAAGAGTCGAAAGTAAAAATATAGGTTCTGTAGAGATCACTGACATAAGTGCCCGTTTGCGCTCATTGCAGTGATCCGGAGTACTTAGGGCTCTGATTAGTGGATTTTTCCCCGTCTTGTTGATCGCAATCGAGGCTCTTTATGACATGTTCGGGTTCGTAGACGATGGCAAGATACCAATGATAGTTTTCATTGATAGGTATGATAAGATACTTCTTTGAGAAGATATCACATTTTGCCCATTTGCTGACTTTTTCATAACCTTTTTGCGGACTGGAAAGCAATAATGGCAAACAAATGATAATAATGACAGTGACATACGTTGCCCCAGAGCTCAAGTGCTTGTAAAAGAATGTACTGAAGACGTAAATTTGATCATGAAGGACCGGACTGGACAACTCCAAGCCATCTAACCACACTCTGTAATATTCATAATAAGATGCAAGAGCAGTCAGTAACAGAGCTATGTAACTTACCTCAAACCAAAAGCAATGAGAGTGTCATTTAAGAAAGTCCCAGGTTCAAGACGCTGTAGGTCGCGTTCTGTAATGGGAATCCCAGAATACCGCAGCACGCTGGCCAGAAAGATGTGATTAAATGTCGGATCATACAAGAAGAATGCCACAAACATAACCTTAAGGTGGTCCGAGGCTGAAGACGGAACGGAGGCTGAAGATGGAACAGTGGCCAAATATGGAACAGTGGCAGCATTCAATCTAGAAATTCTCAAGAATCAGGAAGGAAGTGAGTTGAGGCTATACACACTGTGGTAATGTAGGTGGAGATGCCTTGGGTTGTATCTCCACAGAGGGTGAAACTGCTCCAGCAGAAATGACAGGACCACCATCTTCAAATTGTTCATAACTGTTGTCTGGTGGAAACTGATCCATCACATCCCAGCAGTCGACCAGATCCTCCTCAAGTAATTCCGTGTCATTGAAGACATTGAATAGTGAAGGTTGCCTTTCAGTGTCGCAAAAAAGTTGCATAAAGGATCATAGAGTTATCTGGCGAGGGATCAAAATGACGGATCAAAAGGAGTGTAAGACACTATGACTCATCCGGACATAATTGTGCCGTGAGAACACTCAATTGGGAAAGATGCCTGATTTGCAATGAAGTTGTTCACCTCTCTCATCCACATTTCACAGTTTTATCCCAGGCATTTTAGTTCAAATGTGGCTTCCAGATTGCTCCTGAGGATCTATCCCTTGGCTTTATTAGCTATAAACTAAGTGGTACATCTGTCTGAGGACGGCTCCTGTGACGACACTCTGAAAATTGATGCACAACGGAAAGGTTCACTTTCCGAAACTGATTCTACTGAATATTTGCCTTAAACTGACTGACATCCCCTCTAAAACCAAGATCAGTGCCAGTTGTAGATCAATTCAGATTAAATTTCTTGTCTGGTAAAGAATCCATTCCGACCTCCCTTTGTCCAGTACGCTGACAATGCAGTTCCCTGATCCCTCAGCATCTTATGATTTCGGTGGATCCATCTCCCACAGCTACCACAACATATATCCATCCTCCTTGACTCGCTATTCTGCCACACGGTTTCAAGATTACAATGATGCAACCTTCCCAAAAGCTCCAATCATCGGCAATGTGACCACCCATGCAGCAACTCCTCATCCTGTCTCTTCCGTCAGTACGCCTAAAGTGCACATTGCCAAAGCCGAAACCCCCCCCTTATCAGCAAATGTTTCTTCTGAGCTATTCCAGTCAATGGAATCTGACATCAACAACTACATTACCAAAAGGAAGGGCCCATCTAGTTTCCTTCAGTACAAGTTATCCTGGGAAGAATTTTTGGAATTTAGAGAGCAGGCGAAAAATTCAGTTCCTGGTTGGGAGAAATTAAAGTATGTTATTGCACTGATTGAATTTCCACATGATTGTATTGACTTGAAGCCAGTGTGGATTACCAAACGAATTTGAAGCAGTTAATCATACAATGTGCTGGGCCTGGACATGAAATCATGGACGATGTCTTCATGCAATTCTGGCAGATGCAAAAGGACAGCAGTGCCCACAAGGATGTCGTACGCAAAATTTCACTGATGGGAACATCAGAAATGGACCTCCAGGATGGAGCTGGCAAGCAACCAGATTTTTCTTTTGTAGACCGCAATGCTGACCTGTCGAATGAGGAGAGCACTTTCCCTACCACGATATTTGAAGTTGCTTACACCGAAACCTCGCACAAAGTTGCGGTTGATTGTGGCAGATTTATTGCCTGCTCTGTTGGCCGTGGTCTGCTGGCGGTTGCGATTGACATCAAGACGGATGCAGAGGGCAATTTAAAAACCGTCAGGTTTTCTAAATGGGAGCTTACTTCCATCGAAGCAATCGAGTCATGGCCGCCTGAAGACAATTCTGACTATTCTGGTCAGAATTTGAATACTCTATATCGATCGGATGGTGGTGATCCGCGGGCACCGGCTACATCATTCTTCTGCATTTCCCGACTTGGTACAAACGTGGAGGATAATCCGGACTACTACGCCTTTCACGCTGAACAGGTGGATTCTGTTCTGGTGGGTTCTCTTCATACAGATTATGATACGGTTTATCACTCTGAACAGATCTCTGCCGAGGAACAAAATCCTCCTTCTGGCATAGAGATATTGAATCGGCACATGTATCGTGAACCAGAGTCGTCCAAGGCGAATGAGATCGTCTACAAGATACCGCATACATTACTGATGGATGTTATTCGCAAGCACGTGCAGATTGATAATATAAGAAAGAGGACTGTAAAGAGAAAGGAACTGCCTGAGGGGCAAGCTAGTCTCCGAGAAGGTGTTAACAAGCGCATAAAGAAATTGATGGAAGGGCAGGCGAAGGCGGAACCTACTGCAAGTGGGTCCAAGGGGAAAAAAAGGGTGTCATCAAGCTTGAAACCGGGCTCACTGAAGTGATATGCAGTTCAAATGTCAAGTTTGGAGTACTGTCACCCGTATGTTGTTCCATTTGAATTCAGGTACAGGGGTGATACTTCTTGTGCTCTAGGACGACAATTTTGGCTCCATTTTCTGTATTCTATGTAATTTCTCTCTGAAGAAGGCCTGCCTTTGGATCTCCTTTCTTTCTGCACTTTTTATGTTGCTCTTCACTGTGAAAATGTGTCCTGTATACCGCCGCCTTTCTTTCTTCCTTTCTTCATTGTAACCCGACCTTCAATCTGTGACAAATGTAATAATTGTGATAACTTGCTGATGAATTGGCTGTCTGCCGTAGTGCTGACAGTGATTGTGTGAAAAAAAAAAGAATTTTCAATGTTTACACCAAGGAGTGCAGATGCCTTGAGGGCCACAGTTTTTCAATCCATCAAATTTCTGTGAAGAAAGGTCTTGAAACTAACTGGGGATCAATGCACGTGATGGGAAATATGTCGACAAGACTTGAGCCCCTTGTCGACAGGCTGACAGCTGCCTTTTTCGGGTTGCATCATGGCGGAAGAGAAGGGTGCCCTGAGCAGTGAGGTCTCTTACTGTCACTCATCTGACTTCAATGTTCTCTGTTACTCCCCTGTAACAGTCCATAAATGGCCAAAATCCCTCTTTCCTGAGCTTTTCCCCAAATATGCCGTCTACTCTGAGTCCCGATGCCCGTCCAGAAGCTCTCGCACACATTCCCCTCTACCACCTTCAAGCCCAGAATGGCCGCCTCTGTACTATGAGGCTTCAAGTCCGCTTCCTCAAGAAGACCATCACGGAGAAGTAATTGATGATGATGAGTGGGTCTCCTCTCTGAGTGTGCTCTTTTCCATTATTCTACAGCTTTGTATCAGAGTTCCCACTGCTAATGTCAGGCCAAGCCAGCTGTTCAGCCCAGAATGTAGGTCTGTCTATCAGGAAATTGAGGACTTGAAAATCAGGTTGGAGTCGGCCCAAGAGGAAAATAAACACTTGAAAAAATTGCTCATAAAATACGGCAGAAAATTGATTGAGGTGGGAGAGAATTCAAGTTGGGCTGGAGAACAGGAATGAGCTTAGGCTCCTTACTGTGGCCTAAAGGTTTGTCAGTTATTCCGTGAGCACCATCTCAGCATGCTAATTAATGGCATCCTAGACATACTTATTACTCCTTTTGCTTGTCTTGTCCTATTTGTTACTCCCACCTCCTCTTCTTTTATTACTTTCACTGGCAATTGTATGCCCCAGTCCAAAGAATTCAACAAATTTCAGTGTCCCGCCTGCGATCGCTTTTTCAGCTCTCAGCAAGGTCTCAGCTGCCATCTTAGCACAGCAAAATCCTGCCTATGGTACCGGAAGGGCAAGATCAGAGATCTAACAGATCAAGTCACGAATTCGAAAATACACTGGCGTGTGGCCCAATCTGGGCACCTCTCAGACTCTTTAAAAGATCACCTCTCTGACTTGTCAGATCTCGAAGTAGTCACCTTTGATGACCTCCAACATGAGATTCCCTTATCTCCCATCCAGGACGAGTTTGTACTGATTCCTGACTTGGGTGCCCCAGGTCCTGGCCCACAATCAAGTGCCCAAGCAAAGGCTGCTCTATTGACAAGGGCCCTTGATGACGATGACGACTTACGTTACATTGAATCACATCCCACAGCTGGCACAGTTCTTCCCCCCAATTCCTCTGAGCAGGAGAATAATGATCCTGATGGTGACATCACTATGCAGGATGATCAGGTGGCTCAGCCATTCTCACCGTTCTCTTCAGAGTTGGACTGGAAGATTGCGGAATGGGCGGTCAAAGATAGTATTGGACATTCGTCATTTGATAGATTGCTTGCTATTCCTGGTGTACGCTTTTCTCACTGTGTTCTTTCTCTTTTTCTGATCACTGTTGTAGGTTGTTGAAAAACTAGAATTGTCCTATCACAATATTCATGCTCTACACAAGAAAATTGACAGTATGCCTGACAGAGCAGGTGAATGGATGACCCGCACACTTTCCTTTAATGACAAGCCAGACGACGAGTACACAATACGATATCGCAACCCCATCGATGCTATCAAGAGTATCTGGGAAGATCCAGCTAATGCTGAACATCTCGTCTTCTCACCGAAGAAAATTTTCTCAGATACAAGTCGCACAAATAGAATATTTAATGAGATGTGGACAGGTAAATGGTGGCACAGCATTCAGGTTAGTGAGACCCTTTCCTCACATTGTAATTTTTCAAAATTTGTTGTAGTCAAAGCTTCCTGAACATGCCACGATGGCTCCTGTTATCATTGCAACAGACAAAACTCAACTCACGCAATTTTCTGGTAACAAATCAGCATACCCTGTGTATCTCACAGTTGGCAACCTTCCAAAGGCTGTCAGGCGCCAGCCCTCCCAAAATTCATGCATCCTCATTGCTTATCTTTCTGTTGAGAAGGTCAATCGCTCTAAGATGACAGAGTTGGAGCACCGGTCTCGCGTCCAACGCATCTTTCACGAGTCCATGAAAACCATTTTGGAACCTTTAAAGCAGGCAGGTAAGGATGGTGTTCGAATGAAGGACAGCAAAGGGGCAATTCGACAAGTCCATCCTGTTCTGTCATGCTATGTGGCCGATTATCCAGAACAGTGCCTCGTTACTTGCACCAAGTATGGCACCTGCGTTAAATGTTGTCAAGATGCACTCCATCTTGAGGATATTGAACCAGCTCTCCCAAGAACCAAGAAATGGACAATAAATGTTATCCAGCAAGCCAAAAACTTATCCAGGGGATCGTCAGTCAAATTTCACCAACACTGCATGGATAACGATGTTGCAGGAGGCATCTATTCCCCATTTTGGCAGGATTTCCCCTATACAGACATTCATCATGCAATTACTCCTGATGTCCTTCACCAGCTGTATCAGGGTGTCTTCAAGCATGTGGTAGAATGGTGCCGATCGATTGTTGGTGAAAAAGAGCTGGATCGCCGAATACAAGTTCTTCCCTACGGCTACGGTCTTCGTCAGTTCCGCAAAGGAATTTCCAAACTTTCACAAATATCTGGCACGGAGAGGAAGAATATGGCGAAGATCCTTCTAGGTTGTGTACATGATATCATGGCGCCTGGAGGAGTCAAAGCTGTTAAGGCCTTGTTGGACTTCATCTATCTGGCACAATATTCCACTCATGACCAGATAACTCTGGGATATCTCCGAGACTCTCTTGAAGAGTTCCACAAGTACAAGCAGTACTTTGTTCTTGTGGGTTGTCGGGAACACCTCAACATTCCAAAGCTGCACTCCCTTATCCATTATATCCAAGCCATTGAACTCTTCGGAACAACTGACAACTACAACACTGAAATGTTCGAGCGCCTCCACATTGACTTTGCAAAGCAAGGATGGCGAGCATCTAATCAACGAGATGAATTTCCCCAAATGATCACCTGGTTATCCCGCAGAGAGAAATTGATTAGCTTTCATAACTCCCTTCATGCTCAGCTCATTCCCACCCAATCCAATCCTTCTAAACGAGTTCCCAAATCCATTGCCAAGTACCCAAACTATCCCAACCGGTCTATTCCTTTGATTGAACAACTCCACCTTGCACCTGAGTTTCGGCGCCACCTCAAGCAATACCTCAACACTTTTATTTCCCATCCACTTTCTGGACGCTCCCTAGATCAGGCCGATTTACCTGATCTTTTCACTGTCAATGTCTATAATATGTTCCGCTTTCAGCCACCAGCACTTCAGGATAACAACGAAGAAGCAGATACAGTGAAAGCAATGCCTATATCAAGGACTAGGCCTCATGGAAGGTTTGACACTGTAGTAGTTATGGATAGTGACAATGCGGAGGCCACAGGCATGGCTGGTATAGTCTAATTGTCTGTTTAACAATGAATACTCTGATGCTGTGGTGTTCTAGGCACTAGAATTGGTAGAGTCAAGGTCATTTTCACTCTTCCTTATACTCTTCAGCGCCCAGGTCACAAAACACCTGCTCCACACCAGTGGCCAAAAGTGCCTCTTGCCTATGTCGAGTGGTTTACGCGGCAAGCAGTTACTCCAAATAAAAACCATGGCATGTATCAGATCTCCAGGGCTTATGACAGCCAAGGACGTATTCAAGGTTCTGTTATTCCTTTATCAAATATCCGACAAAGCTGCATGCTTTTCCCAATTTTTCCAAAATCTCAAACAGGAACTGCTAGTAGTGCACACCCTTTTGAAGACTGGACTCCTGAAAATACTTTAGACAGGGCTAATCGCTTTCTTGTCAATAATTTTCTTCACAAATATGCATATCAGACTGTATGGTGATAATAGTAGCATATTCATTATGTATCTATTCATTTATGTCATTTGTTAGTACTTTAAATTTACCCTTAATGTTTTCTTGATCTAGATACAGGCTTATGCCTCATCTAACAGCACCAGCAGTACCTCATCAAGCCCTGAGACTCCGCACCTCTCACATTCAGCATCAACTTCCAGTGACCAGACAATTCAAATATCTTCCTATGAAGATGGAATGTGCCCATCTTATGGCACACCCTCCATCTCTTCATCTTCTCCTGCCACCTTCTGCCACCTTCTTCGCCAACCAGACCAATTCACAGCTGTGTTGCTGTACGGTTAACACCCCCTGGCAGAAGGCAAGCTTGCCACAATGCAGTTGCGAATGTCCCTTGCAGCAACAATATCGGAATGATCTCTTTGGAGCTTGCGTCTCAGTGTGGTTGCAGGTTTCCGTCTGTGGCACGCAGATGGTGGCTATCTATCACTGGAATCACTGGAATCAGCGCCTGTTCATTAGCATCCTCAACCCTTTTCGGAGAGACTTTCTTTGGGCTCATGTTGGCTGTTAATGGATCGATTGAATATGCAAGAAATCCTTCAAGACAGCTTGGAATG
>Ga0193718_1000208_pt1 | contig 14191 bp, 10 predicted proteins | sample U2a1metaG_FD_144918 | JGI IMG/M metagenome (GOLD analysis project Ga0193718, IMG submission 144918) | Soil microbial communities from a riparian zone of the East river system, Colorado, United States - U2a1 | ecosystem: Environmental > Terrestrial > Soil > Riparian zone | place: USA: East River... | reverse complement strand
CGACTGGCGATTGGCGGATGTCGATTCCATGTCTGCCGGAAGACCTTGATTGGAGTGAGCGCAAACTAAAAAGTGACTCCACTCGCGTCACGGCTCGGGCGACTGGAGAAAAAGTCGAGGAATCCAAGGGGTCAAGAGCTCAGGGTTCAAATTCACTTTCCCTAGATGTGTCTGAATTCCTTAAGCCATGAGCACCACCGTAAGCGTATCAACGTACACCTCCACGCACACCATTAGTCATGCAACGAGCAAGATGCTGTTGCTGCTCAAGGAGATTATCAGGGAGGTTGGCCTAGATCCATCAAACCTTATGGATCGGTGGGCAAGCCTGGAACTCGCAGTCTCGACCTGGCTTCGAACAAAACACATGAAGCAATTGACACTTGAGATCTTCAATCCGAAAACGGATGCACTCGTTTCCCGTTGGGATCTCGACATCGTTTATGGATTTGGAGCCGATGAGACATTTTGGGTGGACACCACGGCGATTCGATACAGCATTGCCAAAGCTGGGTTAGTACCCTCGCAGTGCAGCTATAGATTTCTGATATACAACTCTCCGGGACGTCCAGACGTTGACGGCTGGGGTCCCTGTAGTGAGCGAGCGACTGACGGGTTCAAGCGATACAGTTTGGGCGCAACGGTTGGCGGCAACGGCATCGGGACCGAAGTGTCCTACTGGAAAAAAATATGATTAGCGTCACCGATGCGTTTAAAAAATTCAGAAGCAATCTGGAATTAACCCAGGGCGAGCAAGACGATGCATCGCGCCGTCAAAAGGAAATTCGAGATGTGATGGACGGGGGATTCGCGCTTCAAGATGACTTTCTTTCCGGCTCCTACAAACGTTTCACGAAAACGAAGCCTCTGAAGGACGTCGACATTTTCTGCGTATTGGCAGACAGCGAAAGAGAGAAGTACCGAAAAGACAAACATCCTTCAGTTTTGTTGGACCGAACAGAAGCGGTTCTTGCAAAAAAATACGGCAAAGATGCGGTTCACAAACAGCGGCGTTCGGTGTGCATTGAGTTTTCCGTGCGGGGCGACGAGGATCGGGTAATGAGCTTCGACGTCGTGCCTGCATTTACAAAAGGCGATCATTACGAGATTCCCGATATGGCAACTCCCAAAGGCTGGACCGAAACAAATCCGAAAATCCATGCTGAAAAGGCCACCGCTGCCAATGCAGAATTCAAAGGTGAGTGGAAGGGTATGGTTCGAATGGTAAAAGCCTGGAACAATGAAAAGGGGAAGCCTGTCAAACCTTCGTTCTTGCTTGAGGTCATGTCGCTCGATCTGCTCAGACCGCCATTCAACGGTAATTATCCTTACGAGTTCATGCAGCTTTTTGCGTCCGCTGCTGACCGAATATTTGAAGAATGGCCTGAACCAGCAGGCCTCGGTCCACCAGTGAGCGATTCTATGAATGCGACTGAGAAGGCTGGCGCACAGAAAGCGTTGCGCGAAGCCGGATATACCATCCGGCAGGCGATCCAGATCGAACGGGATGAAAATCTTGGCGAAGCACTTCGATTATACAGAAATCTGTTTGGACCGCGGTTTCCACTATCATGAAAAACTGGAATTTGTCGACCATTCTGGCCGGACTTCACGAAGACATTGAGCAAAAGCTCAAAACCGCGAGAAAGTCCTTTGGGCACGCACCAACCAAAGGCGACGCGAGCGAACAGGTATGGCTCGAACTGCTAAACTCATATTTGCCAAAACGATATTGCGCGGCGAAAGCCCACGTTGTCGATAGCAACGGAACATTCAGTCAGCAAATAGACGTCGTGGTTTTTGACCGGCAGTATTCACCCTTCATCTTTCACTACCAGGAACAAAAAATCATTCCTGCCGAAAGTGTTTACGCAGTCTTTGAGGCAAAGCAATCGATCAGCCTTGGCGAGGTGGATTATGCGCACACAAAGGTTGGAAGTGTTAGGGCCCTTCACCGGACAAGTTTGCCCATTCCAACAGCAAACGGACTCGCGAAACCGAAGGAGCCCTCTCACATCTTGGGAGGACTTCTGACTTTCGAAAGCGAATGGACCCCGGCGATGGATGGCTCCTTGCTTAACGCTCTCGGAAAAGGTGATACTTCGAATCACCTTGATTTAGGATGTGTCGCAGCTCACGGAATCTTTTCGCGTAACGAAAAGGGGGCCTATTCCATCACCCCGGAAAGCAAGCCAGCAACGAGTTTTCTGTTCGAGCTTATTGCTCGTCTCCAAGCAGTTGCGACTGTGCCAATGATGGATATCCGCGCATACGGAAAATGGCTTGAAGATTCGGCTTCCGATGAGCCAACGTAGCCATAGAAATCCGCATTTTCGCTGTCCGCATGAACTCAAAATTGTTTTCAGAATATATCTGGTGGAATGGGAAGCGCAGCCAACAACGCTCGCCTGCTGATAAAAACCAATGCGGACAAATTGGCTTTGCCGCCATACTTGCGAAAAGGCAGGATGTTTAGGCCGTTTTTATCGGATGCCGCCGCCGGTACGTAATCCGGTATGCGGAGTCTGGTCGAGATCTGGTGTCAAATGAAAACAATCGAGTTTTTTATTGAATGAATTTTTAATTGTTTTATGTCAAAGCCGCCACGATACCTGACGAAATCCCGATACAAATTGGGGATGGAGTGTCCAACGAAGCTCTTTTACACCGGCAAGGACAAGGTTTATGCAAATGAGAAACTGGACGATTCATTCCTTGAGGCTTTGGCGGAGGGCGGCTTTCAGGTGGGTGAGTTAGCCAAGGCCTATTTCCCGGGCGGGCATGAGATTGGAACCCTAGATTACGAAGAGTCGCTAGCGCAGACCAATGAGCTTTTGAAAAATGAAAATGTCGTCATTTATGAGGCCGCCATCCGGTTCAATAATCTGTTCATCCGCACCGACATTCTCGTCAAAAAGGGCGGACGACTGGACCTCATCGAGGTCAAAGCCAAGTCCTATGATTTAGATAAAGATGGAACTTTTATCGGCAAACGTGGCGGGATTGATTCGGGTTGGAAGCCATATCTGCTGGATGTGGCGTTTCAGAAGTATGTGGTCTCGAAAGCCTTTCCTCAATTCCAGATTGAGCCATTTCTGATGTTGGCGGACAAAACGTCGCTCTGTCCGACTGAGGGACTGCACCAAAAATTCCGGATCGTGACGGACGCCAAGGGACGCAAGCGGGCCGAGGTGACATCCCCGCTTACCCAGGCTGAACTGAATCAGTGCATTCTTTGCCTGGTCAAAGTGGATGCCGCGTGTCAATTGATACAAAAAGAGGTATTCAAAGTTGCGGACGGCCCCACCACATTTTTAGAGCGGATCAATTGGTTGGCCGCACATTACGAACGCGATGAGAAAATCCTTGGCCGGCCCGCGACGGTTTGCGCGAAGTGCGAGTTCCGCGCCAAGGCCGAGGAAGAAATCAACGGTTTGACAAGCGGCTTTAAGGAATGCTGGAAGCAGGCGTTGAAATGGACTGACCGGGATTTCGAAACGCCGAATGTTTTGGATATTTGGAATTACCGGGGTAAGGGCAAATTGCTGGGGGAAAATCGTGTCGCCATGGCAGATGTAACAGAGGAGGACATCAAGCCCGAGGCTGATGGTGAACCAGGCCTCTCACAGAGTCAGCGGCAGTGGTTGCAGGTCACAAAGGTGCAAACACTGGATGATTCACTCTGGGTCGAGAAGGCGACTCTCAAACGCGAGATGCAAAAATGGAAGTTTCCACTCCACTTCATCGATTTCGAGACCACGCGCGTGGCCATCCCCTTCAATACCGGGCGGCAGCCTTATGAACTGGTGGCATTCCAATTCTCACACCACACGGCGCACGAGGATGGACGCATCGAGCACAAGGGGCAATATCTCAACATCGAGCGCGGGATGTTTCCCAATTACGATTTTGTCCGGGCCTTAAAAAAGGAATTGGAGGGCGATGAAGGATCCATCTTCCGCTACGCAACACATGAGAACTCCACGCTGGCAGCCGTCGACCGCCAATTGGCGAAGGACTCCAATCCGCCCAAAGACCTGGCCGACTTGCAGCAGTTTATTCGGGCAATCACCACGTCAACCAAAGACAGCGTGGAAAGCTGGCAGGGCAATCGTTCCATGGTTGACCTGTGCGAGATGGTTAAGCGCTTTTATTACGCACCATCCACCAACGGGTCCAACTCCATCAAAGCAGTTTTGCCCGCCGTGCTGAACACTTCAGGCTATCTGAAGAAGAAGTACGCCGGGGCGATTTATGGCGGCAAAGATGGTATTCCCAGTCTGAACTTTAAGGACATGGTTTGGATTAAAATGGATGGCGAAAAGGTGATTGACCCTTACAAGTTGCTGCCGAAGATGTTTACAGACGTTTCGGACCACGATTTTGAGCTTTTGAGCGAGGATGACGAGCTGCGGGATGGTGGGGCAGCGATGACGGCCTATGCGCGTATGCAGTTTGAGGAAATGGCAGCGACCGAACGTCAGGCGATTAGTGAGGCTCTGTTGCGCTATTGCGAACTCGATACGCTTGCAATGGTGATGATTTATGAGGCGTGGGCAGATTTGACAAATTAAATGCTATGAAACAAAACGAGTCGATGGCGAATGAGGTTTTGTTCGGTGAGCGCGGATTCAAAGATCGCGTATCGGGCTGATAAAGAAATGCTCATGGGCTTAAAGCACGCCATAAGGTTTAATACGAATGAAGATTTACCACACGGCCGACATTCATCTGGGACGGAGAAGGCTTGATGGGCGTCTGCCGGATGATGACATTGTGGACGCCTTCCGCTTTATCGCCGAAGAGGCGATACACGAGAAGGCGGATGTTTTTCTGCTGGCCGGGGATTTATTCGACCGTCCACAGGTAGACCCGCCTCACTTGCGCCAGGCCCAGATGGTCCTGCAATTGCTGAAAAACGCGGCGATACCGGTGATCGCCATCGAAGGGAATCATGACCGACAGTTTGTCAACAGTGATGTGCCGACCTGGGTTAGATTCCTGGCAGAAGATGACCTCATGATGCTGCTTCGCCCGGAATTTCACGCAGAAGGGGTTCGGCTGGAGAAGTGGGATCCCAACACACACACTGGCGCCTGGATCGAAATCGGTGGCGTGCGGTTTGTTGGAGCCGGCTATCTCGGAGCCGCAACACCCAACAAGATTCGACAGATACTAGGACAGATGGAGGCAGGACGGACGCAGGTGCTGTTGTTGCACGCCGGCCCAGAATACTTCGTTGGCGAAGGTGGCGGATTCAGCAAAGAGGAACTTCAGTCCATTCGAGAGAAGGTCAGCTACCTCGCGTTGGGGCATATCCACAAGCCCATGGTGTATGGCGGTTGGGCGTGCAACCCGGGTTCCCCCGAAAACTGTGACCTGCGGGAAGCGGTTTATTCCCAAAAGGAAGGAAAACCAGTTGGGCGTGGCTATGCGGTTCTGGAGATCGACCCTGGCCAAAATGAAAAACCGGTTTCAATGGAAATCCGCTCAAATCCTCGCCGTCCCTGTCTGCAGATAGAACTGGACTGCACCCCATTTGGGAACAAAACAAAGAACGGAGAGGCTGCATTTTTGTCCGCGGCTGTGGAGATCATCCAAGTAGCCAAACCCGATAAATCCGCCGTGATTGAGCTGATGTTGACAGGAAATTTGAATCTCAACCGCATTACCCTGGATCAAGCCAAAGCAGCGGTCGAAATCGCTCAGAAATCCGCCGTCTTCGCTGTCTCGATTGATACTTCGCGTCTAAACATCGGGAATGGTTTTGCCTCCGGATCATCGACGGCAGATGGTTTGATGCCGCGAGACCAGCTCGAGCGCGAAGCCATCCTGCAGCTGGTTGGTGATCAACCGCTCTGGGGGCTGCAGGACGATCGGCAGTTCTTTGCGGACTTGTTTTACGAAATCAAAGAACGCGTGCGCAAAGGCGAAACCGGAGAAGACCTCGCCAGTCAGATTGCAGCATCTCCACTGGTTGAGAAAATCCGCTTGGGCATGAATCGGGCCGTCACACCTGCCTCAACTCCGGCCGAGAGCGAAGAACCGCAGATTGTTTCCACGGAGGAGTCGCCATGATCATTCAATCAATCCGCCTAAAGAACATCAAATCTTACGGTGCGGGGCCGGATGGAGAAGGCGTCACCATTTGCTTTGAGAGTGGTGTGAATCGTGTAGCGGGACGGAATGGGCACGGCAAGACGACGTTGATCGAGAGTGTCGGCTACGCACTGTTCCTGACCGAACCGCAGTTCGAGGAAAATTTTCAAACAGAAACCTATTTTCTCAGCCATGGAACCAAAGAGGGCGAAATCGACGTGACCTTCAGTTGCGATGGGCAATCCTATCGCATTGAGCGTTCCGTTGGTAAACAATCCAAGCGTCGCTCCAAGGTGGTCCAGCTAAGCGACCAAAGTATTTGCGCGGAAGGCGACAAGGAAGTGTCAGATTTTTTGTGCCGGCTCCTGAAGTTTCCTGATGCCGGCCATCTTTCTGAGGTGTTTTGCAAGTTGGTTGGTGTTAAGCAGGGGCGACTTGCATGGCCCTTTGATTCAAAGCCGGCCGAAGCCAAGCGTTATTTCGAGCCTCTGCTGGAGGTGGACGTCTTCCGCGATTGCTTTGACCGTTTAAAAGGGGCGGTTGACAACTTTAAGGAACAGAAGAATGAGCAACTGAATAATCAAGCCGCCATAAAAGAGCGCATGCAGGAACGCTCAAACAGTCCCGAAACGCTGGCGAGTGCGGGACAAAAAGTGGAGGCAACTGCGGCAGCTCTCGAAGCAGCAAACAAGGATCGTGCCGCGGCGCTTAAAACCAAAGACCAGTTGAATGCCAAGGGCAAGCTGGTTGGAGAGTGTCAAGCCGCAGTCAAGTCTGCGACTCAAAAAAATGCTCATGCCAAGGAGTTGGGTGACGTGGCGCAGGTTCAACTCGCTGAATCCAAAGCGGCGGTTACGGTTCTTGCCACCAATACTGCCGCACATTCAGCCCACATCGAAGCGGTTCAGTCACTCGTCCGGTTGGAGCAACAGCGTGAGAAGCGGGATGATTTCAAGCAACAGCGCGACAGCGCTGAAGCGGGGCGAAAAGATCGCGAGGCGAAATCGACTGCCGCCCGTGACCAGGCCAAGGTGTTTAGCGGGCAATGCAGTTCAAAGCAGAAAGAACACGATGACTTGGCTGGCAAAATGGCACCGCTGAAGGAGAAGCTGGAATCAACGGAGAATTACTTCCGCAAATCCACTGAAGAGGCGGATACCGCAAAAAGTCATCGGGATACGATCAGGGGATGGGTTGACGGTCTTAAGGGTTTGACCAGGACGCAGAAACGCAACTCGGACACGGTATCGCGACTGGCGAAAGCGATCGCCGGATGGGATGACACGAAGCTGAAGGCGGCGGATAAGACGGAAGGCGATGCGGCCAAAGGACTGAAATCTCTGCAAAATAAACTAGCAAAGGCCGAGCAGAGTCTTACGACTCTGGGAGAGCAGCTCAAGGAGATCTCCGGTGGCGTTTGCCCTTTTCTCAAAGAAAAGTGCCGGCAGTTTGATCCTGCCAAAGTTCGAGCTGACTTGGAAAAACAATCCGCAGCTGTTGCAGAACTCCGCAAGGAGGTCGAGAAGTCTGGTGATGCCCATATCCAGGCTGGAGAGAAACTTCGTGAGCTGAGGGCTTCACAAGCTCAAATAGTAGCCATGACGACCGAATTGACCGGGTCAATCGAGAACTACGGTGAAGGCATGGTTGGATTGACTCCTGAAGAGGTCGAGGAGTCTATTACGTGGATAAAGAGTTGGGAACGCAGACTGCCCGCGATGCCGAAGATTTTCAAGGTTTCAGTGACAGATACAAACCCTGCCGCAGTCTTAAAGCTACAGCAGCAATTGGAAACCTTCCTCACGGAAGCCGAGGCCTGGTGGGAGAAAGTTGACGACTTCATTAAGTTGCGCCTGAAGGCCTTTAACGAGGAGGAAAAAGAGCGCAAAGCCCAAGAAACCACGCTTAGCCAATACTCCGAACAATTGAGTCGTTTAAAAGCTGAGACTAAAGGACTGAACCAAAAGTCCCTCGCTAAAGAAGCCGAGGCCAAACAACATGACAAGGAAATCGTTGGTTTGATTCAACAGGCCGGTAAGTTGGATGAGTCGTTGAAACCATTCACCAGCTTGGATGCGGATTTGAAGCGCGAACAGCAGAAGCGGGATGCCAATCGGATTGGCCACGAACATTACCTTGGGGCCAAAAAACTGGCCGACGACCTTGGGACGCGAGAAGTCCGGTTGACGCAGCTTCGATCCGATCACGCGAACGCTCAAAAAGATCTTGATTCGGCAACCGCTGAATTGCTCGATGCCGAAAGGGATTTTGTCCCGTCTGAACTCAAGGCCGCCGAGGCGGACCATCAGAGCAAGCATGACCGCGCCACTGTGTTGAAAGAGAACTTGGAAGCGGATAAGGGGAATCTCAAAAAAGAGGAAAAACGCTTCAAGGAATGGCAGGAATCCTGCAAAGAATATGAGCGCGTGCTCGCGGAAATCGGGCGCTGCGAGGCGGCCATGGAACTCACCGAACTGGCCCGCATAACACTGCGCGATACGGCTTCGGCGGTCGCCCAGCACTTATGTACCCGAATAGCGACACGGGCCCAGCGCGTCTTCAACCAAATCAACCCTGAACCAATTGAACTCTCGTGGAATGCGGAACCCCATTACAGCCTCCATGTCACCCCCGGCGACCGGCGCTTTGCCATGTTGTCGGGCGGCGAACAGACGAAACTCGCCTTGGCGATGACTCTCGCCATGATTGAGGAATTCAGCGGGTTGCGTTTCTGCATTTTTGACGAGCCTACTTATGGAGTCGATGCTGATAGTCGCCACAAACTTGCGGACGCGATACTCCAGGCGCAAGAGAAGGCTGGTCTGGATCAGCTCCTGTTAGTCTCGCATGATGATGCATTCGAGGGGAAAACCGAACATGCCATCCTCTTGGAGAAATCAGCAGGGGGCGGAACAATGGTTGGATCTTCCCAATGACCATTGTCAATAGTTGAGAGCATTGGCTCTTGCCACGCATTGCGGACCAGCACTGGCTTAATTCTGGGGCGTAATCGATCATTTGCTTCTGGCTCATAAGGGCATCGAGCGATCCGACCTTCAATTGAAACTCACTGTCGAATCTGTTCCGCACAAAGCATTGGTTTTCGCAAAACTCGCAATTTCCGCAAAAGGCAGCAGCTCAAGTTTAACATTAAGAAATGCTAACGGATCAAGCTTGCTGTCACAAGTTGTTTCCCAAGTCGGAAGGTATGATTTTGATATCGTCGCAATACTTTCGCCATCCCCGATCACAGAAGATCTCCGAGAGGGTCTGGAGACAGTTTGCGCCCCTTATCGTAAGAGTCTCCTGTACATAAGATTTGACGAAATCGCGAAGATTTACACGGAATGGAAGGTTGGTGCGGAGATGGACGGATTGAATGTGGATTCGATCCTTCGTGCCTCCAAGAGCAAAAAGAAGGTGCAAAAGCCTGAAAAGAGGCAACAGAGCCGGTGACGGCCAAATAGTTCGATTGAGAAGAATCACCCGAAGAAAGCGGATTCTCCCGGGATACGGCTTATTAAGCAGCCCATCAAGTAAAGTGCCTCCAATAGACACCTCGGTCGCCACCATCAAGGTTCATAAGCGACAAAAGTAGGCATGCATTTCAGTCTCAATCCTTTAATTTCATTAACAAAGCGCTTACTTAAATTCTTAGGTTCATACTCGGCCTTCGGGTTTCGAATGCGTTGTAAGGCACTGCAATGAATAAGTGCTCCAACAGGAATTTTGCGTCTCCGCCACAATCCCATCGCCGGAAACCTACGCCTCGCTTCGACCGACCACCTTAGCTTTGGAAATAGTTCTGCCAAATGCCATGGTCCTGAGAGAGAATTGTGCATATTACTGGCATAATTGGACCCATACGGTTTGGAACCGCGAAGCGTCGCTTGTAGACGCCGGCTATCCAAGATTAGGCCAGCCTTCTTTGCAGCAGCAATGATCCAAACAAACGGAGCGCGCCAAAGATGGCCTTCGTGATGCGAATAGCCACCTCCAATATCGGAGTGAACACCTGGAAACCAACCTTCTTGAGCGTTCTGGTTTTTTACCGGCTTTTCCATGTTCCCCCAGTGAGTGTGTCGGAAAAACCAACGGCGCTCGTCGATGGCAAGCGCATGCCGCACAATCTTGACCCCTGGATTATTCGTCACGAAGGGAAATGATTTTGGATTCCAAATCCAACCAACAGATGAAACGGTGTCCCAAAGTCCAAGAAAATGAACCGGACATTGCTTTTTCGTGCTCGCAAAAGTGCTTTTGAAAGCGTTGCAAATTCGCCAATAGCTAGAGGGATCATCAGGTGAAGCGTTCTCCGCTAAGGCTTGAAAGAGCTTTGTAGCATACGGCACCAGGTTGTTTGCGCTGGCAACCAAAACGCCCAACTGACGTAGTAAGCCCGCCAATGCCCTAGCTGTGTAGGCTCCACGGCTGAACCCGAAAATGTAAATGCGGTCGCCGTCCTTATAGTTTGCCATTAGAAAGCTATACGCCTCCTCAATATCCAGAACAATGCCGCGCCCAAATCCTTGCCCCAAAATCCGAGACCATTTCTTTCCAATTTTACTGACCATCCCGGGCTCAGCAATTGTGCCGAGGCCAGGGTCATAATAACCGATTTGTCTCGATGTATCCGAAAGTTCTAAACATTGATAAAGCTTTACCACATTGGTGTTTGTACGGCCGAACTCGTTGTTCGTGCCATCAAGACAGATGACGAGGTTTTTAGGCACAAGAAAATTATGAATTATGAGAGCCGACAATTAAGCGCTGTCACTTCCGTGGCCTCCTGAATTTGGGGAGCCCCGCGTTCGCTCGCCGCCTCTTTCAGATGACTTCTCTGAATTAAATTCCGTCCGTTCACCGTTAAGGAATTTTTCGATTAACTTCTTTGAGTCAGGATGCGAATGCAACGCGGTAATGACTTTTTTCGGCAACGGAAGTTGAGAGGTGCCAGAAACTGTAGTTGGCCGTCTAACGACTTGTGCGTGCGAGACTCTGTAGTTAATGGATGATGCTGCTCCCAGTATGAAAAAACGAAACTCTGCAAGACTGTGTGAGGGAATGCTTTCGCTCTCGAATGCTCTTGCTAATTCAGATCCGAGGGTTTTTGCGTACACATAGAAAAATGTCTTCGCTTTGTGCTTAGATCGGACGTGCTGAATCTTGTGGAGAATACTCTTGGTGGAACGTTGACGGTTCTGGCATTCAATGTAGAAATTGCGCTCCTCGTGGGGACTGACTGTCTTGACCACGAAATCGGGGATCACGATTTCGCTGTTTTGAAGTTTTAGCTTGGGCTTTGACCTATACGTCAGGCGTCCGCCGGACAATTGACGTCCTTCTTCGAGAACCTTACGCACTAAATCTTCAAAACTCGAACCTTTCAACGCATTGTCGGATTTTTTCGCCAAGCGCATTTTCCCAGGAGGCATAGGAGGTTGTTTTACGATTGGTTGCTTACCATAATTTCAAAAACCATAGCTGCAGGCAGCCCAATCAACCTCGATTTTGGGGCAGGGTGCATCGGGCCAAGTTCGCTAAAAAATTGACTGGAAACGGAATTCACGACGGCACCGCGTCCCGCGCCAACCCTCGCGCCCAATCTGTAGGCAAGCGTTCCGCGGACGATACCATGCTGCTTGTTTTTCACTTTGCGTGATTCTAAGGGAAAATTGATATCTCGCAAGAGAATCAACGCCTATAAAGGACGCGACTCAGGTGTTAACTAGCTCCTGAGGACGGGCGGTGGGGTCCGGCGCCGGGCGTTGCAAGTGTTGGTCGCGGCCAAGATCGGCTGTTATCCGGGGAAGGCCGCGTATGGGTTGGGAAGCTGACCTGACTTCTTCAACTGGTGATGAGGACCAGCTCCTGGTGGCTTGAACTCCGTCCCGCGCTAGTTCCCAACTTAATTCCCCGAGTACAACTGGAGGCGAGGGTCGGAATCCATCCTTAATTAATCTGCTGAAATTAGGAAAAGCGGTTACAAACTATATTTGTTAGTTACAAACTTTATTTTGCAGTTACAGACTTTATTTTCCAACCACACAAGCCGCGTTAATCGCTGCAAAAATTATTCCACCGTCACACTCTTGGCCAGGTTGCGGGGCTTATCCACATCACAGCCGCGAGCGACGGCTATGTAGTAGGCGAAGATTTGCAGCGGAATGCTCGCCAGCAATGGATAAACCGGCTCCGCGGTTTTCGGAAGATAGATGACATCGTCGGCAACGGTTTTGATTTGCTCATCACCTTCGGTGGCGACGGCGATAATCGGACCTTTGCGCGCGCGGATCATGGCGAGGTTGGCCATGGTTTTATCATACATCGCATCCTGCGGGACCAGGAAAACCGTCGGAGTCTTTTCATCAATCAACGCGATTGGCCCGTGCTTCATTTCCGCTGCGGAATATCCCTCGGCGTGAATGTAGGAAATTTCTTTGAGCTTGAGCGCGCCTTCGAGCGCGATCGGGAAGGTGTAACCCCGGCCCAGGAAGAAAAAGTCATCCGCTTTGGCATACTTCAATGCCAGCTTCTTCAACGTCTCGCTCTGCGCGAGAATTGATTCAATCTGTTTCGGCGCGGCTTCCAGGGCGCGCAGGATTTCCAGCGCCCGGTTCGAAGATAACATCCGCATCCGGCCCAGATGAACCGCCAGCAGGGAAAGAATCGTGATCGTGGAAACAAATGCCTTGGTCGAAGCGACGCCGATTTCCGGTCCCGCGTGCATGTAAATGCCGCCGGTGGCCTCGCGCGCAATGGTGCTGCCGACGACGTTGATAATCGCCAACGCCGGATGGCCGCGGCGTTTGGCTTCACGCAGCGCCGCGAGGGTGTCCGCTGTTTCGCCGGATTGCGAGACAACAATCAGGACCGTTCCCTGCTCCAGCGGCGCGTTGCGATAACAAAACTCGTGGGCAAACTCGACCTCCACGGGCATGTGCGCCAGTTCTTCAATTAAGTATTCCCCGACCAATGCCGCGTGCCAGCTAGTGCCGCTCGCCGCAATGACAATCCGATTGATGCCGCGCAATTCCGCCGGCGTCATGTTCAAGCCGCCGAATTTTGCCGTGGCTCCTTCAAAATCAATGCGGCCGCGCAACGCGTTTTCAACCGTGCGCGGTTGCTCATGGATTTCCTTGAGCATGTAATGCGCGTAATCGCCCCGCTCGGCATCCTGGGAATTAAATTCCAACTTGCTGATCTGCACGTCGGCCGTATCCGTCCCGAGATTTTGCACGTCGAAACGGTCAGCCGTAATGGTGGCGACGTCGTAGTCGTTGAGATAAACCACTTCGCGCGTGTGCGCGACAATGGCATTGGCGTCACTGGCCAGAAAATTTTCGCCATTGCCGATGCCGATGATGAGCGGCGATCCGCGTCGCGCGCCGATGATGGTGTTCGGCTGGTCGGCGCTGATCACCGCCAGGCCGTACGTGCCAATCACTTCGCGCAAGGCATCGCAAACGGCCAACGCGAGGGGATTGGCATTGCCATTTTTCCCGCGATGCTTCTCGTAATGCTCGCCAATCAAATGCGCGAGAATTTCGGTATCCGTGCTGGATTGAAAAGTGTGGCCCAGCTTCGTGAGCTTGTTTTTGAGCCGGTCGTAATTTTCGATGACGCCATTATGGACCACCGCAATTCTGCCGGATTGATCCATGTGCGGATGGGAATTCTCATCCGCGGGCGGTCCGTGGGTGGCCCAGCGAGTGTGGCCGATTCCCATGCATCCCTCAGCAGGATTTTCCAGCAAAGTGCGGGCAAGACCTTCGTTGATTTTGCCCTTTTTCTTTGGATCAGGAGGTCCGTCGTGTCGATAATGGCCACGCCGGCGCTGTCATAACCGCGGTATTCGAGCCGCCGCAAGCCCTCAAGGAGAATGGGCGACGCTGCTTTTTTACCGATATATCCGATAATGCCACACATACTTTCCAGCTACAGTTTGTCTGATTTGAACGTTATAACGCAATTCAAAGCAGAAGGCAACGTTACGGAAAAAATATCAGGGTTTCCCCGGGGTGGATTTGTCTTGCCGCGTGAATCGAGGCCGTTTATCCCCTTGCCCCCAGTGATTTCATGAGCAAAAAGA
>Ga0193718_1000207_pt1 | contig 14242 bp, 4 predicted proteins | sample U2a1metaG_FD_144918 | JGI IMG/M metagenome (GOLD analysis project Ga0193718, IMG submission 144918) | Soil microbial communities from a riparian zone of the East river system, Colorado, United States - U2a1 | ecosystem: Environmental > Terrestrial > Soil > Riparian zone | place: USA: East River... | reverse complement strand
CGCATCACTAGTCCAAAAGGACTAGTGAGAGGGAGGCGGATGTGTAGCAAAAAAAAAATAATTAAAAATAAAAGGAGGTTAGCTGAGTGGTTTAGCAGTAATTTTACACATTACAGACAGAGTTTCGATTACTCTACTTCCTAATAAATTTAAATTATTGCAACTGTCCACTCTTTTGCACCTCCTAAATTTTTAAAATTAAAAGCAGGTGAAAGGGAAGAGGTCTACCTCGCCCTCACCATTACTTAAAAGCCTAAGTTGGAGGAACAACAGGTTGAAATTTGGTATATTTTAAAGTATCCGTTCTTTAAAAGCTAAGGTTCGATCCTTTATCATCCTAGAAATGCCTTTCCCCATTTCTCTATTTCTTGATTTTATCTTATATAATCCCTCTATCTATCACTCCCTCCTCTGGACCCTAGGACTCTCCCGTCCCCTAAGCTAAAGGAGGCTTGAGCCTAAGGGTACCCTTAGGGTGGAGCTGCTACCCTTTTTTATTCTTCTCCCTCCCTTGCGTAGCAACCCTCTCCATTTTTATCTTTAATTTTATAAGTTAAAAATAAAGTTGTCCTAAGGGACTCCCTTGCGTAGCAACCCTCTCCTTTGGAGAGGGGACGGGAGGAGTGGGGGACCTAATTTTTGAATCATAGATTAAAAAATTAGTCGACCCTAAGGGTCGCAGGACAACCCCTAAGCTAAAGGAGGGAGACGGGGCCCCTTAGGCTTAGAAAACTTTACTTGCGTAGCAAAAAAGGAAAAGTGATTTTTTTTAAAAATAAATAAATAAATAAATAAGCCTCTCCCTCCCCCCGGGGACGGGACTGCGGCAGGGGAAGAAAAGGGGAGGCGAGTTACCCTTAGGGTAGCCTAAGTGTCCTAAGTGTCCTAAGTGTCCAAATGGTCTTAGTTTTTTAGTTGCTAACTATAAGGGTCAAAGCAAGGAGCATATTAAAGTATAAAAATTTAAAATTAAAGGTATATATTATAATTAAAAATATTCAAATCTTCTTCTGTTTTAACTTACTAAATTTAAATTAAGTTCCTATAATTTACATCCTAATTGAAATAGGTAAAGGATGCTAATCTTTCACCACACCTGCTAAAGCAGGGTCTATTCCTACTTACCCTCAAAATTTTTAACCTTGATTGCTACCCCTGGACACTTAGGTTTCCCCCCCCCCCCACACACACCAGCTATGCTAGATAGAGTGTAGACCCTCCCGTCCCTCCCGACCCGTCGGGAGGGACGGACGGGAGGGACGGAGCAAGTAAAAAGGGGTAGAGCCCTAGGCTCAAAATTTAAAATAAGAAAAATGTGAGATAAGAGGGGGGGGGGAGGGGAGGGGGGGGGAGCTCTATTTGCTATCGCTAGCTAAAGCTGGGTTATATTGACCCTGAGTGTCAACTTCTACTTGCGAAGCAAGGGGTGGTGAGTAAATTTAGGAAAATTAATTTAAATAAAAAAAAAAGGAACTAAAATACGAAATTAGTCAAAAAATAGATGTTTTCTAATTAAATTGCAAATAAATTATCATTCCTATTTATAACACCCTTGCTTTACAACAACTCGTCTATCTTGTAAAACTACCCAACCTCTTTTAAGAAAGGTAGGAGTCTCTCTCATTAGGTAGCTAGAGTTACAGATAATAAAGGTAACCACCCTCCCGTTCCACCCTTTTTTATTCTACTTTTCTTAAAAGGAACAGTGATTTTTGTTTATAAAAAAAATTAAGCCTAAGGGGCCCCGCCTCCCTAAGCTAAAGGAGGGTTGTCCTAAGGGACTACCCTAAGGGTACCCTTAGGGTGGAGAAGAATAAAAAAGGGTTTGACCCTAAGGCTACCCTTTTCTTATTTTTAATTTAAATTTAAGAATACTTTTCTTAAAAGGAAAAGTGATTTTTTTTTATAAAAAAAAATAAAAAAGGGTGGAGTCCCTTAGGACAAATAACTTTAATTTTATAAGATAAAAAGAATAGCTGCGCAAGAGAGGGGTCAAGGCTCGCAACGCGCCCTCCCCCTCTCCTCCCGTCCCCTCTCCAAAGGAGAGGGTTGCTACGCAAGGGAGTCCCTTAGGACAACTTTATTTTTATCTTATAAAATTAAAGATAAAAATGGAGAGGGTTGCTACGCAAGGGAGGGAGCGCATCACTTGTCCAAAGGGACTAGTGAGAGGGAGGGTAAAATTTAAATTTTGTTAAAAATTAGAAAAGCTCAAGAAATTAGGAACAAATATTTGTTTCTTAAAAAATGTTAACTTTATTGTTATTAATTCCTTTATTAGGGTCTTTAATAATTTTACCTATGTCCAATACACTAGAAAATCAAAATCAAATGAAAAAAATAGCGTTAACTACTTCTTTAATAAATTTTTTTATTTCTTTATTTTTATGGTACGAATTCGATTCTAGTTTTGCCCATGCCTCCGGCAACTTAGGTGGTGGGCAATTTCAATTTGTGTCTGAATATAACCAATTAAGTTTTTGTCATTTAAATTTTGGAGTGGATGGTATATCATTATATTTTGTAATATTAACAACATTTGTAACTCCAATAGCTTTATTATCTAATTATACAAATATTCAGTCCCTCCCTAAGGGAGGGGGTAAAAATTTGAAATTATTTTTAATATCATTTTTAGTATTAGAAACATTACAAATTTGTGCTTTTGTTTCTTTAGATTTACTATTATTCTATATCTTTTTTGAAAGTGTTTTACCTATATTATTTATTGTAATTGTAATCTTTGGACATGGTAAAGATAGATTTAGATCTGCTTTTTTATTTTTTTTATATACTTTAGCTGGTAGTTTACCAATGCTATTAAGTATATTAGTTATATATAGTTATATTGGTAATACTGATTTCCAATTAATTTCTTTATATGATATTAGCTTAGAAAGTCAAAAATTTTTATGGTTAGGTTTCTTTGTTGCTTTTGCTGTAAAAACTCCTTTATATCCTTTCATTATTTGGTTACCTAAAGCTCATAGTGATTCACCTTTAGCAGGTTCTATTTTATTAGCAGCTACTATTTTAAAATTAGCAACTTATGGTTATTTAAGAGTTTTAATTAATTTATTACCTGATGCTACTAATTATTTTAGTCCTTTAGTTCAAACTTTTGCTATTATTTCTTTAATTTATGCTAGTTTCTCTACTATTATTCAACAAGATACTAAAAGATTAATAGCTTACAGTAGTGTCGCACATATGGCTGTGGTTGTTTTAGGTTTGTTTTCTAATAGCTTAGTTGGTATTGAAGGAGCTATATTATTAGCAATTGCTCATGGATTTGTAAGCCCAGCTCTATTCATTTGTGTTGGAGGTATAATTTATGATAGAACAGGTACTAGAATTATTAACTATATTAGAGGGTTAGTAACTTATATGCCTGTATTTACTATTCTTTTCTTTATTTTTACTTTAGCTAATACAGGAATTCCTTTAACTCTTAATTTCTTAGGTGAACAGTTATCTTTAATAGGTATTTGGCAAATTAATCCTATTATAGCGTCTCTGGGTGCTACGGGTATCGTATTATCTGCTTGTTATTCTATTTTTTTATATAATAGAGTTTCTTATGGTAACTACTCACCTTATTTACCACCATTAAAAGATATTAATAGAAGAGAATTTTATTTATTAATAAGTTTACTAATACCTACTGTAATTTTTGGTATTTTCCCTAATATTATATTAGAATCTTTACACACTTCTGTTTCTTCCTTACTATTTCAATTTCCTAATTAACTAGTCAACCTCCACCAGCCCTTTACCCTGTCTTTTGTTAAATTTTCCCACCCCCCCCCCCCCCCCCCCAACCCTACCTCCAACCTCCCTTTATTTAAAATTTATAATTAAATTAAGAAAGGGTAGCCCCTCTCCTCTCTTTATAATTAAGTGCCCTTTCTCAGCCTAAGGCTACCTGCGCAGCAACTTTATTTTTAACTTAAACTAGCTCCTTAGCCTTAGGGCCCCCTTTTCTTTTTAAAATTATAATAATAAAAAAGGGGCAGACCCTGGGGGTAGCGCAGCAAGCCTCTCACTAGTCCCTTTGGACAAGTGATACGCAGGCTCAAGTATAAAAAGAATTGAGCCTCTCAGCCTAAGGCTACCCCTCTCCTTTGGAGAGCCAACTTTAATTTAATCTTATAAAAATAAAGATAATTGTCCTAAGGGACTCCACCCTAAGGGTCTACGCAACCCCGGGGTTGCTACGCAAGGGAGGAGAGGGTAGACTTGGGCTGAGAAGGAGTGGATACCTTTTGTATCCCTGTACTACCAGCCTCAGGTTGAGCCCACTTTCTTAAAAAACTATAAGGTTAAAAAGCAGGATTGGTGTTGTTGTTTCGCAAGGAAAGGGTTAAGTATACAGATGGTACTGTAATAGACCTGCAAAGTCTAAAATTTAGGTTCAATTCCTACTTAACTCTTTAAAGAGTCTAATTAATGATAAAACTTATTAAAAAAAAAAGAGGGTAGCGCAGCTACTCTCCATTTTTATCTTTAATTTTATAAGATAAAAATAAAGAAAGGAGAGGGCTCAAACCTAAGGGTCTCCTTTCCCCTGTCCCTTTGCTTCGCAACAAAGACCGACTGCTGTGTCGCCCTCCCTCCATAGCCCCTTTACCCTAAGGAGAATCCAAAGGGGTCTCCTTGCGTAGCTACACCCTTTAATTTTATACCCTTCCCTTTTTTTACTTGACCCTAAGGGTAAGGAGCTACTTTTTTTTTAATTTTTCACTTTTAAGTTGCTGCCTCCGAAGTACTCCACCCTTTTTTATTCTACCCCTGCCTCCCCTTTTTTATTCTTAATTTTAATTTAAATTTAAGAAAAGGGGAGGCGAGACCCTAAGGGTCGAGGGTTATTTTTTTTTTAAAAAAAAAATCACTTTTCCTTTTAAGAAAAGTAGAATAAAAATAAGAATAGGGTCAAGCGTCCCTCCCCCTCCTTTAGGTTAGGGGTTGCTACGCAAGGGAGGGAGAGTCCTAAGGGATAAAAATTTTAAAGATCAGTTAAAAAGGTTGCTGCGCAAGAAAAGGGGCCCTAAGGCACCTCCGAGGTAAGAGATCTTCTAATTTTAAAGTTAAAAAGGGCTACTGCTTAAGACCCTTAAGGTTCGGTTCGCTTGCGCAGAGACAGCCGTTAAGTTTTATGGAGGGGTATTTAGAATTTAAACCAAATCTAATTTAAAAACAAACGAAAACTTAAAAATAAAAGTATCGATGATGATATAGTAATAACATTATAAACAATAAAATAAAGTAATTTAAAGGGGTTATTAAGGAACAAAAAAGCAAATTTATAAAAAAGGAGGTAAATACCAAAAGCTTTATTCTGAAATTAGGAATTAGTTAGTGTAATTAATAAAAAAAATACCTCTACTCGACGCTTAGAACAAGCGAGGGGAGATGATAAAATTTTATTAAATAGCAAGCTAAGAAGTAAGCGATCCTAAGGGAAACCTTAATATTTAAAAACTTCCTGAAGTAAAACATTTTATGTAAGGAAAGGAAAGGAAATCAACCGAGACTCCGAAAGTAATGGCGAGTGAAATCGGATTAGCCTAAAATTTAATTAAAAAAAGGTATTGCATTTGCCTCCCTTCCATCTAGCCTTTGCAAGCATAAAAAGCGAGGAAAGGAAAAGGGGAAGGGTGGAGAATATATCTTAATATTAACTTGAAATATATCTTTTTATTATCCCTCTTAAGAACAACTCATCGTATATTTAATTAGGATATTTATTGACTATGTTTTTAATTTAAGTCCTGAGCCTTACCTTTTTAATTTTTAGGGTCAACCTTTTTTATCTTTATTTTTTTTTATAAAAATAAATCACTTTGAAAAGTAATAATTAAAGAAAAGTAAAAATAAGAAAAGTGGCCCTAAGGTTAAAACAAGAGGTAGGATTCTAGGAACTTAAACAAAGCTAGACTGTATATTTTAAATACGAATATATATTGAGTTTACTTAGTTAGAGTAAGAAGACAAAAATTATAGTAGTTTGCTTTCTCCTGGATCCTTTAGTTGCTACGCAAGGGAGTAATTTTTGTACAAAATAAGGTTATACCAGTCCTGTAGAGTTAATAACAAATAAATGATCTAGACTTTAAAATTTTTTAGAACTAGAGAAAGTACAATGAGAGATAACTTGTTGGAATAAAGGGGAACCATCCTCTAAGGCTAAGTATTGTAAATTTAGCGATAGTGAAAAGTACTGTGAAGGAAATTTTTGAAAAGTTAGTAGTATACTAGGTGAAAAAGATTGTGAATTAGTAACTCTACAAGCAGTCGAAATTCCAACAATATATTAGGAATAACGGCGTACCTTTTGCATAATGGGTGAATTGCTTGCCCATCTTAATTGAAAAATTAAGAAAATTACTGACTCATGACTCGCGCAAGCGCAGTCGGTATTATATTTATATTTATATTTATATTTATTTTTATATTTATATTTATATAAATTTATAATGCTAACGGTGAACCCTAAAGAGAAATCTATGGGAATACCGTGGGAAGCTGTAAATCGTAGGAATAACTTAATAATTTATTAAGTAAATAAGTGAATTTTTTATATTTATATATTTAAATTTATTTATTCTTTTTATTAGCCCTGTAACGACTGATTCGAAAGAAGAGACTGAAAAAGAATCTAATTTATTTTGTCCCTGTCTGCAAAGCGCAAAGTACCCTCCAAAGGAGTCTCCTCCCCTTTTTTATTCTTATTTAATTTTCAATAAAAATAAGAAAAAGGGAGGTAATTTCGGAGCAGCCCTTCGGACAAATTTAAATTAGACAAAAACGGTAACACGTCAGCACTCAAATATTCCAATTTATTATGGAAAATTAAAAAAATCCCCCAAATTTAATAAAAATACCCCAAACATTAGTCATATAATAAAGGTGAAAATTAAAATAATACAAAAAAGATTTTATCGAAAATCTTCTAAATTTGATTTAAATTTATCTACGGGTTTAGAAGAAATCATAATTGGATTAATGTTAGGTGATTTATTTGCAGAAAAATTTAAACCTAGAAGTAATACTAGATTACAATTTAAACAATCTATTAAAAATGAAGTTTATATTGATCATTTGTATTCTTTGTTTAATAATTATTGCAATTCTTCACCTAAAGTTACAACTTCTGTTGATAAAAGACCAGGTAAAAGAGAAATTAATATTTCAAAAAAAATTTGGACTTTAAGTTTACCTTGTTTTAATAAATTTAGAGAACTATTTTATGATAGTAAGGGTGTAAAATTTATACCTAATAATTTAGAAGAATTTATTACAGCTAGAAGTTTAGCTTATTGGATAATGGATGATGGTTATAAAATTACATCTGGGTTTTATTTATGTACAGAGTCTTATACTTTAGAAGATAATCAAAAGTTAAGTAAGATATTGAAAAATAAGTTTAATTTAGAAAGTAGTATTCATAAACATACAAATGGTCATAGATTATATATTTTTAGTAGTTCTAAAGATAGATTATTAGAATTAATAAAACCTTATTTAATCAAACATTTTTATTATAAATTTGATTTAGACAAATAACCACTTTCTAGCCTTCGGTTGCTGCGCCCCTCACAGCTGTGAGGGGGATAAGCAACCCATCTTTGCTGAAAGCTTTGTAAGGGAGTTAAATAAAAGGGATATTTTCATTTACCTAAAATTTAATTTGAGTTGAAGGTATAGTCTAAACCAGTATGAAAGTATTGGAACACATTGCAGCAAGTTAATAGGAGTAGCAAGGATAAAACCTTAGCGAAAGCGACTGGACTAAAAAATAGTGATGGGTTAGTTACTTCTATTAGACCCGAAGCCAGGTGATCTTACCAAGACCAGATTATAATAGATCGAACGGGTGAATGTTGCATAATTCTCCGAAGAGTTTTGGTAAGCGGTGAAATGCCAATCTGACCTGGTGCTAGCTGGTTTTCTACCGAAACATATTTAAGTATGATGTCTATTTAATAGATTTATGAAGGTACAGCAAGGCGATTCCCAACAAATTTGAAAAAAAAATTTTTAAATACGTTTAGGTTGCGGGGATCTAGTAAATCTTACCTTTGGAAGCGAATCTCGGAATTACATAAATTGATGATAGATATTCAGACTGTTCATGCTAAGTTGGACAGTCAAGACGGAAACAGCCGAGAACACTGATCAAGGTCCCAAATGATTGTTAAGTGAAAATAAGGACGTAGCAATATCAAATACAGCTGTGAAGTGAGCTTGGTAGTCGCTACTTTTAATGAACGTATGTAACAACGCATCAGCAGTATTATTATTTCAATAGAAAATAATAAATGATAGTAGCGCCGAAAATTTAACGGGTCTAAAACAATCAACCGATATCGTGTTGGTTACTTTTTTTTTCTTAAATTTTTTAAGAAATAAAAAAAATAAATTAATTTTATTTATTTTTGTAATCTAGGTAGTAGAACATTCAGTTTAACTGTTTATAAAATAGTGTTTCATTATTTTTTAGGTAACTGAAGAGAGAATGCTGACATGAGTAACGTAAAAATTTTCTATAATGAAAATCGCCGAATACGAAAGGGTTGCAAATAAGAAAGGTTAAACCGTTTTGTTTTAAAGCGGCCTCTAAGGACTATAGCGAAAGCTGTGGCTGATGAGTATAAAATAGAAAGTCCATGCCTCTAGCTCCGAAGGAGCTACTCCCTTTTTCTTAAAATTATAATTAAAATTAAGAATACTTTTCTTAAAAGGAAAAGTGATTTTTTTTTATAAAAAAAAATAAAAAGGGAGTGGCACCCCTTAATTCTAAAAAGGGTGACAATCGGCCTGAAGGTTTTAAAAATTGGACCAGGAAAATAATATTTATATTTTATTAAATATTTTTAAAAAAATTAAAATTTTAATAGATACTACCGTACCCTAAACCGACACAGGTTCGTAGGTAGAGTATACTTAGGCGTAGAGCTAAAAGTTGTTAAGGAACTCGGCAAATTCACCTCATAAGTTAGACGATAAGAGGTACCTTTATATAAATAAGGTGGCACAGAATCGGAGGCCCCGACTGTTTACTAAAAACACAACACAGTGCAATCATAAGTATGGTAGTATACTGTGTGAAATTTGCCCGATGCCATTAATATAAGAAAAGTTATGGGTTTGTTTATTACTTTTCTTAAAAAGAAAAGTGATTTTTATAAAAAAATAAAACAATACTGTGACCTATCGAAAATCTGGTTAATAGCGGTCTTATTCCTTGAGGATCCTAAGGTAGCAAAATCAATTGGCCATTAAATGTGGTCCGGTATCAATAATGTAACGATGGTCTCACTGTCTCTACAACTTGCTCAGTGAAATTGAATTACGCGTGCAGATGCGCGTTACCTCCAGGGGGACGGGAAGACCCTATGCAGCTTTACTGTAGTTAGTTATCACATGAATCTAGAACAATCTTGTTTAATAGTGAATAGGTAAGTCGATAGACTATAAGTGGAAACCTTAGAGACAAGGTTGGGTTTGTGTTTACCTTAAACTTAAAAAAAAAAGGGAAAGTTGACTAATTGGCAGTTTGACTGGGGCGGTCGTCTTTAATAGAGTAGCAAAGTACATCCAAATATATCAAATTTTAAAATAATCTTAAATTAAAATTTAAGGTGAAACAAAAAAAGTGAAAAAAAAAAATTTTTTACAGTATTAACTTGTTATTTATAAGGTATAGCTAGAAATTGAATGGAGATCAATCAACCAGTGAAGGGTTGTGCAAGGCTCAATGGCGGTAAGCATACTTAACTGAAAGACTCAAAAGTCGCACAGATACGTAAGTAGGGCATAGTGACCCCTCGCTATAGTATGGGATAGACGGGGATCAATTAATAAAAGTTACGCTAGGGATAACAGGCTGATCGCGGACGAGAGTACACATTGTCTCCGCGGATTGGCACCTCGATGTCGACTCATCCTATCCTCCGGGGGTAGAAGCTTGGAAGGGTTCGGCTGTTCGCCGATTAAAAGGGTACGTGAGTTGGGTTTACACTCAAAAAAAGACAATAGTAGTAAAAATAAACCAAACAATATTATTTCAAGAATGAAAATAAACAATATAAATCAACATGATCCTTATTTACCTGCTAAAGCTGAATTACCTTCTATATTAATTGGTATCATGTTAGGAGATGGTTGCTTGTTTAGATCTTCACCTACATCTAATGTTAGATTTGAAATGAGCTTAGGACAAAAATATGAAGATTTTGCATTATTTATAGGGACCTTATTTAAAGAATATATAAGTAATCCAGTTAAAGCCTTAGAAATTAAAGGTAAAAACAAAATTTATACCAATTATAGACTAAAAACAAAAAGTTTACCTATGTTTGTACAGTATTATGAAATGTTTTACGAATTTGATAAAGATTTAAATAAAATTAAAAAAATAATACCTATAAATATAGGTGAGTTAATGAATCCTATAATTTTAGCTTATTTAATTATGACTGATGGTAACTTTGATAAGGGTAGAAAAAGAGTGAGAATATACACTAATAGTTACAGTAAAAAGGAAGTTGAAATTTTAGCAAAAGCTATTAATACTAAATTCAATATTTATGTTGGAGTTTTACATGATAGAAGAAATCAGTGGATACTAACAATAGGAGCTAAAAATTTAGATTTATTAAGAGATATTGTTTCTAAACATTTTCATAATTCAATGTTGTATAGAATTGGTCTATAGATTTTAATATTTTATACTATCGTCTTTTAAAAAAGCCCCTTCTTTGTTTTTATTTATTTATGCGTAGCGCCTTTCAAATTTTAAATAGGAAAGTAGTCCCTCCCCCCCCTCCCTAGCCCCGACTGTAGGGTACCCTTAGACTCGCTTTTCTTAATTTTACCTAAGGCTAGTGCAAACAGGGGCCCCTTAGGCGCTCGCTTAAGAGGGGTTCCGGAGCATAATAAATTAAAATTTAAAGAAGAAAATCGGAAAAATTGCAAGAAAAACTTTAAAGATTAAGTTAATTTGCAGCCAAGCGCAGTAAAGTGGGAAATTATAATTAAATATAATAAAATACTGTGAAGGTTCAACGACTAATAGGTGAGTATCACTAACAATAAACCTAACACGAAACTCCGACAATCGTAAAAAAATATTTATGATTGATGACATAGTCTGAACTTATCTGTAAAGATAAGAACTTTTTTTTAAACAAAAAAAAGGGTAACAAAATTGTTAATACGACGTGAGTCAGTATGGTCCCTATCTTCTGGAGGAATAATTAGTAAAAAGGGGCAGACCTTCCAGTACGAAAGGACCAATAGGCTGTGTTTCTCTAGTGTACCAATTGTTTGTAATTATTGTCAGCAATATCTTATGCTTTTGAAGGCAAAAGTAAAAAGTAAAGAGTTGCTATAGTTCTTGTTAAAAGATAACAATATATGAATGCATAGTTGGGTAGCCACAAACATAATAGATAAGTGCTGAATGTCTATAAAGCAAGAATCTAACCCCTAGATACTAAAAGTTTGTTTAAGAGATAAAGTTAATTATACTTCTTTTTTTAAATAAAACGTAATTAAGTTGTAGATTACAACTAGATAGGCTATAAATGTACAATTTGTAAAAATTTTTAGTTTAATAGTACTAATTTATAAATAAACTTTTTATTAATAGTCATTTTCACTTTAAATAGCTATTTTTTTTAGTTAAAATACGCTTAATTCGGGCTTTTCTTTATTTGAGTGGTTTAGTTACACAAAATAATTAAAAGTAACACAAAACGGCTAGCCCCACCTTTAGGGTCTTTGCTGCGTAGCACCTGCCACTCCTTTAATTTTATCTTTTAAATTTAAATTTAATTTTAAGAATAAGGGAGGATGCTACGCTCCCTCCCTCCCGTCCCCTCTCCAAAGGAGAGGGTTGCTACGCAACTAATTTTTGAATCATAGATTAAAAAATTAGGTTAGGACAACCCCGGGTTGCTAGACCCTTTTCTTATTTTTAATTTAAAATTAAGAATACTTTTCTTAAAAGGAAAAGTGATTTTTTTTTATAAAAAAAAATAAAAAAGGGTGGAGTGAGAGGGAGGAGAAGAAGAGGCTAGCCTAAAAGTCCTAAGGTTGAGAGGAGGAGGAGGGATAAAGTTCTATTTATTAAACCTACTTTAATAATTCTTAAAAGAGTAACCTTCTAAGTCATCATAATTTTACTTCTTTAAGTAAAAGTCATAATGTTTTTTTTTTTAATTAAAAAAATTAAATATTCTTATTTAATTTTAAATAGGATGCTGCTTCTCCAACTAACTATTGGTATACTTTTTGCAATTTGCTAATAGATATACCTGCCTTAGTTTGGCCCTTGCGTAGTCCCTAAGGCTAAGCAGCCTGCCTTGCGTAACATCTACCCTTTTCTTATTTTTTTTATTAAGCCTAAGGTAGACCCTGTGGGCCACTTAGGGAGGCACTAATGTTACAGCTGTAATAGCAGTGCCTTGCGCAGAGAGGGGGGGTGGTAATGAGAAGGAGCAGAATAAAACATTTTATGATATTAAACTAAATTTGCTAATTTTAAGCAAAAATATTTAAAAGTTGATTCAAAATAGAACAATTAATAAATTTCAATTTTTTCCTTTTCATTTAGTAGATCCTTCCCCTTGGCCTATTTTACTTAGTTTTTCTTTATTAAATTTAACAATAGGAGCTGTAGCTTATATGCATGGGTTTAGTTTTGGAGGGTATATTTTAACATCAGGATTTATATTAACCACTTATGGTATGATATTATGGTTTAGAGATGTAATAATAGAAGCTACATATTTAGGTCATCACACTAAAGAAGTAAAAAATGGTATAATGATTGGTGTTTTATTATTTATTGTTAGTGAAATTTTCGCTTTCTTATCTGTATTTTGGGCTTTCTTCCATTCAAGTTTATCACCAGCTATTGAAATAGGAGGAATATGGCCACCTTTAGGGATTACACCTTTAGATCCTTTTGCTATACCGTTACTTAATACTTTCTTATTATTATCTAGTGGTGCCTTTATTACATATGGTCATCATGCTTTAATCGCTGGAAACAGAAAAGGGGCCATAGATGGAGTAATATTAACTATTATTTTAGCTATATTTTTTACAGGATTACAATATTTTGAATATTCTGAAGCGGGTTTTACTATGTCAGATGGTGTATATGGTTCTGCTTTTTATGCTTCAACTGGGTTACATGGATTACATGTAATTGTAGGTACAATTTTTATTGGAGTATCTCTAATAAGATTAATTAATTATCAATTAACTACAAAACATCATAATGGTTTTGAATCTAGTATTTTATATTGGCATTTTGTAGATGTAGTCTGGTTATTTTTATTTGTAGCTGTTTACTTTTGGGGTAATACTTAATCCTGCCCCTTTTTTATTATTATTTTTATAATAACCCTCTCCACCACCCTTTTTTATTCTACTTTTCTTAAAAGGAACAGTGATTTTTGTTTTAAAAAAAATTAAGCCTTAGGGGCCCCGCCTCCCTAAGCTAAAGGAGGGTTGTCCTAAGGGACTACCCTAAGGGTATCCTTAGGCTGGGTAGAATACTTTTCTTAAAAGGAAAAGTGATTTTTTTAAACAAAAAAAATAAAAAAGGGTGGAGTCCCTTAGGACAATTATCTTTTTTTTTATCTTATATAATTAAAGATTGGAGAGTTGCTGTGCTACCCCCAGGCTTGCGCAGCAACTTTATTTTTATCTTATAAAAATAAAGATAAAAACTAAAGCAGGAGGCAGCAAAATAAATGTATTGATTGTTACTAACTCCACTTTTTAAATTTAAAAAAAATATTTTAATTAAATATAGCCTATTTTTTCTCCCCCCCCCCTGCTAAAGCGCACCACCTTTACCTAAACTCGGGTGGGGGGGGGGTTATAGCGGCGAAGTTCTCACCCTTACACCAAAAGGGTCTCCAAAGGACTCTCCTTCTCCTCCCTACCCTAAGGGTAGTCCCTTAGGACAACCTGTATCCACCCTTAGGCTAGTCCCTTAGGACAACCTTAGGCTCAATCTTATTTTTACTTATCTTTATTTAATTTATTAAAAAAAAATCACTTTTCTTTTTCTCCCTCCCCCTCCTTTAGGTTAGGGTTGCAACGCAAGGGAGGGAGCGTAGCAGCTACCCTTTTTTATTTTTTTTGTTTAAAAAAATCACTTTTCCTTTTAAGAAAAGTATTCTACCCCTGCCTCCCCTTTTTTATTTTTTTTTTTTAT